>ORMF011297009.1_pt1 | contig 17922 bp, 14 predicted proteins | sample 1779871 | NCBI WGS metagenome assembly ORMF01 (sample SAMEA104232316, study PRJEB22302) | groundwater metagenome | biome: forest; feature: aquifer; material: groundwater | place: USA | collected 2011-08-07 | depth 5.4 m
GCAAAGGAGCCGTGCGCACCGTCAAGGCGCTCTGGAAGCTCATCGGCAAGCTCCTCAAGACATTTGCGCCCGAGGAATGCGCCAACTACTTTCGGCATGCCGGCTATGGGCGATGACCCACATCAAGCGGAAACTGCTCTAATGGAGGCGTGCAGTGAGACGCATCCCGCCCGACACCGTCGACAAACTCTATTTCTGCTCGCTTCCCGGCATCATGCCCAAGCTCAACACCATACATCGGCGCGCCATTGCTGTCATGAAAGACGCGAAGGCGACGAAGGCAGAGCGAGATGCCGCACCAGCAGCGAGCGTTAGCGTTGGTGTGGACACGGGGCAAGGGGAAAAGTTGCACTAGCCTGCCGCTAGATGGTGTGACACTGCTTCGCATGCTGTTTCCGCAGGCGCTAAGCACGAAGCCCAACACAACTCAGCCGAAACGCTGTGGGCTGAAGGGTGCAATGTCGACCTGCGGCGGCTCGCTGCTGATCAGCTCTGCCACGACGACACCGGTCTTGGCCGCGCATGTCATGCCGATGTGCCCGTGACCGAACGCATAGACGATGTCACGGCTGCGACGTGAGGCGCCGATTACCGGCAGCGAGTCCGGCAAACTCGGTCGATGACCCATCCAGGTGGTGATGCGCTCCTCTGGATAGGCGCTGTGCAGCGCGGGGAACATGCGTCGCGCGTGGGTAAGCAGGACCCGTGCGCGTTGCCAGCGGGGTGGCGCATCGAGCCCCGCGAGCTCCACCGTACCTGCGAGCCTGAGACCAAGCTCCATGGGGGTAGCAACGAACTTGCCATCCGCGTCGGCGGTTGGGATGCGGGGAATAACTTCCGGATCGCGGATCATGAGGTGATAGCCGCGCTCCGATTCGAGCGGGATGCGGTCGCCGAGCTCGGCGGCCAGCGGCTTGGACCAGATGCCGGCGGCAACGACGGCCGCGTCCACCTGCAATGCACCATCCTCGCAAAGGATCGCCGTCAACCGGCCATCGGCCAGCTGGAAGCCTACCGCGCGCCGGCGCTCGATGCGACCGCCGTCACGCCGGAAGGCCTGCGCCAGCCGCTCGACCAGCCGGTGCGGGTTGGTCGTGTGGCCGTTCTCGCGCACCAGCACGCCCTTGACGTATTCGCGCGAGAGATTTGGATCGAGCTGGCGCAGCTCGTCGTCCGAGAATTCGTCCCAGGTGATGCCGTTGTCGCGGCGCAGGCCCCAGGCCAGGCGCTCTTTCTGCCAGCTGGCGAGCGAGCGGTAGACAAACAGGTGGCCCTGGCGCTGCACGAGCTCCTGGGCTTCGGCCTCGCGCACAAGCGGCGCCAACGTCTCGATCCCTTGATCGACCAGCGTGCGCAACGCGCGCGCTTGCCCTTTCACCTTCTCCTCGGTTCCGGCCTTGACGAAGCGCACGAGCCAGGGTGCCAAGGTGGGCAGATAGCGCCAGCGCACGACCAGCGGGCCCAACGGATCGGTGAGCCAGCCCGGCACATTGCGGATGATGCCAGGCATGGACATCGGCACCACGGACGAGCCGTTGAAGCATCCAGCGTTGCCGAACGAGGCACCCTCGCCGGGATTGCCGGGATCCAGGATGATGACATCGTGACCTTTGCGCAGCAGGAAGCTTGCCGCGGTCACGCCCACGATGCCGGCACCGATGACGCCGACGGTCTTTTTCGTGCCCGCACCTTCCATAGGCCCTGCCTCACAGCCGACGCTGGCGCTGCCGTTCGAATAGGCAGATTGTACGGATCGCCACGGAGAAGTTAAAGTGGCGCGCGGCGACGCGATCTTCGTCGATCCTACGCTCAGTGGAAGTGTCATGAGTGAGTTGCGCATCACCGGTGTTGCGGTTGACGTGATCCGCTGGCCGCTCAAGATGAAGCGCCGCCATGGCGTCGGCGACATCGAAGCGTCGATGCCGGGCGCCATCGTCAAGATCGCCACCAACGCTGGTATTGTCGGCTGGGGTGAAGTGGCTCCGTGGTCGGTCTTCACCGGCACCGCCGAGGCCAATGCCACGGGCATCCATCATTACCTGCGGCCTCTGCTCGTCGGCGCCGATCCGCTCAAGATCTCGACGCTCATGCGCCAGATCGAGAAGACGTTGGTCGCCCACACCGAGGGCAAGGCTGCCATCGAGACGGCGCTGCTCGATATCGCCGGCAGGCATTTCGGTGTGCCGGTAGCGCAGTTGCTTGGCGGCACCTACCGAAGCCACGTGCCGCTCAGCGTCTCGATTGCCAATCCGGATTTCGAGGAAGATCTTGCCTTCGCCACGCGGCTCTCCGCAGACGGCATCAATATCTTCAAGGTGAAAACCGGGTTCTCCAGCCACAAGGAGGACTTGCGGCGGCTCGAGCGGCTCAGAAGCGACTTGCCGTCGACCGTCGACTTGCGGGTCGACTACAATCAGGGGCTCGATCCCTGGGATGCGATCCGGCTTCTCAAAGACATTGAGGCCTTCCATCCGACCTTCATCGAGCAGCCGGTCAAGCGCGAGCAGCGCGCCGCCATGGCTGCCATCACCAAGGCGATCGACACCCCGATCATGGCGGACGAGAGCGTATTCACGCCGGCCGAGGCCATCGACATGGTGCGCGGCGAGATCGCCGACCTGGTCAGCATCAAGATCATGAAATCCGGCGGCATCGCGCGCGCGAGAGAGATCGCCTCGATCGCCGAAGCAGCCGGCATCGCCGCCTACGGCGGCACCATGTTCGAGGGTGGCCTCGCCATCGCGGCCGGCTTGCACATGGTTGCCGCCACTCCGAACATCTCGCTTGGCGCGGAGTTCTACACCTCCACCTGGGTCATGGGGGTAGAGATCCTGAAGACGCCGATCGTGATCGAGAAGGGCTCGACCCGGGTGCCGACCGGTGTCGGCCTTGGAGTCGAGGTCGACGAAGACCGCGTGCGAGAGATTAGCACCGCGCATTTCGAGTGAGGACAGGTAGCAAGGAGTAGCAGCCCATGGACATCAGCAGACGCGCGGTCGCAACCGCAGCGGTCGGCACGATCGTGGCCGCATCCGGCCTGGCGACGGCAGAGCGCGCCACCGCGCAAGCCTCGACCGACTCGACCTTCGACCGGGTCAGGCAGACCAAGCTGCTACGCGTGGCAGCCCTGCCAGGAGAGTCGCCCTACTTCAACAAGAACATCACCACCGGCGAATGGACCGGCATGGCCGTTGAGATGGCAAAGAACATCGCATCCACCTTCGATGCCAAGCTCGAGTATCTGGAATCGACCTACGGCAATTCGGTGCTCGACTTGCAAAGCGGCAAAATCGATCTCGCCTTCGCCCTCAACCCGACGCCGCAGCGGGCGCTGGTGATCGGGTTCTCGCGGCCAGTGTTCCTGCACGGCTTCGGCACCGTGGCCAAGAAAGGCTTCGAGCCGAAGACCTGGGGCGACCTCAACAAGCCCGAGGTCAAGATCGCCGTCGACATCGGCTCGGTGCACGAGCTTGCGGCGCGAAATTTCGCCTCGAAAGCGCAGATCATCGGTCTCAAGACGCGCGATGAATGCGTGCTTGCCGTGCAGACCGGCCGCGCCGACTGCGTGATCCTGGCGGTGATCCTCGGTCTGACCGCGGTCAAGAAGAACCCGGCGCTTGGCAAGTACATCGTGCTGCGCGATCCGTTCGTCCAGCTCCCCAACTGCATGGGCGTGCGCTACGAGGTCGACAAGCGCTGGCGCGATTTCCTCGACAACTGGGCGGACTACAATCGGGGTGCAGCCCAGATCCGCAAATGGATGATCGACGGCCTCGCGCTCAACGGCGTGATGCCGGAGGATATCCCCACCGAGGTCGGGTTCTGAGCCTGGGCCCAGCGAGATCGCACGCAACGGCGGGACACGCGTCCCGCCCAGGGGCCTTATCGTGACAAGCGTCACCTACAATTGGGATTTCTCGTTTCTCTGGATGTACCGCTGGCTGCTGCTCAAGGGGCTCGGCTTCACGATGCTTTACACCATCGGCAGCGTCGTCTTTGGACTGCTGCTCGGGCTGCTGGTGGGCTTGCTGCGACTGTCCAAGAGCTGGCTCGTCAACTTCCCCCTCATCGCCTACATCGAAGCCTTCCGCTGTACCCCGCTGCTGGTGCTGATCATCTGGTTCTACTATGCGTTTCCCGTGCTGGTCGGCGTCGACATGCCGGCCTCTGTCGCCGGCATGCTCGTGCTGTCGCTCTATACGGGAGCGTTTTATGCCGAGATCTTCCGCGGCGGCGTCATCTCGATCGAGCGCGGCCAGTGGGACGCGGCGCGCGCGATCGGCATGCGACAGGTGCAGGTCCTGCGGCGCGTGATCCTGCCGCAAGCCATCAAGCGCATGATCCCGCCCTTCATCAACCAATCGATCATTCAGCTGAAGAACACGTCCCTGGTTTCCACAATTGCCGTCTCGGACCTGTTGTACCAGGGCCAGCTGATCACCTCGGCGACCTACCGGCCGCTCGAGACCTACACCACCGTGGCGTTCATCTATTTCGCCATCCTGTTTCCGCTGACGCTGGGCGCGCAGGTGGTCGAACGGCGCCTGCAAAGGTCGGATTGAGGCTATGGGCGTATCGACCAATGCGACAATGATCGAGGTCAGCGACCTGTGGAAGGCGTTCGGCCCTCTGCAGGTCTTGAAGGGCATCTCGCTCGAGGTGCCGAAAGGATCGGCGGTCGCGATCATCGGCCCTTCGGGCTCGGGCAAGTCGACGCTGCTGCGCTGCATCAACCTGCTCGAGCTGCCCGAGCGCGGGCGGGTACGCGTCGGCGATCAGGCGATCGATTGCGCCGGCGGCAAGCTGCCCGGTGACCGGCACCTCGCCAGCTTCCGCGCGCGGACCGGCATGGTGTTTCAGCTATTCAACCTGTTCCCGCACATGACCGCGCTCGAGAATGTGGGGGCGGGACCGCTGTTCGTGAAGAAGATGCCGCCGGGCCAAGCCCGGGAGATCGCAAGGGCGCTGCTGGCCAAGGTCGGGCTGGCGGACAAGGCCAACGCCTATCCCTCCCATCTCTCGGGTGGTCAGCGGCAGCGCGTTGCCATTGCCCGCGCGCTCGCCATGAGCCCAGAGGTAATCTTGTTCGATGAAGTGACCTCGGCGCTCGACCCGGAGCTCGTCGGTGAGGTCCTCGATGTAATTCGCAGCCTGGCCGAGGAAGGCATGACCATGGTGCTGGTTACGCACGAGATGGCGTTTGCCCACGAGGTGGCGAAGTCGGTCGCCTTCATGAGCGATGGCGTGATCGTCGAGAACGGCCCCCCCGCGGAGGTGTTGGTGCGCCCGCAGAACCCGAGGACGCAGGCCTTCCTCGCCCGCTTCCACAGCTTCACGAGAAGCTTCCCCGGAGCAGGATCATGAGCAGCGATGCCGACACCAGGCTGGTGCACGGCGGCAAGGCGATCTATGGCGCGCGGCTCGGGATCCTGATGTTGGTGGCGCTTTTTCCTCGCATCCCCGGCGACATGGGCAACGCCGAGACCTGGCCGTTCCCGGTGCTCTATAAAGTGGTGGCTGGCGCCTCGCCGCAACGCGTGGTGCGGGAAAGCGCCGCAGGCTTGCTCCCGGATTTCATAGCTGCGGCGCGGGAGCTTGTGGCCCTGGGCGCGGACGGCATCACCACCAACTGCGGCTTTCTCTCGCTCTACCAGAAGGAGCTCGCGGCCGCGGTCTCCGTTCCCGTCGCCACCTCGAGCCTTATGCAGGTGCCGATGATCCAGAGCACGTTGCCGGCCGGCAAGCGCGTCGGCGTTCTGACCGTCAATGCCGCCACCCTCACGCCCGAGCACCTGACCGCGATCGGCCTCGAGCCGTCTCTCCCCATGGTCGGTACAGACGGCGGCCGCGAGTTCACGCGTGTGATGATTGGCAACGAGCTCACGATGGATGTCGCCGCTGCCGAGCTCGATATCCTCGAGGCCGGTCGCACCCTCGTTGCGGAGCACCCCAACATTGGAGCCGTCCTGCTCGAGTGCACGAACATGGTGCCCTATGCGCGTGCGCTTCGCGACGAGCTGCAAATCCCGATCTACGACATCTACAGTTTCATGGTGTGGTTCCAAGCCGGATTGGCGCCGCGCGACTTCGGATATCCTGGCCGCGGCTCGCGGCCCTGGCGCGAGCGATAGGAGAACGATCTCTTCAAAGCGACAGGATAAGGCTCGAGAGATTTTCGGACGGCTCGAGATAGGCTTCCGTGCTTTCCAAGTAGCGATGTCCGGCGGCGATCTGCACGTCTTTGATCGAACACCCGTGTTGGCTGGCCTGGCGCCCGAGCGCGGTTAGAAACGTCCGGCGGCCGCTGTGTGAGCTGCACCCGATAAGGCCGGCGCTCTGGTAGAGGCGCCACAGGCCCAAGGCGATATTATTGGGCGTGCAGGGCTTGTCGTCGCGGCGGGTGGCGATGATCGGCGCGTCGGGGCCGGCGGGCCGCTCGCGCAGCCACAAGGCCTCGAGTGCGCCCCGCAGATCCTCGTGCAGCACGATCGAGCGTCCCCGGCTCTTCTTCACACCGGGCACCTGCAGGTACTTGCCGAACCGGCCTGTGGGAGTGAAGGCGTCGCGCCAGCGTAGCGCGCCGATCTCGGCGGCGCGCAAGCCGGCCCGAAAACTCAACTTCAAGGTCGCCCTATCCCGCTCGGGGAAGAGGGAGTGCTCCTTGACGTAATCGAGGAGACCCAGGAATTCCGCGTTAGGGAGAATACTGGCGCGCCTGGTCATGCGATACTCACAGTCCTTGCCGATCGTTGATGTTATTATAACATCTAGAAATAGAAACTGGGCTTTTATTGCAAGTATACAAGCGGGGTTCGCGAGAGTTCATTCATTCACCTAATTGCACAGCAACGGCAGGTTGGTGATGCGGGCCTATGTGTGCATCGGCGCCGGTCATTGACCCCTTCACACGCCGCTCAGCACTCGCCCACACAGCCCTGCCCAGCTGCCCTGTGTGCGGTTGAAACCTCCGCAAATACAGGCCTCAGCGACTGACGAGCTCGCGATCGAGGGGGGGCATCAAGATTGCAGGCCGTTTGACAGCTTGCGGCCGTTCGGCTCGATCCGCTCGCCGCCGAACCGCTCCCGGAACAGGTCGGCGTGCCCCGGATCGGCGAAGCAGAACACCACGAAGTCTCGGTCATCGCGCCGGAATGACCACCTCGCGGGCAAAGCGATAGGTTGCGGCAGAACTCGTGCTTCACATCGTATTGTTTGCCTGTGCACGCATCAGCGGGCAGCGCCACCTGGTGCGGCCAGCCCCGGTTGACGCCTTGTCGTGTCAGCTCACCCTTGCGTCGAACCATTCCATCACTAGAACACAAAGAGAACATATCGCAAGTCATCGCGCCGGAATTCCTGCGTAACTATGGTATTGCGCAGGAATGTATGACGTTTCGCAGCATGTAGTTGCGCAATTCGCTTGATTCTTGCGCAATTATCTGATTTAGTTGCGCAATTATGGTCGCGCAAGAATGGACCACACATGGCAAGACGCATATCAGAAGAGAACCTGCAGGCGATCATGGATGCGGTCGGCGCCGAGGAGGGCGCGACCGCGCAACAGATCGCGCGCGCGCTCCGCACCGGCATTCCATTGCGCACCTTGCAATACCGGTTGAAGCAGCTCGTCGATGGGGGGCGGCTGGTCAAGGAAGGCAAAGGGCCGTCCGCCAAGTACCGGCTGCCACAGGCGGAAGGCGCCGAGCGGGTGATCGGCGGCGAGGCGCGCATCACCCCGCAAGGCGAGTTGTTCGTGCCGGTGGCGAAAGCCAGCGTCGCGATTCAGACATACGTCCGCAAGCCGATCGCGGCGCGCAAGCCTGTCGGCTACCGCCGAGAATTCCTGGATGCCTATCGACCCAACGCCACGGCCTACCTCTCGTCGAAGGAGCGCGAGCATCTCCTGCGCATCGGCAGCCAGCCGGCGGCCGGCCAGCCGGCCGGCACCTACGCCCGCCAGATTCTCGATCGGCTGCTGATCGACCTGTCATGGGCCTCCAGCCGTCTCGAGGGCAATACCTACTCGCTGCTCGAGACCAAGCGCCTGATCGCCTTCGGCCAACACGCCGAGGGCAAGGACCAGCTCGAGGCGCAGATGATCCTCAACCACAAGGACGCAATCGAGTTCTTGGTCGGCCAGGCTCACGACATTACCTTCAATCGCTACACCATCCTCAATCTGCACGCCTTGCTCGCCAACAACCTGCTCGCCGATGCCGACGCGCCGGGCCGGCTCCGCCGCATGCGCGTCGGCATCTCCGGCTCCGTCTTCCACCCGCTCGAAGTGCCGCAGCTCATTGAGGAATGCTTCGATCAGATCCTCGCCACCGCCGCCGCGATCAACGACCCGTTCGAGCAGGCCTTCTTCGTGATGGTCCAATTTCCCTATCTGCAGCCCTTCGACGACGTCAACAAGCGCGTCTCGCGTCTTGCCGCCAACATTCCCTTCATCCGCAGCAATCTCGTCCCGCTCTCCTTCATGGACGTGCCGCGCCAGACCTATACCGAGGCGATGCTCGGCGTGTATGAGCTCAACAAGGTCGATTTTCTCAAGGACGTGTTCATCTGGGGCTATGAGCGCTCAGCGAGCCGCTACGCCGCCGTCCGCCAATCCCTCGGCGAGCCCGACCCGTTCCGCCTACGCCATCGCACGGCCTTTCGCACGCTCATCAGCGCCATCGTGCGCGAGCCCATGAACAAGCCAACGGCAGCCGACTACATCGCCAAGTGGTCGCACGACAATATCGAGGCCGCCGACCGGGAGAAATTCCGCGAACCTGCCGAGACCGAGCTGCTCGCGCTACACGCGGGGAATTTCGCCCGCTACCAAATCCGCCCATCCGAGTTCGAAGCCTGGCAGCGCGCATGGACCGGCGAAACTCACTAGGTGCACCTATGGCTCCCAAGAAAAACAAGAAAACTCGCACCACGTGTGGCCCGCTCAAGCTCCTCATCGACACGTCGGTTTGGTTCGACCTGGCTAAGGATTACCGGCAGCTGACGCTGCTCAGCGCGCTCGAGGAGCTGGTCCACGCCGGCCGTGTGCACCTGATTGTTCCGCAGATCGTCAAGGACGAGTTCGCACGCAACAAGTCCCGCATCGCTGACGAGAGCGGGCGCAGCCTTTCCGGTGTCTTCAGGCGGGTCAAGGAAGCCGTCGATCGGTTTGCCCCACCCGAAACCAAAACCGCGACGCTTGCGGCCCTCAGCGATATCGATCACCGCATCGGTACGCTGGGCGAGGCGGTGAACCAAGCGATCGAACGCATAGAAGCCTTGCTCGCAGCCACTCAAGCGGTCCCGACTACCGCCGCGGTCAAAGTCCGCGCCGCGGACCGGGCGATCCAGAAGCGCGCCCCCTTCCACCGTCAGCGCAACGGCATCGATGATGCGATCCTCATCGAGACCTACGCCGCCATGATCGCGGCGGAGCAGATCGTGGACGCCCACTTCGCCTTCGTCACGCATAACACGAAGGACTTCAGCTCCCCCACCGGAGACAACCGCGTGCCGCACCCCGATATCGCTGATTGTTTTACGGCGAGATCAACATATCGCATCAATCTCGGTGACCTGCTGAAAGAGGTCGCGCCCGACCTCCTGGAGGATCTCAGCTTCGAACGTGAGTGGGTCGAGGAGCCGCGCCGTCTTGGTGAGATCACTGACGCCATTGGCGAGCTGCTCGACAAGGTTTGGTACAACCGCCATTGGAACACGCGCGTCGAAATCCAGGAAGGCAAGGTCAAGCTGGTCGAGAAGGAAACCTTGCCCGTTAAGGATCACGCCACGCGGCCCATACAGCGCGATGTGTGGGAAGGCGCTCTTAAGTCGGCGAAGCGTGTCGAGAAGCAATACGGGCTCGACAATCTCGGCCCTTGGACTGACTTCGAGTGGGGCATGCTCAATGGCAAGCTCTCCGCCCTCCGCTGGGCGCTGGGCGACGAATGGGACATGCTCGACACCTGATGCGCCGCTGTTCCGCTCATCCGCCGATCTCCCCCGTCGCGATCTTAACCGCCGGGAACTTGCCGCTGGCGCCGAACCACTCCGCCAGCTCTTTTGCCCGGACCTTCGTGATGGTGCGGCTGCCGCGCGGCACCAGGCCCAGCATCACTGGGTCCATGTTCTCGCGCTTGACGAGCTTGGGCGCAGAAAAGCCGAGCGGCTTGCGCTCGATCAGCGAAATCAACGCCCAATAGTCATTGTGCTGCAGCCCGAGGCTCAGCACCGCGTCTGGCTCGTGCAGCTCGCTGGCCAGAATGAAACCGGGCGACAGCTTCCACGCCATGAAGTCCGACACCAGCGCCAGGCGCCGTGCGCGCTCTTTGGCGTTCTCGGTCAGCGTGATGCCGATCCACCAATCCCCTTCCGGGCTGGCGATGCGGAACTGCGGATCGATCGGATCGGGATGGACCTTGCGTACCAGCCGCTGCGCCCGCTCGAGATCGGCTTGCACCAAGTCTTTCAATGTCCGGGGCAGGCTCATACGCGACCGCTCCTTGATTGATGCTGCCGCTTCGCTCTGGTTCACCAGGGGATGGATGCCACCCCCTGCGCCACCATCGCTCGCCGGTTTGGGCGAGCGAGCGACGATCCGCGCGCGCAGTGGCATCGTCATTGTGATTACACATCGGCGGAGCGTGCTGGGCGAGGTCGACTTGTTGCTTGCCATTGTCCAGGGGCGTGTGGTTGCCATGGGTCCGAGGGAGGTGGTGTTTCAGAAGCTCATGCGCCCGACCTCCCCGATCGTGGAACCGTTCAAGGTTGTTCCAACCGCGGGATAGCTCAAGGCAATGACAGTCCGACCGATCAGGCACTCGCACCGTTCGCTGCAGCGACACCTCTGGGCAGGCATGGTTCTCGTTACAGCGTTGGTCGGCGGCGTCGGCGGCTGGGCGGCGACAACCGAAATCTCAGGGGCGGTGATCGCGCCAGGGGCGCTGGTGGTCGACTCGTACGTGAAGAAGGTGCAACACCCCACGGGTGGTGTCGTGGGCGAGATTAGGGTGCGCGACGGCGACCGCGTGCGCGCAGGCGACATCGTCGTGCGGCTCGACGAGACGGTCACCCGCGCCAACCTCGCTATCGTCAACAAGGGCCTCGATGAGCTGCTCGCACGCAAGGCCCGCCTGGAGGCTGAGCGGGACGGCGGCGAGATCATCGACTTCTCGCGCGAGCTCACCGAGCGCGAGGCCGAAACCGACGTGGCCCGCATCATCGCCGGCGAGCGCAGGCTGTTCGAATTGCGCGGTGCGGCGCGAATCGGCCAGAAGGCGCAGTTGGGCCAGCGCATCGCCCAGCTGCAGGAGGAGATCGGGGGGCTCAGCGCGCAGACGAGCGCCAAGGCGCAGGAAATCGTCCTGATCGAGCGCGAGCTCAAGGGCGCGCGCGAGCTGTGGGAAAAGAACCTGATGCCGATCACCAAGCTCACCCAGCTCGAGCGCGAGGCCACCCGACTGCAAGGAGAGCGGGCGCAGGTGGTGGCGGCGTGGGCGCAGTTTGTTGCGTCGCAGGCGCAGGTAGAATCGGACCGGCGCGGCGTCGAAGCGAACCGCATTGCCTTGGCCGGCGTCCGCGAAGAGGAGAGGGTTGGACAAAGGACGCTCCTCGATGTGCTCAACGCCGAGCAGAAGCTCCTCAATGCCGAGGTAAACCTCATGTCGGCACGGCGTAACCTCGTCGTTGCGTCTTACAGCGTGTTCTCCACAACCGGCCGGCTGAATGCCCAGGAGCTTGGTGTGGCCGCACTGATCTACGATCCCGAGCAGAACTATGATGGGGTGCGCCGCGAATGGCTCGATATTACCATCACGCACGCCGACGGTCGGCGCGAGGTTCTGGAGACCGAAATACGTGGCCGCTAAATGGTGCCAGCAACTCATTCGAGCCTGCGCGGGCAAGAAAGCGGATCCTCCTCGGCTCCACATTGTACGCAACAGCATCGATGGAAGAGGCGCGGCACAACCAACTCAACTGACAGTGTAGCCTGACTAAATTACAGTCAGGCAACATCCGCATTCCTCAGGACTGCGTCAGGTTTCCGGCTTGGCGCAGTTTTGGCCAGTGCCATGCGAGCGAGGTCTCGGTGACAAGTTGCAGAACGCCGGCAACTAGTCGAGCAATACAACTTGCTGTAAAGTTCGATTGCTGATCGTACCCTTGCCCGGCGTGCAAGAATGCCGACTGGTGCGCGAATTCGTTTGTGTCTTCTGGGCGGCTTCAGCGTCGAGCTGGCCGGCACTCCGGTGCGCAGCTTGCGGATCTCCTCGCGCAAGGGCCGCGCGTTGCTGGCCTATCTGGCGATGCAGCCCGAGCAGCGCGCCAGCCGCGAGCAGCTTGCCGATCTGCTCTGGGGCGACCGGTTCGACGCGCAGGCACGGCACAGCCTGCGCCAGTGCCTGGTATCGCTGCGCCGCGACCTGGAGCCAGCCGGTGTGAGCGTGCTGCCGTTCGATGAAGGCTCGGTCGGCCTCGGAGCCGGGCAGGGCGCCACGGACGCGCTGGAATTCTCCTCGCTAGCCGCATCGGGCGAACCCGCCGACAGAGCGCGCGCCATGGAAGTCTATGCGGGCCAGTTTCTGCTCGGCTTCAGCCTCGACGCGGAGCCGTTCGATTCGTGGGTGCGCGCGGAGCGCGCCCGGCTGGCGGCGCTGGCTGTGGGCGGCTTTTCCGACGCCGCTGCGCGATGGGAGGCGACAGGGGACGGGACGCGGGCCATCGCGGCCGCCGAGCGGCTGGTGAAGCTCGACGGGCTTCGCGAGGACTCCCAGCGCCTGCTGCTGCGGCTCTATGCGCGCTATCGCGGACGCGATGCCGCGCTCGCGCATGCGAAAACGGTGGCCGCGCTGCTGCGCGCCGAACTCGACGCCGACCCGGAGCCGGCGACACGCGCGCTCATCGACGACGTCAGGCGCGGCGCAATCGCTCGCGCGGCGCAGCCAACAGCGACCGCCGCACCGGTAGCAGAATTCGCCGCCATCTCCGCTCCGGAAGAGGCGACCCAGGTGGTCGGATCGGATGTCCCCGATGTGACCTGCTCTGTGAATGCAGATGTGGCCGCTACTGCGGAGAACGTGCCGGTGTCGCGGCCCGGCATATGGGGTTGGCGAGAGCGCGCCGCTCCCAAGGCGATAGCAGCCTATGCCTCGCTTGCCCTCGTCGTTGCGTCCGCAGCAGGCATGTGGCTCGGCCCGGACGCCACCACGGCCGTGCGGCCTGCCGGTGACCGGCTCGCGCATGCGCCCGCTCCAGCCGTTCAGTCGTGGCAATCGCCGTCGATCCTGCCCGGCGTTGCCGCCGACAAGGAGGCGCTGGGAGACAAAGGCCTCTATGCCATCGCCGTGCTGCCCTTCAGCGCCGAGGCGGGTGAGGGAAGCCCCGAGCAGAAGCTGGCCGATGGGCTCGCGGACGATCTCGTCAACGACCTGTCGCGCATTCCCACGCTCCGCGTCATCGCCCGCCAGACGACGCGGCTCTATCGCGGCAAGACCATCGATGTGGCGGCGGTCGGCGCCGAGCTCGGCGTGCACTACGTGGTCGAGGGCAGCATGCGGATGCAAGATGCGAGGGTGCGCATCAACGTGGCGCTGATCGACGCCAAGAACCGGGTGCAGGTCTGGTCCGACCGGTTCGAGCGCAGCGAAGCCGAGCGCTTCGCGGTGCAGGACGAGATTGCGCGCGGCCTGGCCCGCCGGCTGCAGCTCGGCATGGTGTTCGACCGGGGCGCCCGGGCGGAGCGAAGGGGATCGAGCGACCCGGGCGTGGAGGAGCTGCTGGCCAAAGGCTGGAGCATCGTCTTTCGCAACCACACTGCCGGCAATGCCAAGGGAGCCGACAGGCTCTTCCAGCAGACGCTTGAGCGCCAGCCGGACAACGTTTCGGCGATGATCGGCCTTGCCGCCTACCACATCGCCACGGTCACGAATCTCGAGGTCGTCACGCGCGAGCCTTCCCTCGGCATCGCGCAAGCCCTGCTTGAGCGCGTGATCGCGAAGCGCCCCCACGTCAGCACCGCGCACCACTTCCATGGTCTCCTGCTGCGCCTCCGCGGCGAGTTGCAGCCCGCGCTCGAGGCCTTCACCCGCGCGATCGAGCTCAACCCCAGCCTGGCGACGGCCTACGCGGGCGCCGGCCACGTGCTGAGCCGGCTCGGCCGGCCGCAGGAGGCGCTCGAGCAAATCCGCTACGCCATGCGCCTGAGCCCCAAGGACCCGCAACTCGGCGTATGGAGCGTGTATGCGGGGCTGTCCGAGCTCGGTCTCGGCCGGGAGGACGCGGCGCTGGAATGGCTCGCTCGCGCGGCGGCGCTGTCGCCGCGCACGCCGTTCGTGTATGCCGCGCTCGCCTCGGCCCATGCGCTGAAGGGGGACCCGGTCGCGGCCGCCAGGCACGTCGCCGAGCTGAAGCGGCTCGCCCCGCTCTTCGACGAGGCCGCACTCCTCGAATGGTTCGTCGGGCCGGGCGGCGAGCAGGGGCACGCCTCCCGCTTCATCGAGGGCCTGCGCCTGGCGCTGAAGCAGCCTTCGTAGCGGAGAATCGTGCGGATCTGCTCCGATTGTCACATTTTTTACCCTGCGGACGCGCGCGTTGACGCCATTCTTGACGCTCGTTTGACGCCGCCGCAGTCACTCTCCCTTGAGCTTTCCGGATTGGGCCTCGTCCGTCGATGGCTCGGCTCGGGTTAATTGACGTGTGTTCAGTCCACAAGACCCTGTCGGCAGGGCGGACAGCCCCGGCGAGGCAATGGCCCCACCGGATAGGAGTGGGAGGCGGCCGTGAGAGCACCCGCACAGGCTTGGGAGGGCAGCAGGGCGACGGCCCTTTCGCGAGCCGCGCTCGCGCGTGCTCACCGCCGGCCTGCGCAAGCACATATGTCGCTACCGATCTTGTGGCGCCACGGCACCGGCTTGGGCAGCGCCAATCCTTGCCCAGGGCGGTATTCGGGGGTCGCTTGCGACTGTTCGTCGGCATGGACCGCGTCGGGCGTGGGCTGGCGCATCGCAATGAGAAAGGTCCTCGAGCAGATGGCAGACCATTTGCTGGCGACTAGTGTCGATGCAGCTGTTTTGTAGGCTGCCATTGGTAGGGACACGGCGGGTATCGGCAAATTCGAAATTCGCCCCGACCGGGGGCCAAGGAGACGGCGATGAGCAACGACGGGATACTCGATTCGATCGTGGGGCAAACGAGCTACGCGCCTTTCAGCGGTCCGGCTTACTGGAACGTCGATCAGATCAATTCGCTGATCACGGCATACAACAACTTTGGCTATCAGTGGAACGACAACACCGGCCCGCAACTTACGATCACCTACAGCTTTGTGGGCAATAGTTCCAACGGGAGTTACGCATACGATCCCAGCGAATACGGCGCCGGGTCGCCGATGTCCGGCGCTCAGGCGCTGACCTTAGCGCAAAGGGTCGACATCATCCTGGCGATCCAGGCCTGGATGGACGTCACCAATGTCGACATGGTGCGGAACACCGTGCCCTCCGGGCTGAGCTTCACGGAATCGTTCACCAGCGCCGGCGACATCCGCTTCGGGATGACCACCGCCCTTCCCGCAAGTGCAGCCTGGATAACCTACCCACCGACCGGGTCGGACGACGCCATCATCGGCGACATCTGGTTCAATCCAGTTTTTTTTGAGAGGCCATCTCACGAACCGTTCAATATTACCGAGACGCTGGGCGCGATCGGTGCGGCCGTCTACGGCTTCGGAACGATCTCCAGTGCCAGCCATGTCGGTCTCAATGGGGGAACGCTCAGGGACACGGTCTGGGACAGCAATTACTGGACCGTGATGAGCGACAATTTTCCGGAGGTCGTTGTCCCATTTCCGGGATTTCCGGGCTCTGCCCAGATCGTAGATCTTCCTACCGTGACCCCGATGTATCTCGACATCGCCGCCTCCCGAGCGATCAACGGCGCGTTCGAACTCTTCAATACCGGCGACAATGTCTACCAGGCCTACGACGACAGCTTGCGGACGATCTGGGACAACGGCGGCTACGACGAAATCCAGTGGAACGGCGGCAGTGCGCACATCGACTTGACGCCTGGAAAGCTGACAGCGATCAACGGCGGCTATTCGATCCTGGAAGCCGACCGGCAGATCGGCTGGTCGGGGGTCCGGGATGGGTTAGGCAATGGATTTGATCAGAACGAGTGGCGCTTCTTCATCGCGCCGGAATCCATCATCGAGGCGGCCAGGGGCAACAGCGGCAACGACTACATCCGCGGCAACAGCGAAAACAATTTCCTCAGGGGGATGGGCGGCACCGATACCTTGCTCGGCGAGGACGGCGACGATTCCCTGCAGGGCGGAAGGGGGAACGATACTCTCGATGGCGGGGTGGGCAACAACGATTGGGCGGATTTCACCGATAGTGCCAGCGGCGTCACAGTCGATCTCGAGAACGGGATCGCGACCGGAAGCGACTCCGGCACCGACACGCTGACATCCATCGAGAACGCCACAGGCTCAAACGTCGGCGTCAATACCTTCATCGGCGATTTTCACGACAACCGGTTTTACGGCCTCGGTATCAGCAACAACACGTTCATCGGCAGCCTCGGCAATGACGTCCTCGTCCATAATGCCGACGGCATCGCCGGGGTCGACTACAGCCGCCTGCCCGCCGGGGTCAACGTCAATCTCGCGAACGGGACGGCGTCGGCGCTCATTCCGCACGGCACACTGCCGCCGATCCCGAAGACCGATATACTGGTCGGCATTCGCAATGCCATCGGCACCAGCTTCGACGACACGCTCATAGGCACGAACGGAGCAAACTTCCTCGACGGCCGAACCGGCGCCGACATCATGCGCGGCGGGCTCGGCGACGACGCCTACATCGTCGATAATGCACTCGACCAGGTGATCGAAAATGCCAATGAGGGCACCGCCGATACCGTCCGCACGTCGCTCGCCAACTACACTCTGCCCGCCAACGTCGAGAACCTCGTCGGAACGGCCGCGGCCTCCCAGACGCTGATCGGCAATGCCGCCGCCAACACGCTGCAGGGCGGCACCGGCAACGACACGCTGTCGGGGGCTGGCGGCGACGACATCATCGACGGCGGCGGTGGCAGCGACACGGTAGTGTTCGCCAACGCGGCCGGCAGCTATCAGGTGAGCCAGAGCGGCTCCGACATCCTGGTGACGGGCGCGGGCGAGGGCCGCGACACCGCGCGCGACACGGTCGAGCTGTTCCAATTCGCCGACGTGGCGCTCACCCGCGCGCTGCTGCTCTCGGCGCTGACACCGCAGACCTTCACCGCGGGGCCCGATACGGTCACCCTTCCGCTCGCGGGCGGCACCTTCAATGCACTGGGCGGCAATGACCGCATCTCATACACCGCCGGCACTGTCACCATCGATGGCGGCATCGGCACCGACACGTTCACCTTGAGCGGACCGCGATCGCAGTATCAGACCGCTCGCCTGGCCGACGGATCGCTTCGCGCCACCGATCTGCAAAGCGGCTCACCAGTCGCGTTCGGCACGATCTTCAACGTCGAATTGTTCCAGTTCGCCGACAGCACCTACACCCTGAGCCAGCTGAACAACGCTCCGCAGATAACTCTCCCCTTGGGCGCGGCGGTACAGGCGACCTCGAGAGGTCAAGTCTTCAACGCTTCCCAGCTACTCACCGCGAGCGATATCGACACTGCTGACACGCTGACTTATGCCATCGTCGACTTCACGCCGGGCGGGGGCAATTTCATCGTCGACGGTCAGCCCATGTCGGGCAACGTGATGCTGCTGACGGCGGCGCGGCTGGCACAGACCACGTTCCAGTCCGGCCTCAGCGGCACCGATAACCTGCGGTTCGGGGTCAACGACACGCCGGGCGCCACCCTCAACTCGGCGGGTTGGGTCACGCAGGATTTCAGCGTGAGCGCGCCGATCAATCACGC
>ORMF010628152.1_pt1 | contig 17916 bp, 8 predicted proteins | sample 1779871 | NCBI WGS metagenome assembly ORMF01 (sample SAMEA104232316, study PRJEB22302) | groundwater metagenome | biome: forest; feature: aquifer; material: groundwater | place: USA | collected 2011-08-07 | depth 5.4 m
ATCGGATCGCTGATGTCCTTCTCGAACGGATCCAGCGTGTCATCAAACTCACGCAGGAGAAAAGTCTTTTCCGCCGCCTGCGGATACAGAAGCATCACCGTGTCAACGTGACTGTGCGTCATGCCGAGGATGTAATCCGCCTGTTTGACGAGTTCGGCGGTAACGATCTGACTGCGTTGGCGGGAGATGTCCACGCCGAGTTCCTTCATCGCCTGCACGGAAAAGGCGCTGGGCGGCTGGCCGTTGGCCGCGCCGAGGCCGGCCGAGATCGCGCGATACTCCGTCCGTCCCGGCAGCGCGTGGCGGAAAAGCCCCTCCGCCATCGGACTGCGGCAGATGTTACCCGTACAGATAAAAAGAAAGGTCTTCATTCAATCGCGAACGGAAAATAGTTTGGGCCGGGAAAAAAAATCGTCAACGGTGAAATGACGAAGGCGGCAACTTTTTCGCTCGAACATTCCCGTGATCGCGCCAGAAAACCAGGTCGCCGCGGGCCGGTTCAGGGCGGCAACCAGACGAACGCCACCGCCACAGCGGTGGGCAGCCGCGCACCCGGAAAAAGACCCGGCGGGCTGATACCTTTGCCCGCGAACACCCCGGCCCTTTGCCGAATCCCCACGCCCGCCGGATTCGGGGCATGAAAGGTCAGGATCAAGCACGCGGCCCGCCTTATCGGCGGCGTTGCGTGAAGCGACGGGAACTCGCTTGCCGATGCGATGACGGTTTCGGCGCAGCCGCCTTGGCATCAACCGCCAACCGGAAGTCCACCTGCTTCTTGCAACTGTCCACCTTGGCCACTTGCACGGTCAATTTGTCCCCCAGCCGAATTACGCGGCGGGTGCGGCGGCCCACGAGATGATTGCGCGCGGCGTCGAACACATAGAAGTCATCCTCCACCGTGGACAACGGCACCAGGCCGCTCATCGCAAGCCCCGGCACGTCCACGAAGAAGCCGAAGTTGCGCACGTCGGTCACGAGCGCGGGATAACGCTCCGGTTGACCGGAGGCGAGCTGCGCTTTCAGGAACGCGAAGAGTTTCAGGTCCTTGCTGTCGCGTTCGGCGTCGGCGGAGTTGCGTTCCGTCACGGAAATGTGTTCGGCGGTTTCTTTGAGCGCCGAGTTCGTGGCGGCGGTCGGTTTCCCTCTCCCCTTCGGCAGGGGAGAGAGCAGGGTGAGGGGGGATGCGAAATCACCTTGCCTGGCCGTATGTTCCCCCCCCCCCCGGCCCTCTCCCCCTCGGCGGGGGAGAGGGTGGGGATCGCGCACGCCAGCATGGGCGGGAGCGGAAGTGTTTTCAAACAGCGCGCGATGCACGATGAGATCGGCGTAGCGGCGAATGGGCGAGGTGAAGTGCGTGTATTTCTTCTTGGCCAGACCGTAATGGCCGAGCGGCTCGACGGCGTAGCGCGCGCGCATCAGCGATTTGAGAAAACCAATCTTAAGCGCCGGACCGATGGGCAGGGCATTGAGCCGGTGCAACAGCCGCTGCACCTCCGCCGGGTGGCTGAGGTTGCCGCACGGCACGTTTTGGCTTAACACGTCCTGGCGATATTCCTGCAACCGCCGCTCGTCGGGCACTTCGTGAACGCGATAGACCGCCGGCTTGCCCTGGCTCATCAAGCGCGTCGCCACCGCCTCGTTCGCGAGCAACATGCACTCCTCGATCAACTGGTGCGACACGTCGTTCACCGTTTTCTCGATGCGCAAAATGCGCCCGCGCTCGTCGAGCCGGATTTTCGTTTCGGGAAAATCGAGATCGAGCGAGCCGGCCTTGAAGCGCAGCCGGCGGATGCGTTGGGTGAGTTCATGCGCCTGATGCAGCATTTGCTCGATGGGATCGGGCGTGGGTTTGCGCTCCAGAATCTCCAGCACTTCGCCGTAGCTGAAGCGGCGTTGCGAATGGATCACGGCGGAATAGAACTTCGTGCTCAACACCTGTCCATCGTTCCCCACCAGAAACTCGACGCACTTGGTCAGGCGATCCACGTTGGGTTTCAGCGAGCACAGTTCGTTGCTCAACGCCTCCGGCAGCATCGGGATGACGCGGTCCACGAGGTAGGTCGAATTGCCGCGCTTGCGGGCCTCGGTGTCGAGCGCCGTGGCGGGCTTCACGTAATGCGACACGTCCGCGATGTGAACCCACAGCCGCCATTGCTCCGGCGAAACGCGCTCCAGACAAATCGCGTCGTCAAAATCCTTCGCGTCGTCGGGATCAATCGTGATGACCCGGTGACGCCGGCAATCCACCCGGCCCGCCACGTCGTGCGCGTGAACCGTCGTGCCGATGGCGTTCGCTTCGTGCAGGACGGGCCTGGGAAAATGCAGCGGCAGTTCGTATTGGCGCAGCACCGACAGCATGTCCACGCCTTCCTCGTCGGGCGCGCCGAGCACTTCGATGATTTCGCCTTCGGGATTCGCATTGCGCGATTCCCATTCGCGCAACTCGACGACGACCTTGTCGCCAATGCGCGCGGGCCGACCCATGTCGCGCGGCTCGGCCACCAAAATATCATGGGGAATGCGCGGGTCGTCGGGAGTGACGTAGAGAAACTGCCGTCCGCGCTGCAGCGTACCGACCATCTGCTTGCGTTTCCGCTCCAAGATGCGAACCACCTCGCCCGTACTGGCTTCGGTGGCGGCGGCGCGCAAACCCTTGGCTCGAACATCGCGCCGAACGAGGACCCGATCCTCATGGAAGGCCGTGCCGGTGGCGTTTTCCGGGATGGCGATTTCCTTGAGCCCCGTGTCGTCCGGTTGGAGAAAACCTTTGCCCGCGCGGTTCATGCGGATGCGGCCCGGAATCAAATCCGCCTCGCGCGGCTGGATGTAACGATTGCCCTTGATGCGCGCGACCGCGCCGGCTTGCTCAAGCTGGCGCAGCACGGCCTGCAACTCTTGCTGGCGATTGGGTGGCAGCCGCAGAAGCCGGAGCAGTTCCGGCACATTCGCCGGCAAATAATCTTTGCGCTCCAGCAAGTGGAGGATTTGGTCTTTCATGATTTGGAATTTGGCATCGCCGCTTGAGCCGGGTTGTCGGGTCCATGGACGGTCACTCCGGTCGGGCACCATTATGGCCGATGGCAACGCCTTGACCAGCACCACCTGCAAGAAGGGGCGCATGCCTGACACTGCCCCCGGAACGCCGCCTTCAGGCGGCAGCAACGTGGCAAATCACGCTGCTGCCGCGTAAACGCGGCGTTCCGATACCTCCGCAGGCGCAACATCAGGGGCAGTGTCAAGATGCGCCTGCAACAAGTTGCCGCCGGGCGGGGTTTAAGTTTCACGTTCCCGCGCGGCATCCAGGCAATCGCGCACGGTTTGCGCGAGCTTGGCGTTCGCGAAGGGTTTTTGTAGAAAGTTCACGCCTTCGCGCAGATGCAACCCCTGCCCCGCCGTCTCCCGCGGATAACCGCTCATGTAAATCACCTTCAGTCCCGGTTTCTCCGCCCGTAATTGTTCGGCGAGTTGGCGGCCGGAGACGCCCTCGGGCATGACCATGTCCGTCAGCAGCAAGTCCACCGCGCCACCCTGCTGCCGCCAGATCTCGAGCGCCGCCACGCCGTTGGGGGCTTCGATCACCCGGTAGCCGTAATGTTTCAGAGCGTGAACCGCCAGCACCCGCACCGGCATATCATCTTCCACGAGCAGGATGGTTTCCCGCCCGCCGCGCACCGGGGCGGCCAGTTGGGCGGCGACCTGATTCTGCTCCGGTTCCGCCAGGCGCGGCAGGTGAATGTGAAACGTGGTGCCCTGGCCGGGTTGACTCTCCACTTCGATCCAGCCGTGGTGTTGCGCGACAATCCCATGCACGGTGGCCAGGCCCAGGCCGGTGCCTTTGCCGACGTCTTTGGTGGTGAAGAACGGCTCAAAGATGCGCGACAGAAGCTCGGGCGCAATGCCGCTCCCGGTGTCGCGAAAGCTCAGGCGCACAAAGTCGCCGGGGCGGACCTGATGAGCTGCGGCGGCAGCTTCGTCGGCCACCGTGACATTGGCCAGCTCGACGGCGATCTGGCCGCCGGCGGGCATGGCGTCGCGGGCGTTGACGGCCAAGTTCAGCAATATCTGCTCGATCATGCCGGGATCGCCATTCATGGGGGCGCCGCCGGTCAGCAGGCGGGTTTCCAGCGCGATGTCCTCGCCGATGATCCGATGGAGCATCTTGACCATGCCGGAAACCACGTCGTTCAGATCAATGACTTTGGCCTGCATGGTCTGCTTGCGGCTGAAGGTCAACAACTGGCGGGTCAGGTTGGCCGCGCGCTCGGCGGCGCGGGCGATTTCCTGCACGACGCGGGGCTGTTCGTCGGCGGACAGTTCCATCTGCAGGAGCGAGGCGTTGCCCGTGATGACCGCCAGCATGTTGTTGAAATCGTGCGCCACGCCGCCGGCCAACTGGCCGAAGGCTTCCATCTTCTGCGCCTGGTGGAATTCCTCCTCCAGGGTTTTCCGCTTCGTGATGTCCTGCTTGACGGCGATGAAGTGCGTGATCTCGCCACGCTCGTCTTTCAACGGCGTGATCGTCATGTCCTCCGGGTACAGGCTGCCGTCCTTGCGCCGGTTGATCATTTCGCCCTGCCAGACTTTCCCGGCGCGAATGGTTTCCCACATGGCCCGGTAGAACGCCGCATCATGTTTGCCGGACTTGAGCAGTTTTGGATTCTGGCCGATGGCTTCCGCGACGCTGTAGCCGGTGTAGGTGGTGAAGGCGGCGTTGGCCCACTCGATCACGCCCGTGGCATCGGTGATGACGATGGCATTCGCCGACGCTTCCAAGGCGGCGCTTTGCAGGCGCAGTCCTGCCTCCGCCCGCTTGCGCTCGGTGATGTCCCAGGCAATGCCTTGCAAGCCGATGACCTGGCCGACGGCATCCCGCAACGGGGTCTTGATGACGCTCACCCAGATCGTCTGCCCGTCGGCCTGCTGGTGTTGCTCCTCGGCTTCAAAGGGCTGGCCGGTCTGGATCACGCGCTGGTCGTCCTGCTGGTATTTCGCGGCGAGGGCGGCCGGGAAGAAATCCCGGTCGGTCTGGCCGAGAATTTCGGCCTGGGGTTTGCCGAGGCTCTGGCAGAACCGGGCGCTGCCAAACGTGAACCGGCCCGCCAGGTCCTTGCGGAAGACGTGCTGCGGCAGGTTCGCCACCAGCGAATGGTAAAGGGCTTCGGAATCGTGGAGTTGTTGTTCGGCCTGCTTGCGCTCGGTGATGTCTTGAATCGTGCCGCGCATCTTCAGGGGGCGACCTTGGGCATCGAATTCCAGTCGGCCCAAGCCGTACACCCAGCGCTCAGTTTGGTCGGCGTGACGGATGATGCGGTATTCCTTGTTGAAAACGTGGCCCTGGCCAAGCACTTCGTTTCTAAAGTAGTCAGCCATCATTGTGCGATCGTCGGGATGGATCAGGGCCACCCATCCTTCCACCGAGTAATCGTATGCTTGGTCTATCCCAAACACCTTATCCAGCACGTCCGAACTGCTCCACAACCCGGTGGGAATATCCAGAACATAACTGCCCAAACCCGCGATGATCTGCGATTCTCTGAGCAAAGCTTCGCTCTTGCGGAGCGCCTCTTCCACCCGCAGGTGCGCGCCTCTGGCTCGCAGGGTCACGATGCCAAACGCCAAGTCATCGGCCAGTTCCTGCAAGAGCGCGGTTTCATCCGCCGTGAACACCTCGCGTTCGGCGGAATAAACAGTCAGTGTGCCGAACGCCCGTCCCTCGGCCAGCAACGGCAGGGCGCAAACCGAAGGGTGATCCACTTGCGCGACCAGATTTCGCCAAGGCTCGATGGACGGGTCAGTATTGACGTCCTGGCTGGCGCAGGGTTTGCCGGTGCGGATGGCGATGCCGGTGGGGCCGCGTCCGCGCGGCGTGTCGGCCCAGGAAATCTTCAAGGCTTCCACCGAATCCGGCGCCAGACCGACCGCCGCCACGATCCGCACACTCTTATCCGCGTCGTCTTCGGCGAAACCGATCCACGCCGTTGAATAGCCGCCCGTTTCCTTGACGATTCGGCAGATCTCCTTGAGCAGGTCGCTTTCGTCTGTGGCGCGGATGAGCACCTCATTGCAATTCGAGAGCAAGCGCAACGTGCGGTTGTTTTTCCGCAACGCCTGCTGCATGGCCTGCTGCGCGGTCTGGTCGCTGAACACCAGCACCACGCCGGTGACGGTGCCGCGCTCGTCGCGAATGGGCGCGGCACTGTCGGCGATGGGACGTTCGGTCCCGCCGCGGGTGATCAGCCGGGTGTGATTGCCCAACCCCACCACCGCACCGTCGCGCAGGACTTTGTCCACGGGGTTTTCGATCGCAGCCCGCGTCGTCTCGTTGAGGATGCGGAAGATTTCCACCAGCGGCCGGCCCCGCGCTTCCGCCTCGGACCAGCCGGTGAGTTTCTCCGCCACCGGGTTCATCTCCCGCACCTGGCCAGCGGCGTTCGTGGTGATGACCGCGTCGCCGATGCTGTAGAGCGTGGTGCGAAACGCGGCCAGGTTCTCCCGTTGCCGGCGCTCCGCCTCGTAGAGTCCCTGAAAAAGCCCGGCTTGCCGCCGCCCGTAAACATAGGCGGTCAAGGCGGCGGCCAGCAGGATCAACGACCCGACGACGAGACTGATCATGCCGGCCCCGTAACGCGCCTCGGCGAGAATTTCGTCCACATCCATCTTGGTAATCATGAACCAAGGCGATCCGGAAATGGGGCGCAGGTCGGCCAGGACCGCGACACTGCGGTAGTCTGTGCCCTCGCGCTGGCCCTGCTTCCCGAGCACCGCCTGCACGGCGGGAAGATTGGTGCGGGTCAGCGGAAAGCGCAGTGTCAGGACGGCATTGGTTTCGTGGCGCAACTCGTTCACGAAAACCACTTCCGCCCCCTCCTGCTGGGCGAGCACCGTCTCGGCGCTGCGACTGGGGGTGGGCCAGGACTGGATCAGCGGAAACAAGTAAATTTTTGGATCGCGACGCAGAACCACCACGGCCAACGGTTGTCCCCCGGCATCCTGCACCACCGCCGCAACGTCAATATGAACAACGCCATCGGGACACCGATAGAAATCGGAAATAACCGCCTCTGAACTGGCGAGGGCCGCCGCAGTGGCTCGCTGGAGGGCCGGACTGGTCGGATGGGAAAGGTCATGGGAATCCTCTTTGGCGGCGAGCAGAAAGACCCCGTCGAGAGCGAACAGCAGCACGTTCTGGTTCGTGCCCGTTGCCTGTTCGACTTGCAAATGCTCCCGCAAATCCGCCCGCAGTTTCGCGTCGTCCGGCTGGCGCAGGAAATCCCCCACCGCTTTTCGGGTAAACGAACTGTGCGCCAAGCGGTCCGCATCCCGTTGACGCTCCTTCCGCCACCGCTCAATCTGGTCGGCCTTCAGTTTGCCGATGGTGGCGATTTCCCGATATTTCTCCTGGCGAACGTGTTCCGTCTCGGCGCGATAATACCAGTAGCCGCCGGCGATCAGCGCCAGCGTGACGACCGCCAAACCCGCCAACCAGGTTCGGACGGCGGGGTAAAGACGTGATTTTTGAGAAGTCATTTTGTCCTCCGGTTCGTCCAGCGGTGGGAACGATGGGGAGCGCCGCCGCCCCGGCGGTTGTTCGGCGCGCCCTCGCGCCGAACGCTTCGCGCGGCGGACGCACTTTCTGGTTCGTCCCTTCGCCCGCAAAAGCCGACGACGAGGGCGTCGCCGGTTGCGCCCGAGGCGGGCGCGCTCCCCCTTTCAACAGCAGCGCTCCCGCTCAACTGCCCCGAGCCGGCCGCGCGGCCGTTCGTCCACGATGAACAGACGGGGGGTATGCTCGAGAGTCTTGAAAATTCCTACTTGCGCCTCGTCCCGGGTTTGGGCGGCAGCCGTCATATTTCGCCGCGCAGAATCAGACCGATTGCGAAAAGAAGCCAGCTTTCTTTTGTCAATCCCTGCACGGAACTTGCGGGATGCCGCGAGAAAATTTCCCGAAGATTGAACCGCTGATCCACGCTGATCGGCGCTAATGAAAACCGGCCGCCCGTCGAAATTCCGGGGCGAAGGTTTGCTCATCGATCCCAATTACCAGTGTTATTCGGTGGAACTGGCGGCACGGCAGCGCTCGTCTCACAACTGCGGAGGGACGAGTTATACGAGTCCCCAATCCTTTCCCCATGCCCGAAAAGTCAGGGACTCGTGTAACTCGTCCCTCCGAGCGCAAGGTTTTGAGACAGTCTCAGCCGCGCGTCCGTCCTGAGCGACGATGAGCGCTGATCAGCCGGTTTCCCAATGAATGGTCACGGTTCAGGCTTCGGCGGGCGGGGCCGGAACCTTGCCGGCATGACGGATGTCGGCCGCTTCGCAAAGATAAACGACTTCCTCAGCGACGTTGGTGGCGTGGTCGGCGATGCGTTCCAAACTCTTCGCGGCGATCATCAGGTTCAGACAACGTGTGATGGTTTCGGTGTCCGCAGTCATCTGCTGCGTGAGCCGCTGTTGAATGTCCTTGTGCAGCGCGTTCACGGTCCGGTCGCGTGGGATCAAGGCCCGCGCCGCAACCGGGTCGCGTTGCACAAACGCGTCCAGGGAGGCTTTCAACATCTCCAGCGCAAGCCGGGCCATGGTCGGCAGGTCCACGGAAAGCTTGAGCGGCGGCTCCTTGCTCAAGTCCCGGGCGCGCTTGGCGATTTTGGCGGCCTCGTCCCCCACCCGTTCCAGGTTCTGGGAAATTTTCATGGCGACCGTCACGAACCGCAGGTCGCTCGCCAGTGGCGCCTTGGCGAGCAGGTGGATGGCGAGGTCGTCAACCTCGATCTCGAACTGATCAATGACGGCGTCGTTGTCCTTCACGCGCAGCGCGAGGTCGAGGTCGCGGTTCGTGAGCGCCTGGACGGACTGATTGACGGCCGCCTCGGCGTGGCTGGCCATCGTGAGCAGCCGTTCCTTCAGGGCGTTAAGTTCGTGGTCGAGGTGGCGTTCCATAAATTATCATTCCGTTAACCGAACCGGCCCGTGACGTAATCTTCCGTCCGCTTTTTCGCCGGGTTTGTAAAAATCCTGTTCGTGGAATCGAACTCCACCAGCTCGCCGATGTAAAAGAACGCGGTGTCGTCGGACATGCGCGCCGCCTGCTGCATGTTGTGGGTAACGATGACGATGGTGAAGTTCTTTTTCAGTTCCAAAATCAGGTCCTCGATCTTGGACGTGGCGAGGGGGTCCAGCGCGGACGCCGGCTCGTCCATCAAAATGATCTCCGGCTTGATGGCGATGGCGCGCGCGATGCACAACCGTTGTTGCTGGCCGCCGGACAAGCCGAGCGCGCTGCCGTGCAACCGGTCCTTCACCTCGTCCCACAGCGCCGCGGCCTGCAAGCTCTCCTCGATGGCGGCGTCGAGTTCGGATTTCTTCATCGCACCTTGGAGCCGCAGGCCGTAGGCGACGTTGTCGTAAATGGATTTCGGGAACGGATTTGATTTCTGGAACACCATGCCGACGCGCTTGCGCAGTTCGATCACGTCCACGTCCGGACTGTAAATATCGTGACCGCCGATCTTCACGCTGCCCGTGAGGCGCACGCCATCAATCAAGTCGTTCATGCGATTGAGACAACGCAGCAAGGTGGACTTGCCACAACCCGACGGCCCGATGAACGCGGTCACCACGCGCTCGCGGATTTGCAGGCTGATGTCCTTAAGCGCGCGCGCCGGGCCGTAGTGGAGCGAGAGATTCGTGATCTCGATCAACGGCACGCCCGCCGTCGGGGCTGGCGTCGCCGTTTCATTCACGGTGATTCGTGGGAGCGAGACTTCAGGCATAAACGAAATTCTTAGCCACAGATGGACACAGATGGACACAGATAGGAGCGCGGACTTTAGTCCGCCTCGACCGGCGCAAACTTGGGTCGCGGGCGTTCACCAATTCGCCGCCACTCGCAAGCGAACGGTGAAGCGGACTGAAGTCCGCGCTCCGTCCGCATCTGTGTTCATCTGTGTTTATCTGTGGCTGCATAAAAAGTTTCAGCCCAGCCCCCGGAGTTTTTTCCGCACCCGGGCACGGATGAGAACCGCCACGAAGTTCAGCGCGAACGTGAGCAGCAGCAGCACAAGCACCGTCGCGTACAGAATCGGCCGCGTTTGTTCGATGTTCGGCGATTGGGTCGAAAGCACGAAGACGTGATAGCCCAAATCCATGAATTGATCGCTCAGTTTGTGCGGCAGCGACGCCATGTAGTAAGCCACGCCCGTGAACAAAATCGGCGCGACCTCGCCCGCCGCGCGACTCACGGCCAGAATGCCGCCGGTCAGGATACCGGGCAAAGCCTGCGGCAGGACGACCTTGAGAATGGTTTCCAATTTCGTCGCGCCGAGGGCGAGGCTGGCTTCCCGCAAACCCTGCGGAATGGCCCGCAGCGATTCCTCCGTGGCGACGATCACGACCGGCAACGTCATCACGGCGAGCGTGAGCGAGGCCCAGAGCAACGCGGGTTGACCCCAAACAGGTGCGGGATTGCGCAGCAGCGCGTCAAGATTTTTGCCGAGGAAGTTGATGAAGAATCCCAGGCCGAACAGACCGAAAACAATCGAGGGCACGCCCGCCAGGTTGTTGACCGCCGCGCGGATCACCCGCGTGAACAGCGCCGAACTCGGCGCATATTCGGTGAGGTAGATCGCCGTGATGACGCCCACGGGAATGACGAAAATCGTCATCACGAACACCCGCACCGCCGTGCCCACGATCATCGGCAACACGCCGGTGGTTTCCAGATCGAAGAAATCCTTTTTCGGAATCGTCGAGACGAAGTGCCACGAAAGTCCGGGCCAGCCGTTGATCAGAATGTTGAGGAGGATCACGGCGAGGATGGCGAGAATCAGCAACGTCGCCAGTCCCGTCAGCCCGCTGAAGAAGAACGAGGCAAAGTCGAACCGGGCCGTGCGGAAATGTCGGCGCGGAACTCGGAACTCGGAACTCGGAACTTCGGTCATCGCTTCCCCTCCAGCCGGTGTTTCAGGCGATGCATCACCACGTCGGCGACCAGGTTGGAAACGAACGTGATCGCGAACAGGATCGCGCCGAGCGCGAACAAAATCCGGTAGTGCGGTCCGCCGGCGACCGCCTCGGCCATTTCGGCGGCGATCGTGGTCGTGATGCTGCGCGCCGAATCGAAAATGCTCCACGACATCACGCTCGCGGAGCAAACCATGAGCACGATCATCGTCTCGCCAATGGCGCGGCCAAAGCCGAGCACGACCGCGGCGAACACACCCGGCAACGCCGCCGGCAACACCACCTGCCACGCGGTTTGCCAGCGCGACGCCCCGAGCGCCAGCGCGGCCTGGGTGTAGTTCTGCGGCACGCTGGTCAACGCATCTTCGGCAATGGAAAACACGACCGGGATTACGGCGAAGCCCAGCGCGATGCCCGCGACGAACGCATTGAGCCGCGTTTCGTAGCCGAAAATGTTTTGCAGCACGGTCGCCATGATGAGCAAGGCGAAGAAGCCGACAACGACGGACGGAATCCCCGCCAGCATTTCGATGGCGGGCTTGAGCACCTCGCGCACGCGCGGTCGCGCGAGCTGGGAAACATAAATGGCGGCGGCCACCGCCAACGGCACAGCAAAGATCAAACCGACGAGCGTGGTCTTCAAACTGCCGACGAAGAGCGGGATGAGATTGTATTTATGGATTTGCCCGACCGGTTGCCAGATGAACTCTGGCTTGTCGTACCCGGTCCATTGGCGCGGCCGCAACAGGTGTTTCCATTCCGTCGTGTTGAGGCGCGCGTCCGGGTCGTGGCGGAAGGCGGCGGGAATTTCGGCTTGGGCCTCGAGCTTCACCTCCATCAAGGACTGGCGCGTCTCCCGGTCCATCTCTGCGAATTGCTTCTCGGTCAAACCGAGATACTCGCGCAACCGCGCGGGCGACAGCTTGTCCATCTGCGCCACCGGCACCACCGCCTGCACGGGGGCGCTGTCCATCTGGCCCAGGAAGATCGGCAGCGCCTCGCGTGCGACGAACAGGAAGATCAAGAACACCACGAGGATGGCGGAGAGCGAAACGAGGAAGATGAATTTTTCCGCGAGCCATTCGAGCGGACGCGCGCGATGGCCGCGCTGGAGACCCATCCAGCCGACCGAGCGGTTGCCTGTGGAATGGCGGTGAGGCATGGCGGGTGGCTAGGCGGAGTGATGGAGTGGTGGAGTGGTGGAATGATGTGATGGAACACCGCGCCGGTTGACCGCAGTTTCCATAACTCCATTACTCCAACCCTCCATTCGTCCACTCCTCACTTCTGCCGCAAATTTTCCGGCAGCGGGAAGTAGCCGACTTCCTTCACGACCTTCTGGCCGTCGTCGCTGCGAATCCAGTTCAAGTAAGCGGCCACTTCACCTTTGTCGAGCGCCGGGTTCACATAGATGAACAGATGCCGCCAGATGGGATACGTTCCTTTCATCACGTTCTCCTCGGTCGGCTCGACGGCGGGCGAGGCGTCGTCCTTTTTGATCGCCAGATGTTTCGCCCCGGCCCCGTAACCGGCGCCACCGTAGCCGATACCGCCTTTGTCCTTGGCCACCGCCTGAAGCACGGCCGCCGTGCCCGGCATGGTTTGCGCGCTGGCGGCGAAGTCTTTTCCTTTCAGGACGTTTTCCTTGAAGAACTCGTACGTGCCCGAGCTGTTCTCCCGGCTGTAAATCGTGATCGGCGCGTCCGGTCCCCCGACCTCCTTCCAATTTCTCGTCTTGCCGGTGAAGATCAATTCGAGTTGTTCGACCGTGAGTTCTTTCACGGCGTTGTCCGCGTTCACGTAAACCGACAACCCGTCGAGCGCGACCTTGTACTCCGTGGGCCGTTTGCCAAACGCCTTGATGCAGGCTTCGATTTCCTTCGCCTTGATCTTGCGCGAGGCGTTGCAGAGGTCCGTCTGCTGGTTCTGCAACGCGGCGAAGCCCGTGCCCGAGCCGCCGCCGGTGACCTGGATTTTTTGCCCGGCATGCTGGCCCATGTAAGTCTCCGCCCATTTCTGGGCGAGGATGACCAGCGTGTCCGAGCCTTTGGCCGTGATGGTGCCGGCGGGAGCGTTCGTCGCGCCGCTGCAAAGCGCGGCCAGTCCGAGGGAGGTGAAGAGTTTGGTCAGCGTGTTCATATTTTTTCCTGGTTGAAGCATGGTTAAAAGGGATTTCGATTGAGTTGCTACTTGGTGACAATTGCGTGTCATGGGCCGGTTCAGAATTTCCAAAGGGCATCCACCTGCAACCGCGTCATGCCGGATTCCGAGCCGGCGGGGCTGGGTTTGATCAGGTCCGTGAAGAAGCAGGCGACGCTGAGCGTGAAGGAGTCGTACGGCGAATAACTCAACTTCGCCCAATGCCCGCGCACGTTCGTGCCGGAGCCGTAGCCCGCACCGGCCCCGGCGAATCCGGCGTTCGGCTGTTGCACCTGGTAGTACGCACCGAAGTCGGACTCCGTGAATTCCTCGAACCACGCGTCCGACTGCAAACTCTCATAACGATACGCCAGCTCCCACGTCCCTTTTTTGCCCGCCTTGCCGAACGTGATGCCGGCGGAGTAACCCTGATTGTCGCTTGGCGCGGCGGGATTGTTCACATAATCGCCGCTCACGTGAATTGGAAACGCCCCCGGATAGACGGGGAATTTGTCCAGCGTCCAAGTGACGCCGGCGTCCGCGTAGATCGGATTGAAGTTATACATCGGCGCCCCGGCGGCGTTGCGGGTGTTGCCGCGGTTGACGTTGGGCACGTTGCCGTTGACGAGATTATCGGCGTTGCCGATTGAGAACCCGGCGATTCCCAGCGTCGTGGCCAGGTGCGAATTCCACTTGGCGTCCCAGCGCAACTGCGCGCCCGCCAGCCAGGGATCGCGCCCGCTGGCGCTCAATTCGTCGAGCACGAACGCCGCGCTGTTGAACTTGAGACTATGCTGGTCGTTGAGCGTGTAGGCCAGTTGCGCCGCCGCGCCTTCCGGCGTGTAGTCACGGTCGAACATCATCGTCGCGGGAGACACAAAAGGATTTTCCATCTTGCCAATGGTGAAAGCGCCCGACCATTGCGCCGTGTGAATCGGCGACCACTTGGCGTAGGCGAGATCGAGGTAAACGAATTTCTTCGATCCGTTGTCGGCGAACGTCGTGTTGCCGGAAATGGGATCGCCGCCAAAGGTGCCGGACGCCTCGCCGGAAGTCAGACGAAAACCCACCTCCATATCGTCGAACAAGTTCGCGGTCACCCCGAAACGCAGCCGGTAACGGAACCGATCCCGATTCACGAACGCCGGATTCTCGCCGTAAAATCCCTCGAAGCGCCCGCGGAGGTCGCCGTTGAACTTGAGCGCCGACACCCACTCCGGCATGCCGCTCTTGGTGGCGTAGGCTTTGGTGAAGTCCTTGTCGCTCTCCTCCCGCAAGGTCTGCCCTTCCTTGACGCTGAGAATTCCCTTGTCCACCAGTTTGTCGAGCAGCGCATCCACGCTTTGCGCGTGGCCGTTAATCGCCATTGCCGTCCCCGCCGCTGTCGCAAGGAGGCCCGCCTTTAGTTTTAGTTTTTTTATTTTCATTCACGTTGAAGTTTCAGAGTTCGGTGAAAGGGTGAGTCCGGCAGGTTACATCCGCGCGTCGCGCAGGTTACGTTTGGGTGACAAACTGTTCCGGAGAAATCCTTGAACCGGCTCCGAGGTCTCAACGCATCCATTTTCGGTTGTCCGCTCGCGAGGCCAGGAATTCGGTTGGGCGCAATTGCTTTCGGCCGGTCGGGCTGCTAATCTCCGCGCATGGCCAAGAAATCTGACGGCGCAATCGGAGGGACGAGTTCCACGAGTCCCAAACCAGAAAAGCCCGCCGAAAAGTCAGGGACTCGTGTAACTCGTCCCTCCTCCCTCCTCGACACCCGCGTCATTTATTGCGGCGACAATCTGGAACAGCTTGCGCGAAAGCTGGCTTAAAGACTTATGTCGCCAGCCTCCATTCCGTTTGACCGGGGTTGCCGCCGAAACCGATTCTGAAGCGAATGAGCCTCGTCCAAACTGCGCTGCGCCGACCGCTGACCGTCGTCGTGCTCATCATCGCCGTCGCGCTCGGCGCGGGGATTGCGTTGCAGCGCATGAGCCGCGACGTTTTTCCGCCGCTTGGCATTCCCACGATTTATGTTGCGCAACCGTTCGGCGGCATGGACCCGGCGCAGATGGAGGGCTACCTCACTTATTACTACGAGTACCATTTCCTCTACATCACGGGCATCGAACACGTCGAATCGAAGTCCATCCAGGGTGCGAGCTTGATGAAACTCCAGTTTCATCCGGGCACGGACATGTCGGCGGCGATGTCGGAAACCGTGGCCTACGTGAACCGCGCCCGCGCCTTCATGCCGCCGGGCACGCCCGGGCCGTTCATCACGCGCTTCGATGCCGGCAGCGTGCCCGTCGGCTATCTGGTTTTTTCCACGACCAACGAAACCCGCACCGTCGGTCAGATGCAGGACGCCGCGCTCAACTCGGTGCGTCCGCTGTTCGCCACGTTGCCGGGCGTGTCCGCGCCACCGCCGTTCGGCGGCAGCGCGCGCACCATCGTCATCAACGTCAAGCCCGACCGCCTCCGCGCCTACAATCTCTCACCCGACGAAATCGTCCAGGCCATGTCGCAGGCCAACACCATCAGCCCGTCGGGCAACATGAATCTCGGCGACAAATATCCCATCGTCCCTGTCAACGCCGTCGTGAAGAACATCAAAGACCTCGAAGGCGTGCCGCTCCGCGTGACTTCCAGCGGCGCAGTTTTCCTGCGTGACGTCGCCACCGTCGAGGACACCGCCGACATCATCACCAGCTACGCGCTCGTCAACGGTCGGCGCACGGTTTATCTGCCCGTCACTAAACGCTCCGACGCCTCGACGCTCACCGTGGTTGAGTTGGTGAAGAAGAACCTCCCCAGGTTTCAGAGCGTCGTGCCAGATGACATCAAGGTGACTTACGAATTTGACCAATCGCCCATCGTGCGCCGCTCCATCCGCGATCTCGTGAAGGAAGGCGCGATCGGTGCGGTGCTCACCGGCCTGATGGTGCTGTTGTTCCTGCGCGACTGGCGCAGCGCGTTTGTCGTCGTGATCAACATCCCGCTCTCGCTCCTCGCCGCGACACTCGCGCTTTCGCTCAGCGGGCAGAGCATCAACTTGATGACGCTCGGCGGCCTCGCGCTCGCCGTCGGCATCCTCGTGGACGAAGCGACCGTGACCGTGGAAAACATCCACGCACATCTGGCGCGCTGTAGCAGCCGACGTAAGGTGGCTCAAACTTCTTCCGAGGAAAGTCAGAGCCTCCTCACGTCGTCTCCTACAATTTCAGTAGCCCGCGCCGCCCTCGACGCCACCCGCGAAACCGCCCTGCCCCGCCTGCTCGCGATGTTCTGCATTCTCGCGGTGTTCATCCCGGCATTCTTCATGCAAGGCGCGGCGAAGGCGCTGTTCGTTCCGCTGGCGCTCGCCGTGGGCTTTTCGATGGTCGCGTCCTTCATTCTGTCGAGCACGCTTGTGCCGATTCTGAGCGTGTGGTTTTTGCGCGAATCGGAGCGCAGAGCTCCAGCTCTGCGCGAATCGAAACCTACCCAACGCGCCGAGCAGGAGCTCCGCGCTCCAATCCACGACCCTCGCTTCTTCGCAAAACTCCAATCCGCCTACGCCGCACTGCTTCGCCGCATCGTTGCGCTGCGCTGGGCGGTGCTGCCGATTTACCTCATCGCCGCGCTGCTGATCGTTTGGCTGGTCGGTCGCCGGCTGGGCACGGAGATTTTCCCGACCGTCGAAGCCGGGCAAATGGCGTTGCGCGTGCGCATGCCGGCCGGCACGCGAGTCGCGCTGACCGAACAAGTCGCGCTGAAGACGCTCGACCTCATCAAGCGCGAAGCCGGCGCGGACAAGATCGCGCTGACGATGGGACTCGTCGGGGTTCACGCGGCGAACTATCCTGTCAATCTCATTCACCTTTGGAACGGCGGCCCGGAAGAAGCCTGGCTCGCCGTGCAGTTCAAGCCCGACGCGCAGGTGAAAATTTCCGCGCTCAAGGAAAAACTCCGCGCCGTCCTCGCCACTGAATTGCCCGACGTGCGCGTGTCGTTCGAGCCCAGCGACATCGTGAGCCGCGTGATGAGTTTCGGTTCGCCCACGCCCATCGAAGTCGCGGTGCAAGGACCGAGCCTCGCAGTGAACAAGGAATTCGCCGACAAAATTTACGCCGAGTTGAAGAAGATCCCCGCGTTGCGCGACGTGCATTTCGCGCAGTCGCTCGACTTCCCGACCGTGGATGTGAACGTGAACCGCGAGCGCGCCGGCCTGCTCGGCGTGAAGATGGGCGACGTGACGCGCTCGCTCGTGGCGGCCACCACGTCGAGCCGGTTCACCGTCGCGAATTTCTGGTCGGACCCGAACTCCGGCGTGAGCTACAATTTGCAAATTCAGATTCCGCAGACGAAGACCACTTCACTCGAAGACCTGAAAAACGTTCCGGTTTCCGGGAGCGGCGGAAAATCCGTGCTCCTGCGCAACGTCGCGAGCGTCGCGCCTGGCACCGCCGTCGGCCAGTACGAGCGTTACAACATGGGGCGCGTCGTCAGCATCACCGCCAACCTCCAAGGCGCGGATCTCGGGAGCGTTGTGAAACAGGTCACCAAAGCCATCGCCGCCGTGGGCGCGCCACCGCCGAAGACGAGCGTCGCCGTGCGCGGGCAGACCGTGCCGTTGCAGGAATTGCTGGGCGGCTTTCAAACCGGTCTCATCATTGCTATTGTCGTCGTGTTCCTGATGCTGGCGGCGAACTTCCAATCACTGCGCCTGTCCGTCGCGGTCGTCTCAACCGTGCCCGCAGTCCTCGCGGGCGTGGTGCTCACGCTCTGGCTCACCGGCACGACCTTGAACATCCAGTCCGCGATGGGAGCAATTATGGCCGTCGGCGTGGCCGTGGC
>ORMF012232281.1_pt1 | contig 17906 bp, 15 predicted proteins | sample 1779871 | NCBI WGS metagenome assembly ORMF01 (sample SAMEA104232316, study PRJEB22302) | groundwater metagenome | biome: forest; feature: aquifer; material: groundwater | place: USA | collected 2011-08-07 | depth 5.4 m
CCTCTCCCGCTGGGAGAGGGAGAAGCGTCAGCCAGCACCGGTTACAAGCGGACAGGCCAGATCCTTCGCCAGCCGCGGCAGTCGGCGTGCGAAAAAACTGAACCGGTTGCCCGCAGACGACAGAAGGCCGCCCACTTCCCAACAGCCCAAGACGTGCGGGACGTTCCAAACCAGCGAAGGCACCGACGCTATTTTCCGGTCGCCCGGGTTTTCTTCGGGAGGGTCCTCTTGGGCAGACGGCAAGACGGCGCAGTGGGTTTGGCGACCACGAGCGTGGTGCGTCGTTTGATTCCCGGCACACCGTTGCTCATCGCCACCGGGACAACGGTTTTCGCCGGAAGGAAAAAGGCAGCGTGGTCCGTCGTCTCGACAGCCGTCATCGGCGTCTTGGACGGGCCGCTCCAGCCGCAGAGCCGCGCCAGTTTCCGCGGAGAGCGGAGCGTGAGGTATTTGCCGTCGATGGTGAGCAGCTTTTGATCGCGCAATTTCCCCAGCGTGCGGGAGAACGTTTCGCTCGCCGCTCCGAGCTCGGCCGCGAGCAGACGCTTGCTCATCGCCAACTCTATCCGGACGGGCTGATCGCTTTCGGGGTCCGGGCAGTGCTCGACCAGCCACCGCGCCAGCCGCGTCTTCACGTCGGTCAGCGTCAGATCGTTCAGCAACTGGACCAATTGATCGAAATGCCGGCTCATCGACTTGAGCAGACACAGGACGAGGCCCGATTCGCGCCGCAGCAACGTCACGATCCCGGCTTTCTGGATGAGCAACACGTGCGCGGGCTCGACGGCGCAGGCGTCTGCCGTGTGGCCCAATTCGGAGAGCAGGGCCTCCTCGGCGAAACACTCCGTCGGCCGGTAAATGTGCATGATCTGTTCGTGGCCGGCGTGGCTGACGCGGGAGACTTTGAGCGCGCCTTGGTGCACGACGTACAAACCGGCGACCGGGTCCGCCTCGTGAAAGAGGTATTCGCCCTTGGCCAGCCACTTCAGCGAGGTCAGGGCGGCGAGTTCTTGCAGGCTGGTCTCCGGCAAGCCGGCAAAGGCCTCGCACCGGCGCAAGGCGTTGAGGATCGTCGCCGCCTTGAACTCCGCGAGGAGGCTGGGGACCGAGCGTGCCGCTGGGCTCGGGGCCGGTGACGCGTGTCCGTTTCCGTTGAGTAAGGGAAAGGCACTTGGGTTTCTGAGGGTGTGTGCCTTCGTTGTTGGGTTGAGCGCTACGTTCATTGCGAGCCACAGTACGGGCGGCGCATGCACGCGGCTTCACCGAAATTGACTTTCTCTACACTTATTTTGGCCTCGGCAGACGGCTGCAAAACCACGACGAAGCGGGAGGCCGCGACCTCCGCCAAAGCCGGAGGCCTGAAAGCGCAAGCAGCTCGAAGCCGCTCCTCTCCGTCCTGAGTCACGGCTGCCAAACCCACGGCCAGAAACGCGGGCGTTGCCTTCCCCCTCACCCCAACCCTCTCCCGCGGGGAGAGGGAGCAGCGGCAGACAGTTTCCGACAAATCGAAACGTCCTGGTCGTCAGCAAGCGCTGACTGACTTTCTCCCTCTCCCGGCGGGAGAGGGCCGGGGTGAGGGGGAATAGAAGGCGGGCGACAGCAGGCTCCGCAAACTGATTCCGAAACGTCCAGACTTCAGAAACGCTGCAGCAGAGCTCGAGGCTCGCACATTGAGTCAGAAGTTTGGAGCGGCGGCGATAGCAATCTGCACCGCTCGCGGGAGCGTTGAGGAATGTCAAGGTGACGCGCGGTGTCGATGGCTACGCTGGCCCGTGCCTATGAAAGCTCGCGCGCGTGTGATCGTTTCCTTGTTGGTCTTGTCGGCAGCCGTGACTGCGCGGGTCCCTGGTGCCGACTCACCGGAGAGCAAGCGAGAGCCACGCCCGTCGAGCCTCCTCACGCTCACTCTCGCGAACACCGGCCAGCCACCCGCTTGGATCGCGAACCCGAAGCAAGTCCACGTGGTGACGCTCGCCAACGAGGACTATTTGGAGATCGACAAGGACACCGATCCGTATGCGCGCGTCGAGTGGCAGATTCAACTTCCCGAGCCGGCGCGCTGGGCTGGCCAGACGGTGGTGCTGGAGATCGAGTTCTTCGATCGCGGCGCAGGCGTGATCGACCCGAAGCTGCTCCGCGAAGCGCAGTTCTCGCCGACGTGGTTGCATCCCGGCCGAAAGTGTTCCTACACGCGACTGAACACGCTCCAGCCGCGCCGTGCGTGGTTCGAGTTCCAGTTGCCCGCCGGTTACTCGCCGCCGACAAACGCCTCGACGCTGCGGATCGCTGGCTTGCAGCATTTGAAACAAGTGCAACTCCTGCCTCCCCAGCCGGGAAAAGCATGGACGGCAATGAAGGCCGCAGTGCCCAAGCACGTGCAGCCGATGGTGACGCTGCGCCGCCCGATGGAGTTGGTGACCACCGCGGGGGTGGACGTGCTTGGCGACTTCTCCGCGTTGGAGTCGTCGCTCGATGCCATGAATGACCTCGCGCCGCTCGCGCGCGTGCTCGGTTTCACTTCGATCGAGAGCTACGTGACTTGGAAACGCCTGGAGCCGCGACGCGAGGGCGAGTTCGATTTCGGCTTCTACGACGCCGTCGTGAAGAAGCTCGCCGAGTACGATCTGAAATGGTTTCCGCTGCTCATCGTCGGCTCCGGCTACGCGCTGCCGGATTGGTTTTTGCAGAGCAAGGAGTATGTCGGCTTCGTCTGCCTCGAACATGGGCTGACGAATTCGATTCAGAGCATCTGGAATCCGTGGCACAAGCGTCACGTCACGCGGTTCCTCCAGGCGTTCGGCCAGCACTACGCGCCGATGGGCGTGCTCGAAGGCGTGCGGCTCGGCCCGAGCGGCAACTACGGTGAGTCGCAGTACCCCGCGAGCGGCGGCTGGGCGGCCAAAGGCGAGAAGATGCACCTGCATATCGGCTGGTGGGCGGGCGATCGTTATGGCCAAGCCGATTTCCGGCGCTGGCTTCAGGAGAAATACAAAACCATCGCCGCGCTGAACGAAGCTTGGGAGTCTGACTTCCGTTCCTTCGACGACATCAAACTCGTGTTGCCCGCTGCGATGCTTTCGCGTTGGCAACGGCTCGACTTCACCGCCTGGTACACCGACTCGATGACGGACTGGTGCGAGTGGTGGGCGAAGGAGGCGCGACGCGCGCTGCCGCCGACGCGCATCTATCAATCCGCCGGCGGCTGGGGCTTCCGCGAGGCAGGCACCGATTATTCCGCCCAGACCAAGTCGATGAAGGAGATCGACGGCGGCGTGCGGCTCACGAACGAGACCGACAGTTACGAACAAAACTTCTACGCGACGCACCTCGCCGCCACTGCTGCGCGGCTCTACAACGTCGGCCTCGGCTACGAGCCGGCCGGCGGCCACACCGCCCGCGGCGTCGTGGGCCGGATCTTTCTCACGACGGCGACGAAAGGCGACCACCTCTTCACCTACCACGGCAACGTCTTCGATCATCCGCTGGCGATCGACAAGTGGCTGAAGCATCTGCCGCTGCTGGACACGCGTCAGGAGCCGCTCATCGACGTCGCGCTCTACTACCCGGAGACGGAAAACCAGCTCGGCGACGCGGCGTTTCGCTACATCTACGCGTGGGGCTTCAATCCGATCGCGCGCGAAATCCGACGTGTCGTGGACGTGGATTACTTGGATGACCGGCTCATCCGCGACGGCTATCTGGACCGCTACAAGGCACTCGTTTTCACGTGGGGCAGCCGCATCCCTGCCGACGTGCAGCGGACCGTGGACGCCTGGCTGCGCAACGGCGGCACGATCCTCTATCCGTCGTATCCGCGCGTTCCGCAGGAGACGATCGAGGGCGACACTTCGACTTACCAACGCTGGGTGCGCGGCGACACGGGCCGCGGCGCGTTTCACAAATTCCAGGGCGACGTGGATCCGCCCAGTTGCTACGGCGAGTTCGTGCGGTCGGTGCTGCGCGCCGTGCCGGGCTTGCATCCGTGGACGAGCAAAGCGCTGGCAGTGACGCATCCCGAGGGCGTCTTCCTGAGCGTGCAAGCCGATGGGCACTTGCTCGCGTTGAACTACAGCGACCAACCCGCGCGCGTGACCCTGACCGGCGCTCTGGAGGAGACCATCGAACCGTACGCGATCGCACGGCTTCGGCTGGCGGAGCGGCGTCCGTGACGCGATGTGCAAACGCCCCGGGGCTGCCGGATCATTCACGGTTCGCGGATGGTCCTCGGGGCCTGGGACCGCCAGGGTTGGCCTTCCCCCTCACCGCGGCCCTCTCCCGCCGGGAGAGGGAGAACGTCACTCAGCGCTGCCTGACGACCAGGGTCTTTCGATTTGTCGAGGACTGACTGCCGCTGCTCCCTCTCCCAGCGGGAGAGGGCCGGGGTGAGGGGGAAGGGAACGCGCTCACTCGAGAGTGGTTTTGACATCGGCGGCGCAGGAACGCGAGGAGCGCGTTCGAGTTGCTCACGCGTTCAAGCTTCCGGCTTTGCCGGAAGTCGCTGACCTCCTGGCCGGACTCAGTCCGCCGGGTCGGGCAAAAACTCACGCCGCAGGAAGAGGTTCAGATCGTGCAGGGCCAGGGTCAGTTCTGCGAAGGTATTGGCGGTCTCGTCGTCCGTGCCGGCTTCGATGCGCTTGTTCAAACGCCGGAAGCGGAGGCTGAGCGCGGCTTGTTCCTCCGTGTCGCCGAGGGCGCGCAGGAGGAGGCGCACGTTGGCGGCCCGTTGGCGGGCGGTGCGAATGGTGCGCAAAGCGGCCTCAGTGGTGACCTGGCCGGCCAGGACGGTTTTGAACAGCGCGCACTCGAACTGTCGGCAGCGCAGCGGGCGGTCCGCATAGACGCGGCAGCGGCAATCCGCGCCGAGCGCCGCGCAAGGCTGCGGAAACTTGGTGGGGCGATGGCCGAGTGCGGATTCGCCGTGGCTCAGAGGCAGGCCGAGGGCAAGGAGTCTCGCCGCGTCATCCCCAGGCTGAAGCTCGACGTCTTTGAAAAGCGCGCCGTCGCAGCACAGGCCGCAGGCGAGGCAAAGCTTCTCGGCGACTGAATCGGTCGTGATCATCGGGCGAACGCGGTTGCCCCAACGGGCGGGCGAAGTTCGCGCTCCAACCAGAACGCGCACGAAAACGCCGCCACGAACGCACCGCGCTTTCCGCGAAGCGTAGGACGTTCGGAGCCGTCACGCAAACGGAACACGCCACGTCGCTTTTCCGCCTGCACGTCGGCGACGAAGGACGAGCACGAGAGCCGTGGGCATTTTTCAAACAGGCTCTCAGCCCGCCAGCGGCACGACCGCCCGTTCGGCGTGGAGCGCACCTTGCGGCGTGAGCTGGCTCTGAAACAGCACGACCTCGCGGACGGTCCACTCGCCCAACTGCTCGACTTTGGCCGTCTGGATCGCCTCCCCGATTCGACGGGCAGTGCGGCCGTCCCGCGCCTTCACCCGGCCGATGGTCAGATGGGGGCGGAATTCACGCTCTTCGGGAGGGGCGCCGAAGGCAGCGGTGTGGAGTTCGATGCGCGCCTGCAATTGGCGAAGACCTTCCACCTCACCCGCGATGCCCACCCAGACGACGCGCGGGTTCCTCGGCCCAGGGAAGCAGCCGGCGCCCTCCAGGCTCAGCGGCAGCGCGGGGCCGTCGGCACACGCTCGCTGCAAGCTCCGAGCAAGCTCCTCCAGTTTTTCGCCCGGGACTTCGCCGAGGAATTTCAGCGTCAGGTGGATTTGGTCGGGGCGCGTCCAACGGACAGAGTTGGCCGGCACGGCGGTCTCGATCTTCCGCTGCACGCGCCCCACCTCAGCGAGGAGCGTCGGCTCGATTTTGACGGCGATGAACGCGCGCATGTTGGGGGTTATGATCGAACGTGTCCGGCTTCCACGAAGCCTCCTGGCCACATTCGGCTACCGTGCGACACCACACAGGCCAGCGAACAGCCTGTCGTAAAATCCACTCCGCTTCTCGTCCTTCGTCCTCGCGCTCGAGAACTGGCCGCAGAATCGAGGACGAGGACGAAGGACGAGCACGACCGACCACGCCGTTTTTCGGACGAGCCAGGGGCTGACCGCCAACCTTCGCTCACGGCAGCCGCTGACCGTAGGCCGCTTCCAGCAGGCGGTACCACTCTTCGCGCGACAACTCGAATTCCGCCGCCTGGGCCGCGTCCTGAATGCGCTCGGGATTGATCGAGCCGACGATGGGCACGATGCCGCTGGGGTGCTTCAGCAGCCAGGCGAGCGCGATCACCGTGCGGCTGACGGCGTGGTTGCGCGCGATCACGTCGAGCACGTCACGCATCTTTTGCCAGCGCACATGCTGCGGGTCCTGCATGCTGATTGGCGCGCCGGAGGCCAGCCGTCCAGCCGCGAGCGGGCTCCAGGACATCAGGGTGATTTTGTCCGTCATGCATTGATCCACCGTGCCGTCGCTGAAACAATCGAGCCGGGCGAGGCTGATTTCGACCTGGTTGACGACGAGCTTCATCGGGCAGGTCTTCTGGAGCAGCGTGACCTGGCTCGGCCGGAAATTGCTCACGCCGAACTCGCGCGCCTTGCCGTCCTGCTTGAGCTGGCTGAACGCGCGCGCGACCTCCTCCGGTTCACAGAGCCAATCGGGCCGATGCAGCATGAGCAGGTCGATCGTCTCGATGGCCAGCCGCCCCAAGGCCTGCTCCACCGACCACACGATGTGCTCGGCGCTGAAGTCGTAGCGATAAGGCGACTCGTGGTCCGGCTCGCCGGGGCGCCGGATGCCGCACTTGGTGGCGATGAGCAGCTTGTCGCGCAGGCCGGGCCGCTCCTTGAGCGTCTGGCCGAAGATCGCCTCGCACACGCCGTTGCAGTACACGTCCGCCAGGTCGAAGAGCGTGTAGCCCGCCTCGACCGCGGTGAGGATCGCCGTCTCGCCCGCGGCGACGCGCTCGCCGGTGACTTCTTTCGGCTCCTGTGTGCCCGCGATGCGCCAGCAGCCATACGCCAGCCGGCTGCAGCTCAGTGGACTTTCGCCCAGGGTGATCGTTCTCATAAACCCGTTCTGTTGAAGGCGAGTTAAGACCAGATTCGCAGCGGGGGCAAAGCGAAATTGCAGTGCGCCTCCGCAGATCGGTCCATCCCCAAGCTGTCGGTCGGACGGTCACGGAACGCCGGATTCATCCGGCAGGGCGCTGATCAGCGGATGCCGGTGCCGGTGGCGGGCGGCTTGTTCACGGTCGAGTTGGACTTCGGCCCGAACGCGTTCACACGTCAGGTGCGCTGGCTCGTCGTCGCCGTGCGACCGGGCAACAACACGGGCGCTTACACACCGCTAACCCCACGCCAGCGAGTTGCGCCCGCGCCGCCCGCCCTCTACGCGGTCACGGCCGGCAGCGCGAGGACGGCGGCGACGACAACAACCGCCACGACCGCGGACACAGCGACGACAGCCAAGAGCGCACCTTGGAGCGGCTTGACTGGCGTGCCCGCGGGTTTCGCCGATGGCTTGGACAATGATACGGTTTACACAGTCGGCGCCGGGCGTCTGCTCAACGCCGGGCAATTCAGCGTCAGCTTCGGCGGGGGCGGCGCTGCCAACACCACGGCGCGCAGCGATCATCTGCACGACGGCGTTTACGCGGCGAGGAGCCACGCGCACGACGCAGGCGACATCACGTCCGGCACACTGGCCGAAGGGCGGCTCTCGGTGAACGTCCCCTTGCTGAACCGCGCGCAATCGTTCACCGCCGCGCAGAGCTTTCAAAGCGGTGCTGCGGCGACGCCGGTCGTGGTGCAGGGTGCCGCCGGGCAGAGCGCCAACTTGCAGGAGTGGCGTGACAGCACCGGCGCGCTGGTGACCTCGCCAGCCAAAACCGCTGCCTGTGCAGTCCCGACCTTTACCGCAAGCTCATCAAGCCGCCGCACACACAGCTTTTCGCCTGGATCAGGAAAAAGGCCAAGGTGCCAGTGAAGATCTTCTATCACTCCTGCGGCGCGGTTCGCCCGCTGATCCCGGACCTCATCGAGTCTGGCATCGACATCCTGAACCCCGTTCAAGTCAGCGCGGCCGGCATGGACACGAAGGAACTCAAGCGCGAGTTCGGCAAGGATCTCACCTTCTACGGCGGCGGCGTGGATACTCAGCGCGTCCTCCCGCGCGGCACGCCGCTGGACGTCCGCGATGAGGTGAAGCGCGCATCGACGACCTCGCCCCCGGCGGCGGTTTCATCTTCAACACCGTCCGCAACATCCAGGCCGACGTGCCGCCGGGAAACATCGTAACGATGTGGGACGCGGTGCGGGAGTCCGGGATTTACTGAGGTTTATTTTTGAAGAGCATTTCATCAAAACACAGTTTGACGAAGCGCGTTTTGATGATTGCCTCCGAGCAAGACCTTCATGAGTTGGACGCGGAAACCTGAGTCGGGACGACTGCGGGAGCCGCACCCACAATTCAGCCTTGATCTGCGAAAAGTTCTGATGCATATCAGAAACGTCGGTTTCAATTTACATGGATAGCTAAAGCGCCCGTTTCCGAGCCTATGTTCGATCGCGCCTTGAATCTTGACCTGGCCCAGCGGCAAAGCTGTTTCCTGTGGGGGCCGCGCCAAACCGGCAAGAGCACGCTGTTGCGCGAGCGATTCCCGGGCGCACCCTATTACGACTTGCTGCTCGCCGCCGAGTTTCGTCGGTTGTCCGCCAATCCGGGCCTGCTGCGCGAGGAGTGTGAAGCTTGGGTTGGGCCCACCGGCAAACAGTCCGCGCCCATCATCATTGACGAAATCCAGAAGCTCCCGGAGCTGCTGGACGAAGTGCATTCCGTGATCAGTCGAAAGGGCCTGCGGTTCATCCTGTGCGGTTCCAGCGCGCGCAAGCTGGTCCGCGGCGGCGGCAACCTCCTGGGTGGGCGCGCGGTCCGGCTGGAGTTGTTTCCGCTGACCAGCGCCGAGATTCCCGGGTTCTCGCTGGAACGCGCCCTCAACCACGGGCTTCTGCCACGCCATTATCTCGACGACGATCCGGCCCCGCTGCTCCAGGCCTACGTGGGCGAGTACTTGCGCGAGGAAATCCTGGCCGAATCGCTGACCCGCAACCTGCCGGCCTTTCAGCGCTTTCTCGAGGTCGCCTCCTTCTCGAACGGTCAGGTGGTGAATTTCTCGAATATCGCCCGCGAGGTGGGCCTGTCAGTGCCCAGCGTTCGCAGCTACTTCGAGATTCTGACCGACACGCTCATCGGGTGCTGGGTTCCCGCCTGGCGCAAACGCGCGAAACGCCGTGTCGTTGAGTCCCCGCGCTTCCACTTCTGCGACGTTGGGCTGGTCAACGAACTGGCGCGGCGCGGCCAACTGAAACCGGGTTCAGTCGAATTCGGCGCGGCGTTTGAACACTTCCTCTTCATGGAAATCCGCGCCTACGCCGGGTATCGGGGGAACCGGCATCCGATGGCCTACTGGCGCACGTCGTCGGGCTTTGAGGTGGACTTCATCCTGGGCGACGGCGCAGTGGCCATCGAAGTGAAGTCCACCGAAAACCCGACCAGCGACCACCTCAAAGGCCTGCGGGCCTGGCGGGATGAACAGAAGTCGAAGCGCTGCATTCTCGTCAGCCGTGTCTCTCGCGCCCGGAAGACCGAGGATGGCATCGAAATCCTGCCCTGGCAGATGTTTCTGCGGCAGCTTTGGAACGATGAGCTGCCAGTGCGCTGAGACGATGGAATGAAACACCTGGAACTCCAATGGGCCGCGGTTGGTGGCCGTGCGCAGGCCCCCTGGGGCAAGGAACTCCACCGCGACTTTGAGTGCGCCCTGGCCGAAACAAAACTGCCCGAATGTCCCAACTACGAATTGGCGAATCGCTTCCTCATCAAGGCGCGGCGGGAAATGGCGTACCAACTGAATCGCAATGAGTGAAGCCGACCAACAACCGCCAAAGACGTTGAAGGAACTCGTGGCGCTTGGAAAAGCCGGATTGAAGCCAAGCACGTATTATCGAACGGCACACCCGGAGCTTTTCTCGGACAGCAAGACAGCGAAAAGGGTAGTCGTCACAAAAGCTTTCCTCGAATTCCACCTCGAACAACTCACAACAAACAAAAAGGAACAGGAGTTCGAGGAGTTCTGTCGTCGTCTTGCAGAACGTGAAATCTGCACAAACTTGGTTCCACAAACAGGACCAACTGGTGGCGGTGACAGCAAAGTGGACGCTGCAACGTATCCAGTCGCCGGTAACTTGGCAGAGCGCCGCTACTGGGGCGGACGGGCATCGCCAACGGAGGAAGAGTGGGCCTTTGCGTTCAGTGCGAAAAAGGACTGGCGAATAAAGGTTAAGGACGACGTCACAAAGGTTGCAGGTTTGCCGCGCAAATTTCAGCGGGTCTTCTTCATCACCAACCAGCCGGCTCCGGACAAGAAACGCGCGCAACTGGAAGCAGAACTCAGCGCGAGTTCTGGCCTACGGGTCACGATCCTCGACCGCACCTGGATCGTCCGGAAAGTTTTGGACGGCAAGCTGGAGGATTTGGTGGTCTCCTGCTTGGGGCTGGACTCCTGTATCCGCCAAGAACCCCAGCGCGGCCCCCGCGATTCTGAGCGTGAAGGCGAATTGAATCGGTTACTTAACGTTCTCGAAAACCCCGAGCAGGCTCCCCAGAATGATTACGCACTCGCCCAGGACTTTCTCGAAGCCGCAAAACTGGCGGCTCAATTGGAGCGTCCACGGGCGGAAGTTGATGGGCTTTTCCTACAAGCGAGGCGTCTGGCCTTAAAGAGCCGGCATAGCGGTCTGATTATCCGATGCCATTATCAGCACGGGTGGCGGACCTATTTTTATTTCGATGATGCGCCCGAAACAGAGAGGATTCTTGAGCTGGTCGAGGGCTACTTACCACAGGTGGTCAACGCGGACGAAGCGGAACTCTTCTCGAATCTTGTGTCGGTTCTTCAGACCGCACATGAAACCGGGTATTACAAGCAGCCCGAGGAGAAGTTGAAGGCGCGAGTTGCCCTCCTGCGTGAACGCCTCGAGGCTATCGCGTCCGACCAGACACGGCCGAACAATTCGCTTCATGCTGAAACCTTGCTGCATCAGTGGAACCTCAGAGCGGCACGGTTCAGCAAAGAAATTGCTGAAACAACCTTCGCTGCGCTCCGGAAATGCCTGAAGCGCTCCAAAGGTCTGGGCACGTATCCTCTTCTTCAGTTCACCGACATTTGGGAGTTCTACGGTGAACTGTTTTGCGACTGGCCGGGATACGCTGAATTGCAAGCTGACTTACAACGAACGATTGCTCACCGTTTCGGAGAAGCGGAGACCGGACAGCGACAATTAAAGTTCGGATTACAGTTGCTGGAGAAGGATCGTCTCCAGCAAGCGCTGAAGCAACTTGCCGAGGCGCGCGCCAACTTGGCGAAAGAGGAAACGTTGGACGACAGTGTCTGCGCAACCCTCGCGTGCTCTGCCGCCTATCGGATGCTGGGGCTAAGGTGGGCAGCGCGGATGGAAACCCTATCCGCAGCCCACATGGCGCTGAACTCCATGGAACGCTTTCACGAGATGCCGTTACGCGGCTTCTACGTGGCCCTTCGGATGTCGTGGCTGGAACTCGAACTTGGCCGTATTGCTCCGTTTCTCGCCTGGCGCAACTTTATGCACGGGCTGTTGAACCAGTTGAAGTCCCTCCGCATCGATACGGACCAATTCAGCGAAGAATTGCACAGGCAGGACGGGTGCCTGTGCTGCTTGCTGATGAAAGTTCTGCCTGATGAAACAGCCGAGCTTGCAGACTTGGATGACTGTTTGGCAGGAATTGGATTGGATTTCGCTCGCATCGGTTTGCTCTACGCGACAGGACGAAAGGCAACGTTGTTGGAAGAATTCAAAGAAGTGCCCGACATGACTGAGGCTCAGTTGGATTCGATGATGGCCAAAACGCGAGAACAACCAGCGTTCGGGCAGGTGCCCGCGTGTCTTTGCAGCGAAGCTCGGAGCATCTGCCAGTTCACAACGCAACTCTTCGGCGTCACCTATCGCATCCGCTGCCGGAATAAAATCGGGCCTCTCCTGTTTGCCGAAAATCTGCTAGGGGTGTTAGAAAGCGCTCTAGCCTTAGCCAGATGGGAGAATCTCGCGTTCATTGTCGATGAGGTGAAACTCTTCGTCGATGAATCGCCTGAAGGCGAGAATCCGCCCAAGACGGATTTTGAACACTTCGGATGCTTGCGTGAGCAGAAGCTAATTTGGAAACCTGACATGCTCGATTGGATGCGAAAAAATGTCGCGTCATTCAGAGACTTCCTCCTTGGACTTCTACTACGAATACTTGTCGCAAGCACTATTGACCCATGGAAAGACCTTGAGCGCGAGTTGGACGATTGGCACAAAGAGAAATCATTCGAACGCGCGCTCAACTCGTCTCCGACCAGCGTCGCTCTCCTGGATCTTGTGGGAAAGGATTGCTATGAGCTCAATAACTGGATCAACGGCACCACTGCATCGAAGATTTAACGAGCAGGACTCGCTCCGACAGATTCGGAACCGATACATCGGCGTGAAAGAGGAGATCGCCGACCAAGTCCAGTCGTTGCAGCGCGACGAACGATTCTTGGCGCGATGCGAGGGGTTTTACAAACAAGGTTACAAGGACTGGCACATACTCAGCGCCATCCTCAACCTGATGCTCCATCTTCGCGGCAAAGAATTGAAGTTGGATTTGCACAGACGTGAAGACGCCGAACGAATGAAGAAGGTTCCGAACGAACTGCGGGGACGAGTTTATCCGACGGAGGCATTCCTTACATCAGAACTCGAGTTTATGTTTGTGAATCACGCGCTTACCTGTCTGAGGCGGTATGGCTTTGAGGAGCGTGGCGTCGGGCTTCGTTCCGAGCCTGTCATCAAGTTTCTCCGTGAGCGGATGAAGCATTTCGACCTCGATACGCCGCATCCACCAATGTTTGGTCAACCACCAAACGATTGGCCGAAGGTTTGATCATGACCATTGACGCACGCCTTCAGCGCATCGTCGCGGCGTCGCGATACGTCGGGATTGTTCGCCACCATCAGCCCCGACAGCCATCGGGGTAAACTCAGCGCATCTTTATCCCGACGGGTCGGGATCGCCGGACTCGGACTTTGACCTGCGCGGGGCGCACGTGCTGCCGCTCACCTCACCCCGGCCCTCTCCCCATCAGATGCGGAGAGGGAGAATGGGCTGGAGGTGCGCGATGAAACGGTTGAGCAAAAGATGCGCGTTCCACGTCACCCCGGCCCCGTCCACCAAGAAGCGAGTATTTCCCCGCAACCCTCACCCGGCTGCGCCACCCTCTCCACAGGACTTGTTTTCGACCCCACGGCCCTCACCCGCCCTTCGGGCACCCTCTCCCACTCCCGTGGGCGAGGGGTCGGCTCCCGTGGGCGAGGGACACGGCGGAGAGCGAGGCGCGTTGGAGATAGACATCGTGAACCATGATCATCGCCGTCCGATCCTGTCCAGCAGCACGGCCACGAGCAGGATGGCGCCGACGACGGCCTTCTCCCAATGGTCGCCGATGTTGAGGAAGCTGATCGCCGGGCGGATCGTCGCCAGCAACAGACACCCGAGAAACGCGCCGAGGACGGTGCCCTTGCCGCCGTTGAGGCTCGCGCCGCCGACGATGACGGCGGTGATGACTTTGAGCTCGGCGCCGTCGCCGGCGTTCGGGAGCGCCGAGTCGAGGCGGGCGCTGAAGAGCAGTCCGGCCAGCGCGGCCAGCGTGCCGGAGAGGGCGTAGTTGAAGAGCTTGACGCGGTTGACGGCGATGCCGCTGAGCCACGCGGCCTGTTCGTTCCCGCCGACGTAGTAGTTTTGCCGGAAGAAGCGGTGCTTGCGCAGCAGCACGTCCGCGACGACCACAAGCGCCAGTGAGATGATGATCGGCAACTGCACGCTCGCCAGTTTGCCCTGGCCGAGCCAGCAGAACGCCTCGTCGAAGCCGGAGCGAGCGCGTCCACCCGAAACGATGTACGTCAGCCCGCGCGCCAGGAGCATCGTGCCGAGCGTGGTGATGAACGGATTGATATCGAGCTTGGCGACGATAAGGCCGTTGAGCAGGCCCGCGAGCGCGCCAACGGCCAGTCCGATCAGGAGCGCCACCGGCCAAGCGACCGCCGCGTCCTGCATCACGACCGCGCAGACCATCGCTGCGAGCGCGGACACGGACCCGACGGACAGATCGAAACCACCGCTGACGAGCAGCACGGTCATGCCGCAGGCCATGATCGCGTAGCCGAACAGGTACAGCAGGACGGTGTTGATCGTAGGGGCGGAGATGAAGGCCGGGTTGTAGAGCCACATCGCCAGCCAGAAGACAACGACCACGAGCAGGATGCGCACCTCGCTGAAGCGGGAAATGACGGATGACGAACGACGAATGACGAAGGAAGCCCGAAGCCGGAAGCCCGAAGGAGTCGCGGCCGGCGCGACCGTTTCGTCATTCGGTTTCTTGGCTTCTTTCGTCATTTGGGATTCGTCATTCGTCACCCGTGGCAGCGCCCAGCGCCGCCGCGATGATCTGCTCCTCCGTGGCTTCCTCACGTGCGAACTGCGCCACGAGGCAGCCGGCGCGCATGACGAGGATGCGGTCGGACAGGCCGAGGATTTCCTGGAGGTCGGATGAGATCAACAGCACGGCGACGCCGCGCGCGGCCAGGGCACGGAGTTGCGTGTAGATCTCCAACCGCGCGCCAACATCCACGCCGCGGGTTGGTTCGTCGGCGATCAACACGCGCGGTTCGAGGCCGATCCATGCCGCGAGCAGCACCTTTTGCTGGTTGCCGCCGGAGAGCCGGCCGACGGGTTGATGGACGTCCGGCGTCACGATGTTCGAGCGCGCGCGACAAGTGGCGGCGTAGTCGTCGATCCGGTCGTCGCGTAGAAAGCCGCTCCTGCTGGCGAACCGTTCCAGTCGCGGCGCGGCGAGGTTGTCGCGAACGCTGTGACGGAGGAACAGGCCCTGCGTCTTGCGGTCTTCGCTCACGTAGGCGATGCCGAGTCGTGTCGCGTCGTTCGGTGTCCGTGGGGCAACAGGCTGGCCGTCGAGGAACACCGTCCCGCGCTGCGCCGGCTCGGCGCCGAACAAAGCGCGGCCCACTTCCGTCCGCCCGGCGCCGACAAGTCCGGCGACGCCGACGATTTCGCCCGGCCACAGATCGAACGAGACCTCGGCGAAGGCGCCGGAGCGCGAAAGCGCCTGGACCTGCAGACGCGGCGGCGGCGTGCGCCCCACTTCACCCGGCCGCCCGTAGATGTCCTGCAGCTCGCGGCCCACCATCAGGCGCACCAACTCGGCTTCGGTGACTTCGTTACGCAGTTTCGTCGCGACGTGCCGACCGTCACGCAGGACCGTGATGCGGTCGGCCAGTTCGAGCACTTCGGGCAAATGATGCGAGATATAGACGATGCCGTGGCCTTGCTCGCGCAGACGGCGAATGAGGGCGAAGAGCGTTTCCTTCTCGCGCTGCGTGAGCGAACTGGTCGGCTCGTCGAAGAGCAGCACCCGCGGTTTGGCTGCGAGACATTTGAGGATTTCGACGACTTGGCGCTCGGCGACGGAAAGCTGTTCCACCAGCGTCTCCGGCGCGAGGACGACATTGAAGCTGCGCACGAGCTCAGCCGTGCGGCGCAGCAGTTCGCCCTGCCGGACGAAGCCCAGCCCGTTCACCGGCTGGCGATTGGCGAAGATGTTCTCCGCGACGGAAAGCGATCCCACGACGCTCAACTCTTGGAACACCGCGGCGATGCCCGCTGCGGCAGCTTCACGCGCGTTGCGAAAACGGACCTCGCGTCCACCGACCAGAATTTTTCCGCCGGCCGGCCGGAGCGTGCCGACGAGCAGGTTGATGAGCGTGCTCTTGCCCGCGCCGTTTTCGCCGACGAGCGCGTGCACTTCGCCGGCCTGCACGTCCAGGCTCACGCCTTCGAGCGCTTGCACGCTGCCGAAGCGCTTGCTCAGGTCGAGGACTTGGAGGGCGGGAGGAGAAGAAGTCATGCGCTGGGCGGCCACAGGAGACCGCGAGGCGCCGGCGAAGTTCCAAGTTCAAAGCTCAAAATCCAAAACAAAATCCAAGGACCAAGCGCCAAGTTCCAAAATGCGACGCGCCTCGTCCTGCTTTGAACTTGTGACTTGGTGCTTCTTTTGAACTTTGAGCTTTGAGATTGCGATTTCACTTCCGCGGTCTCACCTCACGAAAAACTTGCAGTTGCCCTTGTCCACGATGATGACGCCGGTGTCAATGGTGTTCGGCGCTCCGGAGACTTTGGCGGCAGCGTTGTCGGAGGTGATCGGCACGTCGGCGTGGTTGAGTTGATAGAGGACCGACACGGCGTAGATGGGCATCAGCGCCGTCTGCTGGACGACGGTGGCTTGGATGACGTCTTGCTCGATGGAGCGGAGCACTGAGTTGTCGCGGTCCATCGCGACGATCTTCACTCTGCCGACGCGGCCCGCTTCCTTGACCGCCGTGGCTGCGCCCGCGCCGCCAGCGGCCTCGACGCACGCGAGGCCGGCGAGGTCGTCGTGACGCTGGAGGAGGAGCGCGGCGACTTGCGTCGCCTTGGCCGGGTCGCTCTCGGTGTTGGCGATCTGCACGATGGAAATGTCGGGGAACTTCGACAGCGCTTCTTTGTAGCCGCGGATGCGCTCTTCGAGATTGGACTGGCCGGTTTTGGTGAGCAGCGCCACCTTGCCCTTGCCGCCGATGAGTTCAGCGAGCTTGAGTCCCCCTTGGTAGCCGGCGTTGAAGTTCCCCGTACCCACGAAGGCAACGCGTTTCGAGCGCGGCAGGTCGGCATCGACGGTCACCACCGGGATGCCCGCCTCGACGGCTTTGTTCACGACTGGCACGAGCGAGTCCTCGAAGCCGACGACGACCAGCCCGCCGGGCTTTTTCGCGATGGCCAGTTCGAGCGCGGCGACCATCGCCGTCATGTCGAGGTCCGACGGGCCGGTGTATTCGGTCTGGACGCCGAACAACTCGCCGGCCTTTTTCATGCCGAGCTTGTGATCGTAGAAGTATTCGAGGTTGCCGAGCGCGGAGACCTGGATGTAGAGGTCGGGGCGCTTGGCGGAGGTCTTGGTAACGGTGGGAGCCTCGCGAGTGCAGCCGGGCCAAGCGAGAGTGATCACGATCAGAATGAGAGTAGTTGTCCAAGATTTCATGGCGTCAACGAACGCTGCCCGGAGCGGGCGCATCGTTTTGGCTTCGATTTCGCCGGAGACCGGCCCCATCGGCGTTGATGCAGGTCAATCAAAGCTGGCTCCCTCGCTGTGCTCGTGAGGTGGAGCGTGCCTCAGCGCTCGGCGGCGAGCAACGCAAACATCAACACCGCCGACGCCGTGCCGTCCATCGTCGGTTCGTTGGTCGAGTAGTCTTTGTAGTCGTCGTGATAGACGGCTTGCGCGGATTGAAAAAGCGCGAGCAGGTCAGGCTCATTGATGCTCACGCCACGAAGGCTCTTGAAAATGCTTTCGTAAACCGGCCCATCCACCAGGCCGCCGCGGATTGACCGTCCGGTCAGGCGCGTCGTCATTAACTGCACATCTTTCGGGAAAACGCCGCCTGTCGGGATCTCGGTGAACATCGAGTAGCCCCACGGTTTGCGGCCGAGGAGCCAGTCGCCGTCCGCGGCCAGGAGCGGGCTTCGTCGAGCACGGCGGGGAGTTGTCATCACGGCAAGCATAGGGGCGACACGGGTTGAGCGTCAACCTGACTGCTGGGGCGACCGCGCGGACATCTCGCAGTTGAGCACGAATTCCAACCGAGCCACAAATGCCAGTTGCCGCCGCGCAACTTGCCAAGCATCATTTGTCAAAAACCTCATGGCCTTGCCCCGCGTGTGATCGTCCTCCGTCGTTTTTTCACCCTCCTGCTTCTCTCGTCGTGCTGCGCCCGCGCGGCGGACAGC
>ORMF012242874.1_pt1 | contig 17899 bp, 11 predicted proteins | sample 1779871 | NCBI WGS metagenome assembly ORMF01 (sample SAMEA104232316, study PRJEB22302) | groundwater metagenome | biome: forest; feature: aquifer; material: groundwater | place: USA | collected 2011-08-07 | depth 5.4 m
CGCCATGCCTACAGCATCGGGCGGGGGCGCGGGCGAGGACGAGGGCGCGGGAGGGTCCCGGGAATTGCGAGACAGACCCTAATGTCGATCGCGCACGCGCAGCACGTCGCGCGACGTACGGCCGGCGACATCGGGGGCGTACATGCCTGCCGGCCGCGATCTGGACGCCACCGACGAACAAACGCCGCCGCACCTCGAGCGGGGCATTTGCCGGCGGCGCTGGATCGTCCGGCACCTTGAAGCTCAGCACGCACGAGGCCGCCAGGCGCTCGTCCCCATTTGGCTCACCCTGATCGCGTTCGTGCCCCCAAAGGCCTCGCCGTGTCGACCGGGGCACGCGCCCCAGGGACGAACCGCGGCGCGGTGTGGCGATGGAACTGCTCGTTGGCTCATGGAGCTCGGACCGCGTTTCGGTGAGACCCGGGCGGCTACTTGAGGAACGACCCGCCGAGCAGGTTGTTGATTCGCGTGCGGGCTCCCTCGATGTCGACCCGGTGGTCCCGTTCGGAGTACCCGCCCGTCGGCTCTTCGCGGTAGGTGTCCGACGGCTCGTCGTCGTTGTCGTCGCCCGACGGCCGCGAGGCAACGGCGGACCACACGGGTGGGGGGGGCGGCCGCGCATCGATGCGGGGAGGGCCGCTCGCGGCCAGCGCGATGGACGCGGTGTGTTTCTGCTCCGCGCGCAGCGCGGCAGCCTTTGACTGCTGGGCAAACACGACCGCGTCGTGGTAGTCGCGACGCAGGCGGCGGAGCTCGTCCAAGCGAAGCTGCTTGACGCGCACGAGGTGGTCGCGAACGTCGGCCAGCCCCGTCCGCAGCGAGCGCAGCTCACTCACGAGAATCTCGTCCCAGATGACGCCGCTCAGGAGCTCGCGGTCGCTCGCTCCCAGCCGTGAGTACTGGAGAGGCAGGCTCAGCTCCCGATACGCGCGGAGGTTCGCCGTGAGCGCGAGCTCGGCGGGCAACGAGTGCTCGAAGTTGAACGCGTAGAAGATCAGCTCGACGACACCATCTCTATCCTTGGCCTCGGGCCGGGGGAGGTGCTCGACCGGGGGCCTGGGGATGCCGAGGTGTCCGACCTCGAGCAGGCCGAGCATCTGTTCCTGCCGCTGCAACAGCCCCCACGCGAACGTCTCGACCTTGCCGCGACCTTCGGCGAAACGAACCGGGTCGAGCTTGCCAAGCGCCCGAAGGCCGGCCTCGATCGAGTCGAGGTCCTTGGCGAAATCCGGCGCGAGGCGCGCGGACAGTCCCGTTGCCGGCACCGTGCCGGACGTCGGATCCCAGGCCGTCAAGCTTGGCGCCAGGCGTGTCATCGGCTCGGGTATCTCGCTGCCGACAGCGCCTGGCCGGCGCACGACGTTGCCCGTGAACAGGCTCCAGCCGTCCGGTCCAACCGCCTGCTTGAAGCGATCGATGTCGATCGACGCCAGCGACCGCGCCATCGCCAGCCGTACCGGGTCTTGGTCGGGGTCTTTGCCATCGGCCTTGAGGCCGGCGTGCACGAGGTTGTTCACGCCGCGGTGGGTGGCGAAGTCCTCGCGATTGTGGAGCGCGTAGCCCAACAGAAACGCGGCGCGCTCACGCTGTCCGGCTCGCATCGCTACTACGGCCGCGCTGAAGTAAAAGTCGTGCCACTCTTTCCCTTCGGCGTAGCCCTGCTGCTGTTGCGCGCGATACCCCGCGGCCGTCAGGGCGAGCGCGCCATCGGCGTCGAGCGGCGGGTCGGCCGTTTGCGAGTGGGCGGCCGGATTCGTGAACTCGAAGTAGTCCGGGGCGATCGATCCCATGGCCATGACCTTGGCCACGTCCGGCGGGAGGCCGAAGCCGAACGCATCGGATCTCGCCACCTCCCAGGTGATCTTGGAGTGCCCGTTGGCGTCCCAGCCGGCGGCGTGCGCGGCGATCGGGAGCCACAGTGCGCCGACGATCGCGGCCGCGAGGGAGCGCCTCATTGCCCGCCCCCCAGGCCGAGAGCCGTGAGCTCCTGCTCGAGCTTCTGGACCTCGCGGTCCAGCTCCTGCTCGCGCGTCGTGAGCGTGTCCAGGACCGTATCCAGCGAGCCGCCCGAGTAGATCGTGACGCGGACGTTACCCATGTAAACGACACCATCCGCCTTCTGCACCGCGGGCCTAAGCACCACGCTCGAGCCGAGCGGGAGGTGGGCGAGGCGCGCGTAGGGGATCTCGAGCTTGAGCGACCTCCAGACCGACACCTCGTACGGGCACGTGAGTCGCACCGGCGTCAGTCGCAGCAGGGCCCCGCCCGTATCGCGAAGCTCCTCGCCGTGCAGATCCTGGAGCACTACCACGAGCGGGAGCTCCTCGTTCTGGTGCCCAGCAAGCTCGAGCGATACGTCGAGCACGACGCCCGCTTCACCGGATTCGAGCGTGGTCTGCTCGGTGACGCTCGACACCTCCCACAGCTGCTCTGGTGCCGAGCCCGTGTACGTGAACTGGGCCGTGCCGATGAAGCGCGACGGATCGTCCGGATCGACGGCGAATCCGTCGACCGTATCGCCTTCCCGGAGTCGGCCGACCCGGCTGTCCGGAAGAAACATGTGGAATTCGGCCCACGAGGTCGATTCGTACGGGGGAACCGCGATCTCCTGACCGATGAAGCGATTCCCCGGTCCGAACAGTTGCACGGGCACTTCGCGCTCCTGGCATCCCGTGATGCCGAGCTTGACGACGAACTCGTAGCCGTCCTCGCGGACGCCGGCACGCACGTCGCCTACGCTGCGCTCGAGCTTGCCGCCCTCGAACGTGGCGGACTTGGTTGAAGACGACGTGGTCCCGGCGCAGCCCGCCAAGATCGCGACGAGTCCCAAGGTGGTCAGTGGGCACCGGTGCACGCAATGCAGCTGGGGAGTCGACATGCCGCCAGATTACGCAAACGGCGGGCCGGGGGAGGTTGGCGCTCGCCTTCGACGTCTTCGAATGCCCCACCTGGGGCGGGCGGACGGTGATCTCGGCGTCCCTCACGCAGGCATCGTTGGGGCGAGGCGGGCTCACGCCGCCGGCCGCGTGCGGCGCCGGGCGACCAGCCACACCCCGGCGACGGTCAGTGCCGCTGCGATCGCCCAATGCTCGGGCAGCGGCTCATCCAGCCAGGCTCGACCGCCCGCGATCGTGATCAGCGGCTGCACGAAGATGAACGCCGCGGTGGTCGAGGACGACACGCGTGCGAGTGCAAACGCATTGAGAAGGTAGGTGAGGACCGTCGCGAACACCACGATGTACAGCAGGGCGCCTCGCGACGCGGCCGAGGCGCCGACGGGGAACGCCTCCGCTCCGCGGACGAGCAGCACGGGGATCGCCAGGAGCGCGAGCGCGAACACCCAGGCGAGGGCGACGATCGGCGGGTGGCGCGCGAGGAGCGGTCGAGCGGCGACGAGGTAGCCCGCGTACGACAGCTCGTTCGCGACGATCAGGAGGTTGCCCAGGAGATACGTCCGCGACAGATCGGGACCCCGCTGGGCGAGCACGAGCCCTCCGCCCGCACACGCGAGCGTGATCCCGAGCGCCCGGCGGAGGTCGAAGCGCTCGTGGCCCGCGAGGATCGCGATCGCCAGCGTGAACACCGGGATGAGCGGGAGCAGCAGGGCCGCGTTGACGGCGGTCGAGCGCTCGAGCCCCTCGAGGAACAGGAGCATGTTGAGCGCGACGCCGAGCAGCGCGCACGCCCCGACGCGGGGCCAGTCGCCGCGCGAGATCCACGCCGCGCGTCCGTACCGCGCCGCCGCGATCGCTCCGAGCACGACCGCACCGGTCGCGATGCGCCAGGCGACGACGGCGGCGGGGGAGTAGTGGTCGAACGCGCGCTTGCCTGCGAGGGGAAACAACCCGAAGAACAGTTGGACGAGCAGGAGCGCGGCGTACCCAGCCATCGCGGGGTCGGTCGGCGTGCGTAGAGCGGAGGTCGGTGGCAAGCGCGAGATCGTACCCGCAGCGGGGTTACGGTGCGCGCGTCGACACGTACGAAGCGAGGAACCTGTAGGCGTTGCTCCGGGTGCCCGGCTCGCAGCCCCGGGGCTCGTGGATCGACCCGGTCGCCGTGGCACGCAGGATGCGTCGGCTCGCGACGTCGATCGTGAGGTCCGTCGTCCAGCCGAGCTCGAGCGAGCCCGCCGTGCCGAACGGGCGGCGCGCGTGCCCGGTGGCCCGCACGTGCGCGCAGCGCGTGCCTGCGCGATCCTCGAACGACTCGAGCACGCCTACGAGCCCCGCCTCCGCGTAGCGCGGGGCGCGGACCGAGCCGCCCGGCCTCGCATTCAACTCCGCCAGGAGCGTCGCGCCGTCCGCGGTCCACGTCGCCCCGGCCTGCAGCGCGGCGAGGTCCGGCACGGCACGGAGGAACGGCCCGGCGTGGATCCACAGGTCCGGCCGATCGGCGGGCCCGACGTCGGCGCACGCTTCGGGGAGCGCGTCCGCGGTGCGGAGCCCGTCGAGCTCCGGTGTGCCGGACAGCGGTCGGTCGGGCTCGCGTCGTTTCGAGTACAGGGACCTCCACTGCCCCGACCGGTTGCCGCGCTCGAGCGCGCCGCCGATGGTGGACACCTCGGTCCAGGCGGCCTCGAGCAGCAGCGCCCGGGTCGGCTCGGGCGTGGGCACCCCGTTCTCGGTCGCCGTCTCGGTGACCAGCAGCGACACCTCGACCGCGTGTCGAGCGGGCCCGGCCGTGTCGTGCGATCTGGCGGCGGGCGCGCGCGGCGAGGGCGTGTCGTCCGGCGAGGGCGCGCTCGGCGGTCGAACCACGTACGCCACGAGCACGAGCGCCCAGAGGGCGAGCGCAGCGGGCCCGATCCAGCGTCTCCGCGGTCCTCTCACTCGGGCGAGGATGGCCGGCTCACCGCTCACGCGACCGCCTCGGCGACGAGCGGCGGCATCGGACAATCGAAGGCCAGCGCGATGGCCCGGAGGAGCTCGCCCTCGGCCACCGTGATGACTCCGTCGTGCTCGATACAGCTCGCGGCGGCGCCCAGCACGCGCCGCTTGATCTGCGGTGCAGCGGCCGCGAGCTTGTCGAGCGCGTCCCCGGCGCGCTCGGTGGCGTTGGGGTCGTGAGGAGCGAGCGGCGCCATGTCGTCCAGCTTGAGCTGGGCCAGGCCCGCGCCATAGGCGAGCTCGGCGTGGGCCGCGCCGCCAGAGCGCGCGAGCGCCGACAGCAGCCACGAGATCTCCGGCCGGAGGCCCCCGATCGCGAGGATCGCGTCCTGGCGAGCCGGGCGCGCGCCACGCCGCCCCAGGTGGTGGCGCAGCACCTGGAGCACGGCGAGCTCGAAGACGTCGTGGCGACCGTCGGCGAGGGCAAGGTCCGTCGCCATCGCCTGCACGGCCTCGTACTGGTCGGCCGAGAGCTCCCGCAAGGCGGGCATCGCGAGCTCGACCAGCGGCAGGCGCGCCTCGGGTCCCACCTGGCCCAGCGTCGCGTGGTAGCCCTCGGCCGCGCGGCGGGTGGGCGCGCCGAGCTTCGCTCCGAGGCGGTCGAGCTGACGGCGCCGTACCTCGGCATCCCGGTCGAGTAGGAGCGCGAACACGAGGGCGCGGGACGAGAACGCATCCCGCAAGGCGAGTGCGAGATCGGGCGGCAACCGCGCGTGGAGGTCCTCGGCGTAGCGCAGATGGGACGCGGCCGGTTGCCCGACGGACGCCAGTGCGGCCGCGATCGGAATGGCCGTGGCACGGGTCTTCCGCAGCCCCGGCGGGTGGGCATCCGGCGCCACGGCGTCGGTGGCGGCCTGGTCGATCGGCCCGAGCGCGATCATGCTGCCATCCCAGGTCGGATCGATGGCACGAATGCGCGCGGGGAGAGGCGGATGGGTGGCGAGCACCTGGAAGCCGGCGTCGCGGACCGTTCCGCGCGCGAAGAACATGTGACTCACCTCGTCGGCGTGGCGCGCGCGCACGATCGAGCCGTGGGGGCAGCCCCCGATCTTGCGCAACGCTTTCGCGAGCGCCTGGGGATTCCGCGTGAACTGCACGGCGGCCGCGTCCGCACGGAGCTCGCGTTCGCGCGACAGCGCGGCCTTGATGAACGCCAGGAACACGGCTCCCACGACGAGCAGCTGGATGCCGAACGCCGCGCCGACGAGGCGGTGGTTGAGCTGCACGTCGCCGTTGTGGAGGTGGCTGAGCTCGTGCCCGATCACGGCCTGGAGCTCGTCGCGCGACAGGTACACCATCGCGCCGCGCGTCACGCAGATCACGGTGTCGCTCGCGTGGGCGCCCACGGTGAGCACGTTGATGCCCGACTCCTGTGGCAGCACCCACACCGCCGGCACGGCGCACCCCGCGGCGAGCGCCATCTCCTCGACGACGTTCAGGAGCCGGCGCTCGTGGAGGTCGCGAGTGCCGACGCTGATCGGCCGACCGCGGAGGTACGATGCGAGGAGCGACCCCGCGCCCTCGAGCTGGCGCGACCGATACACGGCGCCGACGATCGCGACGATCGCGGTGAACAGCAACCAGCCGATGGCCAGATCCGGTGACGCCACGCGATCGCGGAACCACGTTCCGCGCGAGCGCTTGCGATCGGCCTCGCGCTGCGCGGCGAGCTCTTCCTCCTCGCGGACGAGCAGGTCGAGCCGTCGGTGGTCCGCGCCCGCCCCGAGCGCCGCGGCCTGGAGTCGGACCCCACGGCCCTCGGCGCGGGCGACGGCCGCGAGTCGCTCGTAGAGCACGCGGGCCTGCGCCTCGGCCGCCTCGAGGGTCGGGGCCTTCCCGGTTTCGCGAAGGCGCTGCGCCTCGACGGCGAGCAGGGTCGTGCGCTTCGCATCGACGCTCGCCTGGATGACGCTCGCGTCGCGCAAGTAGCGCTGGCGCAGCATCACCCAGTCGGCGACGCCCAGGCACGCGGACGTGGCGACGTGCAGCAGCAGGGCGGTTCCGAGCCCGGCACCCGACAGCCCGAGCACGAGCCAACGGAAGCGCCTTTGCGCGGCCTCTTGCGATGCGAAGAAGTCGAACGTCATGCTCCCCCTTCCGGCGCACGCTCGCGAGCGCGACGTGCAGAGTGTACCGAGTCGGGGTCCGCGCAACACCGCGCCAGGCGGTGGTCGCGCTCGAGTCAGCGGAACACGCTGACGAATCCATAACGACTCGTCACGCATCCGATCGCCAACATCGTGACGGCCGTCGAGAACACTCGACCGCCCGCGTCGTCCTCGAGCGGCCCGGGGTCCCAGCTGCCGTTGACGGCGTAGCCGTCGCGCCGCTGGGCGTCGACCCAGGCCCGACGCCCGCTGCGCGCGATGTGGCGCCAGGTCTCACTGTTGGAATCCATCCGCCCTGCGAGCGCGACGAAGAACCGGTCCTCGTGCCACGCCGAGCGGGAGTCGACGACCTGGGGCGACCATCGTCCCAGGGGCGCCAGCCCCTTCACGATGCGCGCGTCGTGTTTAAGGTAGCCCGCGATCACGCGGCAGACGAACTCGATCGCGGTCCTCGTGAGATTTCCGTGGGCCGAGTCGGGGCGAGACTCGATCCACGCGACCGTGTCGGTTACGGCCTCCCGCATTCCCGGCACGTCGACGTCTCCCGACCTCGCGGCCGAGATCGCCAGCAAGCACCACGCGCTGACCGCGAGGTCACAGTGATCGTCGCTCGCGGTCGATCCCCACGCCGCGCCGGCCTTGCGGAGGGCGAGGAGGCGCTCGATCGATCGCGGCGCGGTGTCCTTGAGGAGCGGTGTCTTCGTGCGACCGTACAGCTCATTCACCGCGTAGGCGACGAGCGCCTGGTTGCGCGTGGTGTGCGCGTGGCCAGGGACGAGCCGTCCTCGGTCGTCCAGTTGGCTCACCAGCCACTGGGCGGCGCGCTTCACGACGTCGCGATACCGACCGTAGCGATGCGTGTGTCCTTGCTCGCAGAACGCCAGGATCGCCAGGCTCGTGCGGGCGGGGGCCACGCCGGTCGCCCGGCTCGTTTCCCCGGCTTCGTCGGCCGCTGAGTCGAGCGCGAAATCCCCGGGCCCACTCCACCGGCCGTCGGCTTCCTGGTGCCGGGCCAGCCAGGCGAGGCCGAGTGGGGCCGCAAACTCGGGCTCGCAGTCCTCGCCATCGACGTCATTGTCGGGGTCGAGCGCGACGAGGTCGACATCGGCTCCGGATCCCGTTGCTTCCGGCTCGTGCGCCAGTGGAGGCGGAGGCGCGTCGCTGATCGGGGTCCACCACCCGGGGGCGGCCCAGCCCAGCGCGGCGAACAGTGCGACGGCGGCGGTCGCAGCACTCAACCGGAGGCCAGGGCAACCCGAGCGCTCGGACGCGGCACCCGTCATCGGTGGCTCCGCAGTGGCAGATCCGACCGCGCCCGCCGCGGTCAACTCCTCGTACGTCCCGGTCGAGGCCGTGGTTCACCGGTTGTTTGCGCGCTAGCGATCGTAGGGCGTGGGACGAGGTGCCCCCGTCAGCGCGTCGACCCTGCGGCGCAGCTCGAGCCACTGGGCCTTCGAGTCGATCGACACGCCCCAGATGATCTCGCGTTGAAACACCGCGGCCAGCGACACGCACGCGACCACGGACCAGGCGACGAGGCCGGCGATCAAGACGCGCCGCGCAGGGTCGAGCGGCGGGCACGCGGCGACGCCGAGAGCACCGGCGACGGCGAGGACCGGGAGCAGGTCGTGCAAGTAGCGGTGGCTCAGGCATGCGAACGCGAGCATCAGGGGAAGCGGAAAGAGGAGCACGAGCGCGATCCGGCGAGACGCGCGATCCGTGGCGCGCCCGAGGAGCCCGATCACGGCCAGCACGACGAGGGCGGGGCTCGTTGCGGTGAGCGACGCGTGGGGCTCGACCAGGTCGAAGCGCTCGGGGGCGCGGCCGGACCAGGGCGGATCGGGGAACGCGATCCACGGGAAGCCGACCCGGAACCGCAGCCGAGTCGGGCCGAGGTACTCGACCGCGAGGAATAGTGCGTTCTGGGGATGGAGCTTCCGCCCCTCGATGCGTCGCAGGCGGTCGGGATACTTGACGTACGTCTGGGTCCTCTCGACCGGCGCGCCGTCGAGTGCCGCGCCGAACCGCGCCTGATTGAGGGCCAGGTAGGCGCCGACCGCGCCCACGATCGCCATGAGGAGCACGATGCGCTGGCCGCGCGTCGCACGCCCGGGCGCCGCCGCGACCACGAGGCAGGCCGCGACCGCAGCGCCGCCGGTGGACACGCGGGCGAGGAGCGCACCCACGGCGCACGCGCCCGCCACCGCGGCCGGCATCAGCGACTCCGGGCGCTCGACGGCGCGCAGGAGCGCACAGGCGCAGGCAATCGTGAGCAGCGCGCCCCACGCGATCGCCTCGTGATACAGGAACGCCCTGGCCGAGACGAACGACTGCGTCGAGCCCAGCCCGACGGTCACGAGGAAGCCGACCGCCAGCGGCCGGCCGAGGGACACGCCGCGGCAGCGGAGCAACCAGGCGAGCAGCAGCAGCTGGCCCAGCGCGCAGCCGAGGAGCATGGCGCGACTCCAGCGCCCATGCATCGCCGGCCAGAGCGCGTTGAGCACGATCCGCGGCAGCGCCGGCGTCGGGCCGAAGTAGCCGTAGTAACGGCCGTCCACCTCGATGGCCTCGTCCCCGAGCGTCTCCGCAGGAACGTCGAGGCGGCCCTCGACCAGGCTGTCCGCCAGGGCGTCGTAGAACTGGGCGTGGTCCTCGAGTGCGGCGAGCGCGTAGGTGCCGTGCGTGACGAGCCACACGTGGACCTGCAGCACGAGCGCGCAGCACAGCGCGAACGCCAGGTAACCCGTGCGGCCGTTCATGGCCGAGCTCACTCGGGCGGCACGGTCCCGCCGAGCTGGCGGACGAGCTCGGCGAGCTGTTGTCGTGCGGCGGCATCCGGGCACTGGCGATACGCGTCCAGATACGAGCGCACGGCCCCGGACGTGTCCCCCAACCGAGCCAACGCCGTCCCGCGGTTGCCCGCGGCGCGCCAGTAGGTCGCGTCGCACCCGAGGGCCTGGTCGTATTCGGCGATCGCACCGCGGAAATCGCCGGTCGAGAACCGCGCGTTGCCGCGGCTGTAGAGGATCTCGGGATTCGAAGGATCGAGCGCGTGGGCCTGGTCGTAATCGGCCATCGCCTCGCTCGTCGAGCCCTTGGCCTGGCGCGCGACACCGCGCCGGTACCGGGCATCGGCGCTGCGCGGGTCCAGCTCGATCGCCCGGTCGAAGTCGACGAGCGCTCCGTCGAGGTCGCCAAGCCCCTGGCGCTCCCGACCTCGTCGCACGTACGCCGCCGTCATTCGCGGGTCGAGCTCGATGGCCCGGTCGTAGTCCGCCAGCGCGCCTTGCGCATCGCCGCTCCGGGACCGGGCCACCGCGCGGTTCTGAAACGCGACGGCATTGCGGGAGTCGAGGGCGATGGCCTGGTCGAAGTCCTCTTTCGCGCCGGCCACATCGAGGCACGCGAGCCGCGCGTCGCCCCGTCCGATGTAGGCTGCCACGCGCCGGGGATCGAGCGCGATCGCCTCGTCGTAGTCGGCGAGAGCGCGCTTCGGCTCACCTCGCTCGTGGTGCGCGAAGCCTCGATTCACCCACGCGTCGACCGAGCGCGGGTCGAGCTCGATCGCCCGGTCGTAGTCCGCAATCGCGCGGTCGATCGCACCGGTCAGGTGGTGCGCAATCGCGCGCCCCACGAGCGCGTCGACGTTGCGCGGCTCGAGCGCGATCGCCTTCGTGTAGTCGGCGATTGCGCCCGGCGCGTCACCCAACAATCGGCGCGCCGTACCGCGGTTGCAGTAGGCATCGGCGTACTCGGGGTTCAGCCCGATCGCGCGGTCGAAATCCGCGATCGACGCCGCGAGCTCTCCCTTCGCGGCGCGCACGATGCCGCGGTTGCCGATGGCGCTCACGTGGCTCGGGTTGAGCGTGAGAGCGAGGTCGGAGTCGGCCAGCGCGCCCTCGAGGTCGCCCAGCGCCTGGCGCACACCCGCTCGAAGGACGATGGCCCAGACGAAGCTCGGGCTCAGGGCGAGAGCTTGGTCGAGGTCGTCCCGCGCCCCGGCGAGGTTACCGCCCAGATGCCGGAGCACCGCACGATGGGCGTGATCCTCGGCGGTGGGTCGTCGCGAGGTCAGCTTGCACACGCGGAACAGGCCCTCGTGGGCCGAGAGGAACCGCGCGACCTCCTGGTCGCCGACCTTCGCCCTGAATTGGGCCGGGGTCATGCCGCTGGCCTGGGCAGCGGTCCACACCCGCTCGAACTCGAGGACCGCTGCCTTGGCCTCGTCCGTGAAGATCAAATCCGCCGTCTGGGCCAGCTGGTCGGCCCGCTCCCGTTCGGCGCGCTCCTTCGCCATCGCGAGGTCACGCTCGGCACTGGCCTGGAGCGCCTGCGCGCGCTGTCGTTCGCGAGCGGCGCTGAGCTGCGAGGACACGAGGCCCAGCACGAGCGCGCAGGCCAGGACCAGCGCGGCCTGCGGGTGGCGCTGCGTCCACTTGACGGCACGTGCCCGCACACCGTCGCGGTGGGCAGACACGGGTCGATGCTCTCGGAAGGCCCTAAGGTCAGCGAGCATGTCCTCGACGCTTGCGTAGCGCTGGGCGGGTTCGGCGGCCATCGCTCGGTGGGCGATCGACGCGAGCTCGGGTGGCGGTGTCGGCCCACCGCTTCGGTCGAGGCGGAGTCGCTCGGCGACCGGCAGCCACGCCGCTTCCTGGGCTTGGGTCAGGGTCGCGAACACCGTGCCGCCGACGTAGGGCGGTGACAGGGTCAGCATCTCGTACAACAACGCACCGAGCGCGAACACGTCGGTGCGGGCATCGAGAGCCGCGATCTCGCCGCGCGCCTGCTCGGGCGCCATGTAGGCGGGCGTCCCGGCCACCGCGCCGTCCTGCGTGCGCAGCGGCGAGCTCTCGCCGCCCCCCGGCTCGGTTGGCTCGACCGCGTCGACCGCGTCGAGTTGCTTGGCCAGCCCCCAGTCCATCACGAGGACCTCGCTGAACTCGCCGATCATCACGTTGTCGGGCTTGAGGTCGCGGTGGATCACGCCGTGCGCATGGGCGCAGCGCAACGCCTCGCCGACCCGGGCCAGCACGTCGAGCTGGTGAGCCCGGTCGAAACGCGAGGTATCTCGGGGCGCCTCGCGGCGCGCGTCCAGGTGGTCGCGCAGGCTGCTTCCGCGGACGAGCTTCATCGCCAGGAACGGCTGGCCTTCGGGCGTCAGGCCCAGCTCATAGACCGGCGGGATGTTGGGGTGAGCGATCTGGCCCGTGATGCGCGCCTCGCGCGTGAAGCGCGCGATCGCTTCGGGCGACGGGTCGGGCGCGATCAGGATCTTGAGAGCGACCTCGCGACCGAGGCTCGTGTCGTAGGCGGCGTGCACGGCTCCCATGCCACCGCGCCCGAGCTCGCCGCGCCGCTCGTAGCGAGCGGTCCAGGCCGCCGCGCTCCACGGCGTCTGGCCCGTGAACGGGCCGTTCGTGGCGTTCGGGTGCGCAGCGGTGGTTCGCGCCGAGGAGCTCATCGGGGCACCAGGGCGTGGGGAACGCGAGCCATGCGCGGATCAGAGTCGGCCACGCGGCCCCCCGTCAAGGGGAAATGCCACGGACCTCGGGATCAGCGTGCCGGGTCCGCCGGCACCGCGAGCACCACCTCGCGGGCGATGATGCGTCCGACCACGTACCCCGAGTCGGGCGCGGACGGATCTTCGTAGGCTGCGGCCAGTCGGTAGGTGCCGGCCGGTACGTCGGCCCAGACGCAGCGGCACCGCAGCGCCGTTCCGGGCGCCAGGTCGTGCGGCGTGCGCGCCATCGGCGCGTCGGACGCCGGGGCGCCGGCGAGGGCGAGGGCCGTCGTCGCGCGCGCCGGGCACGCCGCGATCGGATCGTGGGGAACCAGTGCGACCCACGTGTAGCGTGCCCAGTCCGCATCGATCCGCGCGGTCGCCGCGCCGCGGTGGGTGACGACGAGCTCGAGAGCGAGGCTCCGCGCGCCGATCGGCGTCGGGTGCGAGACCGCGGCCTCGATCGCGAGCGCGACGCCCGCGACCTCGGTGGGGTCGGTCTGGGGTAGCACGAGCACGCGCGCGGATCCGCCGACGGACCCCGTCGCGACATCGGTTCCGGGGGGGCCGGTCGCGAGCAGGTCTCGGCCTGAGCGCACCCCGGCGCGCACGTCGAACCGGGCATGCTCGACGAGCCACCCGACGAAGTCGTCCGCCGACGGCGGCACGTTCACCGGTACGGCGTGTCGAGCCCCGGGGGCGAGCACGACGCCGTGCTGGAGCACGTCGGCCTTGCCGCACGCGTACACGTTCATTCGCCCTCCGTAACGGCCGCCGTACATCTCCGGCCGCGGGGGCACGAGCCGCGTCGCCGATGGGGTCGCGCGCGTTCGGTTGTGCGCGGGCGGAACGAACAGCGGGCGCGGGCAGGTATTGGTCAGGTGAAGCTTCCAGGGCGCCGGCCACTCGGCCCCGGAGCGGACCCAGCGCACGGGCTCGCGCAGCTCCGCTCGGACCGCGTCGGCCGGCCATGCCAGGGCGTCCAGGACGCGTCCGCGGGCGGCGACGCTGACGGCCAGCGCCCCGTCCAGCGCAGCCTGGCGGCGATGCGCGGGCGCGATCCACAGCGCGCCGAGGTGGCGGTCGACCTCGTCCGCGTCCTCGGCCGAGAGGAGGCCGAGGCGTGCGACCACGAAGCGCACGCGCGACCGAACCTCGGGGTCGGGATGGCGACCGAGCGCGACCAGGAGCGGGCCGGCCGGTGCGCCCATCCCGCACAGGTCCGCGGTCGCGCTCTCGCGATCCCGGTAGCGGGGGCTGCCCAGCAGCTCGACGAGCGCGTGGACCCGGGCTGCGAGCGCCGGATCGGGTGGGTCGACCTGGGCGCGTCCGGCGGGCGCCGTGAGCAGGAGGGCGACGAACGCACCGACGACATGCCGCGTGTGGCGCCGGTCCGTGTTCCGAGGGCAGTGGCCCGGATGCGCGCTCTTCGCGGATCGATTCACCATGGACACTGCTACGCCGGCCCGATCTCCTCGGTTCAGATTCAGACGCCGTTACGCGAGAGTGACAGGGACGGCGGTGTTCGCCGCAATAGGAGGGACCAGGACGCGCACCGCGCACTGCCCATCCTCCGAGGAGCCGCCATGACGACTCGCATTCGCCCTGCACGCCGCCTCGCCATCGCCGCGGCGTTGGTCTCTCTCCCGTTTCTCGCGCTCCCGTCCCGCCGCGACGTGCTGCGCGCGGACGAGCCCGCTCCGCGCGATCGCAGCGCGCGTACGCACGTGGAGTGGTACACGGCGCCCGATTGCCGGCTCGTGTTCCACGCGGTGCTCGAGGGACTGTACGCGGACGGCGTCCCCAACCAGGTCGTCGACTTCATCATCGGCCCCCCGAACGAGCCGAACGTCGAGCGCTCGTTCGTGGCCGGCTGCTACCTCTGCCACGCGACCTACGAGGCGTTCGCGCTCTACCGCAACCGCCCGATTTTTTGCAGGACCGAGGGCGCCGACACGTTCACCGCCGCGCCGCTGCCGCCCGCGATCCTCGCCCACTTGAAGGGCACTGCCGATCGGGATCGCTACGCCGTGCTCGAGCACTACCTGCGCCCGTGGCTCACGCGGAAGCTGCACGCCATGCGGCTCAGCGACGCCGAGCTGCGCGATCTCATGCAGCGGTTCGGCGACCTGGTCGCCAAGACGCGCCGGGACGGGCTCGTCGGCTACAGCCGGTGCGTCGCCTGCGAGATCCTGAAGGCGACCTCGGAGGCCCGCAGCGACGAGAAGAAGTAGGGCGCACGCCTTCGTGGCATCGGCAGCCATCAGCCCCTTGAACTTTTGAGGGCGGCATCCCACTCGGGTCCACTGACCTCGCCACGTATCGGCACGTGAACGAGCGCCAAGGCGATCGGCACGAAGCGCAACCCTCGAAGCATGGCTCACCCCCTGGGGACGGAACGACTCTTTGCGCTCGCGCACCGCGCGCGCTCTACCGCACCGACAGCGTCGCGCCGACGTCGACCTCAAAGCCCGTAATCGTGGCGGACCGCGCAACCTCGCCCGCCCGGTATACCCCGGCAACCGCGTACGTGGAGGTCGTGCCGTCGAGCACGAGGATCGTCAGCGACGCTGCCGCGGGATCGACGAGCCAGTACTCGGGAATCCCCGCCTGGGCGTACTCGCGGCGCTTGGTCTCCCGGTCGCGCCGGGGATCGTCGGGGCTCACGACTTCCATCACGAGGTCGGCGCCATCCCAGTGCAACTCGTGCCGGCGCGCGTCGTGCTCTCGGCGCATGAAGCAGAGGTCGGGCTCGCGGATCTTGCCCGCCCACAGCTTCACTGGGAAGGGCGCGAACAGCACGGTTCCGCCCTGCGGACCCACGTGTTGGAGCAGGCTGCGGTACAGGTGGGCCACGACCAACTGGTGCAACTGACTGGGCATGACCAGCACCTCGATGCGCCCGTTGTCGAACTCGGTGAGGTGATTGCCCGGTAGGCGGAGGTACTCCTCTTCGCTCCACGTTCCCTGTGGCGGAAACAGGCGGGCGACGTCCCAGGCGGGCTCGAGGCCGTCAGGTAGGAGATGGGTGGTGTCGGCGCTCATCGTCGCCTCCGGCGCGATGGTGTCTGGACCATCGAGGCTACCACGTCGACCGAGTCGCTGCGGGGTCCGATGCGGCCACCGTGAATTCCTCGGGCCCTCGGGTCATCCGATGGTAGGCGCGCTTCGCGGCCGCCACACCTGACGACTCGACCCCTCGCCCGTACGACTGACGGAGCCCGCCATGAGCCATCGCCCACCGTACGACCGCCTTTCCCGCCGATCGCTTCTGGTCGTAACTTCCTGCGTGCTCGCGGCTCTCGCCGGGCTCGCCGCGTGTTCGGCGTCATCGCGGGTGCCCGAGGCCGACGCCGGCGCCAAGGGCCAGGACTCGTACTCGGTCGACGAGACCTGGAGCATCGTGAAGGGGCGAATTCCCACGGTCGACGGCCCTGATCGCTCGGTGCCCGAGCTGGAGGTCGCCCGCCAGCTCGCCACGCGCGCCGACCTGCGCCCCCGAGCGCCGGTGATGTTGGCGCGACCCAACGGGCCCCAGCTCGTCGAGCTTCCGCTCGAGGCCCTGCGCATCTCGACCGTGCTCGGGGGCACGCGGGCGCGCACGCTCGTGGACTGCACGTTCCGAAATCCCCACGGTATCGCGCTCGAGGGCCGCTTCGTGGTGCGATTGCCCGAGGGGGCGAGCCCCAGCTCGCTCGGCATGTTCCTGGGGGCGGGCCGGGCGAGCTCGAGCCTCGACCGGTCGGCCTCGTCCGAGCACGAGCTCTTGCCGCCACCGATCGAGCACGTGGACGAGCTGCTCGAGCGCGATCCAACCCTGCCGCCGCGCTGGTCACGAGGCCAGGTGCCCGTCGATTGGGGCACCGTGCGGCCCGCGCGCGTCGTCGAGTCCACGCAGGGTCGCCAGGTCTACGAGGCGGTGACCCGTCCGCGAATCGATCCGGCGCTGATGGAGTGGTCGGGAGGCAACACGTTCTCGACGCGCGTGTACCCCATTCCGCCGCGAGGGCTCAAGCGGGTGTACTTCGTCTATGACCACGCGCCGATCGACACCCGCGACCGCCTCGTGGTCGCCCTGCCGGTTCCGGCCGTCCCGCCGCCGGGGTTCCGCTGCGAGGTCGCCGTCTGCGCGCGCACCTACGCCGACGCCGCGATCGTCACCGAGGCGGGCGAGCAGCCGCTCGCGGGCGACGAAGGAGCCGCGTACCTCAAGGGCGAGGCCCACGCCACGTCCGGGCCAGCCACGGGGAGCTTCCTCTTGGCGGCGCGGCCGCACACCCTCGCGGTCCAGGCGGGTTGGGCGCGGACACCGGGTCTACCGGGCGCGCAGGTCCACGCGCGCGTTCGGCCCCAGGTCGCCCTCGCGCAGGGCGAGAAGACCGGGGATGCCGTATTCCTGTTGGACACGAGCCTGTCGACCCGGACGCAGCTCGCGGCGAGCTTCGGACGGCTGCTGCGCGCGATCCTCGAGCGCGACACGAGCATCGAGCGGTTCCAGGTGGTCGCGTTCGACGTGGCCACCCGCGCGATCACCGACGGGTGGCAGGCCAACACGGCCGAGGGACGCGCGGCCGTGCTGCGGGAGGTCGAGCGCACGTGGATCGAGGGGGCGACCAACCTCGAGTCCGCGCTCGCCTGGGCGGAGCGCCACGCGCTCGCACAGGAAGGGTCGGCGCAGCCGACGCTGTTCCTGCTGTCGGACGCCCAAGTGACCTGGGGTCTCGCGCAGCGTCGCGAGCTCGAGCGCGCCTATCCGCGGAGCTTCGGCGCCCGCTGGGTGTGCTATCAGGTGGGGGACCACGCCGTCGATCGCGGCTTGCTCGAGTCTCTCGCGCGATCGGGAGGCCGGGTGGTACCGGTGCTGGGCGACCACGCCGTCGACGCCGCCGCCACCGCGCACCGGTCCGTGCCCGTCCGTCTGTCGGGTGTTCGCATCGAGGGCGCGGCCGCGGTCGACCTGCTCGTCGCCGGCGCACCGCGAGCGCTCCACCCCGGCCAGGTCTTGGAGGTGGCGTTTCGCACAGCCGACGGCGTCCTCCCTCCGAATGCCGAGATCGTGGTCGCGACCAGCGTCGGTGAGCAGCGCTTCCCGCTCGGGTTCGCTCAGGCCGCCGACTCGCTCGCCGCGCGGGCCTGGGCCCAGGCCACTACCAACGCCCTGCTCGAGCTCGAGGACGCCGGGGCCGACGAGATCGCTCTGGCGCTGTCGCAGCGCTTCGGTCTCGCCAACCGCGTCGCCTCGTTCCTGATCCTCGAGACCGATGACCAGTACGCACGACACGCGCTCGAGCCCGCGGTGCTCGACCTGGCCCGGCTTGCGCGCGCCGCGGCGGACCGACAGGGGCACCGGCCGGGAGGCGCGCCCCCCCCGGCATCCCTCGCGGCCGACGCCCGGGGGGGTC
>ORMF012566936.1_pt1 | contig 17897 bp, 4 predicted proteins | sample 1779871 | NCBI WGS metagenome assembly ORMF01 (sample SAMEA104232316, study PRJEB22302) | groundwater metagenome | biome: forest; feature: aquifer; material: groundwater | place: USA | collected 2011-08-07 | depth 5.4 m
AAAGCTCTCCTAAAAATTGATTCACCACTTATCAACACTAATATCCACTAATTTTATATTTATTTCTACCTGAATACCATGATATCCTTCATGGCATGGATTTTAATTTAATCCATTTTCGTTTGTTTCGGGTATTTCGTGTTTAAAATATTTTCAATCCTCTTTGGTCTCCGTGCCTCTGTGTGAAAATAAATATGCTTCCAATTATGCTGTTCCAAGAAATCAGCGGCTATTATTTTGATTAGTGCGAGGTTAGACAAACATTATCTGGACATCTCTATATCATCTAACATGTATAATTTATCTCTGTGTGTTCGGTGCTGGTGAGTTTTTTGAATTTTGCATAACATCAGGTATTAGTTGTTTAAAAATTTCAGCTGTTCCTTTTACTGTATTTTTCACTCCTGTTCCAGCATCAACAGCGAATTCAATCCAGTTATTAGGATTAAGTACTTCTATAGTATTATCAGTTAAAAAGGCAGAAATAAATTTTATCAAATCGGGATTAGGACTATTCAACGTTCCATAAATATTTAGAGGTATTTTTAATCCACTGATATTAGAATAAGTTTTGAGATCTAAATCTCCGTTTAGTCCAACAGTACCGCTAAAAACAGAGCTTGTCAAAAAGGCATTTTCCCCACCCAACATTACAAATTGTTCTACATAAATATTGCCGTCTCTTATAACTAGGTAGATATTAGCCTCATTTAGAAACAAGTTATTTATGTGAGAGAAAAAACTTCCTGCATTTTTAATTGAAGTAACAATATTTTTAGGTAAAAATCCTCCCGGCAGCATAGCTCTTAATTGAGCAAACGACTCTACTGGTAATAATATTATTTTTAAAATTGCGATATTTGTTACGCTGTCTGGCAGTGAAATATCACTCAAAGAGCAATAAAAGCTGCCTTTTAAGTTTTTCATTATATTTTCATTGGTAAAACCTTTTCCTGCTATATTGATAGAGCATACGTCGACTGTAGCCTTAGCCTCTCTATAATTTTTAGCAAGTATTGTCTGAAATAGCGGCTTCAAAGATAACAATTTACACTCTGAAACAAAATGAAAAGGGTATCCGTCTGCAAAAGATGCATTCATCTCAAAAATACTGTTAATATTTGTACCTTCTGTGTTAATTGTAAAAGGTTCTATTTTTATTTCATTATTGGATATATTTACATCCGCAGACAATGTTCCTTTCAAAAACTTCCCGTATGATAAATCTTTAACATAAATGCTGGAGTTAAGGTTCAAACCGTAAAAATTAAGTGCAGGATACTCTGCATTCGAATTGTCAGAATCTGTAGTTGTTTTTAAATAATTTAAAAATGCAAGGGTATCTTTAATGTCGGCTTTTGGAGAGATGATTTTTAAAAATGAGTCACCTGAATCAAAAGGGACTCTTAAATAACCATTGGCATCAAAGTTTAAAATATCTGCTTTTTTGTTAAATAAATCTACCTCAAAATCTTCAATTTTGACAAGCTTCGAGTTTTGAGAGATTTTATACTTAAACATTCCAGAAAAATCATTGGTCTCATTTTCTGTGATAAATTTTTTCATGGCAGCAGAGCCGGAATAGATAATAGGAGCATGTAAACTCTCTTTGTTTGCTTCAAATCTGCCAGATAAATCTATTTCTTTAATTTTAGATAATGTTTCATCATCAGCGAAAAAATTTAAAGCTATTTTATCATAAACATCGTAAGAAAAAGATAGTGCAAAGGATCTGTCCTCTTTGAAATCCATAATTCCTCTTCCATCAATTTCTCCGACATCGGTTCCTTCAGATGTAATATTTGAACTGAAATTTTTTATTTCGATTTTTTCTAGGTTATCAATTTCTGCATTTAAATTCGATTTTAATACCATTGGCTTTAATTTGGGAGAAATATTAGGAATTAAATTTTCCAAATCAAAATCACTATTTAAATTTATTTTCTTTAACTCTTTATCTGCATCAAATGTCAAAACAAACTGTAATTCTCCACTTTTGAAAACTTGTTGTTTTGTAAGTGCATTTATCAAATTATCAATATGCAGATCATCAGCTGCTATTTTTCCATCTAAATCAGTCGTTAGTCTCATCTTTTTATCTTTCCAAGAAAAACCGACTAATTTATTTAAACTGCCTTTTATGTTTCCGTAATTTTTATCTGAGATATCTATTTCACCTGAATTTAAACTCAACGTCTTATTTTTAAAATCAAAATTTGCTAATCCATTTATATTGCCTTTACAAGTGTTAAAAAATGAAAGTTCATTACTCCAGTTTTCTTGTTGTGAAAAAATATTTTTTATGAATAAAAGAGAGTTATTAGTTAAATCTGAGGCTGAAAAGTCAAGTTTTAACTTTTTATCTTCTGTCTTATAATCACCTGATAAAATCAATGTCCCTAATGATGGATCACCATTATTTATAGTGGTCGATATATTTGAAAATGAAATCAAACCATTTTTATAAAAACTAAAATTAACTGTCTGCTTAAGCTGCAGATTATTAAAAGAAAAACCGTTTATTTGCGAATTTAAATTATCTGCATCTAAATATCCCTTTACATCAAGACTATGAAGACTAGGATTTACAAATAATAACAATTCTGAATTTATATTTCCGTCTTTAAAAAACAGATAATTCTTATTAAATAGACGGTTTAAATATTTTGGATTAAATTCATTTGAGTTAACTACTATTTCAGGTGTTTTAGAAAAAACTGTACTTTTATCATTCCAATTTATTTTGAAAGGCTTAAGACTGTTAACCATTATTAAAACTTTATCTTTTCTTTTTACTGTTCCTACAAGCTCATTAACTGATGTGGAATTTTCTTTATAATTGTTTAAAAAATCGTATTTCAAATTGCCTACAAGGCAATTATTATCACTGTTTTCATTGTCAGAGTCGTATAAATTGTCAATTTGTAATCTCCCAGAACTTCCAAATGAGGATTCATTTGAATGTATTTCCCCTATATAAGAGGCTGAACTCTTAAAAAAATCATAACCGTATGCGAAATAGGCTAAAAAATTTAAAGTATTATCGGATATTAAAGGTGCATTTATTTGCAATTTAAAATCGTAAGGATTAATGACCAATGAACTGTTTAAGGTGATGTTGGAAAGTTTTTCTTTGCCATCAAATTCTTCTATAAGAATATTTTCAAGATTAAGTGTATTTTTGCCATCACCATCAATTTTACCATTTACAGCTATTTTGTTGTTAGCAGTTTTATAATTCATAAGTTCAGAACTGATATTAGACAATGATATATTGACGTTTGAATCGGTAGGAATATAAAAATAACTCAATTTTACGGAAATATCAGCAGAAAGTTTGGACGATGATATTATCTGCTTCGTTGAATCTTTTAATGAAAAAAAACCGCTTACTTTAACATCTGAAAGTTTACCATTAGCAAACAAATTAGACTTCAATGTTGCACTAGTTAGTTCTAATCTTGTTTTAGCATTTTCATTTTGTAAAATTATATCTGCATCAGTTATTAAAATATTTTTAAACTCCAACTGCAAAAGTTTACTGTTTTGAGATGCAGTTTTTGGTTTTGATGGTGTATAAAGCCATGGTAAGTTCCATTTTTCTTTTTCATTATTGTCGAAAAGAATTTTTACATTTGACAGATGTACATCGCTGAAGGAAAGCTTGTTGCTGAATATTGCCCAAAGATTAAAGTATCCTTTGCCATTACCTGTAACTAAAGGTCTTCCAACTTCGCCAACAGAAACTCCCTCTACCTCAACGTAAGAAGTGAGAGGGGAGTAATAGGCATGTTTAACTGTAAAAGATGTCCCTATTAAGGAATCAAGCCATGGTGCAACTACTTTGCAAAGGAAAAAGCTGCTTGTTATAAAAAAGTAACACCCTATTAAAATGATGATTAAAGCTATAAATAATTTAACGATAAATCGTTTTTTATGAGCCATTACTTACACCCAACACAAATTTCTTGAAATTAATTCTCTGTATAATTTGTTAAAATTACAAAAAAATGGAGAGATTCGCATTTATGTGCTTTTCTCTCCATACTTTTATTGTTTATTTTATTATTTCAATTTGTGATTAATTCTAAATTAAAATTAATTTGTCACATCGCTGTCACCAGTGGTTGAAGATGTTGTTATCGGCAGGAGCATTGAATTATTACTTCCTGCTTGAAGTATAGTTTCTGTTAATCCTGCTTGATTTAAATATGAAATTATACCATTTTTTATTATTATGTTATTAAATGGCTTTAATATTATTACGGCACTGTTATAAGTTCCATTATTTTCAAAGAAACAGTATGTCCACGGAGAATAAGTAGTTCCGTTATATAAATAAACTAATGCAAATGTGACGCCGTTTTCTGTATAATATTCTTTTTCTGGTTGCTGATTTGAACTCATTGACTCTGGAAAATTCAAAGCAAAAGTCTGCGATCCTAATGTCACATAATTGCCTTCATACTGCGCTGTTATCCCTAATAGAGAATTCCAGTTGTTTTTTGTTACGATGGTGTAATCATCTCCAATATTTCCACCAATCATTGGCATTGGACTATTACTTTCATAATACAAACCTCCACTTGAAAAGTAAACAGGAGAATTTGTTCCTTCATTATACCAAATTAAAGTACCTTCATTATTAGCAATTAGTTTAGAGCCAGATGGCAATGTTACAAAATAGTTGTTAGAGCTCCCAAAGGTCATATATTCATTACTGTTATTTAATCCGTTAGGAACAGTAAATGTATTTTGATTTGCTGTAGGTGTGTAATCCAATAATGAGATAGATGCAGGCACATAATATTGTGGCAGATAAAAATTAAGAGAAGCATAATCATTTCCATTATACCATGCGACTCCGCCATTTTCTATAGATAGTTGATCCGCTTCTGTTGGAAATTGAAATACTGAAGTTCCAAATATCGCACAAGTTGTATCGGAATAATCTCCATTATCTATTGAGTAAAGTGTTGATACAGCATTTAAATAGCTGTCTGTATACGAATCAACAACTATATTCAATCCAGAATCACTATTTGCAGTTAATATAATTTCTGTATCACTGAATGTTGGAACATCGAATATAGTTGGAAATTCAGCATTTAAGATAGGGAAATAATTTGTATTCCCAAAAGTAATGTTTAATTGTAAGTTACCCGATTGAATGAGTTGGTTCCAATTCGATTGTGTTACGATCGTATAATTAGAAATACTTTTCCCTGAAGCATTATACCAATTATGTACCTGATATAACCCTCCTTCAATGTAATAAACATTACTAAATACCTGTACAGTAATTTCTTGACCATTGAATTCCGATATATCGTATGATACGTAGAGATCACCCTTCGAAATATTTTGAGAAAGTACATTCGTCAGTGAACCGTCTGAAATTTTTAGCGTAGTGCCAGGTTGAATTGAGGTAATCCATGTGGCTGCATCAACATTATCTAGGGTGTATCCTGCGTAGTTGCCGTTTAAGTTAGGAGGAACTATAAAGGTACTAGTTTGTCCTGATTGAGCTTGACGGTCTGAATATCCCAATGTCCATGGTGCTTGATAGTTGCCGGCAAGGTTTGTAATCTGCATGCCGCTACTATTTGTAATTAGGTCGAACGGCGTAGTTGAAATTTCTGGAACCATTTTATATTTAGAAATATTTAGCGCTTCTAAATTTATAGGTATAGCTGTAAAGCCTGTTGAATTTGCAGTAATATTATAACCTGATTTTGCTAAATTGTTTTCAAGCGTAACAATATATCCGTTAAATGATATTTCTGGTGGATCCGTAATATTTAGTTGAATTTTGGTGGAACTGAAACTAGTTGTTTCAAACCATGATGAGATGATTAGATAGTAATTACCTGAAGAACTTTGTGCAAGAATATAAATTATTTTATTCCCGTTTTTTAAAGTTGAAGGAGTAATCGAAATTATCTTATCGCCCGCAGACATGCCTGATAAAAGATAAGATTTTGAATCATTTCCACCAGTGGTTCCAGTTTGCGTCATTTCTGTTGTTCCACTGTCTGTATCGTCTTGGATCCAGGCAGGTTGAACAGGCTGAGCACTATGATATACAATAGTTCCATTGTTTAGTATAATAATCTGCCTGTCACTATTAGGAACATTGAAAGCATAATTAACTGTAGAAAATGGCTGATTGTAATTTTGAGCATAGTTATTACCCGCAACAAGTGAGTTTCCTGCTCCAGTTTGGTATACTAATGTAGGAGGAATATTTTGAAGACTATTTACAGCTAAACTAGAATTTGATGGCTGTACAGGTGATAGCTGAGCCTGAACTGGAGTTAAAAGCGACCATGAACCTGAGAGTGTGTTTGAATTACTCCATTGACCGTTATATGTGTACTTTTCCCCTGATGATGTTGTAATAGTGAGTTCAGCTTCGTCAACATTTCCACTTGTTATTGATGCTATATTAGTATTCCCCCAGTCGCTGGTACTTCCAATAACAGTCCAAATACCATTATTTGAGACCCATAACACTGTTTCATTTAAAATGACAAATGCATTAATTGAGTCCGAACTGAATAAGCTTCCTATAAATTCATTATTTGTGTATGATGATTTAGAGTATGATTCTAAATCACTTTTATTTGTTGGTAGTGGTAGAACAGGAGGAAATCCAAAGTAGCCGTCAATAGTACGATATTGCTGAGAATTGCTATTCAGTGTAGAACTTGTTGTCTCTTCTTCTGCTTCCTGATTAGCAAACATCCATGGAAAAACACAGAAAGGAGAATTTCCTCCTGCAGCAGCGGAAGCATAGCTCATAATGTTGTCATACGCATAAAACCATGGGCCAAAAACTTGAGGAGCCCAACTATTAGCAACTGGTTTTGAGCTTAAATATACAGGAACGTTTATTCTATCCTGATAAGGAAATTCACCTCCTGCGGTGCTTCCTACAGAACATATATTAGAGTATATTCCAACAGTATTTTCTTCTGAAGTAAGATTAGTTATCACTAAATTAGTATTTGGATATGGATATGCTAAATATTCTCCGTTTTTTAAGCAGCCGAATGCCAAAATTGTATTGTAAGTTTGCATATAGGTTAACATTTGTCCTTGATATACATCAATAATTTGCTGAGTATTACCATCATAAGCTTGTATTGAAACTATAAAATTTTCAGTGATTGGAATCTGCTCTGCTGCATTATAGATATTACTTTTTGTGTAATACATATAATTTTCTTCATTATTTAATACAGAGAATCCTATTCCCATATATCCATCTGCATTTATTGGATAAAGTAACGTATCTGTAGATGGGGAATAAAAAGGGAAAGAGATTTCCTGATAGTTAGCCCTGCCTAGAAAAATATTCCCTTCTATGTATGATTGCATCATGGCATTAATTAGATAGCTAGATAACTCAAGGGTAAAACTTCCATATACCTTTGACAGATTAAATGCAAGGGCATAATTAACAGGATAAGTTTCACTTTGGGTATATATTACACAGACATCACCAGATTTATCGACATAAAGTTGATAATTATCATTTATGGGATACGTAATACCTGTATAAATTGAAGCTGATTCTCCTCCAACGGCAAAAACTTCGTTTAAGTATGACTCTGTTATAATCTGACTATCTCCATTTGTAAACGTCAATGTTATATTCCCCGTAGATTGGTCAAGACTCATGTTTTTAAGTATTGCCGGTTCATTTATAAAATTTGAATATATCCCTTCTCCAACAGGAATTTCTTTTGAAGTTCCATTGTAAGTTACAGTTACGTACGCTTCATTTCCATTATTGCAATAACCTTCTATTGTATAATTTTCAGAATTAACTGTTAATGGATTGTTAATTGTAATCTCTTGAGCAGCGTTATATGTATTTCGTTCTACCAGTGTTAACAGCCCCTTAAGTTCTGTTGGGTACATTGTATAGATTCCACCGCTTTCACACTGAAAATTAAGTGTGGAATTAGAAGAATTATAAGTTATACTTGAGAGCATTTGGTTTTGAATTGATGAGCAGAAGCCAGATCCATATACATCTACATATGCTGTGTTTCCAGATGTGACGTATACTTTTCCAGTACCTTGAGAAGCAAGCTGATTATTGTTAATATTGTGAATGGAAAACTGAAGACCTAATTCATTGATTTCCAAATAATTTGATTTAACTGTCCCATTGTATGGAACAAGCTCGACAAATCCTCCAGACACACCGCTCACATCTATATCTACATCTGGGGGAATATAGGCAAAGGCTGAAGATGTAATTAAGGTAAAAACAATTATTGATAGATATAGTTTAAATTTTTCAGATATGTGATAAAACATTTTTCCTCCTGTTTTTTTATTATTCACTATCACTTGATGTCCCGATTATGTTTTCGGTAAAAAAATTGTTAAGCTCTGTCTGCATGGTGCTGCCTACTAATTCAGGATAAAGCACCACAATTCCTGTCGTCTGATTCCAGTATTGTCCGTTTGGAGCTATGATGCCCAGGCCCCCACCTATAGTGTTTGCATTTACCCCTGCAAAAATAAGATCAGTAGTATCTTTGAAATACCATTCGTGATATGTAGAGTCTGTGGTTCTAGGATTGGGTACGAATATAGTATGATATGTTACATTAGGAATACTGATAATGTCTCCTGCTGGAGAGTCAGCATAATATCCAGGATTGTTTATAAATAAAAATGTATTATATAAATATATAGCCAATAGACTGTCAGAAGAGCTCCATGTAATATTAAATTCAGAAATATTGTCAAATGAATTAATTCCATGAGAAAAACCTCCTATGCCAATTATTTCGGAATTATCACCACCTACAAGTCCCCATGAGCCCATCTGTTTACTTTGATTATAAGAAGCGTTTATATTGTATTCAGAAAGATTTATTATATTTATTGAAACAGTATAATCCATGGCATAAAGGGTTGAAGTTATTATGAATATAATGAACGAAAAAAACAGTGGAAGTAAGTATTTATACATAATTATTCTCCTTTTTTAATTTTTTTCCTTTATTGGACTAGTAACACTTGCTCCTGACATAGGCCAAGAACCAGGATTTTGCATTATACCTTCCCAATATACTGCATCTGTGTTGAAGAGCTCTTCCCAGTTTGACATCCAATAAAGCAAAAATGAAGGGATGCTGTCTGAATTGTATCCCCATAGATAGCCGCCACTGGAAGGATTCTGTCCTGGAGAAGTATTTAGCAATTGAGATATGAGGCTTTGAAGTTTGCCATTTGAGCTGCTGACAGGCACAAGCCAATTTGTATTGCTGCTGTTTGGAATTGGGTTTGCTATTTGGCATATAGAAGCACTCAATCTTCCACTGTCTGTATTATCTCCCGGGCTTATGAGAATACTGGAATTCCATAATGGAATATTTATGTTTTCGCCTGTAACACCTGTATAAAGATTGATAAACTGAAGTGGATTGGATGGATGTCGATTGCTTTGATCTTGATTGTTGCTTCCAAATGACGACAGAGATATGCTGTTTACGAAAGTTGTTATATCATTTGAAATTGTCTGACTATCGGTGAATGAAACAAGCAGCTGTTCAAGAGGCATATTGTTATGAGAGTCATCAACTCCAAATTTAGCTATACCATATGAATAGCAGCTGTCGACACTATCATCATAAGAAACTGCAAATGTACCTGCCTGCAGGCCTCCTGCAAAGAGAGCCATGTACGAGTAGGTATAATCAGTACTAGGCGATCCACCTGCACCTGCATTATATGGTATTACTGAACCGTTTAAGGTAAAAAGCGGAGCTGCTTTTACTCTAAAGCCTATCAACCCCATAGAGAGACCTATATTGTTTACCCCCATATAAAAGCTGCTGTATGAGTTAGGAGGAAGATATACATATGTGTTGTTATTAGGAATCCCGCCATAGGGATACGTAATGCCTGCATTGCTGTAAAATTGAGATTGATTTGATTTGGAGCCTGCTTCGTATGTCCCTGTATTAAGACCTTTAAGTGTTGTTGTGCCTCCTGTTGCTGTAGACGCTGAAGTATAAGCAGTCTTACCGTCAACACCAGTATAAGTAAAAGAAGCGTCTTGATTCTTTGCTATATCTACTGTTGCATACAAAGGAGTATTAGTCTCATTTTTCAGTGATAAGATAAATCCTTTGCTATTAACCGATGTATAGCATCTGCCGTTTGCAAAAGCGACCTCATTACTACCTGAACTTGTGATGTTGACACTTTCTATGGATCCGCTTGGGGAAAAAAAGTAAAAAATTCTTCCATCGGTATTGTTTAAATAATCAATATAATAAGAGATATTTCCACTTCCAAAATTCTCGAATGAAATTGATTTTTCAGAATATTGGGGAATTACCGCAGGAGAATTTACTATGTCTTGGAACGTTGGAGTATTGCTGTCGCTAAAGTTTCCTAAACCCATTATAGGAACTAAGCAAACAAAATTTTCAGATGTTGATGATTTCGCAGACATGTAAAAATCAATAGGAACAGCGGTGTACGTGCCTATTGTTGTAGGGGTATTGTTTGAAATTCTTGAAGCAGCGGTTGTGTTATCAGAAGTAGATGAAGTTAAGCTTATGTTTCCGGTGTAGTTGTCATAAGAAGAGGTATATGTAAGATCATTGAACTGAATATCGTCTGTTACCTGCTGGTGGATATAATATGTGCTGGTCGTATTAATCGATGCTATATCGGGGAGTACAACACTGGTTATGTTGTAGTTGGAAAAAAGGTTATTTTCTCCTGAAGATTGGTTTTCCACCATACTAAAGAGGTAATAAGAATGATCGCTATTTACGCTGTTGGATAAATATCTTGGTTTATCTGAAATATCTGCGTAAAAAATTGCAGCATTAACTGCATTGGTAGATTTAAAAAACTTTCCATCAAGTAAATAAGCGTTTTCTTCAGTAGATATATAAGAATAGAATGCAGCTCTCTCGTTAAGCGATGAAATAAGCGGAGAGTTCAATTCACCATTAATTTCTGTTGAAAAACCTATTCCATAAGTTCCAGTATTGTCATAAAATACAGAATTTAATCCTGCAAAATCAATTGTAAGATTGTTGTTTTCTAGTGCAGCGGCTGCCTGTTCTTGCGTGTACGCATTATCTGAAACTAAAATAGAATCTGTATTCCAGTCTGCTTGTACTGAGCTAATCTGATATGATAAATTTTCTATTTTCCCACTGTCATTAAAAACTTCTAATTCTAATTTTGGAGCTCCATTAGTATAATCTTCTTCACTGTTAAATGGAGGTCCTGCCCAAAAAGTGCCCATCTTTCCAGATGTAAAATATAGATTGCTATTAACATTAACGAGCCACCAAGCAATTACCGGGTATATATAACTGGTGTATTGTCCGCCGGCTCCACTTGTTATTTTATATCTGACACCTGTAGCTCCACCATTCAAAAACCAAGAATAAGGAACATACAATTTAGGGATAGCAAGTTTATATATGCGGTATGACATATCATAAGTTGAGTTTGTTGTATAATCATGATCATTACCCTTTTTACTTTGGTTGTCGTATACATTTGCATTGCTGATCATATTATAACTTGCAGCGTAATTTACGAAGCTTATACACATATTGCCACCTAAAGCTATCGCTGAATTTACTTCTTGCTGTATATCAACGCTTACATTTAGAACTGGATTAGAGGAATAGAGAAGATTATTGTTTTGCGGGGTTGATGGATTTGTTCCTAGTATATCAGCATTCGTTACTAAAAGATTACTTGCATTGGAATTATGATTATAGTTGTTGCCTGTACCTGTATTTGTACCTGTATCTGTATTTGTGCCTGTATCTGTATTTGTGCCTGTATCTGTATTTGTGCCTGTATCTGTATTTGTGCCTGTATGGTGTGGTATAGGTTTTTGGGAATCAGAAAATTCCTTTTCGTATACAGGCCAATCTGTTATCAAAAATGATGTTATTGCAGGATTTGTTATATCTGTATTTTGTATGTTTGCATATAGAGTGTTAAATATTGAATCTGCCAGAGTGCTTGAATCGACATAATTGCCGCCGCCTTCATTACCTATAAAAGTGTAAATGTTATTGAAAAAAATAGATGACATGGCATCTATCTCTGAAACTGCTGAATCTAGCGCTGGAGATTCAAAACTATTAGGTGCAGGGAGGCTGGAGTCAAATAGTAAATATTGTTGACCGGTTCTAGTATAATTGTTAAGTAAATTGTTATATATATTATTTGCTATAGCAGAATTAACTTCGCTCGCAGTACTGTCAGAAGCAAAGTCCAAGATGTATTGATTTAGTGAATCCATAATTGCTTGCGATGCCAAACTTGTATCAGCATAAGATGAGTCAGAAGCATTTGCGATAAGTGCTTCAATATAGGTATTGATGTAATTTTCTATTTCTGAAGTATCGCTGTTGGCTTTTGATGATAATCCATTAACCATTTGATTGTAATTAGTTGTTAAATTTGAAGATATTTGTATCGAATTTTCATATTGAGTAATAGAGCTAATCAAATTTGCACACTGCAAAGAAGACAGGCTTGATAAATAAGTCTTTACTTCGGTATTTGCACCAATAATTATTACATTCCCATTTGGACGTTTTTGACCAAACCAATAATCAGTTAAAAGTTGTTTAGATGTAGAATCATTGTTATTTGCTATAAATGAATTTAAATTAGCAATACTAAATAAAGAACTGTTAATAGCTTGTTTGAAGTCCTTGGCTATAGATAAAGCAGTATCAGCATTATCGATGAAAGCAATTTGATATTGATTTAATAGTGCGCTGCTTATTGAAGAACTCATAAAACTCATTTGCGAATCTGTTATTGCAGAATCGACTATTGACTGGGCTGTCATGGCTGCAAAATATTCTGTATTGTATTGCAAGCCTAAATCGCTGTCCAAGAGTGTTTCAATTTCATTAGTTATCTCATTAACATAACTACTTTTTTGATCCGATGCAAAAGCTGTTATAGATAGATAAGTAATAGAGAGAAAAAAGAGAAATAAGGAAAATACTTTTTTTCGATGCACAAACATGATTTTGCCTCCTGCTATATTGTTTATGTTCATAACTTATTTTACGCAATTATTGCTTCATTAGCCACATATTTTTTGGAGCAACATCACATCATCCGATATGACAGGTAGTTGCAACAAAATTTTATTTTCACACAAAGGCACGGAGATCACAAAGAATCTTTATATTTAATTTGTCTTGGTGTACTTTGTGTCTTGAGTGAATGACAATGAATGGGCGTGAGAAAAACTCTCATAAAATATTATTTTTACTATGATTAAAATTTTATACATAATATTAGCCATTATATAGTAAACTAATCATTCTGCCATGGTTCAGGAAGAGGAATAAGAGAAGTTCCTGCATTTCCCATATAATAGCTATTCATAAATATATTTTTGTAAATAGCCCTGTTAAATAAGCTGTTTTGGACTGCAGGCGGGACGTAAATCATATCAAGAGCTGTAGCTAGAATTGCGTACTGCATGCCGTTATTTACAATTTCGCCACCAAGCTGCTTAATGTCATCGCCGCCAACAAAGGCTTCGGTGAGTCCATCTGCAGCTCCTTCAAATATAAAACCTCGGACTGCACCTCTTATCATTGCACCACCCCAATGTGCTAAGCAGAAGAGTGGATATTTGCCGCTTTTTTCAGCTGCTCCTATTAAGAATTTTCCGGCAATATTATCCCAACCATCCATCCACATGCATTCAGGTACATATGCCAATCCATTTGCAAGAGCAGTCAACTCCGCTGTTCCTAATGTAAGCGGCTGATGCGTTACCTTGTCGTCTATCATCTGGGTTACATTGCTCACGCTGTCCCAATCGGCGGTACCTTCTATATACCTCATGCCATGATAAGCGAATCTGGATTGATACTCTCTTCCAAACATTTTCATTCTGCCGAGATTACTTTTCTTTAAATTTTTTATATTTTCTTTTAAGTTATTAAAAATGTCATTATTACCATCATCTTCGAAATCGAAGTCCTTATTTTTCTCAAATGCATTTTTAATAGATTGTTTTATTATATTTCTTAGTGCTAATAAATTTTCATTTACTTCGTCAGCATCTATACCTGTCGATATGGTAGTCATTTGATCAGCTGAAGCATCAACTACAGCATCAACTGTCTCAGCAACCGCCGCATCACCTGCAGATGTTGATCCTCCAGTTAATATAGCAAGTACAAGCATCGCTACCGTAACAGCAGCCATTATGCCGTATGTTGCAGCTTTGCTCATGTGCCCTGATGGATCGGAACTGTTAACTGGCTCACCTGAACAATACGCATAGATATTGGAAAAAAGATAACTGTCTGGCGAGATAAATGATTTCATTGCAGGTGAATAATATCGTGCTTTTAAATAATTCATTCCAGATTCTGAGTCTGTGTAATATGAATTATATTTAAAAGGGTTGTCAAGAATAATAGCCTGAGCTTGTGAAGAATTTTCTGTTACAGCACCATATGGAGTATATGAATATTGAGAATTTTCATAACCGCCAATGCTTGCATTTATGCTTTTGCCATCACTGAGATTAAAGGATGTGTATATGAAATTGTTATTCAAAATAATGTTTCGTACACTTCTATCTTGAAGATACGAAGCGTAGAGCATATCTCCATTTAAATTCTGCTTTTCATTTATAATATCGCCTTTGCTGTCAGCGTAGAAATTAATAGTTTGAGAATCTCCGTTTGAAGTAACAGTTTTACTTTCTCTTATATTTCTGTGGTCGTATTCGTAAACAGCAGATATACCTGTTTTTGGATTAGAGTATGATATTAAGTTGTTTTTTGAATCATAGCTGAATGCTTCATAAATATCAGTGAGACTGTTTCCTGTTATGGTTATAAGATTTCCATTGCCAGAACTATTGGCGTCATTATCGTATGTGTATGTTTTCTTGATATTATTGACGTTGTCTACAAAAGTTACGAGTTGATTGAGTTCGTTGTGAATATAGCTGTTACTTGTAGTCAGGCTTCCAGACGCTCCTGTTATTTTTTCTCCAGTAAGATTGCCTCTTATATCATATTGATATGTGGTAGTTTGAGTAACAGAAGATTCACCATTATTTAAACTGCATGTCTGGAGTCTGCCTGATGGATAATATGTAAAAGTCTTTTCCGTAGTTTCTTTATTTCCTGATGTAGTTGCTGCAGGTGAAAGCGTCAAGGCTAAAACTTTAAGTCTGCCAAATGTATTATATTGATAATTGCTTGAAGAAATAATATTATTGTTGGAATCAGTTGTTGTGATTGTTTTAATTTTTGGCTCGGCAGTTGAGCTGTTTGAAATATCACAATATGTATAAGTTTCTGTATAAGAGGCTGGATTTGTCCCGCCAATAGTATATGCAGCTGTTTTTACTTTATCATTAAAAGCAAGCAGCGGGTTATCTGCTTTTGTGTAATAGGTAAAAGTAACAGATGAGTTGCCGTCTGAGATACTCTTTAATGTGGCATCCTGAGTGTCGCTGTCACTGCTTTGTGATGGAAGCGAATAACCATTGTTGTACGTGTAGGTTGTTGTATTTCCTGACACATCTACTAATGTCATTACTCTTCCAAAACCATCGTATGTATACTGTAATGTTGAACTGTCTGGATAGGCAGCTGTCTCTAGATGCCCAAAAACAGGATCATATGTATATTGGGTGATCTCATTTTCTTTAGAGGCGTTATTAGTCATAGTTACACTTTTAACTTTGCCGGAGGATGTTCCGCTTCCTGATGGATAATATGAATATATATAAGCAGTTGATGGGGCTGATTCACCTGCTTTTGTGACACTTTTTTCAAGCAGTCTATTCATATTGTCATATTTAGTATAACTTGTCAGATTGCCTGCATAATCAGTGTAACTTTCCTTCATTCCAGCGTATGGTGATGATGAATCATAATATTTGTGCTGATCAGCATTTCCATTAAGTTTAGCTGTTGATAACAATCTGCCTAATTCGTCATAGTTGCTTGTTGAAGTTAAAAATGAATCGCTGCTGCCGTTTTCTGTAATTGAATACATTCTATTAATTGATTTACCAGAGAGAGAAGAGGTTTCAGTCTTATTTATTATTGAAGAATCTTCGTCAGAATAAAGTATAATAGAAGAATTGTAAACATTTCCTAATACATCATACTCACCCGATGCTTGATGAGAAAGTTCTACAGAACCATCGCTGCCTTGATAATATACGCTGTTGCCAGTCTGTCTGCCTAGATTATTATATTGATTTTCAGAAGTTACACCAGTGAGAAGCGAGGTAGAATATAGCACTCTGCCATGAATATCTTTCTCTAATGAGGATAGCGGGATGCTGTTTAAGGAATATTGAGCTGTTCTATTTCCGTAATTGAAAGAATATTCATGAGTGTTGCCTAAATAATCAGTTACAAGTGTGGGATGTTTCATAGCATCATAATTGGAATAAGTTGTTTTATGTCCGTAGATATCAGTTTGTGAAGCCTTTGTTCCAACGTATTGGTTATATTCTATATGTGCGGTTCTCGCTGTTTTGCCATTTCTTATTACATAAATATCTGTTGGTCGTCCAAGAGGATCCATATAGGTGTTGGTTACGACTCCGTCATGGTCTTTACTGCTTTTTATATAGCTGCCTGTTCCTTGATTAGGATATGTGATAGAAGAAGAAATAGTGCTGTTGTCAGGATATGTTTCTGTATAGATAATAGTATTTGTATTGTCAATTACACCGTTGTTGGAATATATACAATTAACAACAAGTCCGTTTGGTGTAGTGTATTCAGTTATGAAACCATTTCTGATATCAGTTGATTTGGTAAAAGAATAATCTGAATCTGTTTGTGTATGAGTTAAAATATTACCAGAAAGTTCATACTGCATTGTTGTTATGCCTGATGTAGGATTATTCATAGGTAAAGCAGCATTGTAATTTAATGCAATGGATGTGACACGCCCATATTGATCAGCATGACTAGATTTTTGCACGCGGGTTTCCGATGACGAAAATGTCTTTATTGCATTTTGAGCTAATTTGCCATCATGAGTTAGTGTATAGTTTATTAATTCTGAGTCGCCGGTAGTCATGTCTGTAACAGTATAAGCGGTTATTAAACCATATCCGGCATCATCATATTTTTTGTCAAGGCTTGTTATAGAATCGTTTCCATCAGATAAAATCATTGAGGTAGGTTTGCCGTAATCAGAAAAAGCGACATTTTTAGTTGTTGAAAAAGAATTTGTGCTGTCTAAGTAGGTTTCAGTCTGGGAAAGAGGAAATTCATAATTAGCAGGCAGGCTTGAATATCCGCTTGCGACAGCTGTGGAGTAGCCAAAATTTTTAGTATGATAATTATTGGTATTAAAACTCTTATTAATTTCAGTATTTAAATGCATGTGATTGAAAATATGTGTTTGTGACCAAGTGTTGTTATTTAAATCACTGGTAGAAACTGTTGTAGTATATGAGTATAGAGGAGCATTTGCAGACCAGTTTGTGTTTTGTCCTAATATTGTATTTCCTTCAAGGAGGTTGTCTACATTGGCAGAGACATTGTAATCAGGATAGCCTGTGAAATTGTTGGTGTTGTTAGATGTGGTGTATTGATAGTTTTTAACAGAAAGGATATTTCCTGATGAATCTGCATGCTGTTCATATGTTACACCGTTATAGTAGTTAATGTTCCCTGAAGAATCTTTGTAGGGGATAAGGTTATCTGTAGTCTTATATGTAGAGATAAGACCTGTAGGATGAGTTACCACCCATGCGTTGTTGTTTGAAGAAGGCTTTTGTATATTGGTAATAAGTCCTTCTGTTGTTGTAACTTGAATATTTGAGGCGTAATCATTATAAGCAGCAGTGC
>ORMF011832867.1_pt1 | contig 17892 bp, 11 predicted proteins | sample 1779871 | NCBI WGS metagenome assembly ORMF01 (sample SAMEA104232316, study PRJEB22302) | groundwater metagenome | biome: forest; feature: aquifer; material: groundwater | place: USA | collected 2011-08-07 | depth 5.4 m
GTGGCCGTCTCTCGCGCTGCGCGCTCCCTCAACTTGGGCGTAGCCTGGGGATCCGCGACCTTCGCCAACGCCTCGCGGACCCTCGAACACTCTCCACGTCCGCCGCGTCGACGACTTGGGGAGTTTCTGGCTTTGAGGCGTCATAGCGGTTGATGCGGCGGGGGTTGCGTGGGGACACGTGTGTGCGCGGAGCTGCGACGATGCGGCGGAGGGTCGCGAGCGGCCGGGCGGGTAGTGGGGTAGGGGGCGAGATGCGCCTGGAAGGGCCGCTTCGCGGCACCGGAGGGCCCCGTGAGGGCGAGCAAGGCAGAGTGTCTCTGCGGGTCAGACGCAGTCGGATCGCGCTGTCCGCGGTCGTCTACGAGGAGTCTGGCGGGCTGTAGCCCGGCGCAGGAATCGACGGCGCTTCAACGAAAACCACGGTCAGGATGTCCCCGGGCGCAGGCGCGTTGCGACGCGTGAACACGACGCGCTCTTGCGGCGCAGATAGCACCGCCTCGCGAGCCCGCTTCGCAGCCTCCTCCCCAGCCCAGAGCGCGACGGAGATCGGCGCACACCAACCCTTCTTGTCGATGATCTCCGGGTGTCGCTGGATCGCTTCGCGCGCCACCTCGACGCCGTCCTCTCGCCAGCGCGGATCGGCGTACATCTCATCGAACAAGCCGATGATCGCAGCCCAGCGGACCTCCGGGTCGCGAAGCAGGAAGACGCCCAGCACCGCGGTCGCCACGCCATCGGCGGTCCCCATTCGATAGAGTTGGCCGGACGTGTTCTCGTCGTCGAAGCCTCCCGCGATCCCGTGCTTGACCGGGTGCTCGAGGATGTAGCCCAGCGACTGCAGCGCCTGCTCGGGACTCGGCCTCCTGCGACTCAAGAAAGCCCGCTCTACGAAGTGGCCTTGGGACGAATGCAGGCCATTCCCGTAGCGCGCGACGCCCGAAAGCACGTTCCTGAGAAACGCCGAGATGCCTCGCTTCTTCCCTCCCCTGTCCTGCCCCGTGAACTCCTGACTCAGCATCAGATGGATGTGGTTCCGAGCCACCGTCCAGGCGAGAACCTCAACCCGGCACCGCTTCGCCCACTTGGCGATCAGTCGACGAATCTCCGTCTTCATCGCGCGGCGCTCCATGAACCTCAAGCGCACCACGCACCGCGTGGTCACGAGCACCGGCTCGCCCGCCACAAAGTCCCGGGGAACCGAGGCCATCGCTGGCTCCATTCGAACCCCCCTCACGCCGCACGAAGCATGCCGGCGCGAGTGGGAACCGAGCCTCTCGCCGGGTCTCCGAAGCTCCACCTCCCAGGAGCCTTGCGCTGCGCATGACGCGCATGGATCGCGGGGCCTTCGTCGGGCTGCTGGAATCGACGACGGTGCGATCGGGCGGGTGCTGGAATTCGCCCCACTCGGGGCGGCAGGCGGATGGAGACGGTCGTCCGCGGGATCTGCGCCGCTGGCGACTGCGTGGAACTCGACGGGAAGCTCCGCCGCGGGAGGCCTACGGTTCGCGGGGTGTCACCTCGATCCGCACGCGGCCCGCGGTCGAGGTCCGATACGCGAGCGTCCGGGTCGCCTCGTCGAGCCGGGCACTCCAGGCGCCTTCGGGGTCCGATGTCGCGAGCCGCCAAGCGGGGTAAAGGCTCTCCGGCAGGAACACCTCGGAGGACGCGCCGATCGAGGGGTCGGAGACGAACTCGACGCACAAGTTCCGCGTCGTCGCGTCGAACGTGCCCGTGGCCTCCGTTCCAGCGACGGACTGCACGCCGGGGCGGGCGAAGGCCGTGAACAGGTCCTTCCCCGTCAGGTCCTTCTCCCAGGCCCAGTACATCCCGCCGGTGCCCGTTTCGTTGAAGAGATCGAGGTAGTCAGCCACGTACTGCCCCGCCCTCCCGACGCCCGACGTAAGCGCGCCGTACTCCCCGAGGAGAAAGGCCGCGCCCTGCGATCCTGATTCCTCCATGTTGCGCGCGATCGCCCAGGCCGCGCGAGAGCGACGGCCATCGTAGTCCAGGGTCCCATCCGCCATCGATGGGTCGTAATAGTGGTGCGCGAACGCCACGTTGTCGAACGGTCTCTCCTCCGCGTCGATCGGCCGCCTCAGGAAGGACCGCCCCCCGGCGGTCTTCAGCGGCGTCCCCTCGAGGAAGAGGATGTGCTCGGGGTCCACCGCGCGCACGACGCGTGAAACTCGATCGTAGAACGGCATGAGCTTTCCGCTCTCGAACCGCTCGACGACGCGATCGAGCCCTGCGAGGAAGCGGTCGACCCTCTCCTCGCTGCGCAGCGCGCGGGCCGCCGTCGAGGACCCCTTCCCCCCGAGCAGCGCCGCGCCTCCGACGAGCGCGAAGAGCGGGTCATGCCGCGCGGCGGCCCCGAGGATCTGTTGGACGTCGCTGCCGTAGAACGGCTCGTTCATCAGGTCGTACCCGAGGAGGTACGGCTCGCCCCGCAGGCGCCTCGCAACGAACGCCACGGCCCCTGCGTAGTGGTCCTGGACGCCTCTCCCCGTCGCGGGGACCAGTGCATTGGCCCAGAATGCGTCGAACGCCGAGAGGACCTCGGGACGGAAGTACGCCGTGTACCACGGACCTCCCCGCGAGGGCCACTCGGGCGCCTGCGCTTCCGCGGAGCCGAGCACGGCCCAGTCAGGCGCGCCGTTTCCGCCGACCGCCTCGGCGTAGAGGTCCTGATGGAAGTCGACCAGCACGTAGACCTGGCGTTCGGCACACCAACCGACCCGCCTGACGATCTCCTCGAGGTAGGCGTCGTCGAACTCGCCCGGCGCGGGCTCCACGGCCTTCCAGGAGATGAGGAGGCGGACGGCATTGAATCCCCAGGCGCGCAGCCGATCGAAGTCGGACTGCTCCTGCCACGGGAGGTACGGGGCGTGCTTGCTGGCGCCCCCCGTGTTCATGCCACGAAGCACCAGGAGGCGTCCCTGGGGATCGCGGATCCGCCCGTCGACCACGCGGGGCACGGCTTGCTCGGCATGGACGGAGGCGGCCAGGAGGAACAGGATGACCGTGCGTGCGAGCGCGCCGTTCGGCGACATGGGACGTCTCCGACGTCGAGAAATTGAGGGCGGCGGCTACTTCGGCTTCACGTAGCGGCCCCAGACGTCGATCGAGCCGCCCTTGACCGTGGTGTTGACCACCTCGCCGTTGCGGTAGATCTGGATCGGCACCTCCGCCATCCCGTCCGTCCCGCGCGACTCCTTGCCGAGCGTGTCGCTGTTCGCGATCGGCCTGCCGTTGTACGCCAGGACGATGTCGCCGCGCTGGAGCGTGGCCTGCCCGCCGGGGCCCGAGTCGATGTAGTTCACCATGTACCCCGCGACCGGCGGGTCGATCCCCCGGCTCGCGATCCGCGCCGCCTCGCGGACGTCCGGGTCGGGGTCGCCCTGCGCTGCGTTCGTGAGCGCCTCCATCGCCGTCTCGTCGCCCATCGTCCAGAGGGAGTTCACGGCGTCCAGGCGGATCTGCTTGTCGTCGCGTCGCGTCTCCAGGACCTTCCGGATCGCGTCCTTCGCGTTCGGGTCCTTCCACGCGAGGTTGTCCATGATCGCCTTCGTCACCGCACGGTCCTTCTCCGTCGCCAGCTTCGAGACCAGGAACTCCGCGACCTTCGGGTCCCTTGACCAGATGAGCGCCTCCACCGCGCCCTTCCGCGCGTCCGGGTCGACCGTCGGCGTGTTCAGCGCCCACATGCTGTACGCGTCCCACTTCTTCCCCGAGAGCGACATGAAGACCTCGGTCGCCACCAGCTTCAGTTTCTTCTCGCCGAACATGTCCTCGAAAATGACTCCCAGGACCTCCACGCAGCGCGGGTAGGCCACCTCGCCGAGCGCGACCAGCTCCTGCAGGGCCTTCAGGATCGCCGCGCCGTCATTCGCCTTCTCCGCCTTCTCGAGGACGCGCTCCAGCTCCGCAAGCTTCGCCCGCTTGTCCTGGTCGGAGAGCGTCTTCGCGTCGCCGGCCTCGGCCGTCCCATCGCCGTGCTCGGCGGGCGGCGCGCCGCCCTTCTCGAGGCCCGCCACCTTCGCCGTAAGCGAGTCGACCGCGGCCTGGACGGACACCAGCGCCTTCTTCGCCTCGTCGCGCTCCCTGGCCGCCGCATCGGCGCGGGCGACCAGGGCCGTGCGTTCGTCGGCGGAGAGCGCCGCACCGGTCCGCTCGGCGCGCCCCCCGCCCTTCTCCTTTTCCTGCGAGACGAGGAAGCCGGCCGCGAAGCCGACGATGAGGCCCAGGACCAGCGATGCGACGACGAGGGCGGGGCTGCGTGACATGGCGTCTCCTCCGAGGGTTGCGGTGACGGAGGCTCGTGGAAGGGGGGGATTCTACACGGCGCGCCGGGCGCGCGCTACTTCCCGCGGCTCAGGATGCGGGCAATCGTCTGCTGGATTCGGTCCTTGATCTTCTGATCGGTCTCGCGGGCCCCGAGCTGCTCGAGGGCGTGGGCCTCCGGCGGTCCGCCCGAATCCTGAAGGTGGGCCAGGGCCCTCAGCCGCACCTCGGTCTGCTGCTCCCCGCTCGCGGCGACGTCCCACAAGATCGGGTTCGCCGTCTGCGAGCCCATCGTGACGAGGACGTTGAGCGACTGCATCTTGAGCGACCCATGCGGCGTCTCGAGGAGGATGCGCCTGAGGTACGGCAGCCCGACGTCGATCACCTTCACCCTCAGGTCGTTCGCCCGCGTCCGCTCCGCGATCTCCAGGGCCGCACCGAGCCTGTGGATCTCGTTCACGTTGTACCGCTCGCCCGTGAACCCCTCGACGAGCATGTACCCGTGCGCCCGTCCGCCGTGCCTCCCCAGCTCCTCCCCCGCGATCTGCACGAGGTCCGGCGTCACCAGCGACTTCAGCGCCTCGACGATCGCCGTCAGCGCCCCCTCGTCCTCCAGCCCGCCGAGCGCGCGGAGCGCCTGGGCCTTGAGCGCGTCCCCCGCGTTCGGCGCCGTGAGCGTCGAGGCCAGGACGGGCCGGAGCTCCGTCTTCATCTTCTCCGTCAGGCGGATCGAGGCCCCCTCCTTCATCGCCACGCGGGTCAGGATGGCCGCGAGCAGGACCTTGTCCTCGATCGTCTGCGCCGAGATGAGCATCCGCTCCAGCTCCGCGCCAATCCCCGCGGAGGCGTCCTCGGCCAGCATCTCGGCGACCTCCTCCTTCACGTCGGGCGGGAGGGGCTTCGCGAGGAGGGAGACCAGGAGGCGCGTCGCCTCGGGCCCGCCCGCCTGCGAGGCGCTCCGCACGGCCAGGAGCAGGAGCTCCGTCTCTTCGTTCGTACCGGAGGACTCGAGGAAGCGGGCCAGGAGGTCGATCCCCCAGGGGAGGGAAGGGGAGCCGAGCGCGAGGAGCGCGACGACCTTGGGTCCGCGGTTCTGGTCCACGAGCGCCGCGCTGGCGAGCGCGCGTCCCGGGTCGGCGAGGACCTCGTCCGCGGCCGCGGAGAGGACCATCGAGCCCAGGCCCTCGACGGGCGCTGCGGGGACGGCGTGGGCGAGGGCGGCGAAGGCGAGCAGGCGGTCGGCCTCGTCGACGGAGTTGCGGAGGACGGGGACGAGGACCGGCGCGGCGTCCAGGCCGAGGCGGCGGAACTTCGTCAGGGAGAATCGGATCTCGTCGAACCCCTCGCGCGCGAAGGCCTCGCGGAGCGCCTCCCACTCCCTCCGGGCGAGAACGACGCCGGAGGGGACGTCGAGGTGCGCGGGGACGTCCTCGAGCCCGGGTCGGATCTCGCCGCCGGAGGCGTTCGTCGTCGTGACCGGCTGGGCCTCCAGCGGGCGCCGCGGTGGACGGTCCCTCCACCGGCGCAGCGTGTAGGCCGCCGCGATCGTCAGGGCGAAGCAGACGAGGAAGATGGCCCCGACGACGATCCAGCGCTGCCGATTTGTACCGGGATCGGCCAAACCGCTCTCCGTGGACTTCGTCAATTGGAAGAGTGTAGCCAAGGTCGAATGAAGAGAAAATGAAGAAACGTCGGTATTATGGACCCGCGATGGACGTCCCCTTCGACTGTCTGGCCTGCGGCGCCTGCTGCCTTCATGCGGGAGGCGTCCTCCTCCTCGACCAGGACGTGGCGCGCCTGGCCGCGCACCTGGGCCTCACCGAGGACGAGGTGCGGATCCGGTTCACGCACGACGGGGAACACCTGCGCACGAAGGGTCGCGACGACCCCGCGTGCGTCTTCTTGGAGGGGACCCGCTGCACGGTCTACGAAGCCCGTCCCCAGGTGTGCCGCGACTACCCGGTCGGCGGGGCCGCGTGCCTCCGCGAGCGGAAGAATATCGGCCTCCCCACGGCCCCCCAGCCCCCTGCCCAGACACCTTCTACTTAGTATCGGCGGACGGCCCGGTCGGACTGAACTGCCCTGGCAGCGCCGCGCCCTCACGGGCGCGACTCCGCCCGGCACTGCGACGATCGATCGCAGCCCCTCCGCGGGAGGTGCCCTGGGGCGCGTCGCAAGTCCATTTCAAATTGCAAAGAGCAAACTTGGTATTTCAAATCGACTCCCGACCTCCTGCCCAGAGTGCCCCGGTCCGTGGCGGTCAATTTGAGATGCCAAGTTTGCTATTTGCTATTTGAAATAGACTTGCGACGCGTCACGGTCCGGGCCTGGCGGGTCGCGAAGCGACCGATCGATGTGACGCTAGGGAACGGCGACCGGTCGCCACCGGCGGTACCAGCGCGAGCGCTCGGTCAGGATCCAGATGAAGCCTCCGATCGAGAACAGGCCGGCGACGATCATGTTCGTGGCGCTGAACCCCTCGTGGTCGCCGCTCCCCCGGCTGTTCACCAGGCTCGCGAGGGAGAGGCATGCGAAGACGAGCATCAGGACGCACGACCAGACGAGCGGCGTCGCGGGGCGCCGCATCGCGAATCGGAGCTGCGTCCACGCGATGAAAGTGAAGAGCACGTAGAACACCAGCCCGCCGAGGGCGCACGCGACGTAGTCCGGATCGGAGTAAAAGTAGTAGGAAGACGAGGACCAGCCATCGTAGTAGCCGGGGTTGTAATGCGGGTTCTCGGAGAGATCGATGATCGCGAACACGTTGCACCAGACGCAGGCCAGGAGGCCCGTGATCACGAAGAAGCGGTTGGAGCCCTTGAGGCCGCCGCCGACCGTGAGCAGAGTCCCGCAGCGGCTGCAGTACTTCACCGTCGACGCGCCGTTCCACCCGCAGAAGCCGCACCGGACCACGGTCGGGGACGGGCCGGGCCTCTCCCAGCCGCACGCGGAGCAGAACCTCGCGTCGTGCGCCAGCGCCCCCTTGCACGAGGGGCAGCTCTGGTCGACGGGGATCGCCCGGAGCGGCTCCGGCTCCGTCACTCGCAAGGGCTCCACGACGACCGCCCCGCTCCGCACCGCGCGGAAGGCCTGGAGCGCCTCCCTCGCGCTCCCCCAGCGCCCCTCGGCGCGGTTCTGAACGCACCCCGCGAGGAAGACGTCGAGCGCGCGGGCCGCCCCCGCGACCCGCCCCTCCAGCGGGAAGACGTTCGCCGGCTCCTCGCCGGAGATCATCTGGTAGAAGATCCGCCCGAGCGAGTAGACGTCGCACGACTTCGCCACGCCCGGGTCGTCGAGGAACCGCCGCGTGAAGCGCTCCGGGGCGGCGTACACCGACGTCGAGACGCCGAGCGAGGCGCTCCGCAGGCTCTTCCCGTACGACAGCTCCAGCTCCTCCGGGGGCGTCTCCCGGTCGATCGCGTACCCGAAGCCGCAGTCGATGATCTTGATCGGCACCTCGCCGCTCGCGGGGAGGATCACGTTCTGGGGCTTCAGGTCTCCGTGGACGAATCCCCGGTCGTGCGCGAAGGCCATCGCGGAGAGGAGGTGCTCCATCAGCTCCAGGGCGCGCGGGACCGGCATCCCCCCGCGCGCGAGGGCGCGGGCCAGGTCCGTACCGTCGAGGTACTCCATACGGAGATAGGGCGTCCCCTCCGGCTGGTAGTGCTCGATCTTCCCGAAGTAGCGCGCCTCCGAGGCGGGGTCCTTCGACAGGCGGTACTGCCCGACGGCCTCCATCGCGAAGTGGTGCTGCGCGCCGGCCCCCTTCAGGAACTTCACCGCCACCGCCGCGCCGAGGTACTCCGCCTTCCACACCGTCCCCATGCCGCCCTCGCCGAGGCGGGACACGAGCCGCATCCCCTCGACGATCTGGCCTTCCTCCAGCTCCGTGCTCACTTCGACAGCTCCTCGTTCACCTGCTTCAGCAGTTCCTTGGTCTGCCCGTTCGCCGGGTCGTACTTGAGCGACTCCTCGAGCAGCGTCTTCGCCGCCCGCCAGTTCTCCTTGTTCAGGGCCTCGATCGCCTCGTTGTAGGCGATGATCGAGAGGTTCTTCTTCACGGCCTCCTTGTCGTCGTAGAAGTCCATCCCCTTCTTGAAGAAGGCCTTCGCCGTGCCGAGCTTCTTCTGGTTGTAGTAGTGCATCCCGACCTGGAAGTAGAAGATCCCGAGGATCTGCGACAGCTCCTCGTCGTCCTTCGCGCGGCCGCGCAGGCGGTCCGCCTCGTCGATCGCACTCGTGATGCGCCCCTCGTCGAGCGACTTGTACGCCTTCGTCAGGCGCGCGATGGCCATGTTGCGGGAGACGAGGAAGTCGTTCGGCGCAAGCTCGCTCGCGGTCTGCATGTCCTTGTAGGCCTCGTCGAAGCGCTCGTCGTCGAGGTAGGCCTTTCCGCGGTTGTTGTAGGCCCCCGCGAAGGGCGGATAGAGCTCGATCGCCTTCGCGTACGAGTCGAGGGCCGCGCCGGCGCCCCCGGAGATCCGCTTCTCGTCCCCCTCGCGCACCAGGCGGATCGCCTCGCGGCCGTTCTCGAGCGAGCCCTTCGAGAGGAGGTCGGGGTAGATCTCGAAGCTGTCCAGGATCGACGCCGTGATCGCCTCCGACGCCTTCGAGTCCGCCTCGATCGACGTCAGGTCCACGAAGTAGACGCGGTCGACCGTGCGGAAGGCGACGGCGCGCGAGACGCAGGGCCCGAGCTTGAGGCCCGCCGGCCCGTCGGACGACGTGTACCTCACCTCCCACGCCACGCGGCCCTTGAGGTTCGCCGCCTTGCTCGAGGAGACCTTCGCGTCGGGCATCGCGGCCTTGATCACGTTCTCGGCGTACTCGCCGACCTCGCGCATCCCCCCCTCGACGCGGACGCGGTTCACCATCACGCTGACGAAGCAGCGGGGGGTCGCCGATTCGATGACGGTGCTCGTGATGGCGTCCCCCGGCTTCCCGCTGCGGGAGACCTTCCACCCCTCGGGGCTCTTGACGGCGAAGCACCCATGTCGATCGATCAGCGTGTCGCCGTCCATCTCCTTCGGCTCGAACGATTCGAGCGTCTCGACGATGATCTCCGCGTCGGCGTCCAGGGCCTTGTGCTTCCCGAGGACGGCCTCGCCGCGGAGGACCATCGGCTGGTCTCGCAGGCGGAAGTAGATCTGGACGAGGTGCTGCTTCCTCTTGTTGTCGCGCCGCTGCCCCTCGAGAACCACCCGTGCCGTGTCGAAGGGGCCGAGCGTCCCGGCCTCGGTCGACACAACGTCGAGCCTCTCGAAGTACATGTCGAGCCCGGCCTTCAAGGCGATGCCGAGCGTCCGCGCCGCGTCCGCGGTGAGGCTCGGAGGCAGCTCGTCGTCGCTGCAGACCCCGAGCGCGATCGAGGACTCGCTTGCGCTGTCGTAGAGGATGACGTCGACGAGCGGCTCCGGGGGGACGCGCTGCACGACGTACTTGGTCGTCGGCACATGGAGGACGTACCCCAGCAGGTAGCTCTTGTAGGTCTTCTCCGCGCCCCCCGCCCCGCTTGCGGGCTGCGAATCGCCCTCCCGCTTGATCTCCTTCACGTCCTTCTTGTCGACCTTGATGGTCCCCACTTTCATCTTGATGACGACCTTGTCCCCGTCCTCGCTGACCTCCCCGGTCAGCGTGCGGCCGTCGTTCATGATGACCGTGTCGGCGCAGAGCGGCAGAACGAGCAGGAATGCGAGGATGGCGAGCTTCACGTCGTTCCCTCCCAGGGGCGCCTCAATCGCCTGAGATGGTATGGGATGGGACGCCCCCCGCGCAATGTTCCGCGCGCCCCCCCATCGGGACGACAACCGCCCCGTTTACACGTTGTCAACCCGGCTTACCCGCCGCCGGGCCCCCGACGGAGGCCCGGCCGCGGCTCCCCGGGGGCGTGGACAACTTCCCTCCGCTCATTGGGTTGCGAATCGTCCCGATCGCCCCTCCCCCGCGGACGGACCTCCCGGCTGGCACGCGAGTTGCGTCATGGTCCGGGCTTGGATGTCCGTCATTTCGGTTGACTCGCCCTGAGGCCCCAGCTAGGATCCTCGGAGATGCCCTCGCAGGCGGTCCACGCGGCCCCGGCTCCCGCCGTGGCCCCCACTCGCCCCCGTCCCCAGGTCGACCACAGGCGCATGGCAAAAATCATCGTCCGCTACGGCACGTCGGAAACGACGCACGAGCTGACCCAGGACGTCACGACCGTCGGCCGTTCGAGCCAGAACACGGTCGCGCTCAAGGACATCTCCCTCTCCAGGACGCACTGCGAGCTGCGCCGCTCGGGCGCCAACTGGATGGTCCACGACCTCGGCAGCCGCAACGGCACCACCGTCAACGGCTCCCACGTGAAGGAGAAGCTCCTCGAGGTCGGCGACAAGATCGAGATCGGCAACACGGTCATCATCTACGAGAAGCCGGTCGCCGGCCGCGACTACACCCCCAAGGAGGCCAAGGAGCCCGACTCGGCGTCGAAGGCCCCCTCCAGCCAGGTCACCGCGAAGCAACCCACCAAGCCCCGCGGCCGGGAAAGCGATCGGGTCGCCGTCCCCGGCCTCGGCGACGTCGCCTTCTGGGTCCACGAGGGGCGTCGGGTCCCGCGGTGGATCGTCCCCGTCCTCGGGCTCCTCCTGCTCGCGGGCGGCGGCTTCGCGGCGTGGCAAGCCTGGTCGCACCGCCAGGCCGCGGGCGACGACAAGAACCTCGTCAAGCAGAACCCCTCCTTCGAGGGAAAGCGCGGCGGAGACGGCCTCCCCGAGGGATGGAAGACCCTGGGTGGGACCAAGGCCCTCGTCGCGGTCGTCCAGACGCAGTTCCACACGGGCGCGAACTCCCTCCTCATCGACAAGTCGCAGGCGGGCGGCGAGCTGGTGAGCGGCGCCGAGTACGGCCCCGCGATCCAGGTCGAGGCAGGCGCGTCGTACGCCGTCTCCGCGTGGTCGCGGAGCGAGGGGTTCCGCGGCGGCGCGACGCTCCGCATTCGCTGGTTCGCGGCGGGGAGCGACCTGCCGCTCGGCGAGGCGTGCGCCCCGTGGGCAGAGGCCCCCGCCGACTGGAAGGAGGTCCGCCTCGCCCTCGCCCCCCCCGCCGGGACCGCGCGGATGTCCCTCGGGTGCGTCGCGGCGGGTCTCGATGGGAAGGTTTACTTCGACGACGTCTCGGTCGAGCGCGCCTCCGCGGCCTCCGACGAGGGGACCGAGGTTCGCTCGCAGTTCGGCACGTTCACGCTCTACGCAGGTCCGTCCGGCGGCGCGCGGCTCCAGCGCGACGCGACGGTCCTGTGGACGCTCGGCGAGGTCGGCTTCCGCTCGGGCGGAGAGGAGACGCGGCAGGGCATCGGCCGCGTGAAGAGGATTTCCGCGCAGGGCCGGACGCTCCGGTGCGAGGGCGCCCTCCCCGACCCCGCAGACTCGCGCGAGGTGGAGTACGCGACGGAGTGGTCCGGCCGCGGCCAGGACGCGCAGGCGCGGATCTCCTGCCGTCGGACCGCGAAGTCGGGGCCGCTCACGTTCTCATTCCGCCTGGAGGCGTCGGAGGTGAAGTCGCTGACCGCGCGCGGGACGTCGGAGCAGGCCGTGGAGGTGGACGGCGCCGGCTCGGACGGGGACCTCCTCACCGTGGAGCTGACGAAGGGGATCTACACGCTGCGATTCGTCCCCCCGGCGCACGTGCAGGCGTCGGCGGTGGAGGACGCAGTGCGCGTGACATGCGAGTTCCGCGCCGCGGCGGACGACCCAGCAAGCTGGCCTGGCCAGGGTGGGGAGGCGCTGCTCCTTGTCGGTTCGGGGAAGGACGTCGCGCCGCCGCAGGCGGCCGCAAGCGGAAAGTCGATCGCGCAGACGCTCGAGGAGGCGAAGCGCGACGAGCAGGGCGGCCGGGTCGGCGAGGCGATCACGGGGTACCGCGCGATCCTCGCGGACGATGCGGCCGGCGGGACCCGCGAGGCGCTGGAGGCCCAGACGCGCGTGGAGCCGCTCGAAGAGGCCGCCGCGTCGGCCCTGGCGGAGGGGAAGCGGCTTGCGAGGCTGTTCCAGCTCACGGGGTCGGCCGACATCGGCGCCCGCGCGACCAGGGTCCTCGCCGCCGCCGCGAAGGAGTACGCGGGGTGCGACGCCGGGACGGAGGCCTCCACGGCGCTCGACGAGGTCGGGCGGCAGGATGCGGAGGCGAAGAAGGCCGCCACGGAGGCTCGCGCCGCGGGGCTCTTCCAACTCGCCGAGGGGGCCGCTCACGAGGGGCACTGGAACCTGGCTGAGACCTTCCTGCGCCGCGTCGTGGCGCAGTTCCCTGAGACCGACTGGGCCCTCAAGGCCCAGGAGATGCTCGAAAAGGGCCCGCAGTAGTTCGCAGGCTGGAGTCGCGCCCGTGAGGGCGCGGGGGGGTGACGCCCGTAAGGGCGTCGCGTCAGAAGCATGGGACTCGGAATCGACGTCGGGACGTACGCGCTCAAGACCGTCCGCCTGAAGCGGAAGGCCGGGAAGCTGCACGTCACGGGGCTCTCGCGCGTGGTCCTCGGCTACGCCCAGAACGGCGAGAACCGCGCGAAGGCGCTCGGGACGCTCAGGAAGATTGCCGCCGAGGCGGTGGACACCCGCGCGACGGTCGCCGGGATCACGGGCCGCGACGTCAACCTCCGCTTCAGCCACCTCCCGCCCGTCGGCCTCGATCGCCTCGACATCATGATGGAATACGAGGTGATGCAGATCGCCGGCAAGAGCGGCGGGTCGGTCTACTCCGGCTATTGCGGCCTCGACATCCCCGACAAGCCATTCCCCGAGGTGCCGATGCTCATCGGCCTGGGGAAGAACACCTACGTCGACGAGAGGTACGACCTCTTCGAGAAGGCCGGCGTCGCCCCGCGGGACCTCTGCCCGAACCCGATCGCCCTCTTCCACGCCTTCCGCCTCTCGGGCCAGGGGGAGGAGGGAAAGAACTCGCTGATCCTCGACGTCGGCGCGGAAAACGTCGACCTCGTGATCGCGAGCGGGAAGGGGGACGGCGCGAAGCTCGTCTTCGCGCGCAACCTCTCGCAGGGGGCGAAGGCGTTCACGGACGCCGTGCGAGGCTCGCTCGGCGGGAGCCAGGCCGACGCGGAGCGGTGGAAGATGAAGGCGCGGCTCGCGCGGACGCCCGACGAGGAGCCCAAGGGCGAGGCGGCGCGCCTGGCCCTCCTGAACGCGGCGGGGCACTTCCAGACCGTCGTCAACACCTCGCTCCAGTTCGCGCGGTCGCAGACGAAAATCCCCGACCTCGACGTGAACCGCGTCTACCTCTCGGGGGCGGGCGCGCGCATCACGGGTTTTGGAGAGTACCTCGCGCAGACGATGTTGAAGCCCGTCGAGGTCCTCAGGCCGTTCGACGGGGTCGACCTGTCGCTCCTCGACGCGGATGCCGCGAAGGCGGTCGTCGACGTCCCGACCGACCTCTCGGTCGCGCTCGGTCTTGCATACATGGCGGAGACCCCCGGCGCGCAGACCCTCTCGCTCCTCCCCGAGCCGGTGCGGCGGCGTCGGGACTTCCTGCGGAAGGACATGTTCCTCTACGCGAGCATCCCGGTGGTCCTCGCCGGCCTCTTCGTCCTCTTCATGGCGGCCGCGCGCGCCCGCTCGGTGGAGGAGGAGACGCTCAAGAAGGCCAAGGCGGAACAGGGCACGGTGCAGGGCGACCTCGCGCGGTACGAGGAGCTGCTGGCGGTGCGCGACGACCTGCGGGAGAAGAACGGGCGGATGGCGGAAGAGGTCGCGCCCGGGGCGTTCCTCCTTTCGGTGCTCGCGAAGGTCCGGTCGGTCAAGCCCGAACGGGTCTGGATCTCGACAGCGTCGCTTGCGCCCGCCTCGCGCGACCGGGACGACGCCGAGCGCGTCGTGGCGCTCAAGGGGTTCGTCGAGGAGACGGACATGGAGGCGCACGCGACGTTCGACAAATTCAGGAAGGCACTCGGCGAGGGCGGCGGGATGAAGGTCGTGACGAACGCGGAAAAGCGCTCGGACGACAAGGCCCGGCTCGAGTTCGAGATCACGGTGTCGCGACCCGAGGCCCCTGCGGAGTAGACGCGCATGGCTGAACTCTGGCAACGCCACAGGAAGTACATCTCGGTCGTCGGGGGCGGCGGCCTGGGCGCGCTCGTGCTCTTCCTCGTGCTCGTCTGGCCGGCCTTCGGCGCGGCCTCCTCGGCCGCCGCGGAGGCGGCGCGGATCGAGGCGGACGTCCGCGGGACCCGCGAGTCCGACCGCTTCCGCGATTCGAGGGACATCGACAGCCTGGAGCAGGAGATCGCGACGATCCAGGCGCTCGTGTACCAGGTGCAGAAGGACGTCGAGTTCAAGACTTCGGATGCCTTCAAGCTGGACCCCGCCGAGAAGGACCTCCTCGCGGCCTTCGCCATCAAGCGCGACGGGGCGATGAGCGCCCTGTCCAAGGAGGCGAGCGGGGCAGGCGCCTCGTTCCCTGAGACCTTCGGATTCGAGCAGGGCGACGACCCGGGCAGGGAGGCCCCGGCCGACGACACCCCGCGCAAGATGGAGCGCCTCGACCTGATCGACCGCGCGAGCCGCCTGGCGATCAAGTGCGGCGTGAAGCGGATCGAGTCGTTCACGCAGGGCGACGCAATGGAGCGCGAGATGGGCCCCTCCTCGGCGGGGGACGCCTTCATCGGGAAGAACTGCCTCCGGATGACCGTCGGAGGCGCCTTCGAGTCGGTCCTCCGCTTCCTGCACGGCCTGCAGCAGCGCGGGTCGTATGCCGCGGTTCTCGAGTGCGCGCTCGAGAAGACCGGCAACGACCAGGACACCGACTACGTCAAGGCGACGGTCACGTTCTCGGCACTCCACGTCGACATGGCGGCGAAGAAGCCGGCCCCCGACGAGGAGGAGGAAGGGCCCAAGAAGGTCAAGAAGCCGCCGCGCGGCCAGTGGAGATAGCCATGGCACGCGTTCTCGACAAGGAGAAAGGCGCCTTCCTCGGGGCGATCGCCCTGGGGGGGATCATGGCCGCGTGGGGCGCCCTGAACACCTCGGTGTCGCCTCCGCTCGACTTCGGGTCGCGCGGGCCGGGCGCGCACGTCCCCGTCGAGCCCGGGAGCGTCCCCTACCTCTCGGGAGACTTCGGCCGGTACTGGGAGGAGGGCGGCTCGAACCCCTTCACGCTCGTCAGCGACCGCCGCGACCTGCCACCCTCCGACATCCCGCTGCCTCCCGTGGCCGGGACGCCGGTCGAGTGCTTCCCCCCGGCGCCGTGGCCCGCGGGCGACACCTCGAGCTGGGCCTGCTTCCCACTCTCGGGCCCCCGGAAGCCCGTCGTGACGCTCGGGCCGGAGTTCGACCTCGCGGATATCCAGAAGCTTGCCCCGCCGCCCCCCGCGCCGCCCGACGAGGCGCAGCCCGCCGAGGCCTCGAGGGAGGACGTCGTCGTCAAGAATGACAACTCGGTGCTCAGGGGGAAGATCCAGGATGTGAACGAAAAGGAGATCGTCATCAAGACGAAGGGGGGCCTGCAACGGGTCCCCCTGGCGGACGTCATGAGCCATCAGTGGAACAGCGCGACCCCGAAGCAGCAGTACGAGAAGGCGGCGGCAAAACTGGAGGCCAAGGACGTCGCCGGGCACCAGGAGTGGGCCGAGTTCTGCGTGAAGAACGGGCTGATCCAGGAGGCGCTCGCGGAGTGGGAGAAGGTCCTCGCCGCCGACCCGAAGCGGGTCGCCGCGTGCTTCGCGCTCGGGGACCTCTACCGGCGCGCGATGGACCTCGATGGCGAGCTCGGGCTCTACCGCCGCTTCTGCGCGACGGGCGGGACGGGCGTGGAGAAGGTCTGGGTGCGGATGGCGGGGCTCCTCGCGGCCCTGGGCCTCCACGAGGATGCCGTTGCGGCCTACGAGGGGGGCGTGAAGGCCTTCCCGGTGTCGATCGAGGCGAAGCTGGGGCTCATCCTCGGGCTCGTGCGCGTCGGCCGCTTCGAGGAGGCGGCGGCGCAGGCGGAGCGCGCGGAGCGACAGCCGCCCGCGGACCCGCGCTGCACGGCGGTCCGAGGCATCGTCGAGCTGGCGCGGGGAAACGATGCGGCGGCGGAGGGCCTGCTCCCGCAGGCAAGCGCCGCGACGGAGGCCGATGCCGCGCTGGCCCGCGGCGTGCTCGCGTTCCGCGCCGCACGGACCGCCCCCGCGAAGCTCGCCGACGCCGGGGCGGCGTTCCTGAAGGCGGTGCAGCTCGCGCCGACCTCGACGGACGCGTGGGTCGACCTGGGGCTGGTCCTCCTCCTCGCGGGGAAGACGGCGGAGGCGGACTTCTGCTTCTCGACGGCGGGCGACATGGACCCTGCGAGCTCGCGGGCGGAGTGCGGCCGCGGGCTGCTCGAGCTCCTCGCGGGGAAGAACGACGAGGCGGCCGCGCGGTTTGCGGAGGCGGCGAAGCGCGACCCGGGCGACGGGTACGCGCCCTACGCCCTCGGCAAGGCGCGCCAGGCACAGGAGAGCGCCGACGCGGCCTGGACGGCCCTCCTCGCGGCCGCGGCGGCGGGCGGGCGGAGCGGCGACCTGTCCGTCTCGCTCGGCCTGGCGGCGCTCGCGAAGCAGGACTTCGCCGACGCGATCGCCTTCCTCGAGGCCACGGGCGGCGGCAGCGGGCGCTCCGCGGAGCTGTCGGCGGCGCTCGGCATCGCCTACCTCGGCCGCGGGGACGGGGACGCGGCCCACGCGGCCTTCAAGGAGGCGTTGAAGGCCGATCCGGACAACCTCGCCGCCCTGGCGGGCCTCGGCCACTACCACTACTTCCGCCTCCACCCGGCGGAGGCGACGATGCAGTTCGACGCGGTCCTCAAGATCGACCCCTCGAATGCCTACGCGAACGACGCGAAGGCGCGGGTGGTGGAGACGACGACGCGGACGCTGTGGGAGGACATGGTCGATCGCGACGACCGCGGCGACGTGGGGCGGGGGTGGGTCGAGATCGAGCGGTCGGGCGTGGAGATCGGGATCAAGGACAAGCGCGCGAGGTTCATGGGGCGGCAGGGCGTGAAGGACGACGAGATGACCTCGCTCGAGCGCCCGGTGAAGGTGAAGACGCTCCTCAGGTTCGAGGCGGAGATCGACGTCACGGAGATCGGCGACGCGACGGCGGGGGTGAAGCTCACCGCGAAGCTCGACGACACGGGGCGGGTGGGCGGGGTCCTCTTCGCGCGGAACGACCGCGGGAAGTGGGCGTGGTGCGCGACGGAGGACGTCAGCGGGATCCTCAGGTGGACGGAGCTGCCGACGGGACCCGACAGCCCGGTGTTCCGCATGGCGATCCAGCGGATGGAGACGCAGCAGGACCAGCTCGTCTACGCCCTCATCGTGGGGGACAAGCTGCTGGCGACGGTCCCCTCCGAGTTCCTGATGACGATCGACAGCGCAATGGCGGGTGCCTTCGGTTCCGCGGCCTCGGGCTCGGCCTGGACGCTCTACGCCGACGGCGTGCGCATCATCGAGAAGAAGCCCAAGAAGCGCTAAGGGCCCGTCACGAAATGACCTATCCAACTCGAGACTGTAGCGAGAAGGTCGGGAAGGCCCCGAAGGGGCCGATAGAATGTAGCCCAGGCCGCAGGCCTGGGAAACAGCGTTGAGCCTGGTTCGGAGCCCCGAAGGGGCGA
>ORMF011715944.1_pt1 | contig 17890 bp, 11 predicted proteins | sample 1779871 | NCBI WGS metagenome assembly ORMF01 (sample SAMEA104232316, study PRJEB22302) | groundwater metagenome | biome: forest; feature: aquifer; material: groundwater | place: USA | collected 2011-08-07 | depth 5.4 m
ATCTTTCCAAAAAGGATTTCAAGGCGGCGGAAGGAGCCTTTCGCAAGGCATTGGAGAGCGATCCCAAATTTCACCGGGCGCGCGTCGCGTTGGCGCAGCTTTACGTCGCGTTGGGTAATCAGCAGAAGGGCGAAGTAGAATTGATTCTTGCGACCAAGGCGGACCCGGAAAACGAAGATCTGCTCCATGTTCTAGGAAATTTCTACTCCAGCACTCGGCAATTCGATGAAGTTGAAAAGCTTTATCAGGATTTGCTGAAGAAAAAGCCGGATTCATTGGTCGCCAAGAAGAGGCTCGCTGAGCTTTACGCGGCAAAAAATGATCTAAAGAAAGTACGGCAATACACCGACGAAATTCTCAAAACCAAGCCGGGTGATAGCGACGGATTGTTTTTCCGCGGCCGGCTTTACCTCGTTGAGAACGATCTGCAAAAAGCGGCCAACGATCTCGAGGCGGTTACCAAAAGCGCGCCGCGTTTCGCGCCCGGTTTTTACGTTCTGGGGCAGGCGCAGGTGCGTCTAAACCAAATCGAGGAGGGCAAGAAAAGTCTAACCAAAGCACTTGAGTTGGCGCCGAACTGGTTGGAGCCGCGCCTCAGCCTGGCGCAGATTCATCTGGCGACCGGGGACGCGGATCGGGCTTTGGATGAAGCGGAGATCATTTTAAAGGCGCGGCCCGACAACGAAACCGGACTCCTGATCAGCGGCGCCGCGACGCTAAGAAAGGGCAAGATAGAGAAAGCTCTGGCGCTATTCAAACAAGCCCAGCGGCTAAACCCTAAAAGCGCCGCCGTTCATATCGACCTCGGAGCGGTTTCCGTCCTCCAAAAGAAATATCCCGAAGCGGTCAAATACTACGAAGAGGCTTTAACGCTCGATGCCAATCGAATCGACGCGCTCGCCTCGCTTGCTCAAGTCTATGTTATCCAAGGCAATAGCAAGGCCGCAGTCGAGCGGGTGGAACAGCATTTGAAAAAGACGCAAAACCAAGCGGCCGTTTATCAGGTGTTGGGGCAATTGAGCCTGGGGAAAAAAGAGTACGGCAGGGCTATCCAACAGCTCGAAAGGGCCGTCGAACTGAACCCGAATCTGTCTTCTGCGTATCTGCTGATCGGCAATGCTTATGCGGCGCAGAAAAAGTTTGACATCGCCATAGAGCAGTACCAGAAGGTCGTGGCAAAAAGCCCCGGCGCGATTCAGGCGCAAATGTTGATGGCGACGATGTACGAGCTTAAAGGCCAAAAGGACAAGGCAAACGAATACTATCGAAAAATTTTGGAGATCAACAAGAATTTTGCGCCCGCGGCGAATAACTTGGCCTGGAACTATGCTGAACATGGAGGCAATCTGGACACGGCCTTGTGGTTGGCGCAAAAAGCAAGGGAAGCGAATCCGAATGAGCCGAGTTACGCGGACACTTTAGGGTGGATCCATTATAAAAAGCGCAATTACGACACAGCGGTAGCTCTTTTGAAAGAAAGCAGTGAAAACTTTAAAAATAGCAACCCGACCGTGTTATATCATCTGGGCCGCGCGCACCAGAAAGCCGGTCAAAAAGAGCCAGCGGCGGAGGCGTTAAAAAGAGCGCTTGTTTTGAATCCAAACTTCGCCGAAGCCGAAGACGCCAAAAGGGCGCTTCAGGAGTTGGCGAATTAATCCCGATCCGGAGAAGAAAGATTCACCACGGAGGCACAATATTTCACCACAGAGGCACAGAGTTCGCAGAGATTACTGTGAAAGACTATTCACCACAGAGACACTCGCCCTGTGGAATTGCAGCCCGGTATTCCACAGGGCAAGAGTTCACGGAGTTCGGAGTATTTTTTAATTATGATGTCGGGTTTCCGTGTGGTTCACCGCGGAGGCGCCTGACTAGGAGCGTACTGGCTCAGGCAGGCTGAGGGCGCAGAGGAGATAGTTATCAGCGGACTGACGGAGAAGATTATCGGGGCGGCAATTGAGGTTCATAAGCTGCTCGGTCCAGGGCTGCTCGAATCGGCTTATGAACAATGTTTGGCGCATGAACTTTCTCTTGCCGACATCTGCTTCGAACGCCAGGTGCCAGTGCCGGTAACCTATAAGTCAGTTCCACTCGACTGCGGGTATCGGCTCGATTTCTTGGTTGAAAAGACAGTGGTCGTGGAACTGAAGGCGGTAGAGAGTTTGCAACCGATTCACCAAGCTCAACTGTTGACCTATTTGAAACTAGGCGGATGGCCAATTGGGTTGCTTATCAATTTCAACGTGCCTGTGCTCAAGACGGGCATCAAGCGCATGGTTTATAATTTGAAGTAACCTCAGCGAACTCTGTGTCTCTGCGGTGAATCATGGCGGCGCGAAATGTCTTTATGGCCTACACGTCCAGCTTGTCCGATAAGATCAAAGAGCGGGTCAGGTGTCTGCTGCTCCTTGCGCTGAAGGACAACATCGACTCCCTCACGGACCAGTTTGGCCTTAGAGGTAGCCAGTCGGCGAGCCAAAGCCTCGAGGCGGCGGTCCTGCTCATCCGTCAGCAAGATCTGTACCCGGGTCACAGTCGTTTCTCCCCTTTCCGCTAGGATGTGTAAACGCAAATGAAAGTTACACAAGCCAGGTTTTGAAATCAAGTACTTAGCGCGGCTAAGCCGCAACCAAAGGGGAGCCGGATATTTCACCACAGAGGCACAGAGATCGCAGAGATTACCGTGAAAGACTATTCACCACAGAGTTCGCAGAGTTCGGAATATTTCTTAATCAAGAACTCCTTACTCCGCGCCCTCCGCGCCCTCCGCGTCTCCGCGTGAGATATCCGAATTATCCCTATGTCGTAGAGAGCACTAAGGATCATCAATGACGATTCAGTATTGGGGAGCAATCGCGAGCTTAGCGGCCGCGGTCCTAGCCGGTGGTCTTGCCGGTCTGTTGTTGCTCAAAGCATCGCAAAACCCGTTCTATCGAGCGGTCTCGGCGCTGTTGGGATCGACGGCGCTTCTGAATATTTCAAGCGGGCTGGCTGCGTCCGGCGCCGCCGGCGTCCTGTTTTGGCTCCGCCTCCACATGGTTGCGGACCTGGTTTATGTGGTCACCCTGCTTTACGTTGGAGCGGCGTTGCTCAGCGCAGCGGAGTCAAAAGAGGTGAGCCGGGCGCGTGGTCGAGCCCGTCGGGCACTGGTTCTCGCGGCTTTTCTGGGCGTGGTTATTTGGAGCGACCGGCTCACCGGCTTTTCCCCGGCCGATGCCTCAGCCACCGGTGTGGATCTCGGATCGATCGGGATCGTCTTCTACGCGTTTATTCTGTTGTGTGCGGTTGTCGGCCTGGCCCAACTGGAGATCGTGCTGCGGGCCCTGGAAGAACCCGTTCGCTATCAATTCAAGTTTATCCTGATCGGTATTGGCGGGGTAACGGGGTGCCAGATCTTTCAAGCCAGCCTATTCTTACTCCTGCCTGTCTGGCGAGCGGATGGAGGTCTCGCCGAAGGCATCGCGTCGATCCTAGGCCTCGGCATAGTGGCGTTCGGTTTGGGGCGCACCCGCCTGGGCGCAATGAAGGCGCAGCTCTACGTCTCGCCTCAAGCCCTGCTGAGTTCGGTGACGGTGATTCTCGTCGGACTGTATCTCTTTTCGGTGGGCATCGTCGCCCAATGGATGCTCTGGACAGGGTGGGAGCTGGCCAGCACGCTAAGCGCTCTCGCGCTGTTCGGCGGAGCGATGGGATTGGTCGTGATATTCGCGTCACGGTCGGTCCGGGGAGAAATGCGCCTGTTTGTCTCGCGTCATTTTTATCGCTCGAAGTACGACTATAGGAGCCAATGGGTCCAAATTACCGAGGCGTTTCAAGGAGCTGATGCCGTCGATACGATCTTGGATCGCTTCCTGGCCATCCTCGGCGAGACGTTTGCAGCATCGCGAATTTCAATCTGGATGTTCTACGAGGCGGACCAACGCTTCCACTGGGTACGATCGATCAACGCGGAAGTCACTCCGGAACCGGTCCCTTTGTCGGACCCTGTGATCCGCCGACTCCTCTCCAATAGTGATGAACCGGTCCCGGCGGAAATGGCCCAGGGGCATAGCCTCGTCGCCGCGGAAAGCGGCTCCCGCGCGTTGCAGGAGATCACTCAGGCCGTTCTCTATGTACCAATTCGCACCGGCCGGGATCTCATCGCCCTGGTCGCCCTGGGCAGTGAGCCGGGAGGCGAGAGGTACGGCGCCGACGATTGCGACCTGCTGCGCGCGGTTGCGGGTCACGTTGGGCTGATGCTCTCGCACTCTCACCTTAGCGAAGAGCGTACGGCAGCGGCTGAATTGGAGGCGCTGCATAGGTTCGCGGCGTTTTATGTTCATGATCTCAAAAACCTGGCGGCGCGATTCTCGCTGGTCCTGCAGAACGCCGAAGTGCACGGCGACAATCCTGCGTTTCAGCAAGCGGCGATGAAAACCGTGAAACAGTCGGTCAACAAACTCACGGAGCTGATTGCCAAGCTATCCATGCAGCCTTCGGGGGACGAGCATCCGGAAATGGTCGATGTGAACGCGCTCGTCAGAGAAACGATCGCCTCGCTGAACGGCGATCTCGGCGCGCCTGTGCGCCAGAGCTTGGGTCCGGTTGCCCGGGTATCTGCCAGACGAGAGCAGCTCCAGCAGGTGGTGTTAAATCTCGTCCTTAACGCGGTACAGGCAGGCGGTGAGCTGAATGAAGTGTCTATTTCTACCGCCGAGCGAGACGGTAAGGTCGCCATTAGGGTTACGGACAAGGGGCCGGGTATCTCTAGAGAGCGGCTTCGTACGCTGTTTCAACCCTTCCAAACGACCAAAAAGCAAGGCATGGGCATTGGACTGTACCAATGTCAGCAGATTGTTCAGGCGCATGGCGGCACCCTGCGAATCGAGAGTCAGCCGGGGTTGGGGACCTCGGTATGTGTTGAGCTGCCTTGCGCGGTTGGCACCGGCGCTCTATCGCCGGCGGACCGATAGGATTTAGCATGACGCACTCGAAGCAGGTTGGAAATCTAGCCAAGGTACTTGAAATTCGGAAACGGAGAAGAGATCGGAAAAAACACGTCTCCCGCAAAGCATGTCCTGAGCGACGTCGAAGGGGCGCTAAGACGCGAAGTTCGTAGAATTTGGAATTATTCGGGAACGGAGAAGAGATCGGAAAAGCCGTGTCTCTCGCAAAGGCGCTAAGTGACAGGCCCAAGGCCTGTCATACCGAGCGAATACGAGGTATCGAAATAGCTCTCTCGGAGTTTCGCCCGAGCCTGCCGAAGGCTTCGAAATGACAATGCTCTTTCTTTGCGAGCTTGGCGCGATAAAATCCCTGGTTCTTCTGGCTTTTGTGTGAAGTAGGGCTCGGAAATCGCACCGCTGAGGCGCGGAGGGCGCGGAGTAAAGAGTTTGTGATCAAAAATACTCCGAACACAGTGATCTCTGTGCCTCAGTGGTGAAATATTGTCTTCTTCGTGACCTTCGTGTGCTTCGTGGTAAAAGTTGCATTTTCTCTTTGGTTGCGGCGTAGCTGCTCTTTGTCTCCCCGGTGAATACTTCTTCACAGGAAACCCAGCAGCACCAAATTCTTAAACTCGTTTTGTGAAACAATTACCGGATTGGTATTTAGCAGGGCCTTCGGAGCGGAGAACAAAATGAAAGCGGGCCAGCTACTTCCAAGGCTGCTCATCGTTGAGGACGACACCGAGATCCGTGAGCAGATGAAATGGGGACTCGCGGCTAACTACGAAATCTACGAGGCCGGGGATCGGGCCGCCGCGCTGGATGTAGTCCGGCGTGACCATCCGACTGTGATCACCCTGGATTTGGGATTGCCGCCGCACCAGGATGATGCCTGTGAAGGGCTCGCAGTTTTGGAAGAAATATTGGCGGTCGATCCCCTGAGCAAGATTATCGTTGTTACCGGCAATGACGAACGGACTCACGCTCTCGACGCGATTGGGCTCGGCGCGTATGATTTCATTCAGAAGCCCGTCCAACTCGACCTCCTCAGGGTGATCCTTCAGCGGGCCTCGTATCTGTACAACGTGGAACGGGAGCGTAAGGAGCTGCTGGCACCGACCGCATCCGACGCGTTCCACGACATCCTCGGGTCGAGTCCGCCGATGCGGAAAGTTTTCGAAGCGGTTCGGCAGGTGGCTGCCTCGGAGATTGCCGTGTTGATTACAGGTCCGAGCGGCAGTGGCAAGGAGCTTGTCGCTCGAGCCATCCACCGGCAGAGCGAGAGACGCAGAGGTTCTTTCGTGGCCATCAACTGCGGGGCGATCCCGGACACGCTGCTCGAGAGCGAACTGTTCGGTCATGAGAAGGGCGCCTTCACCGGCGCCCATCTGCAGCGTAAGGGCCGTATCGACGCCGCAGAAGGAGGCACGCTTTTCCTGGACGAGATCGGGGAGATTTCGCCGATGCTGCAAGTCAAGCTCTTGAGGTTTCTGCAAGAGCACCAACTCGAACGCATCGGCGGCAGAGAAACAATTTCGATCGATACACGGGTGCTTGCGGCATCGAATGTCGATCTCCAGAAATCCATCGGCGAGGGACGTTTCCGTGAGGACCTTTATTATCGGCTATGTGGGGTCGTCGTAACTCTACCGCCGCTCCGCGACCGGGAAGGGGATATAGAGCTGCTCGCCTTGACCTTTTTGAAGCGTTACGCAGACGAACACAAGAAAAAAACTCACGGTTTCACCAGGCAAGCCCTAGAAGGATTGCGGCGATATCCATGGCCGGGTAATGTCCGTGAATTGGAGCACTGCGTTCAGCGAGCCGTGATCATGGGTCGAGGTAAAATGACCAGTTTGGAAGACCTGGGCTTGCCGGAGGACGCTCAGGGAGCGAATCAGGCAAGCCTAAAGGGGGTTCGGGAAGAAGCTGAAAGAAAGTTGATTCGGCAGGTGCTCGCAAGGCATCAGGGCAATATTTCAAAGGCGGCCGCTGATCTTGGGATTAGTCGCCCCACACTCTATGATCTTCTCGCCAGGTATTCCATTGACCAGTAGTGCCCGGTTAAGGGTCATGGAAGTCGTTATAAAATCAGCTCATTACTGCGATCTGGTAAGCCTGGTTCGGATGTCGGAAGATTTTACACTTTTTAATTTTCTGCACGGCCTCTCTAACTACATGATCTAATGATCGTTTCGAATCGAAAACTGATTTGAAGAAGGAAAGTCGCTGTTACGGTGTCGAGGATTTTTACAGATACGAGGGTCGATACGCTTTGTTCGCGGCTTTGATTCATAGGCTATGTACAAAAACATCAATAGTTTTAATATGTTAGCATTTTAGTTTATGGAAACATCGGTGTGGTTTCAATCTTGCTTACAATCATCAAAACAGACATGATGTTCGGATTAAATAATACGCGAGGGGGATACATGAGAAGAAATGAAGCGATGAAGTCGGGCCGCTTGGCAGCAGCTGTGACAGGGTTCCTGATGGCGATGACCGTCGGCCTTTGCGCTACGGTGGAAAATGCCTATGCTGTTCCAACTCTTCAACTGAGCGACGGTGTAACCACCAAAACGGTTTCTGATGAGGGATTAGGCGACGGGTTGTCGGGCACTGCAGGCGCAGTTATGTTTTCAGGGAGTGTAGGTAACTTTATTGTTAATGTCACCACCGGTCTATCTAAGCCTTTGTTAGGCTCTGCCACCTATCCTTCCCTGGACCTGAGTTCAGTGAACGTCAGCTCCATCGGCGGTGGAACCCTCACCATTATGCTGACGGATACTGACTTCTTAAGTTCGACGCCGTTTCTAATACGTTCCGAGATTGGCGGTGTCGCATCCGGAAACATTTCGTACAAGTCTTATTTCGATGCCAGCAACGCCGCCTTCGGAACGGCCAATTTGTTGGGTAATTTGGGGTCATACTCAGGGGCGTTCTCTGGCTCTTCTCTGGATAACATGACCGCGATCGGGCCTTATTCGTTGACCCTGGCTGCGACGGTTACACATCCAGGCGGAGGGAGTTGGCCGCAAGCCACGAGCTTCAATGCTACACTCCGCGTGCCGGAACCTGGGACCGTAACGCTCCTCGGTGTGGGCTTGCTGATCGTGGGTCTCTATTCTTGGCGGAAGCGCGGTGCAGCGCGCCCTTAGCGGGTGGTAAAGATTCCGCGGCCGGTTGGTCCATATCTCGGCCAAACCAAACTATCGTCACGGGGCGGCGGTTAGCAGTCTGGCTCGTCGCCTTTTGTCGGGCAATATAACCGGCCATCTTCGGGTCTGGCCACGAGGGCCGTTTTAAGCCGTCAGCCCTTCGACTCGAGCCCTGGCTTTAACCGGGGGCGCTAGCTCAGGATTCCGCTCCACGGGCGTAGTGGAAGGTGTCACATGGCTTGCCCGTGGGGTGTCACAATACCCTCATTCCGTGAACGCAGAGGGCCGGATCCAAAATCAGCTCCAACCTCTGCATGTTATCTTCCGACCCCGCCGACAGGGGTAGTTTTAAGGTACACGCAGCTTCCAGATGAGTGCTAGTGAGCACGTTTTGCCGAGTGGGTTGACAATCGAGTTCAGTCCATCGGCGTTGCTATCCCCCCTGTTGGGATACCGGGCCTCTCCCCATCCTCTATTCTCCTGACTTCGTGCGGTACACAGGTAGGTCTCCGGTAAGTGGCACGTCACGTCGCGCCGCTGCTATTCGACAAACCGGCCATTGCAGATTACAATACACAGTGATTTTTGCAATTTGCTGGCGGACTCTTGGGCCAGGCATGAAAGAAAATTTGACTTTTACCACGAAGGTCACAGCGCGGCGTAGCCGCAACCAAAATGGGAAAAGTCGGATTCACCACGAAGTGCACGAAGGACACGAAGGTTTTCGTAGGGTGCGCTTCGCGCACCGCTCGGTCTCGGAATATCTCGCGCAAAGACGCAAAGGGAAATCATTGTCACTTCGAAGCCTTCGGCAAGCTCAGGCTAAACTCCGAGAGAAATTCTTGTTTCGAGCAAGGAGAGAAACCTTCGTCCTAGATCCCTCGCATTCGCTCGGGATGACATGTCTTGGGCCTGTCACTTAGGGTCTTGGCGTCTTGGCGCGAGGAATATCCAAATCCGAGAGTCTTCAACTTTCGGAAAATTTGCGCGAGCCGCGCAGATTTTGGATTAGTCCAATTCAGCCACGCTTCAATCGGCATCTGAATTGCGTGGCACCACTCATGAAAGAGTCGTCTGATTGCGGAAAATAGAGAAAGGGTCACGGATGTACCTAATCACCGGCGGAGCAGGTTTTATCGGATCTCACATAGTCCAGAAGGTCGTGGCGATGGGAGAAAGGGTGAGAGTGTTGGATAACTTTAGCTCGGGAAAACGCGCTAACCTCGCCGGACTGGGGGATAAAGTCGAGATCCTTTGCGGCGATATCCTCGACCTCGAGATCGTAAAGAAGGCCGCCGATGGGGTTCAGGCGGTTTTTCATCAAGCTGCTCTGCGCTCGGTTCCTTTTTCTGTAGAGAATCCCACGCTCGTCAATCGGGTCAATGTGGAGGGAACGTTGAATGTTCTGACGGCGGCCCGCGACTGCGGCGTCAAACGAGTCGTTTACGCCTCGTCTTCCTCGGCCTATGGCAGAGGGTCGATGCAGGCGAAAAAAGAAACAGATACGCCAGGTCCGATCTCGCCCTATGCCGTAGCGAAACTCGCGGGCGAATATTATTGCAAAGTCTTCAGTGAGCTTTACGGGTTGGAAACGGTCAGCTTGCGTTACTTTAACGTTTATGGTCCGAGACAAGATCCGAACTCACAGTATGCGGCGGTTATCCCGCGGTTCATTCAATGGGCGCTACGGGGAGAGCCGCTTGAAGTTCACGGCGACGGTTTGCAATCCCGGGATTTTACTTACATCGACAACGTCGTAGCGGCGAATCTGCAAGCGGCGCAGACTAAGCTAGGTGTCGGGCAGGCTTTCAACGTCGGGCAAGGGGAGACCCATACACTGCTCGATCTCATCGCCGAGATAGAAAAAAGTTTGGGATTGAAATTAAAAAGATCACACACGGCGGCAAGAGCGGGCGACGTGCGCTTTACCCAGGCTGACATTTCTGAGTCGAAACGCTGCCTTGGATACAACCCTGAGGTTTCATTTGAAGAGGGATTGGCCAAGACGGTGGAGTTCTTTCGCGGAGGGCCGGAGGGGGCAAAGTAATCGACTTCGGATGTCTCACGCGGAGGCGCGGAGGGCGCGGAGTTTGGATAAGAATTTTGCACCACGAAGTGCACGAAGAGCACGAAGGTTCGGATAAAGAGTTTACTCACCGCGGAGACACTGAGAGCACGGAGTTCGGAGAAGAGGTTTGCACCACGAAGTTCACGAAGGACACGAAGGTTCGGATGTTGATATTCTAAAACTTTTTAACTTCGTGCTCTTCGTGTCCTTCGTGGTAAAAGTTGCATTTTTTCTTTGGCTAAAGAGTTTTCTCACGCGGAGGCGCGGAGGCCGCGGAGTTCGGAAAAGAGTTTTGCACCACGAAGCACGCGAAGTACACGAAGGGTTCGGATAAAGAGTTTACTCACCACGGAGACACTGAGAGCACGGAGCATGAACATTTCGAATTTCGAAATTCGCATTTCGAATTGTTTCTCTGCGAACTCTGTGCCTCTGTGGTGAAATATTGTCTTCTTCGTGAACTTCGCGTCCTTCGTGGTAAAAGTTGCATTTGAAAAACTCGGAAGGAGATCGCACATGTTACAGAGTCAAGAAAAGATCCACGTGGGAACGCAGCATCACTCTTCTCAAGAACTGGCTAGAAAAATCCAAAATCGGGCCGCCCGGCTCGGGGTCATCGGCTTGGGTTACGTTGGCCTCACTTTGGCCGCGGAGATGGCCAAGGAGGGGTTTGAGGTGACCGGTATCGACATCGACCGCAACAAAGTCGACTCCGTCAATTCGGGGATCTCGTACGTCCTGGATGTGCCGAGCGAGACGCTTATGCCGCTGGTGACACAGAAACGAATCAAGGCAACGCAATCGCTGGCGGCCATCGAAAATCTCGATGCCGTGAGCATATGCGTTCCGACGCCGCTTCGAAAAACCAAAGAACCCGACCTTTCCTACGTGATCGCCGCTGCCGAGGCGATCAGCGGCCACCTCCAGCCGGGGCAACTGATTGTCGTCGAGAGCACCACTTATCCCGGCACGACACGCGAACTGGTACTGCCGATACTAGAGAAACCGGGCCGCCAAGTAGGGAGAGATTTCTTCCTGGCGTTTTCACCGGAGCGAGTCGATCCGGGCAATTTCACTCACACGACACGCACGATACCCAAAATAATCGGTGGCATCACCCCGGAGTGCGGCAAATTGGCCGGTCTGCTTTACCAGCAGTTCGTCAACAAGATTGTTCCGGTTTCGTCGCCCGAATGCGCCGAGATGGCAAAACTCCTCGAAAACACTTTCCGCAACGTCAACATCGCACTGGCCAATGAGATGGCGATTATGTGTCGTACGTTCGGCGTGGACGTCTGGGAGGTGATCGAAGCGGCCAAGACCAAGCCCTTCGGTTTTATGGCATTCTATCCCGGGCCGGGCTTAGGCGGACACTGCATACCGGTGGACCCCTATTATCTCACCTGGAAAGCGAGGTTGAACGGCTGTGAGCCCCGGTTCATCGAATTGGCCGCACAGATCAACAGCCAAATGCCTCTGTTCACGATCACCCGGGTGGCCGATGCGTTGAACGAACGTCAACGCAGCGTGAAAGGTTCAAAAATTCTCGGCCTCGGAGTTGCCTATAAACGCGACACCAGCGATACCCGGGAATCCCCCGCGCTCGAGGTCCTCTACGGTCTTCACCAAAAGGGCGCCACCGTTTGTTATTCCGACCCTCACGTGCCAGCGATCCAACTAAATGGTGAGAAAACCAAATCGCTGCCTCTCACTGCCGATCTGCTTAAGTCCGTCGATTGCGTTGTGCTACTGACAGACCATGCGGCTTTCAACTATCAGATGATTGCAGCTCACAGCCCTGTCATCGTCGATTGCCGAAATGCGCTCAAGGGCTTTCCGAGATCTAATATCGTTTCGCTGTAAGGTTTAGATGATCCTAAAAACGGCAGTTGATGTGTCTAAGCGACCTATCAAGGTATCAACCTCGGTGGATATTCGACCAGCAGGATATCTCACCACGAAGCACACGAAGGACACGAAGGTTCCGATGAAGAGTTTTCTCACCACGGAGACACGGAGAACGCGGAGTTCGGAGAAGACTTTTCACCACGAAGTGCGCGAAGTGCGCGAAGGGGTCCGAAGTGTAAATATTTCGAATTGCGAAATTTGAATTTCGAACTTTTACTTCGTGAACTTCGTGGTGAAAACTAGCCTTTCTCGTCCGGTTGCGGCCTAGCCGCGCTGGGAACTTCGTGGTAAAAAGATACGCTTCGGTCCAACAAGAGAAATAGAATGATGCAATACGGACCAGAAAAGTTAGTCCAGCAAGTAAGCGAAAGTTCTTCGGCTTCGATCAGTTGCGCTAAGCAACTGCTAGGCAATAGCCGGATCTAGGATGATTGCTGTCAATGCGGGACCAAAGAGATCCCGCGAGAGATGCTGTTGCTATTTTTGGTATTTGTTTGTATAAGAAGGCGATTTTTGGCATAGTTTGGAACAACTTGTCATCGCTTTCAGATGGCGCAATAGGATCTCCAATGCAGGTCGGCCCAGTCGAAAAAACGGCAAGTGGTGTGCTGCAATTCTCGTTGGTGACTCGAATAACCCCACCGTTATCGACGATCACGCTTTATTACCAAACAACCAATAGCAACCGTTTACAGTTTTTCCTTTCCCATCTCGGGGAGAGTTAGCATGGATCAGTTAAGCCCACATATTTTGGTGGTGGATGATGAGGAGATCATCTGCCAGCAACTGCAGAGGCTGTACACCTACAGCGATTATGCGGTGGACGTCGCCCATTCGGGCGAGGCGGCATTGGAGCGATTGGAGAAAAGAGACATCGATCTGGTGGTCACCGATATCCGGCTTCCTGGGATTAGCGGGGTTGATCTGACTGCGGAGATAAAGAAAAAGTACCCCGATGTCCCGGTCATCGTTATCACGGGCCACGCGGCCATTGATTGCGCCGTTGACGTGCTCAAAAGCGGCGCGAGTGATTTTATCGTCAAGCCATTCGGCGCCGAAGCGATTCAGGAATCCACCAAAGCGGCGTTGGAAAAGGCGCGGGTTTTTATCGAGATTCGCCAACTTCGCCGGACGCTCAAGGGTGGCGGCGAATTCGGCGGCATGCTGAGCAGGACGCCGGAGATGCACCATGTCTTCGAGATTGTTCGCATGGTCGCTCCGACGGACATGACGGTGCTCGTCGAGGGCGAAACCGGAACCGGGAAAGAGTTGGTCGCCAGCGCTATCCACTATCACAGCCCGCGCCGGGATGGGCCCTTTGCAACCATCAATTGTGCCGGTTTTCCGGAGACGCTTCTGGAAAGCGAACTGTTCGGATATGAACAGGGCGCCTTTACAGGCGCCGAGCGGGCGCGGGCGGGCAAGATCGAACTGGCGCACGGTGGCACCTTGTTCCTTGACGAAATTGAAAGCATTTCTCTGCTCATGCAATCGAAACTTCTCCGGGTCCTTGAAGACCAGAAGGTCCAGCGGCTTGGCGGTAATCGGCCGATCCAAGTCGATATGCGGGTCATAGCTGCCAGTAATGTCCCCTTAGAGGCGCTCATTTCTCAAGGTAAGATGCGTAGTGATTTCTATTACCGCATCAATGTAATTCCGATCCGGCTGCTGCCGCTGCGCGACCGGCGCGAGGATATCCCGCTCCTGGTAGATGACTTTCTGCGCCACCATCGAGTTGCGATTCAAAAGGGCATTACCGGAATGTCACGAGGCGCAATGAGCCGGCTCACGCAGTATCACTGGCCGGGAAATATTCGCGAACTGCAAAATATTCTTGAGAACGCTATCGTAATGACTAGCGGGACCGTTATAGAGAAGATAGAGATGCCCACGCACTCACCCATGGTCGAGGATCGCCGGGCTCCAGATCCGCTGGCGAACACGTTGAATGAGTGGTTGATGGAGCAGGAAAAACAATACCTCATTCAACAGCTGGGGTCATACGAGGGAAAGATCGCTCTCACCGCGAAAAGTTCGGGTCTGGGTATCAGAACGCTCACGCGTAAAATGCGTCTGTACGGTCTTGAAAAGAAGAATTTTAGACCGAAGGCCGACCAAGACGCACAACCGGCAAACGAAGGTGGATCCAATAATCAAATGACCCGTCCGCGGCAACCGCGACCGTCGTAATCAATCGGGCCCATCTCAAATGGCTTCGTTGTCGCCCGTCTCAATCCCGCCAACTCTCGCTAAGTCCGAATACAATCTAACCAGTTTTACCGCAGGGTGGTGTCGCCAAATCTCACGGCCGGGGCGGAGCTGCAACCAAAGGGGAGCCGGATATTTCACCACGGAGCACACGAAGGTCACGAAGGTTTTCGTAGGGTGCGCTTCGCGCCCCGGTCGGTCTCGGAATTTCTACCGCAAAGAACGCACAGGGCGCAAAAAAGAAATCGGATTATCTCTCGCAAAGACGCCAAGGTCGCAAAGGAAGAGCATTGTCATTTCGACCGAAGAGAGAAATCTTTCCTAGATCCCTCGCATTCGCTTGGGATGACAGGCCTTGGGCCTGTCGCTTAGCGTCGTGGCGCCCCTTCGACTAGGCTCAGGACATGCTTGGCGGGAAGAATTTCCGATTCCGAGTCAGGAAAAGTGTAAAGCCAGCAAGCTTCTGTAAAGAAACTTTACACTTTCGATATCAACACAGCCCAGGCTGTAATGCCTTGATATTACGGTGGAATTAAGAAAACACTGCAAACGGCGCCTGGAAATCAAAAAATGTGTAAAATAGTTTTACAGAATTCTTGGTCTTAGGGTCTGCGAAATTTGCTCTAACTTGTCGAAAAGATTGTATTGTCACACTCTGGTCCAACAGTTGCTTTAGTACTGTTACGTGAAAATATCGGGGGTTTACCGGATGAAGAGGTTTCTGAATGGTATGAAGAGCGTGGTCATGGTGGCAGCGCTCCTCGTTGGCGGTGGTACAGCCAAGGCGAGCATTGGTGATACGTACAGTGATACTTTCCAGGGCGTGACCTTCACGTTCAACCAGACCGACGCGGACACGCTGACATTCCGCCTCCAAGGGACGCTGGGTGGCGACTGGAGCACGGCGAATTACCTTGGTGCGTTCGATCTCAAGGATCTGGGCCTCAACTTCAACACGGTCACGGGCACTGCCAACGGACCGGGTGCCGTGAACCTCGTGGGACTGAACAAACAACTGTCTGCTTCGAACGTTAACTGCCTAACGGGCGGATCGCCCTCGGGTTCGATCTGCTTCAACATCGCTCCGGACCGGAACCTGAATCCGCAGCCGTTCGACCTCACGTACACCATTGACTTCTCGTCCCCCTTGGCCATTTTCTCAACGGGTCCGCACCTGCAGATTGCGTTTATGGCGACTTCAGGCGGGGGTAAGGTCGGTTCGCTTTACTCGCAGGACGTCGGGCGTCAAGTGCCCGAGCCGGCTTCGGGTATCCTGTCTTTGGTCGGTCTGGGCCTGATGGGCGCCGGCTTCCGCTTTCGTCGCCGGTCGCGCCGCAGCTGATATTTCCCAGACGCCTCGGTCTCGTGCAAAAACCCCGCCCCGCGGGGTTTTTGTTTTTTTCCCCAACTCTTTCTCCTCGAAAGGGGTCCGCTGTTAGCTCTTAATACGGCGGTGGACACGACGCCTTGAGACGGGTTCTACGATAATTGCGATTGCGGCGCAGCTTGGGCAAGCCATAGAGCAGATGGGACGGTGTGGAAGGAATTCCAGGAAGGAACGGTGTCAGGCTTCATTATAATGATTTTATTGTCTCTACTTCCCGACAATCCATACTTACGAGGCGTTGAACCGGCTGCCCTGGAGGCTCGATCCGCCAAACGGGACCACCGGGTTAACTTACGATGCGAACGGCAATCTGCTTAGCGTCACCGACCCGCGGAGCAACGCGACCGCGGAGAGTTTGATCGCGATCTCGGCGCCGAGAGTGCGGGCGACCTTTTTGCGCGTCGGCAAAGACACCCGATTGTAATTTCTCCCCTCCAGACGTGCGATCTTGGGCTGTTGCATGTCGACCCGCCGCGCAAGCTCGGCCTGGGTCCAGCCCTTCTTAGCCTGGCTCGGATCAAAATCTGCGCGAGTTGAAACTCCGGGCCGAGTTTTTCATACTCCGTCCGCACCTTTGGGTTCTTAAGAAGCTTTGTGCTGCCGGAAATTCATAACCCACATCCTTGCCGTGGAATGTACTGAAGCAAAAGGTTTCAGACACCATTTCTTCCTCCCGGATAACCCGTTCGTTTTTGCACCCGTCTTTGCCGATTGACAATTATCCATGTCTCTTCTACAAACAATCAAGTGGATTTGAACCGGGCTCAGTCTTCCCTACAAGCAGCGCGTTTATGCCTGGAGCACCAATTCTTTGACTCTGCGGCAAGCCGGGCGTACTTTTCGATGTTTCAGATAGCGATAGGCGCTCTCGAAACTCGGGGAATCAAGCATGGCGAATGGACCCACAAGGGAGTCCATAGTGCGTTCGTTCAAAACTTTGTTCGGGGGCGAAAAATAGTGCCCGCAAGCTTCGCCAGTGCTCTACCCACGACCATGGAGATTAGGCACATCGCGGATTATCGGCAGCCAGGAGCGAGCCAGCGACAGGCTGAGCGGGCCGTTCGGTTGGCTGCGCAATTTTCAGAACTCCTCATGAGGGACGTGCTCGATGCCTCGAACCCCAAAAACTCCTAACCGAGAAGAGCTGCTGGAAACCAAGATCTCTGAACTTAGCGCCCTGATCAAAGAGCTATCGCCTCAAGCGCGCGTAGAGATTTCCTTCGAGCGGTGCGAGGACGAAGACGCACACATCCATGTGCATCCACCGCTTTCGATCAGTGCCGAAGAGGTCGCCCGTCTCGAAGTTACAATGGGAGAGGTCTGTAACGATGTCCTCCTCGAAACGGGACTCTTCATTATTGGCGCTGTTTGCGATAGCTAACTTCCGTCAATTGCGATAAATTTATTCGTCCGCTGGCTCAAACAGTGGCTATGAGCGGCATTTCATAAAAGAACGCGCGCAGACACATAGCTCGCCCGTCGTCAATTCCGATTGCGAAAACGTTTTGGGGTTGGAGAAATATTTTGCCGTCTGCCGCTTTGATTTGCTTAGGCGGAGAGTTTGATCTCGATCTCGGCGCCGAGGGCGCGGGCGACCTTTTTGAGCGTCGGCAACGACACCCGATCGTAATTCCCCCCCTCCAAGCGCGCGATGTTGGGCTGTTGCATGTCGACCCGCCGCGCAAGCTCGGCCTGGGTCCAGCCCTTCTTAGCCTGGCTCGGATCAAAATCTGCGGGGGGTCAAGAAGGGGGTTAAGTCCGCTGTTAGCTCTTAATACGGTGGACACGGCGGCTTGAGAGGGATTCCACCATGATTGAGATCGCTGAACGTCTTAGGCAAGGCATCGAGCAGACGGGACGGTGTGGAAGGAATTCCAGGACCGTTCGAACGATATTTAGGCGCAGATACTTAACTTGGAAATGTTGAACCGAACGAATCCAGGAAAATTTATCCCGCCAAGGCGCAAAGGCGCAAAGTGACGGGTCGAGGGCCGTCATCCCGAGCCAATGCGAGGGATCTAAGAAAGATTTCTCTCTTCGTTCGAAATGACAATGCTCTTCCTTCGCGCCTTTGCGGGAGACACGGTTTTTCCGATGTAGTCTTCGTTCCCGAATTTCAAATACTTTTGGCTAGAATTTATCTTTTTTGAATGACTTGAGCGAGGACGGTCGGCTGCGCCGCGCGTCATCCTTGGTGACCCGGTCGAAAACGTGGACGGCGCGGTTGTGGAGCAGG
>ORMF010792189.1_pt1 | contig 17883 bp, 17 predicted proteins | sample 1779871 | NCBI WGS metagenome assembly ORMF01 (sample SAMEA104232316, study PRJEB22302) | groundwater metagenome | biome: forest; feature: aquifer; material: groundwater | place: USA | collected 2011-08-07 | depth 5.4 m
GTTATACTCTATAAATAACTAACCCACTGAAAAATCGCCCTTTTATCAATAAAAAACCATGCACAGAGTCGTGCATGGCAGCCCGTCAGACTTTAATCCCAGAATGTTTTCTGATTCTGGAGCACTCGCCCAACGCCCTTCCCCGTTACAATATCCCACTCCACGAAAAATACATTGTATCGGATCTGTCCCCTTACCTTTGGGGCGTAACTGAAAGCCTTGAATTTCCACTTGCTCTTAAGCGACCACTCAAGTCCGAATACGAACATGGAGCCGTCAACCGGCGCTTCCTTGCCAAAATCAAGGTGCAAGCAAATCGGTTTCTTCATGATGGTATTGGCTTCACCATCAATCAAGGTATGAGCAATCTCCACCAAAGAGAAAGTAACTTCAATTTGAAAGCGCATATCTGTAGCCTTTCGTCTGTCAAAAGAACTGTTTATTCAATTCAACACTCTTCTAATTTAGCATACTTATAAAATTTTGCCAACCAAAAACCGGCTGGAGCCGGTGGATGAATTTAAAAATTACCTCTCTTATGCTTAGCTTTCCTCCGGGGGAACTCCACCACTTTAGTTTTATATTTTCTGATTTCACTTTCCATTTCTTCCCGCGCCTCAATGATGGTTTTCATCAAGTCATCCCCGTGAGCTTTAACAAATAAATTCCTACCAGGCAAATACATTTTTATTTCTGTTTTGAATACATCGCCTTTTCGATGGTGATTGGTTTCTTTGGCTACATCCACAAAAGCGTCAAACAAACTCCTGCCCGCAGTTAGCGGCAGGCCATGGTTTTCAAACGCGCCAATAAACTTTTTCAAACCGCCTAATTTATTGATGATAAAGTTTTCCAGCGGCGGGGTAAGCTCAAAATTTTTGGTTTTTATATGTATCTTCATACAATAATGTTACCTCACTTTCCCACATATTGCACCTCGGCCTCCAAATCAATGCTGTACTTCTTCTTAACTTCTTGGCGCGTCAGCGCAATCAGTTTTATAATGTCTTTGGTTTTGGCGTTGCCCAAGTTGACCATGTAATTTGAATGCTTTTTTGAAATTTGCACCTGGCCAAAACGCTTACCCGCCAAGCCGGCACCAATGATAAACCAAGCCGCCGGCACAATAGGAAAGGGGTCTTTTTTTATTTTATCTAAAAAGAGAGGCAGGAACTTTTTAGGGACTTTTTTAACATCAACATTCTTAAAAATGCTGCCGGCGTTGGGATATTCTAAGGGATGCTTCTCTTTGCGGTAATTGATGTGGGAATCGGCAATACTCCGGAGTTCTTCTTTGACGCCTTTTTTCAGTTCTGCCATGGCTGATAACACAATCCAATCTTTCTTTTTGAAAATAGATGTCCGATAACCAAATTGGCATTGTTGATGGTTGAACTTCCTGAGCTTTAAATTGGCATCTAACGCCTCAACACTGGTAATTGAATCTTTCATTTCACTGCCAAAGGCTCCGGCATTTCCGCGAATAGCCCCGCCAAACGTGCCGGGTAGACCCCCCGCCCATTCCAAACCCTTTAAAGATTTGGTGATTGAAGCCTCAACAACACGGCTCATTGGCACTCCCGCATGAGCAATCAGCTTATTGCCTTTTACGTAAATATCGCTCTCATTGTAAATTTTTATGACTAGGCCTTTTATGCCTTCGTCAGCCACTAATAAATTGCTACCCCCGCCAAAAACAAAAACGGCAAGCTTTAACGTTTTGGCAAGCTTGATAGCGTCCACCAAATCATCTTTTTTCTCTATCATTAAAAAATATTCTGCCGGGCCGCCCATCTTAAACGTAGTATGGTTTTTAAGCGGCACATTTTTTTGGATGCCGGGCAGTTCTTTTTTTAAGAGGCTAAAAATATCCTTCTTCATTTGGCCAGTTCCTTTATTTTTGCCCGGGTCAACATGCCCACAAATCCGGTATCAGGTATGCCATACTTTTGCTGAAACCGAATGACTGCCGCTTTGGTGAGTATACCGAAATTTCCGGTCACTAAGGCTTCGGGGTACATCTTTAATCCTTGAGCCACCAAAAATTGCTGCAGACACCTGACTTCAGTTTTATTTTGAACTCCTACATATACATTGCTTGTAATGGTACATGAAGGAACTGGCCTTTGACCCGCCTGCAATGCAGCGATTTGTTTTTTAAGCGAATCAATCTGGGCTAATAGCCGCTCAATGAGCGCGGGGTCGTCACCGGATACGGTGCCGGTAATGGAGACCGTAAAGGTGTAAGGATATGACAATTCCAATGTATCAAATCCTTGGAATTTTACCTCCAGCGAAGGGATAATGACCAGTGAGTTGTATTTACTGCCAAAACCGGGGATGTCAACATGGGCCCTGCCCTTGCTATTAATTTCTAAAAACCGGACGATGTAATTATTTTCTTTGTCAAAAACGATGTAGGGAACCTTAAAATCGGGGCCGGCCAAACTGGTGAAATCCAAACTTAGGTCTCCATTGCCACCGATGATTTTCTGCCAATTGGCCGACCAGTTTTTAATGACGTTGGTGACCGAAAGCGAGCTTGAACCCGACAGCGGTAAAAAGTTGAGCGCCGGATTTATCCTAAAGCTTCCAAGGCCTTCTGAAAGATAACAATAAGTTACATCCTGGTTGCACTCATTAAGAATGATAGTAATGGTCCAATTGGTGAAAATTTGGGTAAAATCTTCAGTAAAACCCTTTTGGTAAAGATATTGATTAATGCTGTCAATGCCCACCGACCGTGATTGTAATGATTCAGCTAAAACGCCCACGCCATAATGGTCAACTAAGTAATGGGTGAAAAGATTGATAATCGCATAATCATATTTGGTTTCACGCCACTCAGTTAGTGAATCGGAGGGGCTGTTTAAAAAATCCCGTACCCGGTGTTGCAACATACTTCCTTCGTAAGGAGTGTCATATCCGAGAATGGTTGAAGCATATTCTGCTCTCGCCTCATTGAGCCACACCTCTTCCTGGACACCGTGGATTCGGTCTTTCTGGTTGAATGCAATGACGTGGGTAAATTCGTGAGCTACCAGCATTCTAAGCCGGCTGTCGTTGACGTGAGCCGATGAGATATAGATCATTTCCCGCTCATTGGAGTTGGGTACCTGCAACTTTCCGTATTCGTCTGCCGACCTGAAGTATCCCGCCATCCCCTCCTTGAAAGCGTGGAACAGTATAGTGATTTTAGTGTCGTTATCAATACCGGGCTTAGACTCAAAACCGAAAGTAGACGTGAGGATTGGATATATCTTGCTATCAAATTCAGTGGCCAGGGTGCCAAGACTGGCTAGCGCCGTTTCGCGGGCTTTTAAATCCTGCTGATTCCACCAATCCTGGTCAACATACAAATGTAGGCTTGGGGTGGTTTTCACCAAAACCGCCTGCACCTGCGACCTGCCTTTGGCATCGAAATTTTGGTCTGTGTTAAAAGTAACCGAATCTCCCACATTGGCTGCTTTGGCTTGCAGTGGTGTAAAAAAGCACGCCATAGTGATGGCGACGACCAAAAAAATAATGTTCCCCCTATGGCTTTTCATTTCGCTTTTCATTTTATCATGAAACCAACAATTTACCAGAAAAAAAGCTTCGCTGCTTTCAATATGATTTCAAAATCCAACAACAAAGAACGGTTTTTTATATAATACAAATCATATTCAAACTTTTCTTTCACTTGACCCAACGACCGCGACGGCGGAAAGTTGATCTGCGCCCAGCCGATGATGCCCGGCTTGACGCTGTACCTATGAAGGTAAAACGGGATTTCTTTTTCAAACAGCTTGGCTAGTTCAATCCACTCGGGCCTCGGCCCTACAAAACTAATGTCTCCCTTGAGCATGCTCCAAGACTGGGGTAATTCATCCAAGTGGAGTCTCCGCAGTACCGAGCCGGTTTTAGTAATAGCATTTTTAGTGGTTTCCCGCCACACTTGCGTGTCTTGAGCGCCGTTTTGGGTCATGCTACGAAATTTATGGATGGTAAACACTTTACCGTTTTTACCAACCCTTTTTTGGCTATAAAAAATAGGTCCGGGCGAGTCCAGCTTAATAAAAGACGCAATAGGCGGCAATAATATGACACAGGCCGCCAAACCCGCCAAGGCAAATATCACATCTGTAAACCGCTTGACCGCTTCGCCCACCTTGTTTGGCAGCGCAACGTTTTCTAAAAACCAATCCTCGCTCATTGAGGAGAGTGACACTTTCTTGTAGATATTTTCATACGCAGCGGTGGCATCAGAAGAGCGTAAAAAGCGCGCCACGACAGAGCGCCAGGCAAAAAATAAAACGGAAAATACCGCGATGTTTAAAACCAGGATGGTTTTGGGAGCAGAATAATCAAGGGGCGCAAAATAAAAATAGGTGATACTGGTGAAAAAGGCTGCGGCAGAAAAAATAACCACATTGAAAAAAAAGTCTAAAGGTTTTTTAAAAAAATAGACATCATATACATCAAGCACAAAAAGCAGAAAAATCCAGCCGGCATACATGGTAGAAAAATGGTATGAGAAAAAACCGAATTGGCCTGATGTATTGGCGCCGCGCAGCCAGAGTGCTATAAAAAGGGCGACATACAGGAGCGCGATATCACCCAACAACAAACAGAATTTTAAGAGAGATTCTTTACCCATTCGTATGTTTTTTTAAGGCCTTCTTCTAATGATATTTTTGGTTGCCAGTCCAATAATTGCTTGCAAAGCGTGTTGTCGGAATTCCGGCCGCGGACTCCCTGAGGCATGTTGGCATCATAATTTTTTGTAATGTTTTTACCTGCAATGCCGGCAATCATATCCACCATGTCATTGACGGCAATCAACCTGTCAGAGCCTATATTCAATACTTCTTTAACTTCTGAATTCATAAGTTTTAGCGTTCCTTCCACACAATCATCAATATAGCAAAATGACCGTGTCTGCTGGCCGTCGCCCCACACTTCAATAGTTCCGCCATCTTGTGCTTGGGCCACTTTATGTGAAAGCTGGGCGGGAGCTTTGGCCCGCTCACCTTTGTACGTCCCTTCAGGGCCAAAAATATTATGATAGCGGGCGATTCTCACTCGATAAAATTGGTCATAACTTTTATATAATCTTTCCGAAAATAATTTCTCCCAGCCATATTCTGAATCGGGCATGGCCGGATACGCATCGCTTTCTTTTAAGGCCGTAACGTCTGTACTTTCTTGTTTGAATCCAGGGTAAGCACAAGCCGAAGAAGCGAAAAATAATTTCTTGATTTTGTTTTGCTTGGCAGCTTCGGCCGTATTAGCGTTGATGCACACATTATTATATAAAACATCAGCGGTGTGAAATGTGATGAACGCCATGCCCCCCATGTCAGCCGCCATCGCATACACCTCATCAACTCCTTTAGTGGCTTTAAGGCAATTTTCAAAGTAACGCAAATCAAGCACAAAAAATTCATCTGCTTCTGTTTTAGAAGAGTATTCGGGCTCTTTGATATCCACTCCTCTTACCCAATGCCCTTGTTTTTTGAGTTCGCGCATTAGGTGGTGGCCGATAAAGCCTCCTGCCCCGGTAACTAAAATCTTTTTATTTTCCATACATTCATACTATCAAATCCTGCATTTTTTTCAATAAAAATTCTGCCAGTGGAGGGATGACATCATCGGGAATTTCAGAGAAAAATTTTATTTCTTTGGCTTGGAAACTGGCTTTTAACTCCCCCTCTTTCAATACGGTTTTAAAAACCAAACTGACGCTGTGGGTAGTAATTCCTTTTTCTGGCAATTTTTCATCCAGATATTCTATATAACCCACCAGTTCTGTAGAAACGGGTTTTAAGCCCAGCTCCGCAGTTAAAATTCTCTGTGCGGCTTCTTGCATGGGTTCACCCTTGCGCACCATGCCACCGGGCAAATGCCAAAAACCTTTGTAGGGGTCAATTAAACGCTTTGCCAATAATAACTTTCCATCTTTTACCACGGCAAAATCCATGCAAAACCGGATCATCAGCGAAATGCCCCTTTCGTAATCTTCTTTTGAAAGATAAAACTTATTTTGCATTCTTGTGTTTTAAAAAATCCAGTGAAGCAAACCAAATAAATTGCGGCGCGTCAACAAATACGCGGCGCCAGACTCTTTTTGGTTCCTGGAATAGCCGGTGTAGCCATTCAAAACCGGCATTACCCATCCACGTGGGCGCACGGTTGACGATTCCTGCTTCAAATTTAAAGGCTGCTCCCACACCCACAATCACGGGCACTTGCAATTTGGCGCGGTGTTCAAAAATCCATTTTTCTTGTTTTGGCAAACCGAGGCCAATCCAAAGCACATCCGGCTTGGCGGCATTAATATTTTCAATAATCTTTGCGTCTTCTTCGGGAGTTAATTTCCGAAATGGGGGTGAAAAAGATTCAAACTTACTGCCCAGAAGTTCTTTATTGAGTTTTTCACCAAGCTTCGCCAGTGTTTCGTCCGTGTCACCATAAAAATAACTTTTGTAGCCTTTTTGAACGGCATGTTTTAAAAATGCGTGGAATAAATCCGGCCCGGCCACCCGTTTTTTTAAGTTAAATCCATTCAAACGCGCCATCCATACTAAAGAAATCCCGTCAGCAGCCCACATATCAGCCGTGGCCAGCATGCCTTGGAATTCTTTATTTTTCCGGGCCTCCATGACACCGTGCATTCCCGTAGCCACGATCCAGTGGGCTTGCCCTGAACTTGCTTGCAGTGAGCTTGTCGAATCTGTCAAAGGGTTTTTCCGCTCTTGAATCCAAAAATCCATCTGCCCTATGACATCGGGTATTTGGACCATATCAATTTTATTGCCCATCACTTCAATAGATGAAAACGTTTTCATAGCATTGGGTATTTTTTTAATTGATAAAAACGCATTAACGACATTTTGAATCAGCCAAGAAGAACTTTGCACCTTCCCCCCACCCACGTGATTGATAATTTGGATATTCAATTCCCGGCAGACGGCTTTTTCGGATTCGGGCAAATTATCAAAATTCCGGTCCCCGCCTTTGGCAAAAAATAACTGTGCATCCGGATACTTTTTAGCCACCATTTTTAAGCTTTCCGGCACGAATCCGTCTTTATCAACCGACAATAAAGCTTCATCAACATATTTTACCGATTTGACGATTTCCAAGCGTTCCTGCTCCGGCATAAATTCCACCGACCCTTTGATTTTCGCCTGCGCATCATTGTTGACGATTACCACTAAAAAGTCTCCAAGAGCCCTAGCTTCTTTTAACAAGTTAATATGGCCGGAATGGATCGGGTTAAAATACCCGGATGTGATGATAACTTTTTTCATTCTCTAGTTATGCCACAAAAAGTTGTTTGAAGCAATAACTTTTTCTTTAAGCACCCTTCCTCCTCCCCCATTATCTTGTACTATGATTTGTAAAGCTTTACAAACTACAGTACAACCCCTTACAACTCCTCTATCAAAAGTATTTTAACGTATTTTTCAAGATTATGCATTTGTAATAACTTTTCTGTCATTTCTGAAACATCATACGGACAAACCCAAATACTTTGCTGGAACATTTTATATCCTAAATTATGGATAATGCTCCGCAATAGCTCACGGGCTTTTTTGTGCTTTTGGGGAATATCAAAGGTCAACATGATCCATTTGGCATCTTTCCGCCTTTCTTTTTTCTCAATTTTAAAACTAGCCTTTAGCGCTTTTGAGATGCCATCTTTAGTAAGCATAAGTGCTTCTTTGCCCTGTAAAGTTTTTGACGTAATATAATTCTTCTGTTTTAAATAGTATATAATTTTACCGAATCCCCTCCTTCCCATTTCTTTTTCATATTTTCTAAATACCGGATTCTGTCCTCCCGTTAAAATTCTGGCTTTTTTATATGGCGAGCTGAAAATAAAATCTGCGGCCTCTCCGGCTTTTTCTAAAAATGTATATACTTCCCAAAGAAATTGATCGGTAATTGGAATTTTCATAAAAGTAAAACTTATTAGGAGCGCATAATAGATTGTACTACGTTTTGTAAAGCTTTACAATTTGTGGTACATAAGTTTTCTTTGGATTTTGGTGGTGGTGCCGTGTTTCAATAACCCCACATAGGAATTTAATCTGGCCGGAGCAGGGTTTTCCAGCAGCTTTTTGAACATCCTTTGCTTGGTAACCGTCCTTAATACCCGATGGTCAAAAAAATTGACCCAGCCCAAAAAATCCATGCCTGAAGCCAATGTTTTTATAAAAATCTTATTCGGGTGCAAAGTAAGGCTAAGCCTCATTCTTAGAAAACGGGTTATTAGCGGAATAAGGGTTTCTAGTTCCTCTCTGTCGGTGGACAAAAAAACAAAATCATCGGCATATCGCACATAATACTTTGCTTTCAGCGCGTGTTTTACGAACCAGTCAAATTCATTCATGTAAATGTTGGAAAATAACTGGCTGGTCAAATTTCCCAATGGCAGACCGGCCGGAAAACTGCTGATAATTTCTTTAAGCAAACCTGCAATCCGTTTGTCCGGCATTCTTGCATCTAAAATCTCTAGTAAAATATTTTGAACAACGCTGGCAAAAAACTTTTTGATGTCACATTTTAAAATCCAACACGTGCGGGTGTTATTTTTTGAAACAATGCCCGCGAACTTTTTGAAGCGCGCTAAGGCTTTGTGCACTCCTTTGTCATTTCTGCACGAAAACGAATCGGCAATAAACGTATCATCAAAAAACGGGTATAAAATTCTATACACCGCATGGTGCAAAAGCCTATCGCGCACAGTGGCTTTATGGATAATTCTTGGTTTGGGGTCGCAGATATTAAATTGGTGGTATGGCCCGTGTTGGTACATGCCGCTTGCTAAATCAGCGTGAAGTGCTAGGATATTATCCATCAGGTTGAATTGGAATTCTCGGACATCTTTTTTGCTTTTCTTGCCGCTTAAAAAGCCTTGCCAAGCCAAAAGCAGGTTTTCAATACTTATTAATTCTTCATACGTATGACCCAATTGAATTTTCATAATAACTCTAATCCTCTAAGCCCCCCCCCCAGGCTGTTACCGGTTTTACAAAAGACGAAGGAAGCCTACATGGCTTGGTATGATTATTGCCTGACCCTTCCCAAAACCCACCGCTACACTCTTGGCCAAAAAATTGACGAACTTTTCGTCCACGCGCTCGAAGCCATCGTCACCGCCAGCTTTCTTTCAAAACAGGAAAAACTTCCCTATGTGCGAATGGCCATCAGGAAAATTGACACCCTAAAAGTATTCCTGATGATGCTATGGGAAACTAAATCACTAGACGATAAAAAATACATCGCCCTGTCTTTAAAAATAGATGAAGCCGGCCGGATGCTCGGCGGCTGGCAAGGCAGCCTTCTAAAAGAAAACTCCCCTACCCAAAAAAAGTAAGAGAGAAACAAAGAGAGTTGCTCGAGAACGGCCGAAGGATTGTCCCGGTTCCAATCGTTGTCAAGCCAGTTGTAGTTCCAGTTCCAGACCTTGCCATTGAAGTAGAGGTAGAGCATGTACCGGTTGCCATTGGAGTTCCGCAGAAATGCGCAAGATATCTTCCTTGCCACTGCCCGTTGAATAATTTTCGGGCTGTATCGTATTCCGTAGAAAAACTACGCTAACATCTTGCACCAAGTATCTTCATTTTTTAAAGTATGTTACATACCCTCCATTTGCAACCGTAGTCGTAAATGTTCTCAATATGCAAAACTTAGTTTCGGCCGCCCGCAATCTTAATCGCAGGCAAGATGCGCCTAGTACCGCCATGATTGTAGCATGAAAAAAGCCCTCTGCACAAGTTGCAAAGGGCCAGGGTTTCAAGGGCGAAAGCAAAACGCTCAAGCGCCAAGAACTTACGAAGATACTTGCTCGAGAACGGCCGAAGGACTGACCCGGTCCCAATCGTCGTCAAGCCAGACGTAGGCCCAGCACCAGACCCTGCCATGGAAGCAGAGGCCGAGCAAGCACCGGTCGCCAACGGAGCTCCGCAGAACAACGCCAGGGAAGTCCATCCAGGTGATGCCCTTGTTCCTACGCAGCCATTCCAAGACGCTGTTTTCTCCGTTGGTCTGGCAATCGCGCCAGAACGACAGGCAGGTGCGACCGCCGAGCAGGATCTTCTTGGATTCCTTGGCTCGATCCAGCTTGATCTCGCCCCTGATGCTGTTTCCGTCAGCGTCTGTCAGGAAGTGCTCGAACAGGATGCGGTCGGGGTTGACCTCTTTCAGATCCGCAGGTTCGTAAACCTCCACTGCTCCCTTGAGCCCATTGCCGTCCTTCGGTCCGCGCCAGAGTGTCAGATTGGTTCTGAACTCGGCAGGATCGAATGACTCAACAAGCTGGAGAACCGGTGGCTGAGTGAGAACCAGTGGTCGCTGTTCGATGATCCACTGCATTCCGCGGAGGGCATAGTCAAGGGGAATCGTCCCCTCTTGCACCCTGCGCTGGAAATCCCAGATACGGCGCGACAGTTGGCCCAGAGCTTCGTCGGCGACAACGTTTTTCGTCGTCATGTGACAAACCTTTATGCCTGTACCATTGCAGCTTTCTTCCAGAACACCTGGAGGCAAGAGCTCATAGGTTACATCTTTTAAAGCATGTTTACCGCCCTAAAAGATGCAACCTATCGCAAGTATTTAGCTGTAAAAAGTGCTTTTTATCTATAATTTAATTATACACCCACTAAGCAGGCTTGTCAAGCTTTTCGGCTCCAAGATAGAGGACCTGGATATAGGCAATAATCGGGGCCATAAAGAGCCAGTCGGCGCTATAAAACGCAAACGACTCGGTAATTCCCCGCAAGATTAGGAAAATAAGCACCGCCGTTATCTCTAGTAAAAATGTTTTTTGGATTGGTGGCAGGTTGGGATTCCTCAAAAGACGGTAGAGCATGTAAAAAATCAGCAAACCTGCCAGGATAAAAGGAACTGTGCCGATAATTCCGGTTTGGATTAAGGTATGGAGTAAGGTATTATGCGCATTCTGCCCGTTCAAAAAAATCCGGTCGGCCTGGAAGCCATACCCAAGCCACGGCGAGGTCAAAAATAGATTCCAAGCATCAGCCCAAACGCCATTGGTCCGGCCGCTTAAGGTTAAAATAGCGCTAGTCGCTTTGGGCTTAATAACTACCGGAGGAGGCACGGGCGGAGCCTGCATCGCAGGGGCCGGAGGAGGTGGGGGTGGTATGGAAGCTGGTGTTGGCAATGGTCTTGGATTTACCGAAGGCGCGGGAGTTACTGGCAGTGCTGGAGTTACCGGCATAATGGGGGCAACCGGCGCTGGTTTTTTAGGCAGAAAATATGTTAAAAAGTTGGTGGAATTGGAGCAGGGGATATTATAAAAAATGACCGTGCCACTGACCATCATAATGGCGGCCAGCAAAATAACCAGATACCATTTTAATCTTTTTCCGATAACAAGGATACTGGCGAGCGAAAAAACAAATACTAAGATTTCGGTTTTTCCCTTGGAAAAAAGCAGAATGGCTAACCCAAGTACAAAGGCCGCCAGCCAGACTATTTTCAGCCCTTTTTTGGGGGTATATAAAAATCTGCAAAAGGCCACCAGAGCCATAATGGCGGCGTATCGGCCAAGGCCAGTCGGCCGAGTTCCTGGCATGCCAAAGGTTTGGACTGCTGCAGAGACTCCGCCAAAGCCCTCGTAGGCGCGTCCTGCGCAAAAAAGAAAATTAATGGTTAATGAGTGGATTATTCCCGGTTGGATGAGAAAAAAAGCTGTCAGAGCCACGCTTAAAAAGCCGGCAATGAACCAATTAAGGGAGATAATGGAGGCTATTTTTTTTAAAGAGCTGTGGCCGTACGATAACGCTACCAGCACCATGACCACCGCCCCGTACATTGCCGCCCAGTACAAAGCCCACGACAGATCTTTAGAAAAAATGGACGAAAAAATACCAACCAAACTGTAGAGTAAAAAAAGCCCAAGCGGTTTTAGAAAAAACCCTTTGGGCATTGCGTACTTTTTAACGGCTATGAAGATAATGGCAAGCACCATTGCCAGGAGCGGCAAAAAAGCCCTCATTCCCTGGAACGCATCTAAGAAAGATAGGGGAAAGCTGGCAACGACCACACGCCAAAAATTTGCATTGTATCCGGCCCATACCATCAGCCAAAGCCCCAAGGCCGCAATCAGGCCGAAGTTCCATGGTTTAATTTTTGACAGCAGATTCATAGATGTTTTTTAACTTTTCTCTCAATATATCCCAGGCATAAAATCCTTCCGCCCTTTTCCTGGCTCCGCTTCCTAAGGCGGACCTTAATACTTCATTATAATACAACTTTTCCATGGCGGCGGCCATATCCCCTATTGCCTGCGATGGATTTTCCGGCGGGATTTTTATTCCGCAGGTTTCGTTGACGTGGAAACCAGGGCCGGCCATATCAAAACAAATAATCGGTTTGCCTTGAGCCATGGCTTCAACCACCACATTCCCTCCGCCATCGCGCAGGCTCGGGAAAATAAAGACATCCGAATCAATCATTTTTCTAAGTAGCGATGGCCTCGGCAACCACGCTTCCAAAAAAACGTTCTTTTCAAGATGAAGCCTGCCAATCAGGTTTTTAAGATGTTGCAATTCCGGACCGTCCCCGATAATAACTAATTTGGCATCAGCCACCTTATCAATAAAAACTTTAAAGGCCCGAATTGCCAAATCAAACCCTTTGATTTTAATGAATTTTCCGGCTGATAATAGTAAAAATGGACCGATGCGCTTTTCTTGTTGGGAATTAAACAATGCCAAATCTTCTTTTGAAATTCCATTAACCGGAAAAAAAGAAGCTTTTTTCTGCCACTTTTTTGGCAAGGCATCAAAAGCCTCACGGTTGCAGACTAAAATGACCCGAGCGCGATTTTGACCCATGATAAAAAAGGGGTCATGGCGAAACACCCATTGACCGGCGCTTCGCACCCATTGCGCTAGCCGTTCTTTGAATGAATAGTTTACCAGGAAACTTTTAGGAACGCGGTGCGCCCCACCCCCCGGTCCCCGAATGTAAGGAATGGGCAAGAGAGCCCCGATAAAACTGGCCATCCAGTCATTGGCATAAGTAACATGTTGGAAAACATCAAACGGATTTTTGGTATGCAGCTTTTTGACGAAGAAGTAGGATTTTATCTGCCAAAGATAGGTGTATATCTGGATCCATCGTTTCGTAAAGCCTAAAAATGCTGGTAAACCTATATAATAAAAATGTACATTTGGCAAAGGGTTTTGCAGCAATGCTTTTTCTATGGCCGGTTTGTTTCCCAAGTCTGTTATGACTGATAATTGATAAAATCTAGCAAGCTGCAAAGCCACATTCCAGCCTAGAGATGTTTCGCCTCCTCCGCCAAAACCGAACCGGGTGTCAGGATCTTTTACGCAGGCGAACGCACAAACTAATACCCTGAATTTCTTGCCTTTCCTATTTTTCATGATTGATCAAATGTAACAACTTTATGTCTAACTCGTTGACAACTTTCTCCCAGTAATATTTTTCCTTAACTAAGACTAGGGCTTTGTCAGATAGCTTCTTCGCCAAAGAAGGATTGTTCAACACATCAACAACAGAGCGGGCAAAATCTGCTTCATTGTTGGCAATCAGCACATGCTCCTTATCAACCACTTCTATGCCCCTACATCCAATGGGAGTGGTAACTACAGGAATGCCGCTGGCCATGGCCTCAAAAACCTTGAGCTTAGTACCTGCCCCAAAACGATAGGGCGCCACAAACACTTTTCCCATCTTATAATAATCTTCTATCTTTTCTACAGCACCAACCACTTTTACTCCAGGAACAGAACCAAGCTGCAACACTTCCTGATTAGGGCCTGACCCTACGACCCAAAACTCCGCATCCGGAATATGCTTCTTCACCTGTGGAAAAATCTCCTTAACAAACCAGACAACCGCATCAATGTTTCTACGTACTGTCATACCACTACACAGCATAATCCGGTTTGGCTTGTTTTCTGGAACCGAACTCGGATAAAAAACTTCCCTATTCACTCCGTTAGGAACAATCCACACTTTTATATTCCCTTTTGTCTGGCGCGCGGTAAAATCGGCTTCGTCTTTTGAAACACACAAGATGGCATCAAAATAAGGAAAAACTTTGTCGTGAAACCACTTTAATTTTACCAAATTAATGATTGCTAAAACCCGTTCTATTATCCGGCCTTGGAAAAGATAATCTTTGTATACCAATTCCTCGCATTCATGCTGGTCTAAAATAATCGGGGTATTACCAACCAATTCGCAGGGAAGCATGTCGGCCAGAATAGAAAAATTAATCCAGATGGCATCAAACTTTTTTTCTTGCAAAATACGTTGTAACATCATTTTCAAAGAAGGTGATTGGAAACGTAGAGCCGGATATGGTTTAAGTGAAAAAAGCGAGCGCAATGCAAAAGAACGGTAATCCCAATTAGGCAGTTGATAAAGATAGACCTGTTCGCACAGACTAGTCAAGGGGCTGGCAGGATCCAATTTAATATCTTTGGATCCGGCCAAAAGAGTGATTTGATAGCCTTTTTGGGAAAATCCTTTGAGCATATTGAAAATGCGCACAGCCGGGCCACCATGCAACGGCCAGGGCAAGTGAGGAGAAATCATCAAAATACTTTTTCCGGTTCCAGAAAAACTGCCGGCTGGTGATAATAATTTCATCAACTGGGAGACGGGGTCTATTTTATCAATCCACTCTTTGATGATTTCTTTGGAACGTACGCCAAAAGCCGCGCGCTCGGCGGACAGCATACCCATCAAGCTGCCCATGGCATGGGCGAGTTTTTCCGAATTTCCCACCGGAAAAATAAACCCGTTGCAGGCATCTTTGACCAGGTCAACGGCGGCGCCAACTTTATCAGAGGCAATAATAGGCAGTCCAAAACACATGGCCTCATTGACCACAATCCCCCAGGTTTCAGAGCTGGATGGCAATACCAAAACATCCGCTACTGCATAAAAGTCTCCGATACTATCGCGGTTTTTAAAACCGATAATGGAAACTCCTTGCGCGTTGGTTACTTTAATCTGCCGTTCGATATCTTTGCGCAAAGGCCCGTCCCCGACGAAAAATAACTTTTTATTTTTATTGGGCAGGAGGTTAAATGCCGTTAAAATGATTTTAGGGTCTTTTTCTTCAGAGAGGCGTCCCACATACAGCACCAGAAAATCATCTTCTTGAATACCTAACGATTTCCTAAGGACGCTGCGTTTGGGGATGATTTGCTGGGCTTTTTCAAAAAATTCTTTGTATCCCCAGGAAAAGTAAAAACGCACCATTTTTGCGGTATCAGCCCCATAGTGCTTATAAAATTCCTCGTTGGCCACCCCCGTGGTTAAGAATCCTGCTGTTCTTTTAAACAGGAAATTGAGGATGAACTTTTTTATTACCTTTTTTGCGAAAGACCGTGAAGCTTCTGACAGAACATTGGCATCTGTCATGAAAAAAATAGGAGTTTTAAACCGCAAGCAGGCGAAAAAAGCCACCCACCAGGTCACATTCGTCCAGGATTGTAACACCACCGCATCGTACTTGCCTTGCTTAATGTGCTGCCAGATGCCAAAGTTAATCAGCCCGAAAGGCCATGTCAAATATGAAGGAAATGGGGAATAATTTTTTACAAAGGTATTATTATAACCCTGTAAAATATCATCTCCAGACAAACGGGCTTTTACCAGATAGGTTTTTTCAATATCCTTGCCATGCAAGACTTCATCAGAGCAATAATACACCATTGAATCCATTTGAAGAGAGTCGGACAAACGGCGATACAAGGACACATGGTAATAAAAAGGCGCCGGGGAAATAATGGCTATTTTATATTTTTTTTTATTTACATTATCCATATCAAAGGCTCGTAAGGCTATTTACTTTTTCTTTGGGAATGGCAATAAGGTTTTCACCACTAATTTCATACACTTCTTTATCTATAGCAGACACGAGTGTACAGCTATCTGAAACCTTAAACCAGCGATAATCGTAACTTTTTAAAAAGCGGTAAATTTCAGAAGCCTTGTATCCCCATGGCAATGTTCTTATATCTTGCATTTCACACATAAAAATAGGGCGGAGATTTTTTATGGTATTGTCTGCTCCTTTTAAGACATCTAATTCTCCTCCCTCCACGTCAATTTTAATAAAATCAATCGCAAGGATATTGTGTTTTTTAATATAATCATCAAGGGTAGTAACCGACACTCTAATATTTTTCTTTGCTGATGTTATATCATTTGAAGGCAACCGCAAACTACTAAGTGCCTCATCGCCGTCCAAGCAAACATACATATCAGCAAAACCTGCTTTAAAACCCAATGCCAAAGACTCTGTGGTAACCGTATGAAAACGGTTAATTTGTATATTTCTTACTAATTTTTGAATTTGGCTGGGCACTGGTTCAAAAGAAAATACTTTGCCAATCGGTCCAACTTGTTTTGCCGCCAAAAGAGTATAGAATCCTTGATTGGCACCAACGTCAAAAAAAGTCATTTTGGGCTTTAAAAATTTAGCAACAAATTGCCATTCGTTTTTTTCATAAGGCCGGTGGAAAAAAAACATCAAACCCATGCCATCTGGCCAGCATAGATACATGCTTCCAAAAGGCAAAATACAAGGCAGGGGAAAATTTAAAAAGGGGACCTTCGCCCGTAAAAACCAAATATATTGCACGGTCTTTTTAAGAGTGGCATTTATCATTTGTAGCATAAAATATGAAAAGTATTCCCACGATCATAGGTATCAATACGATTAAACCCAAAACTTTTTAACTTATCAAATATCATCTTGGGATTGGTTCCAGCGGGAAGTTGATTAGGATGAATTTCACAAAACACTATTTTACAGGAATCCCGTTGCAAAGTTCTCTTCAGCCCTTCAATAACCAAGTATTCGCCTCCCTCCACATCTATTTTCACTACATTTGGCTGGGGTAAATTATTTTCTTCAATCAATAAATCTCCGGGTATTATATCTATAATTTGGTCCTGCGCCTCGCGGGTCGCCGATATCTCTTCTACTCTTAAATCAGCTTCTGTATGCCTTAGGATACCTTTCTTTTTACTATCACCCAAAGCTAATTGCAACAACGTTACATTGGTTAACTGATTAAGCGCTATATTCGCACAGAGAGCTTTATATCTTTCAGAATCTGGCTCCAACGCCACCACTCTACCGGATGGACTGACTCGTTTTGCAAAAAAAACGGCGTGAAAACCTATGGCGCTTCCTATGTCGTAAATCGTATCACCGGACTTGAGGCGACCAAGTAGTGTTGCCAAAACCTTGTGTTCAAGACCCGCCCCACTCATAATATAGTCTGTCTCCTCATGGTCGCGAGTATAGAAATGTGCCTCAATCCCATCAAGAACATACGAACACTTTCCTTCTTTTGTTGGAAATAATTTGGAATAAAATAACTTAGCCAAGCCGTCAATATACAATATCCTCAGTATTTTTCTTGCCCTAGAGCTTGAAGATAGACGATATAATTTTTCAGAGACAAACTTTTTAACATTATTCATAGTTATTTTATATTATTTTTTAAAAACGTATCTACGATATTTTTAATTTCCCTCTTAAAGTTATCCACAGAAAACTTTTGGGCATTTTTTAATAAATGCTCTCGTAGCGCATTCTGCAATGTTTCATTGTTAATAACGCTCTCAATTTTTTGCACGGCATCTTCAATGTCTTTGTAGATAAGAGCTGCATTATCTACTATCTCTGTTTGGCCACCCCCGTCTGGCACAAAAACAATACTTCCTGATTTTACCATTTCAGCAACCGCAATGCCAAATGGTTCGTTCTTGCGACAACTGATACCAAACTGGCAACTTGTAATGATTTTTTTTTTATTTTCCTCGCTTAACCTACCCTCAAAAAAAAGCCATGATTTATTTTTTAAAAAA
>ORMF011413104.1_pt1 | contig 17881 bp, 11 predicted proteins | sample 1779871 | NCBI WGS metagenome assembly ORMF01 (sample SAMEA104232316, study PRJEB22302) | groundwater metagenome | biome: forest; feature: aquifer; material: groundwater | place: USA | collected 2011-08-07 | depth 5.4 m
AACAAGCGTCGGCGGACGACCCTGGCCGAGGGCACGGGGTGCGGCGGCGTCGGCGGCCGCCGATCCGGTGTCTGGCATCAGCCTAGAGTAGAGGGTCTGCCGGGTCGCTGTCATCCCCACCGTGGACCAGCGGTGGAGACAGTGAGGCGTGGCGGGCAGCCCCAATCCGTCCGCAAACCGGGGCATAGTACGATGTGCGAAATGTCTTCATCGAGCCTTGCGCTTCGGTCACTAGTAATCTTCTGGGGTGTCTTCCGTTGTGGGTCCCTCTCGTATGCGCAAGAGAGCACCACCCGGTTGCCACGCGAGTCCGCCCGTCCCAAAGTCGCCACGGCGACTCGCGCCACCGAACCCCCGATCATCGACGGCAACCTCGATGAACGTGTCTGGCAACGGGCGGCCCCGTTAACTGATTTCGTCCAGACGGAACCGCAGGAAGGGGCACCGGCGAGCGAAAAGACGGAAGTGCGCCTCCTGTACGATGACAAGTATCTCTACGTTGGTGTCTTCTGCTTCGACAGTGATCCTTCGAGCATCATCGTGACAGATTCGCGGCGCGACTCGGACCTCAGCCAAACCGACTCGTTCCGGATGATCTTCGATACTTTTCACGACCGGCAGAACGGATTCGTCTTTGGGACGACACCCAGCGGGGTCGAGTACGATGCGCAGCTGCGGGACGAAGGTCGTTCAACGACGGGCACCGGTGGAGGCGCCGCGCTGGGCGGCGGCGCACAGGCCGGCTCAGGTGGGGGCCTGAACACCAATTGGGACGCGTCATGGAGTGTCCGGGCTCGGATCGTCGAGAACGGCTGGACGGCGGAATTCCAAATTCCGCTGCGCACGCTGCGATACGGGCCGCCGCCTCAGGTCTGGGGCGTGAACTTCGCACGCACCATCCCGCGCAAGCGTGAGCTGCAGTACTGGTCGCCGGTCGAGCGGCAGTACGACATTGCCCGAGTGTCTTCGGCCGGGGATCTCCGCGGTCTCGACCTCCGCACACCGCGCAACTTCAAGGTGTTGCCGTACGCGATCGGATCCGCGAACCGAGACTTCGCGCAGAGCAGCAAGTCGGTGCTGGATGGGCAGGGTGGTTTCGACGTCAAGTTCGGCGTCACTCCCAGCATGAACATGGACTTCACCTATAACACCGATTTCGCCCAGGTCGAAGTCGACGAACAGCAGATCAATCTGACGCGATACACGCTGCTGTTTCCAGAAAAGCGGCCATTCTTCCTCGAGAATGCCGGACTCTTCGCGGTCGGCCGAGGCGGAGACGTCGACCTGTTCTTCAGCCGCCGCATTGGAATCGCCGACGACGGATCGTTCGTGCCGATCCGGGGCGGCGCTCGACTCAGCGGCAAGATGAACCAATTCAACCTGGGCGTGCTCGACATTCAGACCGAGGATGTCGGAAACACGCCGGCAAACAATTTCTCCGCCGTGCGCGTGAGCAGAGAGCTCGTGAATCGGTCGAGTCTGGGCGCGATTTTCGTCGGCCGCGCCGCCACGGGGCCCAAGGCTGGCGTCGCCGACTGGAACCGGACGTGGGGCGTCGACGGGAAACTCGGAATCGGCCAGCCTGTTACGGCGTCCGGTTTCATCGCAAAGACCGAGACACCCGGATTGTCCGGGGGACGACAGTATGCCTTCAACAGCGGGATCGAATACAAAGACCGGATCCACCGAACCTATCTCGAGTACGGCGAGTTCGGCGAACAGTTCAATCCCGAGGTCGGTTTCCTGAGGCGGCCCGGTGGGAGCCGACGCTTGACCGCTGGTTGGCTTGGCACGATGCGCCAGACAGGCGTCAAGGAAAAAGGGTTCCGCGAGCTGCTGCCGCACGTCATCTACACTGGGTACTCGAATTTCGACGGGAGCCTCCAAACGGCGACGCTCCACATGGACAACCATCTGGATTGGACCAACGGCAACTACATCGCTCCTGCAGTCGATATCACATGGGAGGGGCTGGATCGGCCATTCGAAATCTATCCTGGCGTGATCGTGCCGCCGGGCCTGTACCGCAGCCCGCATACCGCCTTCCGGACGAACCCCGACAAGAGAAAGTCGCTCTTCGCAAACTTCGACTGGGACTATGGCGGCTTCCTCTCGGGCCATCAGAACAGCACGAGCGTCGCGCTGACGGGCCGACAGGAGGCTAGGGTCCAGGCATCGGTTCGCTGGACGCGGAACGATATCAATCTGCCACAGGGCGCGTTCGTCACGAATCTCGGAAACTTGCGGGCCACATACAACTTCTCGACGCGCTTCTACGCCAGCACGCTCATCCAGTACAACGACACTGCGCGGCGCTGGTCCACGAATCTCAGAGTGGCATGGCTGAACGCGTCGAGCACCGGCTTGTACCTGGTTTACAACGACACCGAAGCGTTCAACGGCCTCGGGCCGGTCAACCGTTCGTTCATTGTGAAGTATTCCCGCGAAGTCGACGTCCTGCGATGAGCAGACGACACCAGCCTGATGAGGAACGCAGGCGCGTGCTCATTGATCTGGCAATTGGGACTCACCGGCTCTACTCTTGTATCCCGTGTGTCCTTCGTGTCCATTCTTCTTGACGTGAGAGTGGTATGACATCAATTCGGCAGACGCGCGCCGCGTTCGTCCTGGGCAGCCTCGCCACAGTCGCCATTGGGATCGGAACTCTCGCGGGAATTGAGGCGCAATCGGCCGCGACGGCGATCAGCTTCACTTCTGTTCAGGCCGACCAGGGTCAGTCGGTGTACGTCGAACAGTGCGCGTCGTGTCACGGCCAGTACTTGGACGATGGCCAGTTTGGACCGCCGCTCAAGGGCGTTGACTTCCGCGCGAGATGGTCGCGGCCCGCAGATGCGCTGTTCACGACCATGAGCGCGAGCATGCCACCGGCGAGGCCGGGAACGCTTGGCGACACGAGCTATGCACGGCTGCTTGCGTTCATCCTTCAGGAAAACGGGTCGCAACCAGGTGAGCGGGAGCTCCCCGGGGATCCCGATGCGCTGAAGGCGATGGCCTCACCCGACTGGCCTCCTGTCCAAGGCGGAGGCATCGCGCCAGGTGTGAAGATCCCGCCGCCTCCGCCGCGGATCACTCCACTGGACAAGATCCGCTCCGTCACCGAAGCGATGCTCAACAAGGTGCCGGAGGGTGACTGGCTGATGTGGCGGCGGAGCTACGACGCCTCGGGGTTCAGTCCTCTCAAACACATCAATAGATCCAACGTCAAGGATCTGCGAGTCGCATGGACCTGGTCGCTGCCGAGTGGCGCCAATGAATCGACTCCGATCGTGCACGACGGAGCCCTGTTCGTTCACGGGTACGGTGACAAAGTCCAAGCGCTCGACGCCGCGACGGGCGACCTGCTCTGGCAGTATTCCCGGCGCTTGCCGAAAGGCGTGGCGCCGAGCGTCAAGCGCGGTCTGGCGATTTACGGCAACCGTCTGTACGTCCCGACGTCGGACGCCCATATCGTCGCGCTCGCGGTCAAGACCGGCCGCGTGATCTGGGACACCGAAGTGGGCGACCCGAAGGCGGGCTACCGAATGACCGGCGGGCCGCTGGTGGCACGCGGCAAGGTGATGATCGGAACGACCGGCCGCGCCGAAGGAGGCAATTTCATCGCGGCGCTCGATGCAGAGACGGGGAAGGAAGTCTGGCGGTTCTACTCCATCGCGCGTCCGGGTGATCGGGGAGGCGACAGCTGGAACGGATTGCCTCTCGAGAAGAGAAACGGCGGTTCCGTGTGGATCCCCGGCAGTTACGATCCGGTCCAGAACCTGGCCTTCTTTGCACCGGGCAACACATACGATACGGCCCCGCTCCGAACGCCGGTGCAGCAACGCGGCGTGACCAACGACGGGCTCTATCTGGATTCGACGCTCGCGATCAACCCGGACACGGGCCAACTCCAGTGGTACTTTCAGCACCAGAACAACGGCCAGTGGGATCTCGACTGGGCGTTCGAACGGCTCGTCGCGCAGTTGCCGGTGAACGGCCAGCTGCAGAGTGTCGTGGTCACCGCGGGCAAGCAGGCCATCTTCGATATCGTCGATACGGAAACCGGCAAGTACGCGTCCTCGCTCGATCTAGGACTGCAGAATATCGTCACGTCGATCGATCCCAAGACGGGCTTCAAAACGGTTGACCTCGATCTCGTTCCCGGCGACGGGAAGACCAAGATGGTGTGTCCGCATGTGGGCGGCGGGCGGGGCTGGCTCCCCACGTCGTACGACCCGGTCACGAAGATCATCTATGTGCCGATCGTCGAGGCGTGCATGGATCTGTGGCCGGTCCCGCAGGCCGGGCGCGGCAGCCTGTCGACCGGTGTACGGTGGACCCTCCGGCCGCGACCCGAGAGCGACGGGAAGTATGGACGGCTGCAAGCGATTGATCTCGCAACGAAGAAGACGGTCTGGGTCGAACGCCAGCGCGCGCCGGTGACCACGGGCACACTCGTGACCGCTGGAGGCTTGGTTTTCGCCGGGTCGCTCGACCGGATGTTCAGTGCCTACGACGCCGCCACGGGCGCCGAGCTCTGGAAGACCCGCCTGAACGACGTGCCGAGTTCCGCACCGATCAGCTATTCGGCCAACGGACAGGACTACATCGCTGTGATCGTCGGTCCTGGCGGGTTTCAATCGAATGCATATTTGCCGCTGGTGCCCGAGATTCAGAATCCTCCAGACCACGGCGCCGCCATTTGGATTTTCGAAGCGCCGGCGAGTACTGCGGAAAAAGTGACGCGTTAGGAGACGGACATGGGCCGAACATTGATTCGACACTCGATCATCGCCGTTGCCGACGCGGCCGCCGCCGCAGCCGGCGCAAGTTCAATCGGCGAAAGCCGCCCGGTACCTGCTTCATCTTCATCGCCTCAAGATTCACCCGCATCATCCAAAGCTGCGCCGCCGATGCCGAGAGATCGGTACGACAGGATGAGAGGAGTTGCAGATGCGTAGTCCCCTTCGTCGCGCGCTGTCCATCCTGGCGTGTGCGCCACTCCTCGCGCTTGTCGTGGCGACGCCACGTCTTGCGAGCCAGACGGGCGCCTCAAATCAACCCGGCAAGACGAAAGGCGAATGGCCGCATTACGCCGCTGACCTGCGTGGCAGTCGCTACTCGCCGCTCGATCAGATTGACGCCTCCAACTTCAACACGCTCGAGGTCGCATGGCGCTTCAAGCCAGACAATCTCGGCCCCCGTCCCGAGTACAACCTGGAAGGCACGCCCCTGATGGTCAACGGCGTGCTCTACACGCCCGCAGGCGCGCGACGAGCGGTGGTCGCGCTCGATGCCAAGACCGGCGAGTTACTGTGGGTGCACGGCATCAATGAAGGGAAGCGCGCCGCGGTGTCGCCGCGGCAGCTCTCCGGTCGCGGGGTTGCGTACTGGACCGACGGCAACGGCGACGAGCGCATTCTGTACATGACGATTGGCTATCGCCTCGTCGCGCTCAATGCCAAGACCGGTCAGCCGATTGCTTCGTTCGGCAAGAACGGCATCGTGGACCTGAAGGACGGCATGGTCTACGGACCCGGCACACAGATCGACCTGGACACCGGTGAGGTCGGGATTCATGCGACGCCGACCATCGCGAAAGACATTGTGATTGTCGGTTCGACCTTCGCGGAAGGCCAGGCCGTCCCCACGCACAACAACACCAAAGGTCTCGTGCGCGCGTTCGACGTTCGCACGGGCAAAAAGCTGTGGGGGTTCAGCACGATTCCTCGGCCCGGCGACTTCGGCAACGACACGTGGCTGGAAAACTCCTGGGCGTACAACGGCAATGTGGGCGTGTGGTCCCAGATCACGGTCGATGCAGAGCTCGGCCTCGTTTACCTGCCGGTCGAGACACCCTCATCCGATCTCTACGGCGGACACCGGCCCGGAAACAACCTTTTTGCGGAGAGCATCGTCTGCCTTGATCTGAAAACTGGACAGCGCAAGTGGCATTTCCAGATGGTGCACCACCCGATCTGGAACATGGATATGCCAGCCGCACCGCTCCTCGCTGACCTGACGGTCGGGGGTCGGGCGATCAAAGCGGTGGCCGTCCCCACGAAGCAGTCCATGCTCTTCGTCTTCGACCGCGTCACCGGTCAGCCGGTGTGGCCCATCGAGGAGCGACCGGTGCCAAAAGGAGACGTGCCGGGTGAGTGGTACGCGCCCACGCAGCCGTTCCCAACCAAGCCGCCGCCCTATGCTCGCAATTATGTCAAGGTGCCCGACGACTTGATTGATTTCACGCCTGAGATGCGGGGACAGGCGCTCAAGCTTCTCGAACGATACAAGGTCGGGCCCCTCTATACACCGCCCATCCTCGGCAGCGTCGACGGCCTGCTGGGCACCATGACCATCGGCAACATGGGAGGCGGAACGAACTGGCCGGGCGCGGGGTTCGATCCCGAGACGAACATCTTCTATTCCCATGCCGGAAATGGCTCCATCAACGTGCTCTCGCTCGCCCCCCCGCGTCCCGGCTTCTCGGATATTCGATACGTCGCTGGCGTTTCGGGGCGGCGACCACGGGCTGCTGGTGAAGATGCGACGAACGCTGAGGGACCCGCCGCAGGCGGCGGGACTCTGGGGCCGAATGTGAATGGGTTGTTCATCGTGAAGCCGCCATATGGCCTACTGTCGGCGATTGACATGAACCGTGGCGAGCTCGTATGGCAGGTGCCGCACGGCGAGACGCCAGACAGCGTCAGAAATCATCCCGCGCTGAAGGGGCTGAGCATTCCCAGAACCGGGCAAGGTGGGGCGACGTCCAACGTCGGCTTGGCGATCACGAAGACCTTGGTCATCCTCGGCGACCGCATGGTCACAGCGCCTCCGGGGCGGCAACGAGGCGCGATGCTGCGCGCGTACGACAAGAGGACAGGCCAGGAAGTCGGTGCCGTCTGGATGCCAGCGGGGCAAACTGGATCGCCGATGACCTACATGTGGGAGGGCACGCAGTACCTCGTTGTCGCCGTGGGCGGCGGTACTCATACGGGGGAATACATCGCATTCAGGCTTCCGGAGAGCGGCACGCGGACGAATGCCCGGAAGGCCCCGTGATTCCAGCCCGACGCGTCAAGAATCCACCGGCGACGAGCAATTCGTGGGTGGGACTGTAGCCGGCAACGCGCGTTAGTGGTGTGCCGGACGTCCCTTGAGCATGAAAATGGCGCGCTCCAGGCGCGCTTCCATTGCCTTGTCCAAGTCGATGAAACGAACGGCGAAGCCAAACCCTGGACGGCTGTAGAGCGTTTCGGCCTTCGTCGTAATCCACCCTTCCTGCGGAAGGTCGATCTTCAGAACAATCAGCGTCCCTTCCTGCTGCTCGTGAAGAGAGTGGACGAAACAGCCCCCCAGGCTCAGGTCGTAGATGCGGATGGGTGTCTCGAGGAGCCCGACGCGATAGCCATCAAAGGGACCGGCGACGCGATCGTGCTTCCGCCTGGAATGATCAGCGTCCACCGCGGGCTCTGGGGAAGCCTCCGACTCGACAACCGCAACGTTTCGCGCGCGCTCTCGGTGCGGCTGTTTTCCAATATCCGAGGGAAAGGGATTCCAGAGGTCGTCGCTCTTTGGCACGTTCACCATAAGACCGCTCCATAGATGTCTTTCATAGTCATATAGAATACTATTGTGTCCTTCTTGAACACACAATGGAAAGTAAAGAGAGGGGGCGGTTCAACTACGAATTCAAGACGAAAGCGTGTGCAGCTTTGTGCACGAAGAGGACCCGCGACGCGCGCTCATATCTCTTACGGCGCGCGTAAGGCCTTTCCTCGCGCGTAAGCGCTATTTGCGCGTGGGTCTGATTTCGCCCGAATCACGCTGTCTCGCAGTGGTCCTGTGTTTGCTCTATGCCGGCCATGACCAACGTGCGTGCAGGGCTCGTTCTATTTCTTTCTGCACTCGGCCCACTGACGGTGACGGCGCGCCCAGCCTCGGCGCTTCCAGCAGAGGTCGCCGCGCAGACGCACAGCGCGAAACCATCGAGTACTCATGAAGCTCAAGAAGAAGATGCCGCGATCCTGCAGCCGGCCGAGCCCGAATATCGTCTGATCGATCTTCCAACGGCACTGCTGCTGCCGACCCATCGCGGTAGCTTCGACCTCACCCACCGTTTCGCCGGCAATCTGAGGCGCGGCACGTTCGCGGAGAACGCGAAGAGTCTGTTCGGGCTCGACCAGGGTGCGCTCATCGGGCTCGAGTTCCGATACGGCATCGCCCGACATCTTCAGGCCGCGGTGTACCGCACGAGTATCGATCGAACGATTCAGATCCACGGCAAGTACGACGCCGTCCGTCAACGCGGCCCTTCCCCGGTATCGGTGTCGGCGCTGTTGTCCGTCGAGGGCACCGACAACTTCTCAGGCACGTACTCTCCGGCCGTCGGCGCGGTGCTCTCGCGCCAGATCGGAGACCGAGCGGCGTTGTACGCCGTGCCTATCTGGGTGCACAACACAGGCGCACAGTCCGGTCCGACGCGCGAGACCTCCATGGTTGGCGTTGGCGGCCGTGTCCGATTGTTTCCGACCGTCTATCTCGCGGCAGAAGCCTCTCCGCGCGTCGGGGGCTATCAACCCGGACCACCGGAATTCGGCTTCGCACTCGAGAAGCGGGCTGGCGGCCATATGTTTCAGCTCAACTTCACGAACACGTTTTCGACGACATATGGACAGGTCGCGCGTGGCGGATTCAACGACAGCATCTATCTCGGCTTCAACCTGGCTCGAAAATTCTTCTGACACCGAAGGAGCGCCTCATGAACCGTTCGTGGACCGCGGGATTCGTCTTGTTCGTCGTGTTGTCAGCACCCGCCTGCTCGGACTCTCCAGCCGGACCTTCGACCACGCCGCCGCCGAAATTCACGGCGCAGCTGCTGCCGGCCAACGAAGTGCCGCCGATCACCAACGCCGACGCGTCCGGGAGCGGCACGATGACGTTCACGCTGAACGTGACGCGCGATGCGGCACAGCAGATCACATCGGCGACAGGCGACTTCACCGTGACCTTGACAGGATTTCCCGCGAATACGACGTTGACGGGCGCCCACATTCACCCGGGACGGCCGGGAGTCAATGGCGGCGTCCAGACTAGTCTTGGGATTGCGGCTGGTGAGTTCGTACTGACCAACGGGTCGGTCACGTTCAGCAAAAACAGCGTCCCCGTCGACGCCACGGCCGCCCAGAACATGATCAACGATCCGATCGGCTTCTACTTCAACGTCCATACCACGATTAGCGCAGGCGGCGCCGCCCGTGGACAGTTGGCGAGGCAGTAGCCAGGTCCTTCGGATTCTTCCGACCGATCCCGGCATCAGCCCGGAGGAAGGGGGTCCGACGCGCGTCATTCCGGTCGTGCGTCCGAGAGCCGGGTGCGTCACTGCCCGCCTTGCCGGATGCCCGAGAGGAATGATAGCGTCGGACAGGATCCTTGAGCACACGCACACGAGCGCTTCGCTTCTTGACACGGTCGTTGGCAGCCATCGGCGTCGCGCTTGCGCTCGCGCCTCTCGTTGATCCGTGTGCGCTCGCCCAGGCGCCCGCTCCAGACCCCTCAGACATTGCGGCCGGGATGCGGATCTACCGGCAGAAGGCCGACTGCCAGTCGTGCCACGGCTGGGCGGGCGATGGGCAAAAAATGGACACGCAGATGCCCGACGGTGCGAACCTGCGCACGACACGCCTCGACCGTGACGCCATCGTCCACACCATCAAGTGCGGCCGCCCCGGAAAACAGATGCCGGCTTTCGATCGCCTCGCGTACAGCGACGGCCGATGCAATGACATCAAAGCGGCGGATCTGAAGCGGCTCAACCTGCAGCTGCCGGATCCTGCAGCCACGCTTCAGTCGCGTGAGATCGAGCAGCTCGCGGACTTCCTCTTTGCCAAAGTCATCGGGAAGGGCCCCATGGATCGCGCGTCCTGCATCACATTCTGGGGCTCGGATGTCGAAGCCTGCAGCGAGTTTCCCAAGTAGCCCGACGCGACTCAGTTCAGGGCAAAGACGAACACGTAGCTCGAGTTCTGGAGGTTGTCGAACTTCACCGGATGCAGATGCCTGCCGCTCGTCTGCACGGCCAGGTACTGCTTCGGTCCGACGGCGTATGTGACCGGCGAGCCCTTGAGCGGCGTGCCCAGGTTGAAGCGCCAGAGCTCTTCGAGTGTTTCATCGTTGTACGCGACAACCCAGCCATCCTGCAGCGCCGTGAACACCACCCCACCCGCGGTCGCCGTCACACCGGAGCGGATCTCGATGTCCGTGACGGCCTTCGCAAGCACCTTGTGATTGACGGCGTCGAACGCCGTGACCGCGCCGTAATACAGGTCGCTGTTGAACTTGCGAGGCTGGCTGGCTTTCATGTCGACGCCGCCGTCCTTGGATCGTGCTACCACGGCCGCGCCATTCTGCGAAAAGCACCCTTCGGTGCCGACGCCGTACGCGATGCCCTTGATCGGGTTGAACGCCAGCGGTTGATGGGCAATGCCCCCGTGCCAGGTCGGGCATGTCCGCTTCATCCCATCCCCGCGCAGGGCACGCGCCGCGGGGTTGTAGAGCTGCACGTCGAGCTTGGCGCTGTACTCGAGCGGCTTGCCCGTTTTCTGGTCGATGCCCTTCGTCCAGTTCAAGTCGTTGACGAATTTCTCTGCCTTGATGAACTTGCCCGTCGTCCTGTCGAGCGAGTAGTAGAAGCCGTTCCGTGCATAGTGGCCGACAACTTTTCTCTTCTCACCGTTGATCGTCGTGTCGTACAGCATGTGGACGCCGACCTCGTCGAAGTCCCACGAATCATTCGGTGTGTACTGGAAGTGCCAGGCCAGCTTGCCGGTGTCGACATTGAGGGCGATGACCGAGTCCGTATACAAGTTGTCGCCCGGACGGAACTGTGGATCGTAAATCGGATACGGGTTGCCTGTGCCCACGATGTAGAGCTTCGACACAGGGTCGTACGACCCCGTTTGCCAGATCCCGCCGCCTCCGGTTTTCCACGCGTTGTGGTCGTCCTTCCACGTTTCGCTGCCTGGATCGCCCGGCTTGGGGATGGTGTAAAACCGCCACAATTCGTTGCCGGTTTTCACGTCGAGCGCCGCAACCCACCCGCGCGTGCCCGCGTCGCCCGCGCCATTTTGTACGATGACCTTGCCGTCGGCGACGAGCGGCGCGGTGAGGAACTTTTCCAGACCGCCGAACTCGTTTCTTGCGGCGATCTTCTTCTCCCACACAATCTCGCCGTTCTCTCGATTGAGGGCGACGACGCGGCCGTCAGGCAGGTTGGTGATGACCCGATCCTCCCACAGCGCAATCCCGCGGGTCCGCGGCGCGTTCCCTTCGTGTTGAACCGCGAGATCGGCCACCCACACGAACTTCCCGTGGTCTGGGAGGCGTGCGTCAATCTTGTAGACGGTGCCCCAACCGTCCGTGGTGTACATGAAGCCGTTGTCGATGAGGGGATTGACTTCGTTCTCCGGGCCGTTCTGTCCCACATCCTGCATTCCGCCGAGCGCCATCGCCCACACCATGCGCAGGTTTCTGACCGTCTCCCGGTTGATTTGGGTGAGTTTCGAGTAGCGCGTCGAGCCGTAGTCCCCATTCATCAGCAGCCAGTTCTGGGGCTCACTCATCGCATTGTTCAAACGGTCCTGGCTGACCGTGAGCGTGTAGTCGGCCGCCCCGATGACCGCGGAAGCGGTCAGTGTGCAGGCGAAGGCGATCGCGATCCGCGTGCAAACCGGCATAGGTCGGTCTCCTCTAAAGCCGTGAACGGGGCCGGCTCAGACCATTAGTGTAAACGGAATCGTGACGCGCGCCGCTTCAACGCATCGACCTCAACGCATGCAGATCGGCCAAATCCTTCGGATTCTTCCGCCCAACCCGCTCTTCCTCGCGCGGTCCGCAGACCGCTCGGAAGTCGCACCATCGACACGCGCCATCGGCAGGGGCGGCCACGAGAAATCCGCGCTCCACGGACCGATCGATGATGGTGAGCACCTCGAGGCCCTGCCGGCGTCTGTACTCGTCGAGCGGGATCTTGTGATCCGCAAATCCACCAGCTGTCGTGCAATAGAACAGACGCCCTTCGCTGACGGTCTTGTGCAGCGCCTGCTCCACGACCGCGCTGTACAGCACGGGTTGCAGCACTGTGCCGCCTCCAACGATCAGATCCGGCTTCGAGCGGTTCTTGCCAGTCTTGTGATCGGTCACCCGCAGGATGTCTGGACGGTCCGATCGTTCCTCGATCAGATCCACGGAGCCGCGCAGCAGGAACCGGCCGTCGACGAGTACCGGGTCTGCGACGCTCCGCGGATCCCGCCCTTCATCGTGGAGGCCGAAGCTGAACTCGAAGTATTCCGGCCGCCACTCGTCCTCGTCCGCCATCTTGCGCACCCAGATACCGAGGTCTCGCGCGATCTCCGCGATCTCGTCGCGCCAGACGCGATCGATCGCGGGCACGAGCTGCTCGGCGTAGTCGGCCGCCACGCGGGCGAGCACCGTCTCGAGCCGCTTCGCCGCGGAGGGAACCGCCGGCCTGGTGACCGGCACCTCGCCGCGCTCCTTCAACTCACGCAGCAGCTGCGCCTGGACCTTGTGAAACAGGCTGCCGCGCGTAAGCGGATCCATGCGCAGCAGCGGCTCCGGTTCGTCCCATGGTTCGAGGCGATGGATGGTCGCCAGCAGGAACTGATACGGACAGGTCGCAAATCGCTGCAGCGCCGATAGCGAATACGGACGCGTCGCCAAGCGCTGCGCGGCGATCGCACGGTCGATGCCCGGCGTCACCGCCACGATGCCGTCGCTCGACGACCACGTCGAGCGTCCACGCGACCAGCGGCTGACAACCGAGCGGCGCAGCGCCTCGTTGAGGCCGAGCATGTAGTGTGCGCGTCCCTTGACGGACGGATCGCGCGCGTCGAGCAGCGGCTTCAGCACCGACAGGTCGTGTTCGAGGTCGTCGATCGCCTGATCGGGGTCTTTCGGAGCAGGCCAGCCAAGCGTGGCGCCCGCCTCCTCCGCGGCCTCGGCGGCGAGTACACGGTGATCGGGCACGCGTCCGGTGATCGCGCGCATCACATCGAGCGCATAGAAGGACGGCACTCGTGCGCGCGTCTCGGCCACGTCCATGCGTGGATAGGAAACGTAGAGGCGTTCGCCAGCTGCGCCGATGGCAATCTTCAGCAACAAACGTTCCGTACTGCCCCGTTGCTCCTGATCCATGAGCGCTGGATCGATCTCATGGCGCCGGTTGTCGAGCAGCAGCGGATCCTCGCGCGGGCGCTGTGGCACGACGCGCTCGGCGAGGCCTGGCACGAACACGACCCGGAACGCGCGTCCGCGCGCCTGATGCGGCGTGCCGACGAACACCTTGCCGTACCGCTTCGCCGGCGGTTCCCAGTCAAGGGTGATGAGGCGTTCGCGAAGGACGTCGCGCGCCTCTTCGAGGCCGATCGGGCCGACGCTCGCCATCGGACGCAACTCCGCGAGCGTCTCCACCACGCGACCCGGCCGATAGAGCGCCCGTGAGGCGAGCGCCTCGAAGCGTTCGAGCCATTCGCCCCAGCTCGCGCGCTCCGGCCACTCCGCCAGATCATCGATGATGGGCAGCGCGAAGGTGCGCAAATGCCGGAGATTGCGGAGATCACGCTGGAGCCGCGCGACCCTGGGCGACTCTGGCTCGTCGCGACGAAGCTCGTCCAGCCGCAAGTGATAGTCGGCCGACAAGCCGTCGAGCCGCCTCCGCCACCGTGCTCGGCCCTCCAGTCTCGTTCGCCCCCCGACAACGGCCGATTCGACGATCAGCTCTTCCCACTTCCACGGCGACCGCAACGTGCCGGCCACGATGGCATCGTCATCGGAGTCGGCGAGGGGCACATCGGGCACCGCCAGGTCAGGGTCGCCGTCGTCGACGCCGGCAAGCCCGCCCCGTCCATCGAACACCTCGTCCCGCGGGCAAACCAGTGTCGGCGCCGACTTGGCATCGAGACGCGGCACTTGGCCGAGCGACAGGTACTCATCGAATCGTTTCGCCGACAGCCCTTCGACGCCGCAGGAGAGCAGCGCCACGAACGCACGCCCCGCGGGGTCTGGACGCCGCGTGCCGCGATCGAAGTACACCGGCACGCCCGCCCTCGCGCCGGCGTGCTCGAGCAGCCCGAGGTACTGTTGCGGTGACCGCAGAAAGACCGCCATCTCGTCGAACGGCACGCCGCGTTCAGCCTCGCTGAGGACACGCCGGACAATCTCGAGTGCCTCTCGCCCTTCACCCGGTGCCGAGAACAGCCGGACATCGCCCGCGCGGTCCCGCAGGGGCGGCGGCTCGGCGAGGAAGACGTGACGGCGCAGGTGAACCAGATCGCTCTCTGGCGGCGCGGTGTCGGACTTCTCTTGTACGACAGCCCCGAGCCTGATGAACCCCTCACGGACCCGTTCATCACCGTCAGGTACGGTCGCCAGGACTTCCGGAGCGCGTCGAACCAAAGCGCCGACGAAGTCGAGCTCGGACCGCGAATCGGCGGCCACATCGAGCAGTACAAGCGGGAGGCCGACCCAGCGCGTCCGGCCCTCGGCGCAGGCCTCCGACGCGAGCCGGAAGAGCGCTGCCCGATCATCGACCCCGGCGCGGCCGAACTCCTCCTCGACGCGCGCCAGCAACCGACCAATGTCGCGAATCGCCGGAGCGATAGACCCGACCTCCCGCGGTCTCGTCGTAGGCCCGCCCTCCCCGGGTCGCGTCGTAGACCCGCCCTCCCCAGGTCGCGTCGTAGACCCGCCCTCCCCAGGTCGCGTCGTAGACCCGCCCTCCCCAGGTCGCGTCGTAGACCCGCCCTCCCCAGGTCGCGTCGTAGGCCCGACCTCCTTAGGTCGGGCGATGAGATCGTCGCTTGAAATACCCGCCAGCCTCAACTCGTGCAGCGTCCGCGCGAGCGCCTTCGGGAACCCTGGCATCGAGGCGACCGGCGCGAAGTACGTGAGCTCTCCTGCAGCCTTCGCGTCGAACGCCGCCCTCACGGCCACGGCCTCGCTCCCCGCGAACCCACCGGGCGATCGGCGGCCACCAGCCAACTGCGCGCTCGCGATGCGCGCCGCGAGTTCCGTGAGGCTGAAACGTGAGAGGCCAAACGTCGCGCCGACCTGACGTCCAAACGCGCGTGCGAGATCGTCGGCGGCGCCGCGCGACGCGCCCACGATAAGCACTTCTCCCGATGACGGACGCTGTTGCAGAAAATTCGTGGCCGCCGCCAGCCGGGCCGTGGCTGATGGGGAGGCGATCAAGCGGAACATCGCAGGGCCACTCCTTCCGGACGCGCTGCCGGACACCGGAAAGCGCGACGCCACGCCGCGCCGAACTGCCTCCACGTTAGAGACTGAGGGATTGGAATTCAAGCGGAATCCCGTTTTCCCTCATGCCAGCAGCGGGTGACTCGACAAGCTCCTACAAAGACGTCGGCACAATGATGGAGATCTACATTTTAGTCTGGCGCGCCCGCCAACAACCGGGCGCCCTGCCATGACACCAATTCGTTTCTCATGAGCATCTTACGTGGCATCGCCGCTGCCGGTTCGCGCGGTCAGAATTGGCGCTCGGATTGCTGGAATTCCCCCAGCGCTGCGTGCGACTCTCAATGACCCCCATCGCTGAACCGTCGTCGGACATCCTGCGAGCGATGTTTTCCGCGTACGAGCTGGGCACGCCGTACGACGAGATGTTCGCAGCATCGGGCGAACCACATCCGCACTGCCGGCCTCTCTTCGGAGGTCTCCAGTCGACGTCAACCGCCGAGCTCGGCCGCCGCCAGACCGAGGCCGACAAGGCATTTCTTGCACAGGGCATTACGTTCACGGTGTACGGCGACGAGCTGGGCACCGAACGCATCTTCCCTTTTGATCTGCTTCCCAGGGTCATCACGGCGGCGGAATGGCGGACTGTGGATCGGGGACTCACACAGAGGCTCACGGCGATCAATCTATTTCTGAAGGACGTCTACAACGACGGGCGGATTCTCGCCGAAGGGGTCGTGCCTCGGGATCTCGTGCAGAGCTGCCGCCACTACCGTCGCGAGATGCGCGGCGTGCAAGTGCATCGAGACATTTACGTATCGATCGCCGGAACGGATCTCATCCGGCTGGAAGATGGCCGTTTCGTCGTGCTCGAGGACAACCTGCGCGTGCCGAGCGGCGTGTCTTACATGCTGGCCAATCGTGAAGTGACCAAACGCGTGCTCCCAGGACTCTTCGATCGCTGCCACGTCAGTCCCATCGCGCACTACGGGCGCGCACTCCTGGCAACCCTCCGCGCGCAGGCACCGCCGAACGTCACCGATCCCACATTCGTCGTCCTGACGCCAGGCGTCGGCAACTCGGCATACTTCGAACATGCGTTCCTCGCGCGCGAAATGGGCGTCGCACTCGTGGAAGGCCGCGACCTCCTGGTCCACGACAACATCGTCTACATGAGAACGACAGCGGGGCTGAAACGCGTGGACGTGATCTACCGCCGGGTTGACGACGACTTTCTGGATCCGCTGGCGTTCCGGCGGGACTCGCACCTCGGGGTCGCCGGACTGTTGAACGCGTATCGCAGCGGGAACGTGTCGATTGCCAACGCGATCGGCACGGGCCTCGCCGACGACAAAGCGCTCTACGCCTACATCCCGGCGATTATTCGCTTCTACCTCGGCGAGGATCCAATCCTGGGCAATGTCGACACGTACCTCCTGATGAATCCGTCGGATCGGGGCTATGTCCTCGACCATCTCGATACGCTGGTGGTGAAAGCCGTCGGGGAGTCGGGCGGCTACGGCATGCTGATTGGTCCTCACAGCACGGCCGCCCAGCGCGCGGAGTTCAAGGAGATGATTCAGCAAGACCCGAGGAACTTCATCGCACAGCCGACGCTTGCGCTGTCGCGCGCCCCCTGTTTCATCGATGGGCGGATTCAGCCGCGACACGTAGACCTTCGGCCGTACGTGCTCTATGGCGACTCGGTGACGATCGTCCCTGGAGGGCTGACGCGCGTCGCTCTGCGAAGCGGCTCGCTCGTCGTCAACTCGTCGCAGGGCGGCGGCAGCAAGGACACCTGGGTACTGGAGGATTGACCAACATGCTTCTGTCCCGAGTCGCCGACGCGCTCTACTGGATCGGCCGCTACCTGGAACGCGCGGAACGGACCGCGCGTCTCGTTGACGTGCGCCTGGACCTTGGACAGGACCGCCTGCCCGACTCGGACGGCTGGGAGTTTCATGCGCTCTATGCCGCGGCCAGGACCGGCCGCCCAGGGAACGCCGCGACCGTCTCCGAGCTGATCGAGGAGCTGATTTTCAATCCGACCAACCGCGATGCGGTGTTCGCGTGCGTCACCGCCGCGCGCGAAAACGCGCGACAGGTGCGTGAGGAGATCACCTCCGACATGTGGGAGCAGGTGAACGCGTTGTTCCTGCGACTGAAGGATGCGCGCAGCGAAGGCACGTGGCTGGATCGGCCGCACTATGTGTTCCGCATGGTTATTGAGGGTGTGCACCTGTTCGAGGGTGTCACCGACGCCACGATGGGGCACGGGGAGGGCTGGCAGCACCTGAGGGTTGGTCGATTTCTCGAGCGCGCGAGCGCGACAGCCGCGCTCGTGGACCTGCACTTCAAGAGCGGCGCGTCGCTACCGGCGAATCACGTTGATTGGGTCGGGCTCCTCCGTTCGTGTTCCGCACTGGAGGGCTACTGTCGCTGCTACACGGCCGACTTGCGGCCGGAACGCATCGCCGAATTCCTGATTCTCAACCCGGAGTTCCCGCGGTCGGTGCGGTTCGCCCCGTGGAGCGGCCGGGCGGCGATGCTCTTTATTGACGTGTCGGGGTACTCGAAGCTCACGTCGCGGCTGGCGTAGACGCCGCCGAAG
>ORMF012400903.1_pt1 | contig 17870 bp, 20 predicted proteins | sample 1779871 | NCBI WGS metagenome assembly ORMF01 (sample SAMEA104232316, study PRJEB22302) | groundwater metagenome | biome: forest; feature: aquifer; material: groundwater | place: USA | collected 2011-08-07 | depth 5.4 m
ATGCCCGTGGCGATGATCTTTGCTTCTGGCTCGCCATCGAGAAGTTTCTCCGTTGGCGGGCGTTGGCGGGGCTTTCGTTCGAGAGCCTGCTCGAAACCTTCCAAAACGAAGCGTTGCCGGATCGTTTCGACGGTTTTGGTTCGGCACCAGAAAGCCTCAGCGATGTGCTGATCCGTCCACCCCGGTCCATCGGCATCAGCCTTCAACAAGATCTGAGCCCGGCGAACTTTCTCGCTCGTCCCCTTGAGTTTCTTAACGGTCACACGACACATTTCACGTGCTTCTTCCGTGAGCCGAACGATATACTTCTTCTGCATGGGAACCCTCCAGCCGGCAGCCCCAGGCGCCGTAGCCGAACGTGCTGGGCCGCCAACCAGGCCGATCGTCGCACAAGACGGCCAGGCTGACGACGGTCCTATTATACAATTGGCGAATGGCCAAGTTGTAGTCGAACATCCGCGCCGCGAAGTCCTTTTCATAATCACCCTGGATTTCCACATGGATGAGCAGCCAGTGTTCGCTGCCATCCATGCGCCAGATTTTGAAAAGCTTGTCGGCCAGGCGTTTGCCGACCTTCGCCCGGCGCACGATCTGCTGGAACTCCTTGTCCAGGGCGGTGTAGCCTTGCGACCAATCGACGTCGGCATGGATGTCGGGGAAGAAAAAATCGAGGAATGATCGCAGGTAGACTTGAAGCGCTTCCTTCCAAGGGCTGTCGAAGTCATCGGCAGTTCGCTGGGGTTTCGGCATCGTCCCGACTATAGCGAGAGACGCGACGGCGTGCAAGAATCGGCATCACTTCCTCTTCTTCTTCGCCCCCCGCTCCGCCTCGTGGATCAGCTTTTCCAGGGCGGCGGCGATCGCCTTCGCGTCGGGCAGGCCGCCCGGCTCGTAGCCGGCGGAGTTGCCGACCCACTTGTGGCGGATCACGCCCTGGTGATCGAGGACGTAGAAGGTCGGCGTGCTGGGCAGGTTCCATTTACCGATGATCTCCTCTCCGTTTACAAACGACCGCCAGGGCAGCTTCTCCTTGTCCATCGTCGCCTTGAGTTCAGCGGTGGTGAAGCCGTTGACGTTGACGCCGATCAGGGCGAACGGTTTGTCGTGCAGGTTCTTGACGAGCGACCGCTCGTGGGGCCATTGGAGCCGTCAGCCGAGTCAGTATTTGTTCCAGAAGTCGAGCAGCACGACCTTGCCGCGGTAGTCGCTCAGCGCAAAGCGCTGGCCGTCCTGGTCCTCGCCTTCGATGTCCGGCGCCTGCTTGCCGACCAGCAAGTTGCGGAATTCGAACAACTCCGCCTGGGCCTTCTCACCGACCGTGCCGCTGTAGGGAATCTTGGCAACGCGATATTTACCTGCGGCCGATTCGAAGAGTGCTTCGATCTCTCGACCAACTTTGGCGCGATCCTGCCGCTGCAAGGCGTCGAGGTAGTCCTGACCGAACAGCTTTGCATGTGACTTGGCGACTTCCGGCCGCTCCTTGAACTGGTTCAGCCGTTGCATGCGGTTGTTGAGGAACTGGCCGAGCGACAGGCAGGCGAGCGCCTGGACGTCTTTGTGCGGGCTTGTCTCCAGGATCGTGCGCAGGAACGTTTCGTACTCAGGCCGGAAGCCCGTATTGATCCGCTGGCAGATCGGGCCGATCTTGTCGCTCTTGACGTGGTCGCGCAGCAAGATCGCCATGGCCCGCATCCCTGGATTGTCCGCGCCACCGGCCGGGTAAGCGTTGTGATTCACCATCCAAATGGCCTGGATCAGAGCGTCCACCGCGATGGGTTGCTTCGGATTTTGCTCGGCCAGCTTCAAGAATTTCGACGAGATGTCGGGCCGCCGTTTGTCCAAACGCTCGATGAGCTGCTTGCGCTCCTCGTCGGACTTGGCGCCCCCGCCGGCGGCGGTTTGGTATTCCTTGAGAATTGCTTTGTATTGTGCTTCCGGCGTGGCGGGCTGAGGTTGATCGTCGGCGACTGTCACCGCCACGCCGAGAACAAGAGCAACGATGACTGCCCGGATCTTTTGGAAATCCTGCGAAATGCCCGTATCCAGCAGATAGCGGCGGATCACGACGCTTCTCCCAAGTTCATCTGCTGCCGGACCGCTTCAATATTGAAACGCCGGTGCTCCGCGCGATAGCGCTCCATCTCGGCGCGCTCCGCGTCGCTCAGCACCAGGGGCTCGATCGTGTCAACCCATGCAACCCAATCCGCTAGCGCTTCGGCATCGTCGCGCCATTCGGATTCGTCCAGGCCGATCTTCACCGACGCCGGCACCGGTTCCACCAGCAACTCGCTGCCGTCCGGCCAATCCACGGGCTCCGTGGGCAGAATCTGACCGTTGGTCCAGATCGCTTTGATCGCATTCATGATCCACCTCCGTTTCGTCCTCAATTCTACTCGAAAACCGAGCCCCGTGCGGCCTGCCTAAAAATCTCGCCGCGATGTCGGGCCGCCGTTTGTCCAATCGCTCGATGAGTTGCTTACGTTCCTCGTCGGACTTGGCGCCCCCGCCGGCGGCGGTTTGGTATTCCTTGAGAATCGCTTTGTACTGTGCTTCCGGCGTGGCGGGCTTGGCCTGGGGTTTGTCCGCGGCGACCTTCAAGTTCCAAAGCCTGATCCATCCCGTTTTTTGACCGCCACCGACCACCAACGTTTCGCCATCGGGAGCGAACGCGAGATCGCGAACAGGATCCAGTGCCGGTGAAGTCTGTTGGGACCGGAACTCTTTCGCCTTGAATACGTCCCAGACCTTGACGAGCCCATCCGCATAGCCCACCGCCAATCGTTTGCCATTCGGAGAAAAGGTAACTGCTTGAGCAGAGGACGGACGCTTGAGGATTCTTTCGGCCGTCCCCGATGCCACATTCCACACCCATACCTCTCCTTGATCTTTCTTCGCCAGGGCCAAACAGAGCGTTTTTCCGTCTGCGGCAAAAGACATTGAACGGATGGACCATCCCGGTATCACTACATGCCCAATGGCCTTGCCCGTTTTGATTTCCCAAATCTTCGCGGTGCCACTGCCCAACTCGTTGACATGTGTGCTAGCGTGGACAGTGGCCAACGTAGTCCCATCGAAGGAGAGCGCCAATCGCTCCACGCCCGGTGCCTTTCGCAGGCTTGGAGGCAACCCGAGCAGATCCTCTTTCCCGCCTTTTGGGAAAAACGTGGCCGCGGTGTAGTCAACTCGCGGTAAGCGCTCCTTCAGAGTGGGCATCTCCCAAATCCGAACCTCGCCGGGGCCTTCCCCCTTACCGGTCCCGGTGACCAAGAGCTTCCCGTCACCTGAAAACGCGGCAGATGTAACGCGCTCTTGATGGCCTCGCAAGAAAGAAACGGTATCGGGGAAGAACTTCCGTTCGTCAGTTTTCCAGTAGAAATTCGTGGCCATAAGCTGGCCGGGCGAAATCACGTATTTCCCGTCCCTCGTTAGCGCCAGCCACTGGGGACCTGTTAAATCCAAGGCATGTTTCTCTGTGGTTGCGATCTTCCACCAGTGCAGGTCCAAAGCTTGATCAAGCGCAAACAAAGTCGCCCCGTCGGAACTCACCATGACGAGGTTTATCGGTGTAGGGTGGTCCTTCAGAATAAACGCCGGCTGCGCGTCCTTTGCGTGAATCGTGATAGAGCAAGTAAGAGCGACGGCAAAGGCCAGAAAATGCTGCACTTGCATAACTCAGCTCCAAGCACGAGAGAGAGGTGAGGCTCTCAACTTGTTTTTTGGACCGACCAGCCTATCATCGCAAACCCCCCAGCCCCGGTCCGTCCAACACGGAGCGTATCGCCGCGTTTGGCAGTTGTCAAACCGATCTGGGCGAGGGATGGTGGCCGCACGCGTGCGCTCCGGACAGCGATTCCGGTTCGTCGCCGCACCTACGCAACATCCAGCAACGCCTTGGGATTCTTGGCGGCAATCGTCAGCAGCGTTCGTGCGGCCCCGGAAGGCGCGCGGCGGCCTTGTTCCCAATCTTGCAGCGTCCGCACTGATACGCCCAACAGCTCGGCAAAACGCGCTTGCGAAAGCCCGGTCTTGGCGCGCGTCTTCGCCACGTCGGGCACGTTGATCACCCGACCAATTTCGCCGCGCTTGATCTCGCGCAGGCCTTGCAGAATCTCGGCGCCAATGTCCCGGGTCTTCCTAGCCATTTTCGACCTCTTTGCGAATCTGACGCAACACCTTGGCACTGATGTTGTCTTGGACATTCTTGGGGTACATGGTCAGCATCCAAATCTCGCTTTGCTCAATCTTCGTGAAGTAGATCACTCGATAACCGCCGCTCTTGCCGCGTCCGGAGGCTCGCCACCGCAGCTTGCGAACTCAGCCCGAACCAGGAACGACATTCCCGGCATCGGGCTGCGCGATCAAGAGCGTCTGCAGCTCCTGATACTCGTCATCCGACAGGTACTCTTGGACGAGCCGGGTGAAGAGCTTGGTTTCGATGAAACTGAACACTAGGGTATTATACGGCAGAGCAGTAGATGATCAAGGTGACATAACGCCGGCGGTTGGCTTAGCCTTGGCCGCTCAGGGAAAATGGCTTGCGCGGGCTGGCTTTGGACTTGGCGACCAACGCCTGAAACTTCGGGTTGTTCGCCAGCAACTCGTCCATCAGGGTGTCGTCTTCCTGGGGATCGAGGGCCTGAATGGCCAACAGGCGTTGGTCGGGCATCTCGACGACCAGGGTCTGGCCGGATTCGGCACATTCATTAAGCGTCTTTTTGAGGTCCGTTTCCAGGCGGCTCAATGGGATGGTCTTGATGGCCATTGAACTCTTTTCCTTCCGCAATCAACTTGTTGCTGACTTCGCGCCCAACGCCTGAAACCTCGGGCAGCAAGCCAACACTCACCGAATCCGCAGCACCCGGCAGGTGTCCTCGTAGCTGGTTTCCAAATCGAGCGAAACGGCCAGATCGTCGGTGAGCCAGATCGGCAGCTTGGGGAGTTTCTGGCCGACGACCAGCGGATACGCCCAGGTTTGAAAGCGGGGCTTGACGCCGACCTTGTGTCCCCGACAGGTGACCGCGTAGGTCGACGGAGGGGGCGCAAAGGCCGGGTCGGACCGGTGGATCAAGTCAAGCAAGTCGGCATAAAGGTTGAAGTGCCGGGTGGTCACGAGATCGACGATCGACACGCAGACGCGCTTTTGCAAAAGCGCGGCGCATTTGGCGACGAAGGCCTGGCGATTCTCCGGGCGGTCCTTGTTGGCCGGGCTGACGATTTCCACCGCGGCGACCAAATGCCGACCGCGGCTTTGATCGAATATCAGAACTTCGTACTCGTATTGTTCGGTGAGATCAGTGTCCACGTCCAAGGTAGGTTGAGGCGGCACCCAGGTCGCCGTCGCCACGCCCCCAGAATCGCCGTTCCACGTCATTTTTGTCGGCGCGTGTTCGTCACCTTCGTAAGCGCACACATCGATCTCGAAATAGGTGCCGAGGTGGACGCGCGGTTCGGCCGTGAATTCGTCCGGCAAGACCTTGGAGAGTTCTTGCACCATGGTCGCGGGCCACATCCCGTGGAAGCCCTCCCACGACGAATGTTCCCATATCGGCGGGCGAAAATGATCGCGCAGCGGCATAAGGCACTATTCCTTTCGTGTTGCAATTATACCCTGCGCTCCCATGAGCGACATCCCAAACAGCGCAAACGCCGGCCCTGGGTCGCCGGAGTCAGCTACGCGACCTCGAGCAACGCCTTGGGATTCTTGGCGGCAATCGTCAGCAGCGTTCGGGCGGCCCCGGAAGGCGCGCGGCAGCCTTGTTCCCAATCTTGAAGCGTCCGCACCGACACCCCCAACAACTCGGCAAAACGCGCTTGGGAAAAGCCTGCCTTGGCGCGCGTCTTCGCCACGTCGGGCATGTTGATCACCCGATCGATTTCGCCGCGCTTGATCTCGCGCAGGCCATGCAAAATCTCGGCGCCAATGTCACGGTTCGTCTTCGCCATTTCCCACCTCGCTGCGAATCTCTACCGTCCAGGTTCATCATCGTTCGACGGGTTCGCGTGCGCTTCGTGACCTGGCGACAGCATCCGTGACACGCCATTCGAGCACTTTGTCAAGTGCGTCCAAGTAACGGGAAATGGTCTCAATTCCTGGATTGGCTACGTGGCCGTTTTCCAGGCGGCTGAGCATCGCCTTGTCCATGCCCGAGCGCTCGGCAACATCCGTAAGACTGAGTTGCACCCGTTCCCGCAAATTGCGAAGATTGCCAACGAGCAAGCGCAGATTCAGATAGGCGCCGAGCGACATGGTGTTGCCGCTCAATTCGCCGCGGGCAATCAACTGCTCCAGGCTGGGTTTGTTCTGGAAAGTTGCCCGGATCGCCTTATGACGGGCTCGGTCTTCTGGAGTCCAGTCGATTTTCTTCTGTACGCGCTTGATGGCCATGATTGACTCCTTACCTGGATGCGGGCGGCGGCACTTCGTAGGCGGTTACGGGATACGCCGTCAAGGGATCGTCCTGCACTTCTTCCCAGAGGACGATAATGTGCTTTCCCGTGGAGGTCCAACCGAAGGTGGCTGGCCGCCCGCTTGAGTGGCTCGCTTCGGTGGGATTCAAGGGTTCGTTCAAGACTTCCTCGACCTCGTCCTTGGTTAGGCCGTGTTCCGCGATGTGCTGCACATTGCCGTCGGGTTCTTCATCGAGATCCCACCAGATGCCCTCGATGGCCGCCATGAGGGAACCCCTGTTGATGAATTATACAACAATATCGATGGCGATGTCAACGTCGGCCCAGCTTTGCCGATTACTGCCTATCCTCAACCATGGCATGCAGCTTCAACACCGTCGCCCAATTGCGTGCGGTCACGGTGTCGCCCAGTGCGCGGTTGACGGCGTCCGCCATCTTGCTGGCAAGAATCCCCTCGGGGCACCACAAATAGGCCACGCGTGCGCCGAGGGCCAGAGCCTCTTTTCCCCAAGCCTGCTTTGCCAATGATTCCAGTTTCGACCGATCCGCCACGTTGCTGAGGAATGCGACCAGCAGCCGTGACGGATCATCGGCAACATCCAGCAGCGGGTTATCCGCCACGACGGCGGCGAGTTCCGCGGCACCGAGCCCCGTGACCCGCGCAGAAATGCCCAGCTTATTTGCGAGCGCCTTCTCGATGCGCGCCGCGGCTGCGCTGGCCGTCGCGCGCGGGGCGTTGAAGACGACGTTGCCGCTGTTGAGCAAGGTGCGCACGTTGCCGTAGCCGAGACCCTCGACGAGCGTGCGCAGGTCCGCCATCGCCACGCGCTTGGCGCGTCCGACATTGATGCCGCGGATCAGCGCGACCTGACAAGCGCATGTCACGCGTGTCATCTTTTACCTCCACCTTGCGAACACTCCGTGCGAGCGCAGACCCCGGCCGCGACCGATCAAATTACCGTCATTCTTGTCATTCAGTGGCGCAAATACAAGCTCTTGCCCCCGCAGGGATAATCGAATCGGCGACAAATCCGCGGCTCTTCCTTGCGATTCGTCCCCGCCTCGTGTAATGTTACTGCCTGTTCATTTATCTCGATCATTCCTTGACGGTTTCGACATGCCTGTTGCGGAACGCCATCCTTGCGCCTGCACCGATCCTGCCGATCGACCATTTGCCTGTGCCCGAATCTCGTTCGCGCGTCTGCTGACGCTGGCGTGTCGCCTCGGCGCGGGCCTCTTCCTTGCGCTGAGCTGGTGTCCGTCCGCTTCGGCACAGCCGGTGGAGCCGGCGCCGTTGCGATTGGGCGGCGTGATGCCCGGCGGCGTCAGCATTGTGGCCACTGAGCGCTGGCAGACTTACGACTTCAACGTGACAAATCGCACCGACACCGACCGCCTGGGCCGTCTGGTCCTTTTCTTTCCGGGACGGCCCGACGTTCAGTACGGCCGTGATATCTGGGTCCCCGCCCGTTCGAGAATGAACACGTGGCTGTTGGTCGGGCCGGCGAGTTTGCCGCCCAGCGGTCCACCCTGTGAGGTGCAAACGCTGCTGTATGATCGCACGGACGGCAAGGAACGCTTGCTGCTGCCCGCCACCGAAGAGAAGATTCGCGCCCGCGGCTTGTTGTTCCGCAAGCGCGATGAATCAACCGCCACGACGGCCATCATGATCGATGAGGAAGTGGAGGAGAAGATGATCTTCGGCCAGCTTCCGCAGCCGGAGACGCTGGCGGATGAGGCGATCCACTTGGCACGCACGTTTCGGCTGGCGCGCACCACTTTGTCCGAGCACATCAGCATTGTCCAACCGGGCGCGTTGCCGGCGACTCCGGAAACCCTGGACGGCGTCGAGCATTTCGTGCTCGCCTCGGAGCGAATCGCCAACGATCCGGCCGGTTTGCGGGCGCTGCGCCACTGGCTGGAGCGCGGCGGCAAGATGTGGGTGATGCTCGATCTGGTGCGGCCGGAAGTCGTCGCGCCTTTGCTGGGCGACGTTCTTGATTTCCAGGTGGTGGACCGCATCCGCTTGACCACGACCAATATCGTTGCGCAGTTCCGCGGCCAGGAGGTGCCCGTCGCCCCGCCGCAACAGCACGAACGGCCGGTGGAGTTCGTGCGCGTGCTGCTGCCGCATCAGGAGCAGGCGGAGCAAACGATCAACGGCTGGCCGGTGCGGTTCACGCGCAGCGTCGGCCGCGGCAAGGTGATGTTCACGACGCTGGGGCCGCGCGGTTGGTATCGGCCGCGAACGACCACCGAAGAGGTTGCGGCCTTCCCGACCTTCCCGAATACGCCGGTGCCGTTGCTGCAGCTCGTCCAGCTTGCGGAAGAGTTGCACCCCGCGAAAGACGAAAAGGCGTTTCGCCTGGAGGAGTTTCAGGCGATGCTGGCCGAAGAGATCGGCTATGCGGTGGTGAGCCGCGGCAGTGTGCTGGCGGTGTTTGGCGCGTTTCTGCTGGCGGCGCTGGCGCTCGGCGTGGTGTTGCGCAAGGCGCGGCGGCCGGAACTTTTGGGCTGGCTCGGGCCGGCCGCGGCGCTAGGCGCCGCCGTCGCCTTCTTTGCGGTCGGCGAATGGTCGCGGCGCTCGGCGGCGGCCACGGTTTCCGTCGCCCAGGTGGTCGATGCCGTGGCCGGACAGGAGGAAGTGACCGCGCGCGGCTTGTTGGCGGTCTATCGGCCCGTCGAGGGACCGGCACGCATCGGCGTCACCCAGGGAGGCTTTTTCGAGCTGGACATGGCCGGCATTGAAAAGGAACGCCGCCTGATCCTCACCGACGTCGACGCCTGGCATTGGGAAAACCTCGACCTGCCCGCCGGCGTGCGTTTGGCGCCGTTCCGCGTAAACTTTCCCTTGCAGGAGCCGCTCCGCGCCCGCGCTCGCTTTGGGCCCGGCGGCGTCGAAGGCCAACTCGTCGCCGGCCCGTTCCAGGAATTGGCCGACGCGATTCTGACGACGCCCAACGGCCGCAACCTCGCCGTCCGTCTTCACGCCGACGGGAAATTCAGCGTCCAGAGCCAGGATGTGCTGCCGGCCCAGCAGTTTCTGGCGAGCGCCGTTTTGAACGATCAACAGCAGCGCCGCCAGGAGCTTTATCGCGCGCTGCTGAAGCGCAGCAGTGCCGATAAGGGACAAGGCAGCCCCATGCTGCTCGCCTGGGCTCGGCCGCTCGACATGCATTTCGCGCTCGCGCCCGAGGCGCGGGCCGTCGGCAGCGCGCTGTTGGTCATGCCGCTGCAATGGGAGCCGACGCCGGCCGGCGCGCACGTCCACATCCCCGGGCCGCTCATTGCCTATCGGCGCGACCTCGACGGCGTTCTCGTTCGGCCAACGTTCGAGGCCAGCCAACCCACCGACATGCACCTGCGTTTTCAGCTTCCCGCCGCCGTGTTGCCGCTGACGATCGAACGCACCAAACTGCTCGCCAAAATCGACGCGCCCAATCGCGCGATCACGGTTTCCGGCCAGGCGGATGGCAAGCACGTCGAGATTCATCGCGTCGCCAGCCCGCTCGATCCGCTGCGCATCGACATCGCCGACCCACGCTTGCTGCACCTGGACGCCGACGGCGGTTTGCACCTGCATGTATCGATCAGCGATCGCCTCAGCAAAGAAGGTAAGGGGGAGAAAGGTGCGGTCCCCGGCAATGAAAAGTGGACGATTGAGTATTTGGAGTTGGAAGTGGATGGGGTGCGCCGGTAGTTCGAACCTGGAGGAGAACGCGTGTCGCCAGTTGTTGAAATGAAAGATCTGACCAAAAAGTACGGCGAGTTTACGGCGCTCGATCGACTGACCATGTCGATCGAGCGCGGGCAGATTCTGGGCTTCGTCGGGCCGAACGGGGCCGGCAAAACGACGACCATCAAGATTCTGGTCGGACTCGCGAAGCCAACCAGCGGCACGGCCACGGTCGCGGGGGCCGACTGCGTGACGGACGCGCGCAAGATCAAGCGGCTGGTCGGCTACATGCCCGATGCGTTCGGATCCTACGACAACATGCGCGTCGGCGAATACCTCGATTTTTTCGGGGCGGCGTTCGGCATCCCGCGGCGCAAGCGGGCCGTGCGGATCGGCGAGGTGCTGGAGACCGCCGGGGCGAGCACGTTTCGAGACCTTTACGTCGAAGCGCTCAGCCACGGCATGAAGCAGCGCGTCGCCATCGCCCGCACCCTGCTGCACGGTCCGGAGGTGCTGATTCTCGATGAGCCGGCCAACGGCCTGGACCCGCAAGCCCGCATCGAGATGCGCCAGGTGCTCTTGGACCTGGCCGCCCGCGGCAAAACGCTGCTGGTCACCAGTCACGTGCTGCCGGAGCTGGCGCGGATTTGCCATCGCGTCGCCATCATCACGCGCGGCAAGCTGCGCGCGTTCGGCACGCTGGCCGACATCGCCCGCCAGCTCAGCCAACTGCGCCCCATGGAAATCCTGCTCGCGAGCGCCGAGACGATCGAGCGCGTCGTGCCAATCGTGCAAAAGCACATCGAGCCCGGCGCCGAAATCACCTCGTCGCCGACCGAAGCCGTCGTCCGATTCCGAACGGCGAAGCGCGAAGAGGATCTCACGCCACTGCTGTCGGCGCTGGTCGCCGCGGGGCTCGGCGTCACGCAGTTTCGTGAAGTCCAGACCGATCTGGAAGAGGCCTTTATGACAGTCACACGATCCACGGAATAGAAACCACGCATGAACCCGATTATTGGCCGCGAGCTGATTGAAGTCCTGCGAACGCGAAAAGCATTGGCGCTGCAACTGGGCTTGGCGGTTGCGTGCATGCTGCTCGTCCTCGTCCGTTGGCCGACCGGCGATATCGCGGAATTGAGCGGCGCGCGCTCCTTGCAAGTGTTGCGCATCTTTGGCTATGGTCTTTTGGTCGGCATTTTGCTGCTGGCGCCGGCGTTTCCGGCCACGTCGTTGGTGCGCGAGAAAGTTCAAGGGACGCTGGCGCTGTTGCTCAACACGCCCATGCCGCCGTGGTCCATTTACCTGGGCAAGCTCGGCGGAGCGCTCGGCGTCACCGCGGTGTTGATCGTCATGACGTTGCCCGCCGCCGCGGCGTGTTACGTCCTGGGCGGCACCGGCGTGCAGGGCGGGATCGGCCTCTTGTACGCGATGCTCGGCGTGGCGGCGCTGCAAATATCGACGCTGGGTCTGCTCGTCAGTTGCCGTTCGCAATCGACAGACGGCGCGCTCCGCGTCACCTATGCGCTGGTGCTGGCGCTGGGTGTGCTTACGCTGGTTCCGCAAGCGCTATTGCGCGGCGGCGACGACATTTGGACCGCGCTGACCGACTGGTTGCGCTGCCTGTCGCCAATCCCCGGCGTCATGGAGGTTCTGGGCCAGGGCGACGTCGGCACGCACGGCATGTCGGGCGGCCAGGGCGCGATTCCGCGCTATCTGCTTTTGGCATTGATTACGAGCCTCGCGTGCGCGACGGCTACAATCTTCCAGCTACGCTACACGCTCTTGGACCGCGCTCGCTCGGCCGGGATCATGACGGAAGATCGGACCGACGAGGGCCAAGTGCTACGCCGCCTTTTGTTCCTGATCGATCCGCAGCGCCGCTCGGGCAGCATGAGCCTTTGGGTCAACCCGGTGATGGTGAAGGAATTTCGCTCGCGCCGTTTTGGCCGCTCGCACTGGATGCTGCGTCTGATCGCTCTCAGCGCGATTCTGTCGCTGGGCCTGAGCACCATTGCCGCCGCGGGTGTTTTGGATTGGAGCATCGAGATCATCGGCGGCGGTTTGGTCCTCTTGCAGATCGCCATCTTGATTCTCTTTGCACCCAGTCTTGCTTCGGGCCTCGTCAGCAGCGAGCGCGAGAGCGGCACCTGGCAACTCTTGCGGATGACTCCCCTGCGGCCCGGCACGATCCTGCGCGGCAAGCTGATGAGCGTCGTCTGGCCGCTGCTGCTGTTATTGTGCGCGACGTTGCCGGGCTACATCATCATGATGACCGTGAAGCCGACGCTGGTTTTCCAGGTGCAGCGCGTCGTGATCTGCCTGGCGTTGACCGCAGTCTTCGCCGTGCTGGTCAGCGCCGCGATCAGCACGCTGTTTCGCTCGACGGCGCTGGCGACGACCGCTTCGTACCTGGTGCTCCTCGCGATTTGCGCGCTGCCGCTGCTCGTGTGGCTGGGCCGCGATGCGCCGTTCGGCCATGCGACCGTGGCAGCGGTACTGGCATTCAACCCCGTGGCGGCCGCCCTGAAAGCGTCCGAGACGCCGGGCTTCGAACAATACGTACTCTTGCCCCTCATCAACTGGTGGATCATCGGCTCGGCGTGCGTGGCGCTCTTGTTGTTTCTGGTGGTACGCACCTGGCAGCTTTGCCGACCGGAGTAGACAGAACGCAGTCGGCAGGTTGCAGTTGGCAGACGGCAGACAGGGAGACGAAAGATGCGGGTATCCGCGCTTGCAAATCACTGGCGTTCCATCGGGAGACTGTGGGTCTGCTTGTCGGCGTGTCTCCTTTTCTCCTTGTCTCCTTGTCGCCTTTTCTCCCAGGCGCCCGGTCCTTTCACGGCTACGGATTCCGTCATCGATTCGCCCATGTACAAGATCCCGGACCTGCCGGTGCCGCAGGTGATCCCGACCTTTCCGAAAGGGGCCCTGGAGCTGTGGCTGCGTGCTTTGGAACGGCCGGAGGCGGACCTGAAGATCAAGGCGGCGGATGCGTTTGCGCTGGCGCAGCGCCGCGGCTTCAAGGAAGTGGATGCAGCGGTCGCATCACTCGTCAAAGCATTGGATTTGCGCGATCAACATCCCGGCGTGCGGCTGGCGCTGGCGCGCGCGTTGATCACGATGGACGCTCGGGGCGCGGCGCCGAACTTGTTCCGGCAGTTGCCGGCGGGCGGCAGCGACTTGCGCCAATTGATCGAGCCGGCCTTGGCTCGATGGGACTACGCGCCGGCGCGAGCCCTATGGTTGGAACGCCTCGGCGATCCGGCCGTGACCGAGCGCAGTCTCGTGCTTGCCATCCAAGGCCTGGCCGCCGTGCGCGAAGGCAAGGCCGCCGATCGGCTGCGCGCGCTGATCCTCGCCGAGCGCCTATCCGGGCCGTTGCGGCTCGAAGCGGCCGCCGCGCTGGCTGCGCTGCGCAGTGACGGTCTGGAAGTGGACGCGGAAAAGCTTGCCGCCGATGCCGCGCCGCGCGGCGTGCCGCTGCGTCTGGCGGCGGCGACCCTGTTGCGTCAACACCGTAGCGCGCGTGCCATTGAGATTCTGCAGCGCCTCGGCGCTGACCCCGAACCGGCAGTCGCTGCCGTCGCCAGCGCGCGCCTGATCGAAATCGACCCGGAGTTGATGGTGCCGTCGCTGGCACGGCTGCTTGCCAGCCCCGACTCGACGCTGCGCTCGTTCGCTGTCGCCGTGTTGCTCAAGAAACCCAGCGCCAAGCACCTGGGCCTCTTGGCCGACCGGCTCGACGATGTGCATCCCGATGTCCGCGGTCAAGCACGGAGCGCGCTCGTCGCATTGGCAAGAACGAAGGAATGGCACGCTCCGTCGATCGCGCAAGCGACGCGCATGCTGGCAACTGAAGAATGGCGAGCGCTGGAGCAGGCGACCATTGTGCTGACCCTGCTCGATCACAAGCCGACCGTCAAGCGCCTGGTGGAGCTGCTGGATATGAGCAAACACAACCGCCCGGAAGTGTTCATCACCGCCGGCTGGGGACTGCGCAAGCTCAACGTGCCGGAAATGCTCCCGATCGTCGCGGGTCACGTTCAACAGACCTATGAGCGCTTAATGTCGAACAAGGTCAATGAACCCCAGTTGGCAATCATCGATTACCAGCTTTCGCAGCTCAACCAATTCATCGGCCAGCAAAAGTACGCGCCGGCCGATGCCGCGCTCCGCCTCTTTGTCGCCAAGCGTTCGGACCGGCCGATGTATGAGGCGCGCGCGGCAGCCATTTGGGCGCTGGGCATGATCCACGAGGGCCAAAACGTCCCTCCCCTGGCCACCGCCCTGGTGGAACGGTTCAATGACACTTCCTCCATTCCACCCGAAGACTTACGCGTGCGCCTGATGTCCGCACTGACGCTGGGCCGGATGCGCTCCAAGGAAGCCCTGCCGAGTCTGCAAAAATACAACCCTGAGCTTGAATGGACACAAGAGCCGGTCAGCAACGCGGGCGTATGGGCCGTCTCGCAAATCACCGGCGCTGTTGTCCCGCCGCCAAAGACGCTGCGACCCGAGCTGCTCAATTGGTTCTTGGTGCCGAACTGATCGTGCGCCGACGCAAGGCGCGCCCCGGCGTCGCTCCCGTGTGCCGGCCGCGATCCAAAACGAGTTCGCCGTTCACAATCACATATTCAATCCCGTCGCTGTATCGGAACGGCTCGGTGTACGTCGCCTTGTCGATGACCTTTGCAGCATCGAACACGGTCACATCGGCAGCCAGGCCGGGACGCAACAGCCCCCGATCGTGCAATCCCAGCTTCGTGGCGTTCAGCGATGTCATGCGCCGCACCGCGTCTTCCAGCTTCAAGAGACCGCGCTCGCGCACATAGACGCCCAGGATGCGCGGGAAAGTCCCGAAGCTGCGCGGGTGCGGATGGCCGCGCCGCAACGGGCCTTCAATCGCCAGCGCCAGGCCGTCGGAGCCAATCGAGCACCACGGCTGGACGAGCGCCAGATTCATGTCCTTCTCGGTGTGATGATCGAACACCGTCGGCACCGACCCGCCTTCTTCGATCAAGAGGTCGAAGAATTCCTCGACCCAATCGGCCTTCTTCCCCTTGGTGCGCGCGGCGAGGATGCGGTCCATCGTCAGGCCCTGGTAGGCGGTGTTCGCGCTGACGAGCATGCGCGCCCAATCGCCGCCGACGGCCGTGTAATGGTTGTACCAACCGGGGATTCCATCCTGCACGTCCTTCTTGATCTTGGCGCGCTCAGCCGGATCCTTCAGGCGCGCGATCATTTTGCCCGTGCCGCCTTCGTGGGCCCAGGGCGGGATGATGCTCGACAGGTTGTTGTGCCCGCGCGTGTAGGGATAGATGTTTGCCGCGACGTTGACGCCCTGTTTGCGCGCGTCGTCGATGCGGCCGATGATCTCGTTCATCCGGCCCCAGTGCTTCTGGTCGGCGATCTTGATGTGGATGATCTCGACGGCGACGCCGGAGCGCCGGCCGATCTCGATCGCTTCCTGGATCGCTTCGAAAACGCCGGTGCCCTCGGTGCGAATGTGCGACGCATAGGTGCCGCCGTATTTCGCCACGATCTTGCACAGCTCGACGATGTCGTCCGTCGTGGCCAGCGACCCGGGCGGCATCATCAGCATGCTGGACAGACCGGCAGCGCCTTGCTTCATCGCCTCCTCGACGAGCGCCTTCATCTCTTCCCGTTGCGCCGCCGTGGGCCGGGCGTGCGATTTGCCCATGACGCACTCCCACACCTGGCCTAGCCCAACGAATGAAGCGACGTTGGTCGAAACGCCGGCGCGATCGATGACGTCGAAGTAACCGCCCAGCGTCGTCCAGCGTGTCGCCGTGCCGTTCACTTGGAACTGTGGCGGCGGCAGTTTTCCTTGATACGGACCTGCGGAGCTGCCTTCGCCGAGCACTTCGGTGGTGACGCCCTGCCGAATCTTGCTCTGCGCCAGGCCGTCCTCGAGCAGGGTGAAATCCGAATGCGCGTGCATGTCGATGAAGCCCGGCGCGACGATGAGGCCGCGGACATCGAGCACGCGTTTCGCCTTCGCCTCCGCGATTTTTCCGAGCGCGACGATCTTGCCGCCCCGGATCGCGAGGTCGCCCTGGAACCACGGATTGCCGGTGCCATCGACAATCTTGCCGTGGCGCAGCAGCAGGTCATACGGAGCGGGTGCATCGTCCGCAAACGAAGCGGTTATCACAACTTCGGCCAAGAGGACAGCGAGAATAAGCAAGCGGCGCATAGGCACTCCCGGATGAGGAATTTCCACCACCCCACAATAATGAAGTGCGTCTCGGTTGTCAAAAATGCAAACTGTACGACTACTGCTCTGTCACGCATGAATTGATGAGTCGCCAGAAGTAAGAGCCGCGCACGAAGTAAGCGGCCCACTCGCAGCCGCTTACTTCGTGCGCGGCTCTTGTGATCCATCATTCGACGTGTGACATAGCACTACCCCCAGGCGATGCAGTTGTACTTTTCGGAGCGGGAACGGGTGATTTGAAAATCCGCAAGCTTGGGAAATACCCCTTGCAATGAATCTACCATGTGAGCCCCTGGTCCTTGCCCCAGCGCAGCCAAGACTCGGTCATTTTGGCGATGTTGCCGCGGTCCGCCGGTGCCACGGGATCCGCTCCCGTAATTTCCGGCAACGCCCACACCCACAAGCTGGCGTTTCCCTGGAGATCACGCAAAAGCAACGGAACGACGACATCGCCCATGTCGATCACTTCTCGAAATGCCGGATGATTCTTGATTCTCGTGCTCGACGATTGATAGGCCGTCTCCTTGCGCCAAATGATGTCCAACCGGCGAAAGCGCTGTTCGAGCGTTTCCGTTGTGGTCGTCTTGGCAGTTTCGTTGACCAAAGGCATGATTGGGTTCCTCTTCACGTGAATCCTACCACAGATAGGGAAGACGTGCTCTTCTAAATCGAGCAGAACGTTCCGCTTCTATTGCTGCGCTTGAACTTCCTCAATCAAATCGCTCTCCAATGATGCAACCGCAACTTGCACGGCGCGCCTGTTTGCCATCGCATCGCGCAGCAGCCTCAAGGCTTCGTCATAGGCCGGATTCTTCTTGGACAGCCGGTAGAAGCGCGCGGATTCCAAGAACACCACCTCCATGTGGTCGGCGCCTTGCGGTTCGCGCAGGTGCGCGACGGTCATCTCACGACGTTACCAGCGCTCTGTTATTTGCCACCCAACTTCTTGTTCCCGATGACGAATCCTGCGATTCCTCCGATTGCTGCAAGAATCGCAACCGTCCACAATGCAACGTCAAGCGAAATCTGCATCATCAAGAAGACGATTGTCAGAAGGAGACCCAGGCACGCGCCAGCAACGGCGCCGACAATACCTGCCCAGATTCTCTCAAGCAACTTTCGCATCAACTTGCTCGCATTTGGGCTTAATTCGCAGCAGTTCGGACAAATCCCTTCCGTGCACGCCAAACAAATCCAAATCGCATTCGGCCCAATTCCGCTTTTCTCTCGACCTGGATGCTACCAAAGCAATCCCAGAATGCAATCGGGAAAGGCCAGCCCCCTTCGCGGGCGTGGCCCGCAAACCGCCCATGCTTCGCCCATCGTTCTGATGGGCCGTCCAAGGCAAGTTGCAAAGATTCCAATCGCGGAGCGCGTCGTGCACCGCGATTGCTAATTTCGCCCTTCGATCGGCAAACCCGTCGTTTCATTCAGGGGTGTCAAGTGCTGAACGAAAGCGGTTTTCATAACCCTGGACCCCGCTTCAGGTTAGCGCTGGGCCAAACTTTCGTTTAGAACTTTGGGTGTGTGCTGAACGCAAATGAATGA
>ORMF010718498.1_pt1 | contig 17869 bp, 10 predicted proteins | sample 1779871 | NCBI WGS metagenome assembly ORMF01 (sample SAMEA104232316, study PRJEB22302) | groundwater metagenome | biome: forest; feature: aquifer; material: groundwater | place: USA | collected 2011-08-07 | depth 5.4 m
AGCTTGTTCACAAGATTCTCATGCATCGTGATGCCCTGCACGCCGGTCAGCATGGTGACGCCGGGCATGGAAATCGGGTCAACATCCGGCCTGAATGCAACGAGGGTCGGCTGTGCCTGGTTGGTAAACGAGCCTGTATCATCAATACGGGTCGCAATAAACAGGGTGTGAACGCCGGGACTCCATTCGTGGTGATAAGCAAAAGCCACGATTGGCTCTTGCTTTTCTTTGAATCGAACAGTCGAGTTCGCCATGTTTGGAGTATAATACTGCGCAAGATCCCCGCTTTCTGCCTCGTAGTGTTGAACCAGTAGATAGACGCTATCCTCCGGCGTAATCTGTTGCTTGAGCGAGAGAGTAAGTTGCCTCTGCTCAATATCATTATTCATCCGCTGGCCGGGGTCGGACCGATAAAACGCTTCCAAGCTGTAATTGAAGTTCTCGAAAGTCCCGTATTGGGCGCCGGATTGCGTCCACGCGCCCCGGCTCAAATACTCCGTGCTGGAAACGACTCCAAAATGATCGCGCTCAAACAAGCTGGAATACTCCTGCTGCGAGACGGCGGGCGAGAGGGTGCCAGCGCTCACCGGGGCGAGCAAATCGGCCAATAAGTACTCAGACCTGGCGGGTGTTTCATACCGCGAATTGATTTCGTTCGGATCACGAAGGGCAGCGTAACTGTTCGCCAGGAAAAGGTGCGCAGAGTAATTCACGTAATCGTAATTCACGGCGCGCGCGGCCTCGCGCGTGGCTACCTCGATCATGCCGGCGTCGCGATACATGGCCGCCAAGTTGGCGCTACGCACGGCACGATCCTGATCGAGCAACAACTGCGAGCGATAAACACTCCGGTTGTCGTTTAACTCCTGCGATTTTTCTAAATCACCAATCGCGTCGTTGATCCGGTTGTACTGCTGGTTGAGCAAAGCGGAATAGAGCCACGCGGTCGGGTCATTCGGGTCCAAGTGCTTCGCGATTTGAAGCTCCTTGACGGCGCGCGAATAGTCACCCGCGTTGGCGTCGGCCTTGCCCAGATAACTTCGCAACGCCGCCCGCCGGGGTTCGAGCGCGGCGGCCACCAGCAAATCTTCTCGTCCGCCTACCTTGTCGCCACGGCTGATGCGGCAAAGCCCCCGGCCCAGCCAGGCGTTGCCCAGCGCCGCGTCCACCGCCAGCGCGCGGTCGAACCAACTGATGGCGTCGCGGGTCTGATTCTGCGCCGCGAGCAGGAAGCCCTTCAACGCCAGCGCCTGGGCATTGCGCGGCGTGAGCGCGAGGCCCTTGTTCAGCGCGTCCAACGCGTTTTCGGTGTGGCCATAACCGAACTCGAGTTCCGCCACACGCGCCCAGGCAAAACCGAATTGCGGCGAGTTGGCCGCGGCTTGTTTTGCCAGAATCAGCGCGCGTTCCAGCGAAGTTCCGCGCACGGCTTGGGATTGTTCGTAGTAGGAGGCGGCGAGGAGTTCGGTTGCGAGTTGCGGGTTGCGGGTTAAAGAATCCGGCTGGCGCTTCACGGCGGAGATGAGTTGACGCAATGCCAGGGCGAGCCGCGGCGGGCGTGCAGAAGCATTGGCGGCAGACAACGAAGACAGGGCCGGTTCAGCTTCCTCGACCTGGCCGACGCTGAGGAGCAACGCTGCGTAATAGACGCGTTCGGCATCGGAGCCGGGCAGGCGCTTGGCCGGGTATTTCGCCAGCGCAGCCAACAAATCGCCGGTGCGATAGGCCGCGAGGGATTCGCCGAGAATATTTTCCGCTTCAGGTGTGAGCGGCAAGTCCGCCAGATCAAGCACCGCCGGATAATAGAAGCACCATTGCAGGACGTTGTTGGCGAGGAAGCCCGCTGTGCGAACGGGCGCCTGGCCCAACTCCGCGACCGCTTGCTGGCTATTCGTGAGGACGAGCGTGGCATGCTCGTTGCCAAACTGAACCTTGCCATCAATCACGGACAAGGTGGTAAGTTCCACGCCATTGGCGGTCGTGACCGCCAGCACGAACTCGGTGCCCTCCACACCCGCCACGGCGCCGCGCGTAACAACGCGAATGCGGCTGGGCGTGTCGCGATGGAAAAAAGAAATAATCCCACGGATCAAGTGCAGGCCGGATTGCGCATCGGGCGAGTGCGGCGGCAGAATTTCGAGTTCCGTCGAAGCGCTGAAGGGCACGATGCTCTGGTCGGACCAACGGAGTGCCGCCCGGCTGTTCGGGCCCGTGCGCAATCGGTCGAAGGGGTGCAAGATTTGGTTGGTCTGGGTGAGCACCCAAGTCGTGGCTCCAGCGGGAAAGACTTCTACCGTGCCCTGGAGTTCCGCGATGAGGATTTCATTGGTGACCGGGCCGGCGGTCGCGGACTGCGCGCAAAACATCCCCGCCAGGGTTGCGAGAAGTCCGAAATTCGCAACCAACAAAATCTTCCGACCGCTTGTGGGGGAAAAATTCAATTGCTGTCCGGTAGCTGACGTTACGCACTGCTTAGTTGAACAATTGCCGTAGATCAAGCGAATCATTTTCCAACCAGTTTGGTTGTCCGTCGTGCTCTTCCGAATGAGAGCAGGTTTTGCCGCGCATCCAGTAAACGTACGGACAAGAGATTGCGATCAAAAATTATTTTCTCTTTCTCACCGCCGATTCCATTTTTATTGCCAACCGCTGACATCCGCCGCAGGCTGAGGCATATCAAAGCCCATGACGAGTTGATTCCAACGCGCGCGACTCTGATCCAGCGACTCAAGAACTGGCAGGATCAGTCAAGCTGGCAGGATTTTTTCGATACATACTGGAAGCTCATCTACTGTGTTGCCCTCAAAAGTGGTTTGACCGAGGTTGAGGCGCAGGACGTCGTGCAAGAAACGATGGTTTCCGTCGCTAAACAAATGCCCGCGTTCAAGTATGATCCGGCCATTGGCTCTTTCAAAGCATGGCTGCTAACGTTGACCCGCTGGCGCATCGTTGACCAGTTCCGAAAGCGCGGGCCTCTCGTCGAGCACAATCCATTTCCCAACGATACCGAAACCGGCACACGCACGGTTGATAAAGTGGCCGATCCTCTCAGCCAAGATTTAGATCGTCTTTGGGATGCGGAATGGGAGGAAAATTTACTCGAAGCGGCAATGGCAAAGACCAAGCGTCGCGTTGATCCTCAGAAGTTTCAAATCTTTGATCTTTACGTGAACAAGGAATGGGATCCCGCCAGAGTAGCCGAAGCTTTTGCTATTCCCGTTGCTCAGGTTTATCTGGCCAAACATCGTGTGACCGAGGTGATCAAAGAAGAAGTCAAACGGCTGGAAATGGAAATGGCGTGAGTATTGTACGCCTTGGAAACAAAAACTCCAGGGGCGGTTCCGACGGAGTGGTAATCACAAAAATCTTGCCAGCCGGGGTCTCCTCAGTTTTGCAGAGGCACGCGCCCCGCAATCTCGCACTCTGCCGGTCAATTGGTGTGCTCAGGTTTCTCTGCGAGGGCGTTCTGTAATTCCCGCAGGATGGTTTCCGCGGTGTAGGGTTTGGAGACGAAGTGTTTGACGCCGAGGTCACGGAGAGAGTTCTGTTTTGGATGACTCCCGAGACCACTGCCGGCGATCACTTTAACCCGCGGATTGATGTGCTTGAGTGCGCGAATCGTGACCACACCATCCATCACCGGCATCATCAAGTCGGTCAGGACTATCGCGATCATCGCTTGATTTCCAACATACATGGCCACCGCCTGCTCACCGTCGCACGCTGTTAAAACGCGGTAGCCGAACTTTTCCAGCGTTATTTTTACAACCTGGAGCACTGAATCTTCATCATCCACCACGAGCACGGTTTCGCCGTGACCCCGTGGCGGCGATTGCGCCTCGTTTTTAGGTTTCTCGGCGCGCGTGCCCGGGCGCGCCGGCAGATGCACGCGAACGGCGGTGCCCTTGCCGATCTCGCTCTCAACGTGGACGAAGCCGCCGTAACCTTTGACAATGGACATGACGGTGGGCAAACCCAACCCGGTGCCCTTTCCCGGTTCCTTTGTGGTGAAAAAAGGCTCGAATATCCGGTCCCGCACCTCTGGCGGAATGCCGGCTCCGGTGTCCCTGACCTCCAAAATGACATACGGCCCCAAGCCGGCTTTCGGATACATATACATCGCAGCCTGGTTCTGGTCCACGGTGAGGTTCCGGCCCGCAATGCTCAGCTTGCCGCCGGAAGGCATCGCGTCGCGCGAGTTGAGACACAGATTCAACAGCACCTGATGCAGATGGGTTGGATCGGCCAGGATCGCCCAGAGGTCTCCCGGAACGCTCGTTTCGACTTGGATGGATTTGTCGAACGTTTCGGAAACAAATCTCGCAACGTCTTTAATCACGTATTTGGTGTCGAGCAGGCTGCGCTGGCCGTGCAAGCCTCGGCCGAACCACAAGAGTTGTCGGACGATGTCCGCCCCGCGTTTGGCGCTGGCCTCCAGCGTCGCCAGGATCCGCTGGTCTTCCGGGTCTGTCAGTTTTTCCCGAAACATGCCGACGGAAATGAGGATGGGCGCCAGGATGTTGTTTAGATCATGGGCGATGCCACCGGCAAGCTGGCCGATGGCTTCCATTTTCTGTGACTGAAGGAGTTGGGATTCGAGTTGTTTGCGTTCGGTGATGTCGCGCACGTTCAGCACCACACCCGATATGTCCGGGTCGTCGAGACGATTTTGGCCGACAACTTCGAGATGGCACCAAGATCCGTCCGGTCGGCGGAACCGGAATTCCTGCGTGACTCTCAGTCCCGGGTCTTTCAGTCCACGTTCAAAAGCTCGCATCACGCTCGGGAGATCCTCCGGGTGCACAAGTGCAAAGGCGTCGCGGCCAGCGAGTTCTTCCGGCTCGTATCCCAAGACCATTTTCAACGCGGGGCTGTTGTACTGGAATACCCCCTCGCGATTAAGAATCGTGAGCACGTCCGGTGAGTTCGCCGTGAGCATGCGGAAGTATTTATCGCGCCGAATCAATTCCGTTTCTGCCCGCTTGCGTTGGATCCGCTCCTCGGCCTCTTGAAGAGCGCGGCGTACGGCTGGAACAAGCCGCTCCAGCCACTGTTTGAGCACGTAATCCGTAGCACCGTGCTTGAGACTCTCGATCGCAGCTTGCTCGCCGACGACCCCTGAAAGGAGCAGAAATGGTATTTCGGGACGTTTCTGCCGGGCCGCTTGTAAAGCCTGTATGCCATTGCACGTCGGCAGGAGGTAATCGGCAAGAATGATGTCGAAAGGATCTTTCTCCAAAGCCCCAACAAAATCCGTGAAGTTGTCCACAACAACCATTTTGGTGCGCAGCCCTTCTCTCTCCAACATCGCCTTTACTAACTCGGCAAAATCGAAATCATCCTCCAAATGTAAGATGCGTAGAGGCTTGTCCATAAAACAGTGTCGCCGCTCGGATTAACCAGAGCCCGGGCAAATCGAGAGAATTCCACGACCCACGATCAAGGGCATCCAGTTGGCCGCATTTGGTGCTTTACCCTTTAATACGGATGAACGACACCCAATCTTTCAGATGGATAAAAAATCATTTTCAGCATGACACATGCGACTGGGTCTGATCACAGGTCACTACCACGGACGAGCCTGTGAAGTGGGCTTTATCGGTTGAAAGGCGAGAGACCGAAACCGAACAGCAGAGCACAAAAAAAACCATGAAAACGAATACACAAAACACAAAATCGGGACTCAAGCGCCGGGTGCTGCCACGTCTGACGGGCGTTGTTCCAATGGAAACCGAGTTGTGATAACCGGCTCGTAATCGCCTGCGGTTGCCTGTCCGCGAACTGAATCCAAAGGCATGTCCTCACGGACCATGCTTGCTGCCAGAAGAATTCCGATGGGGTCGCCGGACTCACCGCCCATGTGCATCATTTCTTCAAACACCATGGGATGAAAGCGCCGGAATCGGCGACGCCGGCTTGGATCGCCAGTCTCAATCATCTTCTCAGAGACTTGAGAAGGCAAATTCCGGACCAGGCCTTTCATCTCCTCCAGAAACTTTGCCAGAGGATTGTCTTCTGTGGCCTTTTCCTTCTCCCCTCGACGAGAAAGTCCTTCAATGATCTTGTCACTTGTCGCCTTAAATGCCTTCACTTGGTCTCGGATAACATCAGGATCAGGCTCACAGTTTGGAATTCGGCTGGTCAGTTCTTGAACGAGCTTACTCAATGCATCCTCGGTATACTCGCAGTTCTGAAAATGAAAGAATGGTCCTGTCTGGAGCCTGGTAAGAGGAACACCAAAGGCGATTGCCCGAACCCGCGTTTCCAGTTTGGCTTTGGCCAACCCGGCTTCATAGAGAATCCAAGGGCGGTCAATGCTCCGCTCAGTAAACAAGCATACGACCTCCGATGCTGCTTGGAGTTTTTTCATCAGAACGTTATACCACTCGTCGCCATACTGAAAGCCCTCGGTTCCCTTCTTGTCAGTCGATCTAAAGCACTTGAGCATGCCTGCACTGACACTTTTTAGAAGCTTGCTGAACGCTTCGGCCAGGTCAGCGTCCCGGCTATCATGACTTATGAAAACGAGTGCGCCGGCGGATGAACCGGTCATCGCGTCTGATTCCTGAGCGACAGATTTGTTTTTATCTGTATCAGCCATAAGATCGTCCTTGTGAGAATGCGGAACGCTTCACTTGATGAGCGTCGAGTTCATTATTTCATCGCCTTGTCGGGCGAGAGTCTGAATTCGCGGCGGATGCCGGCGTTGGCCGGGTTGCTGGCGGGCCATTGGGCGTCGGCGGCAAATTGAATCTCGCGGCGGCGCGCGATGATGCTTTTGACGGCGGCTTCCAAGGTCGCGCGGGCGGTGGTGGCGTCGGCTTGTCCGCCCACTTGATCGGTCTGGACGGCTTTGTAGTTGCTGAGGGCGTCCTGGAGGGCGGTGACTTTGACGGCCTCCACGCCGGGCAAGGTATCCTTGGCCAGCTTGGAAAGGATATTCAGGGCGGTTTGTTCGAGGATGGCGCGGCTGTCATACCATTTGTCGCCGATGGCGTAATCTTTGAGGGCGGTGGGATTGTCGGCGGCGTATTTTTGCCGGGCGCGTTGCTGCACTTCTTTGATCAGTTCAACGAGTATTTTCATCAAGCCGGCTTCGTTGCCGGTGACGCCTTGTTTGCTGGTGGTCATTTGGACGGCGTCGCTCGCCAGGGCGTGGGCCGCCGCAATGTCGGTGGCCAGGGCGGTGAGTTTGGCGGCATCAATGCCGCCCGTCGCGAACACCGGGGCGTATTCGGCTTATTGCGCGGCGGCAACGATCTGCCCGGCGTTGTTGAGTGAGTTAATCCAGTCCTGATTGAGGAGGGAGGAACGGCTGCCTTTGGGCGCAGGCGCGGGTGCGGGTGGTGGAGTTGGCGTGGGGTCGGGCATGGTCAGTTTATGGTTGAGGGTTGAGAGTTGAGAGTTGAGGAGTAGTTAAGTGCGGAACGTCGCGGCGTCTCGGCAGAGCGCCATTGGAGTGTGGAGTGCGGGTCAGTTTGTGAATTAACCGCGACATCATTTACCTCTTATACGGATGCATAAGGACAATCTTTCAAACATTTCAAACATTTTCAAAATGACCCACTACCCGAATGCAGACCACCTGCAGTTTATGTGCTCTTTCGCTGCCATTTCCGCGTAAGTTGTTGAAAACAAGGCCTATCGGCAGCCGGATAGCATTCCCTCCAAGCCGGATATCGTTTCCGCGAAGGCGGACAACATCCCGGCGAACGGCGACAAGGTTTCGTGGCAGCCGGACAGGATTTATTCGAAGGGAGACAGGACAACTTCTTGCCGCCACAAGTTGCGGGGGTTGAAAGACAAACCATCCCCTTGAGGGAAGCTGAGTTCGGAACTGCTTATCTCCACTTCGATCTGGCCAACATCCCGCCTGCCGTTCCCGGTCCATAGTCTCCATGCGTTCAAGAGCCGAGCCTTTCGCTGTTTGCCGGAGCAGGTTCGCCTCAGACGCGGACCATCATAAGCGCCCGGCCCGGCGATGCGAGAAATATTTTGGCAGTGCAGTCGTGGTGTCGCCTTCCGCGAAAGCGCTACTTCCCGCAGCAATGCTTGAATTTCTTCCCTCTGCCGCAGGGGCAGACATCGTTCCGCCTGAAAACCTCAAACCCCATAATCTAAGATTACAGACTTACGGCTTACATTATGTAATACGTGTTATCGGTGACGTTTCTTTCAAGAAATCTTGAGCGATTGAAAATGACTGGTTCTGAATGTCGGCAGAAGTGGGCAGTCTCACCGCCCCCAGCGCCTCATGCGCCGCCAGCGGTCGCCGCGCCCACTAAATGTGCAGCGTGAGAATGTGCCAATGCCGAATGGATTTCTCCCGCCGCGCATGCGCCGAGATGCGCTTAATCGGGAGGTCCACTTCAATGAGGTGTTTGGGATAAGTCAGAGCGATTTCGCCGGTGTACGTGCGGCCTTCGACTTCGATGAAGCGTTTAGGATAGGAATCCATTTGCCAATTATTGCTTTAGCGTGTAGCGAAATTTCGTTGCATGGCGGTCCTTTTTAGCCGCCCCCATCCATCCCCAGGATATCGGTGCGCCCGGGGAAAGCTTTTTGGGGGAAAATGACAGGAACCGGTAATGTGTTCCTTCCCTGCCGACCACACTGCCCTCGATGACCGGGGTATCGCCAACGAACAGAGCGGGTCCCAACGCCCGGGCGGGAACGGGACCGCTGGTTTTGACCATGAATTCAACGGACTGCTTGAACTGGCTGAGCGAGGATTTGAAATTTCGCGGTTTGCGCGGCTCGAAGCGAATGCGCCGAATTTTGATGTCCAGAACGGAGGGCAGGCGCCAATCGGGGCAGCGGCCACCGGTGGAGACAAGAACGTGGGATCGTCCTTAAGGGTTCGTTCGGGACGCTTGATTACTTTGCCGCTCATAATCGTTTGCGCAGGGGGGCAAAAATGATTTACATGTTCGCTGCGACTAACATTACTACGGACGGGAAAGGGATAATCTTTCAAGGAACTTTCAATAAAGTTAAGTCTCGCCGATCCTACGCGCAAATCCTGCTCGCTGAAGGTGAACGAACCCGATTCTCAAAATCACATTTCGTCTTGATTCATTGACCGACAAGCGAAATCTTCATTGCCACAGAGCCGGATGCGGTCGCGTTTCTAACTCGGTTGACAGGAAAGGTTCTGGTGAAAGAGCCGCAAAGAATTTTCCCTGAATTGACCTGGACAGGACTGGATGTGGGTGGCCCGTGTCTTGAAGCGTTCGGAATGATAAGTGAAAACTCCTCTCCATTGTGACAGGGCATGTGAGTAACGTGAAGCTGCTTCGGTATTGTTTTTGAAATAGTAGGCGTTCGCCTTGCTATTGGTTGCCGTTCACTTCAGACAGACCGCATTGGTCACGCGATTCAAGGGATCGTAGGTGTAATCAATCTGGCAATTCGGCTAGGCGGTTTGTAAATGGAACCGCTTGTCTGGACAAGTAGTGCTTCCCAGACCAATAATATATCCGGGATGACCAAGTCTGTGGTTCTGCGGTAACAAGCCCATCGGTAACGAGAATGAACGGGCGTGGGTTTTCTGAACCTGAAAAAATGAATTCTGGAGGCAATTTAGACCCGGTTTCAAGTGTCTTACTGATCTTCCCTCCTTGAAAACTGAAAACCACGAAGTGATAAGAACTGCCTCCCATCCATAGAGTAAATAAATCACCATTTTGATCAGCTAAAGGAATTGCTCCCAAAAATGTATCAGCGGTTTCGAATCGAAAGATTTCTCGTTCATTGTCCGTGACTTTAAGGATTCTTTCAGCGGGGCGATCAAAGACGGTGACTTTTAAAGGCCGGCCATTACCAATGCCCCATGGAAAAGACGCCGTCTGTTTCGGGCATCGGTAGTGCGCGGAACTGCATCCAGAAACAACAATCAAAACAGCGAAAACAAATATCGCGAATTGGATTCGGCTTTTCATCCCTTTGATTTCTCAAGACAGTTTTTGTCGCATGGATCATTCGTGGGATTGCCCTTCGCGTCTTTAGATCCAGACTTGTTTTTCTTAAGACAGTCTGCACAATCTTGAATCGCTTTTCCATAGCCTGAGCCTGAACCAGTGCCGTAACCGTCGAGGCCTTTTGTGACATTTCCTTTCGCCCACTTCACTCGACGGGCAACATATTTGGAACCGCAGCGGATGGCTTCGGCAGGATCGATCATTTTTAAATGATCGCAGCCTACTTCTATGCAGGCACCTTCGGTCATCTGCATGAGACCAGTTGCAGTGGACGTTTTATTTTTAGCTGTAGGGCGAAAGCCGCTTTCCCTGTAAGCAATGCACTTGATGATTGCGTCATCCAATCCTGATTGATTGTTGTCCTTGATAAGGTCGCCGACGGCCTGACAAGACATCGGTTCCAGACCCCAAACATCAATTACATCAGTTGGATCATTGGCCACAAAGCTGTAAACTTCTGGCCAACCTCGTTCGCCGATGGGGTCTCTGCTCAGCCACCGCTGCCACTGCGGCGCATAGAACCGGAAGCCGTAGTAGCTGAAGCCCGTCACGACATCCCGCTCTTTGGACGAGAATTTGAAACGGCAGGCGTCAGCACCGGTTTGCGATTTCAGCGTGCCGAAGGCGGAATAATCGTACGTTCCGACGGTTTCGGTTCCGAGGCGGGTCAGGGTCACATCGCCGCGCTGGTTGGCGTGGGTGTAGTAGGTGACCATGAGACTGCTGTCGGGGTGATGGTTGACGGCCACGAGCGTGCCGATGTCGCCCGCCAACCCCACGCCGCGCGTGTAGGTTTCCAGGAGTTGCCCACTGGCGTCCATCACGCCCACAATGTCCCAGCCATCGGACAGGTAAAGCCATTCTTGCATCTGCCCGTTTACGACTTCGGTTTTGGCAATGCGCCGGCTGCTGGCGTCATACGCATTTTCCAACACCACCACATCGTTGCTCCTGACTTTGGTGAGACGATCCGCCCAATCCCATTCATACACCCAGTTCGTCGTGCCGCTCACCCAGTTGGTCAGGTTCCCGTTGCCGTCGTATTGGAAGGTTTCCAGCGCGTTCGTCTTCGCCACCGTCCGCACCTGCTGGCTCGTGTTGCCGCTCACGTCCGTCACCGTCACCAACAAGGCGTTGGTCCCCGGATACAGCGGCACGCCCGGCAGGCTGAACGTCCCATCCACGGAACTGACCAGCGCGCTCACACTCCGGCACTCCGCCGTGCTGTGATACCACTTGTTGCTTTTCAGATTCGTGTTGTTGGTCACCGTGCCCGTCACCGTCACCACGGTATTCGTGGCCGCTGCCGTCGGCGTGCGCCCCATCAACTCATTGTCCCGGTCATAGACCCAGCGCGAACTGCCGTCCGCGTTCAACCAGTTGCCCGCTTCGTCGTATTGCCATGAGTTCGTTGCGCCGCCAGCAATGCCGTTGGTTGAGCAAACTTCATTGGTCAGTTGGCCGGCGGCGTCATATTGGTAACGGCTCACGAGGACGTTCGCCCCACCATTGTTGGTGATCGCCAGGATGTTCCCGCCCGCGTCCCACTGGTAATTGTAACGCGTGACCAGGGTCGTGTTGTTCGTGATGCCCAAGCTCAACAGCCGGCTCTCCTGATCGTAGGCGTGCGTCACCACGTCGCCGTTGCCGTGGGTCTTTTTCCAGAGCCGCCCGGCGCTGTCGTATTGGTAGCTGGCGCTGGCGTATGAAGTACTGCCCTTCGTCTGCACCACGTTGGTCAGCCGGTTCATCATGTCGTAGGCATACCGCGTCGTGATCGTCTCGGTCATCCCCTGCAACCCCGTGATCACCCGGTTGGTCACATTTCCCACCGGATCAAACGCGTAGTCAATCTTGTATTTCACCGTGGCGAAGTTGGGAATGTTGGTGAGCAGACACACCGCCTGCGTCGCGCGGTTCAGCGAATCGTAGGTATAATCGAACACCGAGTTGGTCGAGGCCACATGCGTCACGTTACCCAGCACATTGTAATCCATTTTGACCAGCACCACGTTGTTGCTGTCCGTCACGGACACGAGCCGTTCCAACGGATCGTATTGGTACTTGGTCACGTTCCCATTGCCATCCTGCCGCCACGCCAAGCCGCCCCGGAACGTGTAATCGTATTTGATGAGCTTGCCCATCGGCGTCGTCACCTTCGTCAACCGGCTCGCGCCATTGGTCGAGGTGTAATCGAACTTCTTCACCCGCTGCTCTCCGCCCACCGTGGTGGTCAGCCGCGTAATCTGGTCCGCGCCGTTGTAGCCGAACCCGGTCACGCGGTTTTCCGGATCCGTGACGGAAGTGGTGCGTCCAATGGCGTCGCGCCCATAACTGGTCACGCGGTTCAAGCGGTCACGCGTCCAATCCAACCCGCAGCAGGAGTAATCGAAGTGATTGCTCGTGCCGTCCGGGAACACCACGTCCCGCATCCGGTTCAGGTCATCGTAGAAATAGCTCTGGTAAAGGCCGGAGCCGTGGTTGGTGACCGAACCGAGCCGGCCCACGGTGTCATAGCCCTTGGACATTTTCAGGCCGTCGGCGTAATAGGATTCAAACTGCCGGCTGTTGGCGTCGTAGGTCCAGGCATTGGTGCGGTTCAACGCGTCAATGAGGTTGGTCAGATTGCCCTTGGCGTCGTAGGCCATCCGGGTCAGTTGATCGAGGGCGTTGGTGACGGCGGTCAGATTGTCGTTGGTATCGTAGGCGTAGCGGGTCACCTGATTGAGCGGGTTCATGCTGCCCAACCGGTTGTCGCGGGCGTCATACCAGTTGGTCCAAGTGCCGACGTAGTCGGCGCTGAGAAGCGCCCCATACGAGTCCAACACGCAATTCGTAAGCGTCGTGCTGCTAAGCAGGTTGTGGTTGCCGTCGTATAAATTGGTCACAGTGACATCACTGATACGATCGTACCCGTAGCCCCCGCTGGACATGCTGTGGTTGCTGTTCGCCTGATCGGTTCTAACGAGGTTCCGGTCCACATCATCATAACTGTCGTAAACCCATTGATCGCTATAATCCGTATCACCACCCGGCACTTGCGCGTTGACGCCGCGATAGACGACCCGCTGTTTGCTCGAATCATAGTCCCAACCCCGCTCGGTCGCCATCAGCCAGTTGTTCCCCGCGCGATCCTTCACCGTGATGGGGCCGTTCGGCCAAAACGCGTGATAGAAATACTCATTCGTCTGCCCCAAGGGGTCCGTGACCACCATGCGGAAGGGCTGACTGTAGCCATACGCACCCTGCTGATAGTAAACATGCCATGATTCCCCACTGGGATAGGTGATGTTCGTCGGCCAGTGGTTCGCGTCGTATTGAATGGTGGTCGTCAACCCACCCATGTCCGTCAGCGAAACCAAGTCGCTGCCTTGGTAGGCAAAGCGCGCGTTCCGGCCAAAGGAATCCGCCACGTTGGTGACATAGCCCGAGGCATTGTAGGCCAGCAGGAACGAGCGATTAAGCGCGTCCACCACATTGGTCAGCCGGCCGGACGAGGCCTCGTATTGCAGCGTCAAGGCATCCCCATACTTGTCTTCGATCTTCTCCAGGTGCTGCTCCACGTTCACGTTGGTGTTGTAATACCATTTGTTGCCGCTGCCGTGGAATTCGAGGATGAAATGGTCGTTGGTCCTGGTCAACGTGTTGCGGTTCCAGATGTCCACGGGCGCGTAGCTGGTATCAAAACGCTGCACCTTCCCGCCGGGCAGGACGATGTCCACACCCGAATTGGGCGTCTCCGTCAGGTGGCTGAAGTAATTGAAGTGCCATTTGTCCCCGAAGGCATGGTATTGAACATTGGTGCCGTTAGTCGCCATCCGCTGGGTGGCGATACGATTGTAAATGAGTTGGATCGCCATTTCAGGGCCTTTACCCGCCGTGCTCCACATGGGGATGTCTTTCAATACCAGATTGGCCGAACTCAGGCCAAAGCTGTACACCGGGGCACCTGTCCCCGCCGCCAGCTTGCAACCCTCGCACCCACCGCCGAAGCCGCCAAAACCACCAAAGCCGCCACCACCGCCATCACCGCCATCACCGCCGCAGGGGTCGTCGTTGGGATCAGGCGGCGGACTGCCGCAACACCCGCCCCGCAGAACCTGAGCGTGTTCCCGCGAAACTGGCTTGCCGTGAATGTTGTTCTGCTTCGCCAACCGCAACGCCGCCCCGGACCACCGATACTGGAAGTGCGCCAGCGCCCAGCGCGTCCGCCCCAAGTCCGGGTCCAGCAGGTCCACATACGAATCGGTGATCTTTTCCACGACCACAAAATGGCCGCTCAACGGCTTCGCCGCCGGATGTGCCTTGGGCGGGAAGAAGGTGAAACACTTCGGGGCCGCCGGAGCTTTCAGATGCACCAACACCGGGTGCCCCGGTTCGGCAGCGGCCCGCAATTCAGCCACGTCCAATTCCACCGCCTGGGCGCCGTCCAGATCAGCCAGTTCCTGCAGTGAAAAGCCTTCCGGCTGGCTGGACTTGCGCCCGGCCCACGCGTGCCGCTTCAAAGCGCCTTCGATGCCCACATTGCGCAATGTTTCTCCCCGGTCATTCTGCGCGGCCAACGCCAGCGCCAGCGCTTTGGTGCCACAGAGCCGGTCCGCATCGTCCTTCCCTTTGGCGCGGGCGAAAATGCGCGAGTAATTCTCAATGTATTGCCGTTCCTGCCAGCCCAGCGGTAGCTTTTTCATCTCCTCCAGCAAATCCAACCCGGCCTGGTAGCGGCCGGTCTGGGCATAGAGGTGCGGCAGATAGCGCAGCACCTTGTTCTGGATTTCCGGAGAGTTGGGATGCTTGTTGAGCACGGAGAGAAACCGTTCCTCGGCTTCGTCATACCGCGCGTTGTATTTCAGGTAACAAGCCTCGTGCAGTTCCGCCTCCGCCGCCCATGGGCTTTCGGGCTGGCCCTGCCAGATTTGCCGGAAGGCGCCAACGCCCTCCTCCCAGCGATGCGCGTTCCAAAGTTCGATGGCCCCGCCCATCGCCCGATTGTGCGCGGCGGTAAAATTCGTGCCCAGGGGCAGCAACATGCCGCCGCGTTCGCCCGCTTCTTTAATCGCCTGAACGCCATAGCCCCGTTGCGAGGGCGGCACAACGTGGGTCCCCACCTCGGATTCGGCCCCGGACAGGACAGTCGCTCCGGCTGCCATCAAGACGAGTAATGATGTTCTCATGTGCTTAATTCGTTAGGCTTCAGATCGCTTGGGAAAGTTTGCCTGCTTTCAGAATACGCTGCCCTCGCTGGGCGCGGTAATGGTGAAGGTCGGCGCCGAGTGGTCGTAAACCGTCGGCTCCGCATCAAGGCAATCCGGCAAACCGTCGCCGTCGGTATCTAAGATGGTGAGCGTTGCATCGGAGCTTGTAACACTGCCGGGACAGCTATTGGTAACCACAACACTGTAATTGGCCACGTCACTGGTTGTGACATTAGTGATCGTCAACGTTGCGGTGGTGGCGCCTGAAATGTGGGTGCTATTGGTGAGGTTGACCCCGTTCGTGCGCCATTGATAACTCAAAGGTGCTGTGCCCGAAGCGCCAACGGTGAAGCTGGCGTTTCCGCCGGGGCACGGAGTCTGGCTCGCGGGCCCCGAATTGATCGTCGGCGACTGGCATGGCGGCGGGTCGTTCTGCGCCCACGCAAGGACGCAGGCTAGGGTGACAGCGCCGAGCGCGGCGCAAAGGGTTAAGGTTCGTTTCATGTGGTTCCTTCTTCGGTCGTTGGCTCAAATTCCCAATCGCCTATTCAACTTTTTCAAAGCCGTTTCCAAGGCTGGCCTTAGTCGCGGTTCGGGTTGGCCGGCCAGTTGCCGCAGGTAATTCCGTGCCTCCTCCTTGCCGACGTCTCCCAAAGCCGCGATCGCCGCGATCTGCAACGGAACGCTGCCGTCCCCTTGCGCCAGTTGTAGCATGATCGGCGCGGCCTGGTTTATCCCCATGCGCCCGCAAACCTGGAGGGCCGTGATGCGCGACAGCTCGCCGCAGCGGTCGTCCCCGGCCAGTTTCAAAGCCGCTTCGCCTAGCTTGTTCGACTCAATCTCGCGGTGATCCTGTGCGAGATCACGCAACGCCAGCAGCGCCGTTCCGGCAATGCTGCTGTCGGTCTCGGCCACCGCCGACCACAGGGCTTGCTGCAGGGCGGCTTTTTCCTCCGCGCTGGCCTGCGCGTAAACCGGCATCATGTGCTGCACCGCATAGTCGCGCATCACGATGTCCTGCGCCGGGTCCTGATAGATCGCGACCAACACCCCGGCCAGCCCGGCGGGCAACGTTGGGGCCTCAGCCAGTTTGTCCATCATCTCATTCCGCAGCCAATTTTCGTTCTCCCGATTCTCCGCGCCGGATGAAGCCGGAGCCAGCAGATACGTGTAGAACGCGTGAATCTCCTGGGCGGTGAGGTCCGCCGGCAACGCGCGAACGGCTTTCACCCGTTCCGCAAACGGGGTTGGGGTCGCCGCCGCCACGATGGGCCGGACGGATTCCGGAACGGTGTCCGGCGCGGCAGTCACCGAGTCAGGCCGGGCGTTCGCACGGGGAATGGCGGGGGGAGGAACTTGGGCGCGACTGGTTTGGGGCGTAGCCGCTCCCATCTCGTGCTGCCGCCCAGGCGGATGGCATAGCCACACGGTGGCACTGCCGGCCACGACGACCGCCCCCAGCAGGACGGCGATTTTGACGCTCGGTTTCATCAGTATTTTCCCACTTTGGCCGTGCCCTGCATCACAACAATGCGACGGCAGTTGGCAGTTTGAACCCCGGCGGCCATGAGGAAACGCACGGTGCATTGGCCCAAAGCGTCGAAGTCGGACGCGGTCAATTCCCGGTAAGTCGTGCCGTCGTCGAAAGTCACGCCGCCGACGATGATGTTGATCTGCACAGTGACATTCGTAAGCACCGGGCTTAAGACCTGCAGCGTCTCCGCCAACCGGCTGCCATCCGGATATTTCTCAATCAACTTGTTGTAGGTGTCGGGAGCTGCAAAGAGCCGGATGCCTTCGGCGCGAACCGCCGCCGCGATGGACCCATTTGTCCCCAGCCGCGCAACCAGGGTGCGCGGCTCGTTTTGATCAATCAGCAAACTCAGCGCCCGGACATCGGCCGGGGCGTTGGTTTTCGATGTCATCGTTAGTCTGGGGTCACTTTCCAATACGAGATCGGCGGGCACATTGGTCAGCGCCCAATCCCGCGCTTGGCCGGCCCAACAAACCGGATTTTCCGGGAACCGGTAATCAATCACCTTCACCGTCGTTTTGCCCGTCACCGGCGCGCCGCCGTTAGTGGGCGAGTAGGTGGCGGTCACCGTGTAATCGCCCGCATTGGTAAACTGGAACGGCGCGGGGTCTTTGGTGGTCGTTGTGTATTGGGCAACGCTCTGGGGGCCACTAGAGATGGCAACGGAAACATTCCCATGGGACCGGTTCGGGGGTCGGGCGGTGATTAACAGGCTGTCATCCTTGCGGATCGTCAGCGGCGGAACGGAAGTCGTTGCCAGGCTCAACAGGTTAAAAGGTTCCCAGTTAAGTTGGTGCCGCTCGATCACCGCGCGGTTTTGATAGGCAATCCTCACGCTGGTGTTGCCGTTGGTTTGCAGCGGCACATTGGCATACCATCGTTTTCCCGCATTGCGCTGAATGGGCCATTCCGTCTGGCCATTGCCGGACTCGACTTTGAGGTTCATCAGCGAGAGATACGGGTCGCGGCCTTCCAGACACATCGGCGAAACGCAGCTCACCAACGGCGCGTTGGTATCGCGCCCCGATTCCGCGTTGAGCATCGCCGCGACCCAATCAGTGATTCCATCGCCATCGCTGTCCGGCCCGGCGACGCTTTCCAACCGCACCTGTTTGAGGCGCAGGCTGCTGAAACTGGCCGCGTCGTCCCAGAAGACGCGCACC
>ORMF012000551.1_pt1 | contig 17867 bp, 13 predicted proteins | sample 1779871 | NCBI WGS metagenome assembly ORMF01 (sample SAMEA104232316, study PRJEB22302) | groundwater metagenome | biome: forest; feature: aquifer; material: groundwater | place: USA | collected 2011-08-07 | depth 5.4 m
CACACACCTCCGTCTTCCGACGCGCCGAGCAGGGTCGCTCAGTCCGCGTCGATCAGAGAGATTGTGTGTGTCGAAGGAATGCGAGGAGGGCGTCGCGAATCAGGCAGGACACCTACTGCGATCAGCGGTTTAGTTCAACTAGTACTAGACCGACCTGCCTATTTCGACGGCTCTTGCGCGGCTCGCAGCATAACCTAAGAGAGCCTCACGTCCGCCTGCGAAGAAGTCCCGCAATCACGGCCGTTGGAGTAGATGCCGGCGCCGAGGCTGCCAGATTAGGCCGACCTGCATAACGCCCGTGGCGGTGCAGCATCTCGAAGGATATCGAGAAACAACGGCAACTCCTGGTCCGTCGCTCAGGGACGCCGAAAGCCTAAAGCCGAAAGACGTTCGTCCCGGCAATTCCCTTCAACGCGTTGCGGGTGTCGACCACCACGGGAAAGCGGCTCGGCAAGCTCGCGTACTCGAACGCCGTATGGTTGGTGCAGATCACGGCGCAGTCAATGCCGCCGTCGACCTTCGACTCCTCGACCGACGTGAGGTCCAGCGACCCATGTTGCAGCCGTGGGACGTACGGATCGGTGTAGCTCAGTCTGGCGCCGCGGTGCGCCAGCAGCTCCATGACGTCGAGGGCCGGAGACTCGCGCATGTCGCTGACGTCCTTCTTGTACGCGACGCCAAACACGTGGATGCGAGAACCGTTGATCGGCTTCTTTGCGGTATTCAGCGCCTCGCCCACCCGCTCCACGACATAGGCGGGCATCGAACTGTTGACATGCCCCGCGAGCTCGATGAAGCGGCACTCGAACCCGTTTTGGCGTGCCTTCCACGAGAGGTAGAACGGATCGATCGGAATGCAGTGGCCCCCGAGGCCCGGCCCTGGATAGAACGGCATGAAGCCGAATGGCTTCGTGCTGGCCGCGTCGATCACCTCCCACACGTTCAGGTTCATTCGGTGGGACATGACCGCGATCTCATTCACCAAACCGATGTTGACGGCCCGGAACGTGTTTTCGAGCAGCTTGACCATCTCGGCCACCTGCGTCGAGCTCACAGGCACCACCGTATCCATGATGGACCCGTAGAGATCGCACGCCAGCGACGTGCTGGCCTCGTTCATGCCGCCAACGACTTTGGGAATAGTGCGCGTACTGAACGTCTTGTTGCCGGGATCGAACCGTTCCGGCGAAAACGCCAGGTAGAAGTCGACACCCGCCTCGAGCCCCCTTTCCTCGAGCGCCGGCTGCACCACTTCGTCGGTGGTGCCAGGATAGGTGGTCGATTCGAGGATGATCAGCTGACCCTTGCGCAGATTCGCTTTCACTGCGTCAACCGCCTGGACGACGTAGGAGAGGTCCGGGTCGCGCGTCTTGCGCAGCGGCGTCGGCACGCAGATATCGATGACATCCATGTCGTGCAACGCCGACATGTCCGACGTGGCACGCAGCCGGCCGGCCTTCACGCTCTCCGCGATCTGCTCGGTGGGAACGTCGGGAATGTAGCTGCGCCCGGCGTTGATGGCTGCGATCTTCGATGCATCGACATCGAAGCCAGTGACGTCGAATCCTTCGCGCGCGAACTCGGCCGCGAGCGGCAGTCCGACGTACCCGAGCCCGATCACGCCGATCCGCGCCTGCCGCGCGGCAATCTTCTGTTTCAAATCCACTGATTCCTCTCGGGCCGGCTGAAGCCGGCGTACTCCGGTGGAGCAGCCCTTCAGGGCTGCTCTGTTCCGCAGCGCTGAAGCGCTGCGCTACCGACCGTCGCGGACAGCCGGTCGGCCATCCCGAACCGCGCGTCAGCGCGCTCGCGCTCCCACCGTGGGCGCGGGCCGGAGCGCGCTGACACGCTCGAGGTCGGCATCGACCATCATCGAGATGAGCCGCGCGAAATCCACAGTCGGCGTCCACCCGAGCTCCTGCTTCGCCTTGGTGGCGTCACCGATGAGGAGGTCGACTTCCGCCGGACGCAGCAGGGTCGGATCGATGCGCACGTACTTCTTCCAATCGAGGCCCGCATGCGAGAACGCCGCTTCCGCGAGCTGCTGCACCGTGTGGCTGACACCGGTCGCGATCACATAGTCGTCAGCCCTCTCCTGCTGCAGCATCAGCCACATGGCCCGGACGTAGTCACCCGCGAATCCCCAATCGCGCTTGGCTTCAAGGTTGCCGAGGGAGACGTGATCGGTCAGACCGAGCTTGATCCGCGCCACTGCATCGGTGACCTTCCGCGTGACGAACTCGAGGCCGCGCCGCGGCGACTCGTGATTGAAGAGGATGCCCGACACGGCAAACATCCCGTAACTCTCGCGATAGTTCACGGTGATGTAGTGTCCGAAGACTTTCGACACGCCGTAGGGACTCCGCGGGTAGAACGGCGTCGCCTCCGTCTGCGGAACCTCGCGCACGCGTCCGTACATCTCACTGGACGATGCCTGGTAAATCCGGATGTCCGGATCGATCTGCCGGATCGCTTCGAGCACGCGCGTGACCCCAAGCGAGTTGAATTCGCCGGTCAGCATCGGCTGATCCCACGACGCCGGAACGAACGACATCGCCGCCAGGTTATAGAGCTCCTGCGGTCGCACGTCCTGGATGATCCGCATCAGCGAGAGCTGATCGAGGAGATCCGCTGGCCGCAGCGTGATCCGATCCAGCAGGTGCTCGATCCGCCAAAGGTTAGGTGAGCTGGACCGCCGGACAACGCCGGTCACCTCGTAGCCCTCCTCGAGCAGCAGCTCGGCAAGGTACGAACCGTCCTGACCCGTGATACCCGTAACGACAGCGCGTTTCGCGATGCTCACAATCAATCCATTCTAATTGAGTCAAGGTCGCGGCCGCGACGACCGGGGCGTCGATGGCCTGCGGGATCTCGCACGCTACCAAAGCCCCAACACGCGCCACCACGACGCGCCGACGGTGAGCCAGATCACAATATGAACAACGCTGAGGATTGCGCCGGCTTTCCACCACGTGGAGAGACGGACGTGGCCGCTGCCGAAGAGAATCGGACCAGGTGGAGTGCCATAGTGCGTCGTGCACGAGAAGAGGTTGCTGAAGAAGGCCAGGACCAACGCAGCGAGATATGGCGGCGTCCCTAGTGCCAGCGCCACGACCAGAAACGGGGCATACATGGCTCCTATGTGGGCCGTGTTGCTGGCAAAGAAATAGTGGGAGTAGAAGTAGATCAGGCTGAGCCCGAGAAACCCCGGTACCCAAGGCGTGCCACTCAGGGTTGTCGAGATGTGCCCGCTAAACCATTTGATCAATCCAAGCTGGCTGAGAAAGCTCGCCATCATCACCAGCACCGCGAACCACACGAAAGTATTCCAGGCTTCGCGCTCGCGCAGGAGGTCGTCCCACGCCAGAACATTGGTGAGGAGCAGCACAGCAACGGCGATGAGCGCTGCCGCGGTGGCATCAAGGCCCACACGCGCTCCAAATATCCACGCGAACACCAGGCAGAACGTGGTCGCGCCCATCAGCCACTCGCCCCGCGACATGGGTCCAAGGCTCTCGAGCGCACTCCTCGCCAGCGCGGGCGCCTCAGGAGTTGATGTGACGCCGGGTGGACACAGGCGATACACGACGAAGGGCGTGATGGCGAGACTCAGGATTCCAGGCACGGCAGCCGCTGTTGCCCACATTGCCCATGTGATCGTGATGTTTTGATCCGCTGCCAGTTGCACCACCAGCGGATTGGCCACCATCGCCGTAAGGAACATCGCACTCGTCACGACAGTGCCCTGATAGGAGGTCAACGTCAGAAACGCGCTCGTTTGACGTCCTTTGATCGGGTCTCGGGCCAGGGCCGCATCGCAGATCGATTGCAGAATGGGGAAGATCACCCCGCCGACCCGCGCAGTATTGCTGGCGATCGCCGGCGCAAGCACCAAATCGCTCGCCACGAGGCTATACGCGAGACCGAGCGTGCTTCGGCCGAAGAGGGACACCAAGCCGTACGCGATTCGTGCCCCCAGGCCGGTCTTTCTGAAACCGGATGCAATAAAGAACGCCGCGACCACGAGCCACACCGTTCCATTGCTGAACCCGCTCAAGGATTCAGTCAGTGTGAGCGTGCGGGTGGCGACCACAACGGCAAGGCCGACGACGGCCACTGCGCTCATCGGCAGGGGCCTGGCCGCGATGCCCACAATCGTGGCCACGAAGATGGCGAGCAGCCGCCACGCGCGAGGATCGACCGCAACAGGCCGGGGAAGCCCCCACATCAGCAGGCCCACGCATACGACGAGCGCGAGGCGAATCGGTACGACGCCCGGCACCGGAGGCGGAGTGTGGTGTGTCGGCCTCTGATCCGATCCACCCGGCGCGGTTGCGAGTGTGTAGCTGATGAGGCCCTCCTCTTAGACGTCGTAGGCTGAGTCTAGGTTGTGGCGCTCGCCGGCGTCCCCAGCCAGCGCCGGAGGGCATCTTGCCAGGTCGGCATCTGGAATCCCGCGGCGGCCAGCTTGCGGTTGGACAGGGCGCAAAATCTCGGACGGATCGCCCGCATCGTTATCTGGTCCATGCGAACCGCCCGAAGCCGAGGCGTCACACCGAGAACCCGAGCCGCCTCGGCCGCCACTTCCTGCCATGTCGCCTGGCCGGTGTTGACACAGTGGTACAGCCCGGCAGGGGCGCCGCTCTCCACGAGGTGGCGCGTGGCGGCGGCCACGTCCGGCAAATAACTCGGCGACACCACGCGGTCCACGAGCACGGCCTGTTCACGACCGCCGCGCAGGCTCGCCACAATCCCGTCGAGCGTCCCGCGGCGGCCGGACCATCCGTCCGCGCACCCGAACAGGCTTTCAACGCGCAACACGAACGCGCCGGGCACGCTCAGCGCAAACCACTCGCCCAGCAGCTTTGAGGCCGCATACGTGCCTCGCGGAGCAGGCGCGGCATCCTCGTCGTACGCGTCCGACGCAGTGCCGTCGAACACGAAATCACTGCTGAAGTGTACGAGGGTGGCGCCGCACGCCTCGGCTGCCCGGGCCAGGCTGCGCACGGCGAATGCGTTGGCGTCGAGCGCGGCCACCGGCGCGTCCTCCGCCCCGTCGACGTCGTTGAATGCCGCGCAATTGATGATCACGCGCGGCTCCGCATCCGCCAGAACCCGCCTCACGGCCTCGGGATCCGCAATGTCGAGATCGTGGCGCGTCAGCGGGACGAGCGTCCGCCCGGCAAACGCATCGACGATGAAGGTTCCGAGTTGCCCGGCAGCGCCGGTGACCAGGATGGGACCGAACGACATCTATACTAGTGGAACATACCAGTAGAGCGGCGCGAACCTCGCATCGTACCACATGGATTCCATCGATATTGATACCGCGATCGTCGGCGCCGGCGTCGTCGGCCTGGCCACAGCGCTGGCCGTGGCACGCCGCGGCCGCAGCGTGTGCATTCTCGAGCGGGAGCCGCGTGCGGGGATGGGGACGAGCACGCACAACAGCCAGGTCATCCATGCGGGGATCTACTATCCCGCGGGTTCGCTCAAAGCGCGCCATTGCATAGAGGGAGCCCGCATGCTGTACGGCTTCTGCGCCGAGCACGGCATCCCGCACGCGCGTTGCGGCAAGATCATCGTAGGCCAGAGCGACGCGGAGACCGCTGCGCTCGAAGCGCTCCTCCAACGGGGGGGCGCCAACGGCGTCGAAGGCCTCGACCTCGTGGATGCGGCATTCATTCGCCGGCGCGAGCCGCACGTACGGGCCCGACTGGGCCTCTACTCGCCGAACACCGGCGTGCTCGAAGCCGAAGCGCTGGTGAAGACACTCGCCAGATTATGTAGCGCTCGAAATGTCATCCTCCTGCCGGGCACGCGCGTCCTCGCCGGCAACGCCGATGACAACGGCATCGACCTGCGAACGCCTGTGGAGACCATTCGCGCCCGCTCTGTCGTGAACGCCGCTGGCCTGTACGCCGACGACGTGTCCGCCGCGCTGGGCGGTGATCCATTCACCATCTATCCCTGTCGTGGCGAGTACGCCGAGCTCGTGCCCGCCAAGAGGCGGCTCGTCAACGCCCTCGTGTATCCGCTGCCGCACGCCCAGGGCCACAGCCTCGGCGTGCACTTGTCGAAAACGACACACGGGACCGTGACGCTCGGACCGACGGTCCAGTTCCAGCAGCGCAAGGATGACTACGAGCGGGATCGCCTTCCCGTCGAGGCATTTCTCGAGCCGGCGCGGGAGCTGCTGCCGGAGCTGCAGTTGGACGACCTGCGACTCGGCGGTACCGGCATCCGGGCAAAGCTCCACCCTCCTGAGCGCGCGTTCGGTGATTTCCTGATCGCGAGAGATTCGAGGTGCCCGCGTCTCGTGCAGGCGGCGGGAATCGAGTCGCCAGGCCTGACGGCCTGCCTGGCGATCGGCGAACACGTGGCGCGGTTAGTGGAGGAGATTCTCTAGGTCAAAGGGCAAAGGTATAAGGGCAAAGGTAACGATTCTCACTGCCGCGTTAGCCACAGAGACGCAGAGACGCGGAGGAAACAAAGCCAAATCTACTCTGCGTCTTGGCGACTCTGCGGCTCGTTATGTAAGCGGGGGGAGGCGACGCAGCAATAGTCGCAGTTTTCCTTTTGACTCTTAACCTTTTACCTTTGCCCTCCGTACGGCCCACCATTGCCGCCCCGCGAGCAGCAGGCCGGCAAGCGCGCGCTTCGGGTGCCAGCGGCCAGGGGCGACGTGGGTGACGTAGTACAGATAGGCGCTGGCGTGGAAAGCGCGAATCGCCGGCACCTGCGCCGTGCGGCTCGAGTGTCCGACGCGATGGATGGCGGTGGCGCCCGGGACGTAACGGGTGTGGTATCCCGCACGCCGCAGGCGCCGACACAGATCCGCGTCTTCCCAGTACAGGAAATACCGCTCGTCGAAGCCGTGCACCGCACGCAGGGCCTGCCGGGGGGCGAGCATGCAGGCGCCGGACACCCAGTCCACCACCACGCTTGATTCACGGCCTCGAATCGCCTGTTCGCTGACGACGTTTCGCCGTGCCGCGGGAAGCCAGGGAAAGAGGCGCGCCACCGCCTGCGCGCGGCCGAATAACCCTGTAAACATGTCCGGGTCTCCACGAGCACTGCCCTGCAACGAACCATCCGGGTTGAGGATCCTGGGCCCGACGATGGCGCAGCTCGCGTGGCGTTGGAGCTCCACGCGGAGCGCCGCGATTGCGCCCGCCACCAGGCGGCAGTCGGGGTTCATGATCAGGACGAGCGAGGCGCGAGCCTTCGCCAGTCCCTGATTGACCCCGCGAGCGAACCCGACATTCTCCGTGTTACGGATGATGGAGGCGTGCGGCGCAAAATCGAGGGCGATGTCGGCGCTGCCGTCCACAGAGAGGTTATCGATGACGAACGCCTCCCAGGAGCGTTCGTGCATCTCGTCCGCAATCGACTGGAGGGCGCGGCGCAGCTCTTCACCAGCGTTGTAGTTCACGAGGATGGCGGACAGTTCAATCACACAATATCAGCCGACAATCAGCCTTCCTTCAGTGAATCGGCAATCTGCGACGTGCCATCTGCAATTGAAGTATCAAACCGCTCTTCGCGGAGCTTCAGTGCGAGCCATCGTGGCTCCAGCACCCGCCAGATGTCAGCGGCTCGCGCGGTGCGCGAGCGTTGGACGGCCGCCCTCTTCCGCCGGATCTGTCCCATCCCCGCGAGGGCGCTCACCTTCGCTCGCAGAAACGTGCCGAGCAGTCCGAGCCGCGTGAAGTGTGCCGCCGCCGCAAGGTTGTAGAACAGGTGGTCCGGCAGCGTCCGCACGAGCAGCCATGCGGGGGTGTTCTTGACGTACACCCATTCCAGGTTGCGCTGGCTCTGAAATACGGCAAATGGGCTCACGCGGCCGAGCGTGGCGCTGCCGCGGTGACGAACGACGGCGCCGGCGACGTACCTGCAGCTGTAGCCACGCAGCCGCGCGCGATACGAGAGGTCGACGTCCTCATGCGAGGCGAAGAAGTCCTCGTCGAACCCGCCAAGTTCCTCGAACACCGCCCGCAACATCATGAACGCCGCGCCGCACGCCCCGAACACCTCGCGCGATTCTTCCGCGAGGGACGCGGGTTGGCCGTGCAGTCGTTTGAACGCACCGCCGGCGCGCGTGAGACCGTCGCCCGCGCTGTCGATAATGCTCGGGTCGTGCATGTACACGATGCGGGCGGTCGCCATCACATCGCGCGACGGCACATCGATGGCGTTCCGCAACGCGCGCAAGCATCCGGGTTCGGCAATGGTGTCGTTATTCAGGAACGCGAGGTACCGCCCGCGAGCTTCCCGCGCGCCGGCGTTGTTGCCCCCGGCAAACCCTTGATTCTCCGCCAGAGACGCGATCCGAACCCATGGGAAACGATCGGCCACGAACTGCGCCGAGCCATCGTCGGAACCGTTGTCCACGAGAATCGTCTCGGCGTTCACCTGCTGCTGCGCGGCAATCGCGGCAAAGCAGCCCTCGAGATGCGCCTTTCCGTTCCAGGAGACGACGATCACCGACACCTCAGGTTCGGGGTTCAGGGTTCCCGGTTCTGGGTTCGTGTTCACGTTCGGTTCTTAGTTCGAGGTTCCGCGTGCCCGGTTCGTGAGTCGCGCAACGGAGCGATACACGTCCAGCGTCATGCGGGCGGTGCGCGCCCAGGTGAATGTCGCGGCACGGGCACGCCCGGCCTCGCGCAGACGGGCCCGCTCCTGTTCGTCGTTCACGAGCCGGACGATGGCATCGGTCCAGGCGGCGATGTCGCGTGGAGGAAGGAGGATACCGGCATCGCCAATGACCTCCGGAATCGATGCGGCATTGGATGCAATGACCGGCGTCCCGCACGCCATCGCCTCGAGCACCGGGAGGCCGAAGCCTTCGTACATCGACGGATACACGAGGGCGATCGCGCAACGGTACAGGACTCTCAGCTGCGCCTCCCCCACCGAGCCGAGCCTCACGAGCGCCTCCGGCGCCCCGGCGCGCTCCGCGATCGCGGAGAGCGCATCGCCTACCCCCCGGTCAACGCCCGCCAGCACGAGCGAGAGAGCCGGAAGGGCGCCAAACTGCCGGCGCGCCTCGAGCACGGCATCGAGCACCACCGGGAGGTTGCGGCGCTCGTGGAGATCGCCGACGTGTAACAGAAAAGGGCCGTCGACATCCGCCGGCAGGTCGCACGAGGCGTCCGCCTCACCAGCGGCTGTGAAGCTGCCGTCGACGCCGAGGGGAATCACCACGATACGGCTCGGCGGCAGCCCGTACGCCTCACGGATTTCCGCCGCCGAGAAATGAGAATCCGTGACCACAACGGACGCGGCGAGCGCACTCCGACGATAGAACAACCGTCGAACCACGTCCCGACGGTAGGGGTACCACTCGGGACGGCGCGCGTACGTGACGTCGTGGATGGTGAGGACGACGGGCGTGTCTCCCCACAAGGGTGCGGTGTACGCCGGGGCATGGACGACGTCGACGCCGGCGCGCCGGGCCGCGAGTGGAAGGCCCAACAGCGACCAGCCCAGATTCGTAGGAAGGGAGGCCGAGGCAGCGACGTATCCAACCCCTGCGGGAATCGCAGCCCGATCGCCACCGAGCGCCACCACCGCTGGAGCATCGTCGAGCGTCGCGAGTCCTTCGACCAACCCGCGCACGTACCGCCGGATCCCCGCGGCCGGCGAGCTGAAGGCGCGGCCATCGAGGCCTACCCGCAGACGGCGTTCTGTGTTCAAGGTTCCAAGTTCCTCGTTCGATGGTTCCACGTTCCACCGTCGGCCCCGCTGAGCCAAGAACATGACCTGGTGAACCCAGAACCATCGAACCAGGAACTTGGAACCTGGAACTTGGAACTGTTCTGCGTCAGCGGATCTCCATATGCAGCCGCCGCACGGGCCGATCGAGTGCGTTGCAGATTTCCTTGATGCGTCGCTCGACCTGGCCGTTGATCGCGGGACTGCTCAGGACGACCTCGTCAATCGCATAGCGTCGCATGGACGCCTCGAGTTGTTCCAGCGCTCCTCGGACCGGCACGCCGGCAATCCAGCGGTGTATTTTGATCGGGTCGTCATCGATGAACGCGACAGGATTCATCTGCCAGTCGGGATTCACCCGCATTTCACGCACGAGGAGCTGACCAAACCCTCCGGCACCGTACACGAGCACCCGGCGGCTGCGCTTGCTCCGCGACGACGCCACCATCGTCATCGTTCGGAACGACGCGCGCGTCGCCAGAATCGCGAGCGTCAGCAGAAACGCGTCGAAGATGAACACGTTCCGTGAGAATCGCTCGAAGCGATAGAGATAGACCGACGCGAGCACCGACAGCACGGAGCCCATCGCGACGCCACGCAGCACCGACGCGATGTCTCGGAGGCCAAACGTCTCCCACGACCGCCGGTACAGGCCCGATGCGTAGAGGGCTGCCAGCTTCAGGCCAAGCACCATCGGGAGCGATGCGGTGAACGACGGCAGGAACGTCTCCAGCTCTTCCCCTTCGAACCGAAGCCTGTACGCCCCGTAGTAACAGGCGGCGATAAGAACCACGTCGAGCAGCACCTGGAACGCGTGCCAGCGGAACGTCAGATCCTTGAGAAACGGCGCGAATGACGATTTTTGAAGCGCGAGGAAATCCTCAGCGTTGTAGGCCGGAACCCGGGCGAGATAGATACCGAGAAGCGCCACCAGCACGGCAAACGGCGCCACGGCCGCGATGACATCGATCGGCCCGGCAGTGATCGCCCATGCCACGAGCCCCCCGAGCAGCCCCAGCAGGTACAGAATTCGCACGGCACTCCGATCGGAGAACCCGAGTGAGACCAGACGATGCGACACATGGTCCGTGCCGCCCCGCGTGGCCGCGCGACCGGCGAGCCGCCGTAACGCCAGGACGAAGGCGGTATCGAACAGCGGCACGACCAGCACCAAAAGGGCGATGACCATGGGTCGCACGAAGGTGCCCGCCGATGTGCCCGCTGACGAGAACACGAGAGCCAGCGTGCAGCCCGCCAGGGTCGCGCCAATGAACAGGCTGCCGCAATCGCCCATGAACAGCCGCGCGCGGCTGCGATTCCAATAGAGGAAGCCGAGCTGCCCCCCGGCAAGCGCGACGAGCAGCAGCACCAGCGCGGGGCCGAGCGCGGTTGCCGCGAGCCACGCGAGAAATGCCGCGGCGATCAATCCGACTCCGGCGGCGAGGCCATCCATGTTGTCGATCAGGTTCATCGTGTGGCAGACGCCCGCGAACCAGATGGTTGCGGCCAGCGTTTGACCCCACGGCAGCCCGGCAGGCTCGGTCTGCGTCAGCGCAAAGACGAGGAACGCGCCGATGATGAGAGACGACACGAGCTTGGCGAGCGGAGAGAGCTGCAGACGGTCGTCGAGCAACCCGACAACGAACATCGCGAGGGCGGCGAGCGGCACCGCCACCCAGACTCCGATTGACGGCAGCGGGGCCGACACGGCAATGCCGGCGATAAAGGCGGCCGTCGTCGCTCCCGCGATCGCGATCCCGCCCATGGTCGGCGTGGCCTGGCCGTGCCAGCGATCCGGCCGCGGCGGAAGTACGGCCCCGATGGAAGGCGCGGTGCGGCGCACGACGGCGCCGAGGCCGACCGCCAGCGCGACGGCGACTACGAAAACGACAGCAAGGATTATGAACAAGTAGTTGGGCCGGTGGAGCAGTCCTTCAGGGCTGCTTGCTCCGCAGCGCTAAAGCGCCGCGCTACCTCTGATGAAGCCTACTGCGCAACGAGCTCGGCCGCGCGGGTGCGCGCGCCGAGTACGAATGGCGTGTTGCCGAGGATCCCTTCGCAGATCGTATCGAGTCCTGAGCTTTGACCCGGAAGCAGCTGCTGCAGGGATGCAAGCTTGAGACGGTAGATCGGATAGCCCGCCTTCGGTTCGATGAATGGAAGCGGGATCATGCGGTTGAAGAAGAAATGGTACGCGTATCGCCGCGCCCGTGTCAGCGCGTCCGCGCTGAGCCGCTCGGCGAACGGCAACCGTTCCAGGATCCGGAAGTACTCCTCGGGAGTCGTCGCGTCGTGCGTCAGTCCTTTGTTGCGAATCCAGGCTTCACCCGCCACGATCACGGGCAGGCCAACGCTGGTCAACTCCACCCCCATTTTGGTGCCATAAATCACGGCAGCGTTGCAGAGCGACATCAGCGCGTACGTGCTCAGGCCGCTCTCTGGGGGGACGACGATGATGTTCGGCGCGAGGCGCGGGAGGTGCTTGCGCAGCTCCCGCAGGATCGGCTGGCGCGACGGAGGAAATCCGCTGATCTCGGCCGGATGCACGCGAATCAGCAGCTGCAGGTCCGGTCGCGTGGCGAAGTACTCGCAGGTTCTCACGAGCCAGTCGAGCATGCTTGGAAACGCATTCGCGGGGTAATGCAGCTGCGCGTCCCAGCTCACATTCGTCAGCAGACCGATGACAGGACGCGCAGGATTGACGCCGAGGCGTTTCGCAATCTCGGCGGGATCTTGGCGCGTGGGCCGATGGAACACGATCCAGTCGAAGAGGCCTTCGCGGCGACTGGACAGGTACTGCATCAGCTCGCGGTCCTGCGACTCCGTCAGCGCGTTGCCTTCCCAGTGCTCTCGCGGCTCGGTCATGAGCGTGTGGTGGTACGTGTCGTCGTGGCTGAAGATGAAGCGGCGTTTGCGATACGCGACGTTCCATGTCGAGACACGGACGCCCTCCTGGCGCGCGACCGCACCCACGATTCCCCAGGGCACGTAGATTCCGTGGGTGAAGACCGCCGCGCTGAACCCCTGGGCGCGCAGTAGCCGCCTGGTGGCATAGGCGGTCAGCACCGCCGCCTCGAGATAGCGGCGCAGCACCGCTTCGCCTTGCGGCTCGTCCTCCAGCGATCCGGTCGCGAAGAAACGCAGCGCTCCCGCATAGGCGTGCTCGCCGAGGGCCAGTCCGTCTAGGCAGAAATCGTCGATCTCCGCCGCCGGAATCGTCCGCGCAAGGCGGGCTGCCTCGCCGCGCTCTTCTGCCGTGATCCAGTCGCTGTACCGATGCACCTTCAACCCGAGCTGCTCGTACACGCGCTCGGCCGGCCACTGGCAATCGCGGCAGAGATCGCGTGCGGGGCCTTGCTTGACGAATGTCTCGACGCGCGGATAGAGCGATGCTTCACATTCGGCACAGGCCGGCAGCGCACCATCGCACACGAGCACGTGGACCTCGGCGCCCCGAAGTGTCAGCGCTGCTGCGAGCGCGCTCTCGAGCGACACCGCGTGTGCGTAGGCGCCAACCGACGTCGCCATGAGCACGCGCGGCCCGCCGCTCGCCGCGTACCGGGCCGATGTCCACAGGTCCCGCTTGTCCCCGAGAACCTCGGTCCAATCCGGATACGCATCCCGGCGTGCGTAGTACCAGCGCCGAAGCAGTCGACTCGCCCTCCACAGGCGAGGAGCGTGCCGGATACTGTGCTTCAGGAGAAAAGGGAGGATCTCTAATCGCACTGGGCCTTCATCTGGTGGCGCAGCGCTTCAGCGCTGCGGAACGCCAGCAGCCCTGAAGGGCTGCTCCACCTGTCTCGTGATCAAACGCCATTGACGCCCAACTCCAGCAGCGTCATAAAGTCGGGAGGCGACGGCAGTATTTCAAACGCGCGCCAAGGCTGATGCGTGAGGAGCTCCTCGAGCGTGTAACCACCGGTGGCGACGGCAATCGTCTTCGCGCCGATAGTGTTCGCACATTCGATGTCGTGAGGCGTATCACCCACGACAAACACGCCATCGTCGGCGACTGGGCCGGTGCTCCGCGCGAGCGCCAGCGCACGGGCCGCGATGCTGGACCGTGCCTGCGTGTTTTCGCAGAACGCACCATCCGGGAAGAATTCCCAGAGGCCGTAGTAGGTCAGCTTCGCCTTCGCCCCGCCTCGCGTGTTCCCCGTGAGGAGATAGGAGCGAACGTCAGGATGATCGCGGCGAAGGTGTTCCAGAATCTCGCGGACATTGTCGAGCACGCGGCCGTTGCGACGCGGAAGGCTCGCCGGCAGCAGCTCCTCGTAGCGCCGCACGAGACGCTCGACCATGTCGGGCGTCGGTTCGATCCCGAGGACCTCGAACGTCTTCACGGCGATCTGGTAGTCGGTGAACCCCGCAGTGCGCACGGCGGTCTTCAGATCGAAGTCGCGGCCGGTGAGCTCCTTCACCGAGTCGTCCCACGCAAACATCCCCGCGCGGCCGGTCGTCAAGAGCGTGCCGTCGATGTCCCAGAAGAGCACCGTCATGCGATGCGCTCCGGGGTTGGCGCGGTTGGGGTCAGACCCCCTTCTCGAGTCGACTGGTGAAGGGAGTCTGACGCCACAACGTCTGACCCCACAATGGCCCGACGCAGTCTCTTCACCAGCCCGGGCACGTCGAGGCCGTGATACGCGAGCACTTCGTCGTTGGTACCGCATTCGGGCAGCTCCTCGACCCCAATGCTCGTGACACGCACGGCCGGCTCGAGTCCGAGCCCGGCGATGGCCGCGGCAATCATCTCTCCCTGCCCACCGTGCACGTAGTGGTTGTCGAGGGTGACGACGATCCTGCGGCTTCCAACAACCTGTCGGAGCCATCGGGCGTTGACGCGGTTCAGCCAGGGCAGGTTCACCAGACGCGCCCGAACACCAGCGGACCGCTCCATGTCCGCGATCGCTTCCCACGCGTTGGCGAGGAGCCATGGACCGTACGCAAACACCACGGCGTCCTCGCCGTCCCGCACCACCCAACCCGTGCCGGCCTCAACGCGCTGGCCGGCTGCGTAATCGAACGGCATCGGCCACTTCACCGAGACGAGCCTGAGGTATGCGCTCTCCGGCGCGGTGTGGAAGAGATAGTCGACAAGTGCCCGCGTCTCCGCTTCCGACGACGGTTCCGCCATGACGAGGTTCGGCACTGCGCCGAGTGCGGAAATGTCGCGCACGCATTGATGCGAGTGACCGGGGCCGCCCGGCAGAAGCCCGGCCAGCGACCCGACGTAAATCACTTTCGAGGACTCACTGCACTGGTTGTAGATCTGCTCGTTCGGCCGCGCGGAAAGGAAGCAGGCAAACGAGTGGACGATGGGCAGCGCGCCGCGGCGAGCCATGCCGCACGCCATCGACACCATGTCCTGCTCCGCGATGCCGCACTCGACGAACCGATCGGGATGCCGCGCCGCAACCTCGAGCAGGCCGCAGTCTTTAATCAGGTCAGCGTCGAGCACGATGAGTCCCGGATTCCGGTCGGCCTGCTCCACCAGCGCGCGGCCGTAGGCCGCCACGAGGTTGTCGGTCTTCTTGGGCTCTCGGCGCGGGTTTCTGACGCGCACGTCCGTCGCCGGCGTGCCGAGGCCCAGGCGCGCAAACGCCTGTTCCGCCGTCGCCTGCAGCTCCGCCAATCCGTCGACGTACTGCTGCTCCGGCGGTGCACCCGAATGAAAGAGGTACAGGGGGCCTGCGGCCAGCGCCGCCGGACCTTCCATGAACGACACGCCCTTGCCCTTCACGGTGTCGGCAATGACAACCTTCGGCCGGTCCGTGATGTGATCGAGCGCGCGGAGCGTCGCGTCGAACGCGGCAAGATCGTGGCCGTCGCATCGGCTCACGTGCCAGCCGAACGCGGCCAACTTTGCCTCCAGATCACCGAGGCGGTTCACGTGGTCGACCCACGTGTCCGACTGAATCTTGTTGTGATCGACGATCGCGACGATCTCTCCAAGGCCCATGTGCACGGCCGACGGCAGCGACTCCCAGAACTGCCCTTCCTGCAGCTCGCCGTCTCCCGTCAGGACAAAGATGCGGCGAGGTCGGCCGCTCCGCCGGTTCGCGATCGCCATGCCCTTGGCCTTCGAGATGCCCATCCCGAGCGACCCGGTATTCGCCTGGACATACGGCGTCTCGACGTGCGGATGACCCGGCAGGCCGTGGAGGCGCCGAAGGTCATGCAGCTTGTCGGCAGGCAGCAGGCCCAATCCGATGAGCACTGAATACAGTGCCGGAGCGTCGTGCCCTTTCGATGAGAAGAAGATGTCGCAGCCGCCGGGACCCTTGTCCAGATCGCGGATCTCGTTCAGGAAGAGCCAGCTCATGATCTCGAGCGAGCTGAAGCTGGTGCCGATGTGGCCGGACCAGGCGCCCTCAATCATGTACAGCGTGTTGATACGTGCAAGCGCCGCGAAGGCCTCGGCGCGCGCAACGGCGGTGCCGCCTGCGCGCAAGAGGCGCTCGAACTCCGTGTGCGGCACGTACCGCAGCTCGAGGCTGTCTCCCTGATCGGTTTGTAAGTCGCCCATAGATCACATGAATTGACGAATTGACGGATTGACGAATTGGGGGATTGGATTGCTGGAATGCAATGTGCCAATGAAATTCGTCAATACGTCAATTGGTAAATCTCTCAATTCCATCGAATGCGTATGGCGCCTGCGGCACCGGCGGCAGAGCCACCCCGCCATCTGCCAACAGCCGCTCGGCCACCATCCAGTCGTACGCATCGTTGATGTCGAACCCTTCGTAGTCCTCGGTGATGAAGGGCACGAGCACATCGCCGGCGATCGTCCGCCGCTCGGTCACCACGCGAGTCCATGCAATCTCGAGCGATGCGTTCTGCACGTACACGGGAGGCAGCGCCTGATACGGCGTGCTGTGCCAGGGCTGTCCGGCGAGTCCGCTTCCGGCCTCCGGGGTCGGCGCCACAGGTCCGAACGGCAGCAGCGGAAACATGCGCTCCCCCCGCACGACCCACATCTTCCCAGGATGCTGCGCGCCCTTCTCCACCGCGCGCAGCGAATCGACGCCTTCCTGCGCGATGAACCTCGCCCACGCGCGACGGATCGTCGCCGCCGAGCGGAACGGGCTGGTCGGCCGCAGGAGACTGAAACAGTCCCACTCGCGCCCTCGCCGCCGCAGCTCCGCGAGTGTGTACTCGACCCACTCGATATCCGGCGACGTATCGCCGGCGAACTCAGCGGGACGGAGAAACGGCGCCTCGGCGCCGTAATGGCGCGCGATGGCCGCAATGTCTTCCGAGTCCGTCGACACGATGACAGCGTCGAAGGCGCCGCTCTCGATGGCCGGCGCGACGGTGAACGCGAGCATCGGATGGCCGTTCAGCAGACGCACGTTCTTGCCCGGTACGCGCTTCGAGCCCTGGCGGGCGGGAATCAAGGCAACGGCGGATGGTTTCGACGGCACCATGTTGTGCGGTTCCTGTTCCGGTTCAAGGTTCATGGTTCGTGTTCACGTTCCGGGGCACCTTCGTCCTGGAACCGAACATGAACATGAACACGAACGCTGAACATTGAACAGGAACTGGAACCATCACGCTTTGTCCGGATTGTGATTGATATAGACGGTTTTCAAGTCCGAGTAGACATCGAGCGCCTCGGTACCTGCCTCACGCCAGCCGTTGCCCGACTGTTTGAGGCCGCCGAACGGCATGTGAGGCTCGCTGCCGTACGTCCCGCCGTTGACACTGGCCACTCCAGCTTCGATGCGGCCCACGAAGGTCATGGCGCGGTGGATGTTCTGGGTGTGAATCGCCGCCGTGAGCCCGAACGGAGAATCGTTCGCCAGCGCGATCGCGTCCTCGAACCCGTCGACGCGGTAGAGGCACGTGATGGGCCCGAACAGCTCGCTGTGGGAAATCTCGTCGTTGGCGCCCGCGTGTTCCAGGATGGTCGGCGCCACGAAGAATCCGTCCTTGTGCGCCTCGTCGGTCAGCCGCCGGCCGCCGGTGAGCACAACCGCCCCCGCACGAACTGCCCGCTCCACCGATCCGAGCATGGCCTCCATCTGCGCCCGGTTGATCACGGGACCGTAATCGTCGCCATCAGCGGAGCCGACCTTCAGCTTCTCGGTCGCCCCGACGAGCATCGCCCGGAATCGGTCGTACACGGCATCGAAGACGAGGATGCG
>ORMF012357235.1_pt1 | contig 17866 bp, 12 predicted proteins | sample 1779871 | NCBI WGS metagenome assembly ORMF01 (sample SAMEA104232316, study PRJEB22302) | groundwater metagenome | biome: forest; feature: aquifer; material: groundwater | place: USA | collected 2011-08-07 | depth 5.4 m
CCGATGAGTAAAAACAAAACGCCGATAACTTCATTTATCCGTTCTCGGGTGAGTAACTTTTTTGCTCTCATAATTTAAGATTTCGTCTAGATGCCTGTATGGCCAAATCCGCCGTGATTTCTTAGAGTAACGTCCAATTCGTCAACGATCTTGAAGGTCGCTGTAACGTATTGCGAAATAATCATTTGCGCAATGCGTAAACCCCGCTTGATCACAAAGGCCCCCTCACCCAAATTAATCATAATAATTTGAATTTCTCCGCGGTAGTCGGAATCAATGGTTCCGGGAGTATTCAGAAGTGTAACTCCATACTTTAAAGCTAGGCCGCTTCTGGGCCTAATTTGAGCTTCTAGACCTCGAGGGAGACTAATAGAAATACCGGTGGGAACCAGAATTCTTTTACCCGGTAATAGCGCAATATCCTCACGAATAGCAGCGGTCAGGTCCATGCCGCTTGAACCTTGTGTTGAATAGACCGGCAGATCAAGACCTTTGTGATGCGGCAAACATTTAACTAAGATTTGCACCGAATCAGTCATTCCTAAGTTTGTGAGGCTTCGCTTAATGCCTGTTTCCTGCTCAGGTTGATTTTTCCTTGGTCATCGATGGAAATCACTTTTACCGGAAAAACATCTCCGACTTTCACGTGATCTTCAACTTTTTTAACAAATCCATCGGCCAATTCCGAAACGTGAACCAGTCCGTCAGTGCCCGGCATAATTTCACAGAATACGCCAAAGGGCATAATCTTTCTGGCTTTGCCCTGATAAATTTTACCAACCACGGCTTCTTCGGCAATCGCATTGATTCTCGCAATGGCAATCGCAGAAGCTTTAGCATCACTGGAAGCAACGAGTACGCGACCGTCATCTTCAATATCTACTGTCGCTCCACTCTCTTCAATAATCTTGCGAATATTTTTACCACCGGGACCGATTAATTCGCCAATTTTTGACGGATTAATTCTCAGCATCGTGATCCGCGGAGCAAACGCAGAAAGATCTTTTCTGGGAGCAGAAATGGCTTTGACCATAATATCTAGAATTTTAAGTCGTGCTTCTTTGGCATCATTTAAAGCGGTTTTTAAAATTTCGCTGGTGACACCGCCAATTTTGATATCCATTTGAATGGACGTAATACCCTTGGAAGTTCCGGCCACTTTGAAATCCATATCACCCAGATGATCTTCAATTCCGGCAATATCGGTCAGAACCTGCCACTTGCTTCCTTCTTTAACCAGGCCCATGGCCACGCCGCTAACGGGCGCTTTAATGGGAACGCCGGCATCCATAAGCGCTAAAGTTGCACTGCAAACCGTTGCCATGGAACTTGATCCGTTGGATTCTAGAATTTCAGAAACTATGCGGACCACATAAGGAAATTCTTCCTCATTTGGCATCACGGCTTTGACGGCTCGCTCGGCAAGAGCGCCATGTCCGATTTCTCTGCGGCCAGGACCGCGATTTGGTTTGACTTCACCAACGCTAAATGGAGGAAAATTGTAATGAAGCATGAAGCGTTTGTATTGCTCACCTTCGAGCGCATCAATCCTTTGTTCATCACGTCCTGAGCCTAGCGTAACGACGCCTAAACTTTGAGTTTCGCCCCGCGTGAAGATGGCAGAACCATGCGTTCTCGGCAAAACCCCGATATCACACATGATGGGGCGCACTTCTTTAAACCCGCGCGCATCAGGCCGCTCGCCTTTATCCAAAATGAGCGAACGAACTTCGACAAATTCTAATTCTTCAAAAATGGATTTTACTTCTTTCTCATTAAATTTCGGATCTTCCACGTTGAAGAGAGCTAGAACCTGTTCGTAAAGCGCTTCTCTTTGATCGTGACGCTCTTCTTTGCGTTTTAATCTAAAAATAGAAGTGAACTTGCCTTTTGCATGCACTGCTATTTTTTTTCGGACTTCCTCTGAAAGAACTTTGGGCTCTGGTTTTTTCTTGTCCTTACCGCACTTTGTGCGCAGTTCCTGCTGAAGTTTGGTGAGAGCCTTAATGTGTTCGCGGCCAAACTGAATCGCTTCATTCATTTGCTCTTCAGTTAATTCTTGAGCTCCACCTTCGATCATAACAATGTTCTCTTCGGTAGCCGCTAGAATTAAATCTAAAGTACTTTTATCAAGCTCGGCATAAGAGGGGTTAATCACCCATTTGCCTTCGATGTTGCCAACCCGTACGGCACCCACTGGAATCTCAAATGGAATTTGAGAAATCATCAGAGCTGCAGAAGCTCCCACCAACGCCACAAGATCCGGATTGTTTTCACCATCTACAGATAGCACCGTAGACATCACTTGGATTTCATTATAATAATGTTCGGGAAATAAAGGTCTTAGAGGTCTGTCGATCAAACGAGACGTTAGAATTTCTTTCTCGCTGGGACGGCCTTCACGTTTGAAAAAACCACCGGGAATTTTACCGGCCGCAAAAGTCTTTTCGCGATAATCGACGGTTAAAGGAAAAAAATCTTGATCTTCTTTTATGTTTTTAGCTTCGCAAACGGTACTTAAAACAACCGTCCCGCCGCACTGAACCCAAACAGATCCGTCGGCTTGTTTTGCAAACTTACCTGTTTCAATTGTCCATTCTTGTGAACCAATCTTAGCACTGACACGTGTCATCATATTTTTTCTCTATTCTCTCTCTCTTTTCTCTATTTTTCTTCTCTGTTCATTACTTTCTTAACTCAAGTTCTGCAATGATTTTTTTGTAACGCCCCGAACTTTCTTTTTCTAAATAACGGAGCAATTTTTTTCGGGTTTCCACCATACGAATAAGTCCGCGACGAGAATGGTGGTCCTTTTTGTGAGTCTTAAAATGTTCCGTGAGTTCGTTGATGCGTGAGGTCAATAGTGCTACTTGAACCTCGCAGGAACCCGTATCTTTTTTAGAGCGTTGGTGTTTCTTCATGGTTGCTTGTTTGTTTTCTTTACTAACTGGCATTCTTTCTCTCCTTCTCTTTCTGAAACCATTTTTGGCTGGTTTCAATGTCTTTTTGTATTTGCGTTTTCAGCGCTGCTTCATTGTCAAAGGCGCGCTCAGAACGCAATCTTTCTCCAATTGTGACTTCAACTGTCTTGGCGGTCAAGTCACCATCAAAATCAAGAATATGAACTTCTGGAACAGGTTTATTTGATTTCCCAAAGGTGGGTCTTTTGCCGTAATTCAGAACGGCTTTTAAACGATCTCCCACAATATGTTCTTTTAAAGAACTAAAACTTCCAGTTTCCTCTAATCGGCAATCTAAGATTCGAACCCAGGCCGCATAGACTCCTTCAGGAGGCATCACTTCACTGTGCGGATCTAAGTTTGCGGTTGGAAAACCTAATCCCGCTCCACGCCCCGCTCCGGAAACGATGGTTCCGAAAAAGGAGTACGGACGACCCAAAAGTTCTTTTGCCTCAGACAATTTTCCTGTTTGAATCAAAGAACGAATCGTACTGCTTGAAACAATTTGTTCGCCCATTTTCAAGAGCGGTGCTTCCGTAAAAACAAATCCATATTTGGGCGCCAGCTGGTTCATGAGTTTGCTATCACCAGATCGATCATGGCCAAATCGGGCATTAAAACCCAGGCAAATTTCTTTGGCGCCTAATTTCTCGATGAAAATTTCTTTTACAAATTCTTCCGGGTTTTTCTTCGAAAAATCGATTGTAAAATCAATTAGGAAACAAAGATCAAGACCGTATTGCTTAAGCAAATAAAGCTTGTGAATTAAAGATGTCAAAATCTGCGGGTCTTCTCGCTTATGAAGCACCCGCTGCGGATGTTCCTTAAACGTAAACACCGCCGAGCTTCCCCCAATTTGTTTGGCACGCTGCGAAATCTGTTTGATAATCGCTTGGTGCCCAACATGAACTCCATCAAAGTTTCCAAGCGCAACGACCAAGTTGGGAAAGCCGTTCTTGTCAAAACGCTCGAGATTCGTAACGATTTTCATTAACCAACAACAATGGAAACAGGGACCTGCTTGATCACGTTTTTGAGCTGATTATGATCCATTTTTCGGAGTTCCACAATGGGTGCGGCATCAGCCAAAGAAAACGCTCCGCTCCGGACACGCCTCAGATCGGTTAAAACCGCAAACGAACCCAACATTTCTCCTATATCATTCACCAATGTTCTTAAATAAGTGCCTTTTGAAACACGCGCAAAAAAACGAACATGTGGAAAATTAATCTCTTCAATCCGAAGTTCGTAAACCGTAATGGCACGTTTCTCGCGCTCCACCACTTTTCCCGCGCGGGCCAACTGATAAAGTCTGACGCCTTGATGTTTCAAAGCTGAAACCATGGGAGGAGTTTGTTCGAGACTACCCGTAAATTTTTCGAAGGTTTCTCTCAAACTTCGTTCTGTCACATGCTGCCATTCTTTTTTTTCAAGCAGCTTTCCCGTAATATCCTGTGAGTCAGTTTTTAATCCCAACTCCAACGTCCCGAAATAATCTTTATCACAAGAGGACAGTTCTCTTGATTTTTTAGTGGCTTGACCCAATAGAACAACCAGAATTCCGGTGGCGAGCGGATCCAAAGTGCCGGCATGACCTACTTTTTTAATTCGGAACCGGCTTTTCACAAAAGCGCAGACATCGTGCGAGGTCCAGTCTTTTTCTTTATCGACAACTAAAATACCGTTAAAACCCGACTCTGGCGCCATATTAATAAGAGGCCGTAACCTTATTTTTGCTTTGTTTTACAAACGCAATCTTGATTTGTTCTAAAATCTGTTGCGTTGCTTGTTCTAAAGTACCTTGAATGGTACAACCGGCTGCTTTTTTGTGTCCGCCGCCGCCAAATTTGGCAGCCACTTGCGCAACATCATATCTGCCTTTTGAACGAAACGACACGCGAACTTGCCCATTAGGAGCACCTCCCATTTCACTCATGAAAAATGAAAATTTGACTTCTTTAATGTATTTTAAGAAATCAATAAAGCCTTCGGTGTCTTCGTAAGTGGCTCCTGTGTTTTTCAGATCATTTTTAGTCAGTCCAACCCACGCGATTGTTCCATCTTCACTCGTCTTAACTCTTCCCAAAAGCAAACTGTAGAGCTGGATTTTTTCGAGCGAATAAGTGGCATACAAAGCATCGTTGATGAATTCGATATCAATTCCTGTTTTGATGAGCTCTGAGGCAATTTGATGAGACTTAACGGTAGTATTGCTATATTTAAAAGAACCCGTGTCGGTTGAAATGGAAACATAAAGAGCGGTCGCTTCGTCTTTATTAATTTTCAATTTAAATTGTTTGAACATATCGTAAATCACCTCACCGCAAGCAGAGGCAGTGGGTTGAATGTAATTATAATGGCCGAATAAGGTATTGCTGATATGGTGATCAATGTTGAAAATTTTAGTTTGCGGACTGAGCAATTTATTGACGGCCCCAATTCGCTCAAGCGTCGGGCAATCAGCGACAACCAGTGCATCAAATTTCCGGCTGGCCGAAATATTCTTGGCCTGATTCCATTTCTTATTTGGAAGACAACCGAGACGATCTGGAAAAGCATCTTCACAAGCAATCATGGTTTTCTTACCTAATCGACGGAGCATTGAATCCAAAGCCAAAACGGAAGCAACAGCATCCCCTTCTGGATTCACATGCGAAGCAAGGAGGAAATTATCCATTTTCTTGAGCGCCTGACAGATGGCGCTCAGAGAAATATTTTTTTTATTCATAAATTTTAGCATTCCTTTCTCAACTTACTCTTGCTCATGAATTTTTTGGATAATCGTGTCGATTTTCATTCCTTCATCCAACGAAGCATCCAATGAAAAAGACAAACGAGGTGTAAAACGCAAATTGAGTTTGGAGGCAATATCGCGCTGCAGAAATCCGCTTGCCTTAGCTAAGCCCTTCGCCGTCTCTTCTTTGGTGGTTTCGTTTCCGAGAACACTATAAAAAACACGGGCATGTTTAAGATCGTCACTAATCTTTACTTCTGTAATGGTAATAAATCCAATTCTGGGATCTCTTGCTTCTTTTGAAAGTACGGAAGCCAGTTCCTGCTTAATTAATTCAGCGATACGATCTGTTCGTTTGCCTTGCATATCAAATCCGTTAAAAAATGGTTTTAAACTAATTTCCCGGCAATTTTTTCAATGCGGTAAGACTCCAAAATATCGCCTTCTTTCAGCTGGCTAAAGCCTTCCACCACAATACCGCAATCATAGCCTTCTTGAACTTCCCGCACGTCATCTTTGAAGCGTTTCAGCGATGACAACTTTCCTTGATGAACGATGATATTATTTCTGAGGACTCGGATGTGGTGATTCCGGGTCAATTTTCCTTTACGAACAATGGCGCCGCCAATCGAACCTACTCTGGATGATTGAAAAATCTGACGAACTTCGGTTTTTCCTTCAACGACTTCTTTCATGGTCGGCTCAAGCAAACCTTCCATGGCTTTTTTCACATCTTCAATTAACTCATAAATAATACTGTAAAATCGAACGTCGACGCCTTCGCGCTCTTTTAAAATATCGGCCCGTTCATCTGACTTCACATGAAACCCAATGACAATCGCCTCAGAAGCCACCGCCAACATAATGTCTGATTCATTAATTCCGCCCACGGCTCCGTGAATGACTCTAATTTTAATTTTCTCAGCATGGACTTGTTCTAAAGATTGCGTAATAGCTTCAATGGAACCTTGAACGTCAGCTTTAATAATGAGGTTCAGCTCCTTAATCCGACCTTCCTTCATTTGACTATAAAGATCTTCCAGAGATAAATGTTTGGTATGATAACCTTTGACGGCGTGTTCTCTTAATTCAAACGACTTTTTCTCAGCAATGCGCCGAGCCACTTTTTCATCATTAACAACCGTAAAAATTTCACCCGCCTCTGGCGTTCCGGAGAGACCCAAGACTTCCACAGCATAAGATGGACCTGCTTCCTTCACTGATTTTCCGCGATCATTTCTTAAGGCGCGCACTTTTCCATAAAATTGTCCGACAACCACTAAATCACCCACTTTTAAAGTTCCGTTTTGAATCAACATCGTGGCCACAGAACCTTGGCCTTTGGTTAATTTAGCTTCGATAATCGTTCCTTGAGCAGCCCTAGCGGGATTGGCTTTAAGTTCCAGAACTTCAGATTCCAATAGAAGCATTTCTAAAAGTTCATCAATACCTTTGCCGGTTTTAGCGGACACTTTAACGCAAATCGTTTTGCCGCCCCATTCTTCGGGCATAAGCCCATGCTTTTGAAGTTCTCCCATTACCTTTTGCTGATCCGCGGTAGGTAGATCACTTTTATTAATGGCAACCACAATCGGAACACCGGCGGCCCTTGCGTGATCAATAGCCTCAATCGTCTGAGGCATAACGCCATCGTCTGCCGCAACAACCAATACCACAACATCAGTCACATTTGCACCCCGTGCTCGCATGGCCGTAAAAGCTTCATGACCGGGAGTATCTAAAAAAGTAACGTGTCCTTTACCCGGAATTTCAACGCCATAAGCCCCAATGTGCTGCGTAATCTGACCCGCTTCCTTATCAGCCACATTGGATTTTCGAATGGCATCCAACAAGGATGTTTTGCCATGATCGACATGCCCCATTAAAGTAACCACCGGAGGTCTTGGTTTTAATTTTGTTTGATCTTCCTCTGTCTCGCCAATAAAGGCCTTCACTTCTTTATCTTCAATTTTTTCAATATGAATTTTAAGAAGATCGCTTAGCTTCATGACAATTTCTTCATTCAACATTTGATTTATGTTGGCAAAGATACCAATTCCAATCAATGTCTTAATCAGCTCCGAGGCTTTCAAATGTAATTTTTCCGCCAATGCACTTAAGGTAATGGGAATCTCAACTTTGATTGCAGAACTCTTAGGGGGCTCAGGAATGGCAACGGCTTTCTGAACGGGTGGCAGAGTTGGCGAAACGGGTGCCAACGGTGGAGTGCTTGCAACTTTCGGAGTCTTTTTTTCTTCTACTACTTTTTTAACCTCTTTAGCAGCTATTGATTTAACAGGTTCCGGTTTTAGAAGTTCTTTTTCTTTCTTCAAAACTTTAGGTTTTATTGCCGTGCGTTTCGCAATTGTTTTTTCAGAACTTGCTTTTTTAGTTGTTGCTATTTTAGGTTTGGGATGTTTTTTTAGAAATGATTCAACCGCTTTGGAATCCAGAAGCTCCATATGACTCTTAGCTTTGATTCCCTGCTTGCTGAGCCGCGCAATCAAATCTTTGCTGGTTAGATTCAGTTGTTTGGCAAGCTCATGAACTCGCATTATTTGCCGTCTCTCATGATAGCTTCCTGAGCGGCATGAATTAATTTTTCAGCTGTTTTAGGTCCAATGCCTTCAATTTTTGCCAGTTCTTCAGGTGATGCTTTGAGCAAGTCTTTGATGCTGGAAATTCCCGCCGTTTTTAAAATTTGTTCCATTTTTTCCCCAATGCCCTTCAGTGAGCCCAAAGGAATTTTTTGACTCGTGCTTCGAATATCTAAATTCCAGCCGATTAATTTGGAAGCAAGACGGACATTTTGACCTTTTTTCCCAATCGCCAACGAGAGTTGATCTTCAGCCACAAAAATTTCACACGTTTTGGTTTCTCGATTTAGTTTCAACTCCGTAAGTTCAGAGGGACTCAAAGCACTTCTGATATACGCTTCTGGGTCTTCGCTCCAACGAACGATATCAATTTTTTCCCCACCGATTTCACGAACGATATTCTTAACCCGCTGTCCGCGCATCCCAACACAAGAACCCACACAATCAACTTTTGAATCATTTGATACGACGGCGATTTTAGTCCGCGATCCGACTTCTCGAGCTACCGATTTAATTTCAACAATGTTGTCGTGAATTTCAGGGACTTCAAGTTTAAATAATTTTTTGACAAAATTTGCGTGGGCACGGGAAACGATCACTTCTGGACCGCGATCTGTTTTTTTGACTTCAAGAACGTAGACTTTGATGGTATCGCCTTGACGGTATTCATCGTTTGGCGATTGTTCTCGAGCTGGTAAAATTCCTTCCGTTTTCCCAAAGTCAACGATGATTCTTTTTTTATCAATCCAATGAACAGTGCCTGTTACAATGTCACCTTCTTTTTTTGTAAATTCATTATAAACGGATTCACGTTCAGCTTCCCGGATTTTTTGGATAATGACTTGTTTGGCCGTTTGAGCAGCAATGCGTCCAAAATCAGCATTAAAAACTTCCTTACCACCCTCAAAAACCTGAATATCGCCCGTTCTGGGATTAATTTGCACATCGACGCTCTCGGGATCAGAAAAAGTTTTCCGGCAAGCAGACAAAAGAGCTGCTCTCAAGGCATCTAAGAGCACCTCTTTTCGAATGCCTTTTTCTTTTTCAATATAAGAAAGCATGTGAAGAAGTTCTTCACTCATGGTTCTGGGTTCTCCAACAAACCTCCCGAAAAGGCTTTGGTTTGCAGCTTCTGCCAATTGAATGGCTTAAAATAAAAAAGCGGGCGTTAACTTCAGCCCACTTTGTAAGTGTTTAAATGGCGACTATTTAGGTGATATATTAACAGATTGGCGAACCATCTGTCAACAGAAGGAATTTGAGCTAACTGAGCTTTCGGAGGTGTGAAAGCGTCGTGTTGATGTCCTGGATTTTGTTGCTGAGGTCAGGAGGAAGAGCGTCCTTAGGCAACTGGGTCAACACCTGGTTGATTTTTTGGGCCGTATTATCCATTTCTCTTAAGAGCTGAATGACCCGGTTTAATTCGTCTGCAGTCTCCTTAAAAAAATCCCGTTTTCGGAGCTGTACATCTCCAGGAATCTCTCCGCTTCCCATCTTCTTCAGAACCTGTCTAAATCGATGAACAGGGCCTGCTACCCGGTGGAGAAAAAAAACACCAAAGAACCCGGAGGCGATCACCGCTATAAAAATGATCAAAATGGAACTCACCACCAATTGGGAATTGACATCAAAAACCATGCGTTCCAAGGTGAGTCTGGAGATGATGTTGGGAGCGTTTTCCGTCAAACTGCCCAAGGTAAAATTAATGACGATGCCAATCGCAAATGCAGCAGACATCATAATAGCAAGTAAGACCAGCGTAAATTCCCGCTGGAGAGGCCTGTTGATCAGTACATTTTGTAACGAACGTTTATCCCGACCGCCTTTAGTTTCATCCATAAAGATCCCTTTTAGTTAGTCAAATATCGACTGGTGAATAAAAAAGATTAAGTTTATTTTCATGACGCCTTTTGACCTGCCGGCTTTAAAAATTGAAGCACACTTGCAGATTGGGCAAATTTCTTGACATCTTCAAAAACCAAGTAAACGGCAGGAATCACAAACAAAGTTAGAAAAGTGGAGCTTAAAATTCCGCCAATCATCGTTACGGCTAGAGGCGACCAAAGTTCGCTGGACTGCCCTCGATCGATTGCCATGGGAATAAATCCCGCAATCGTAGAAGCTGTGGTAACCAGAATGGGACGTATTCGATCAATCGCTGTCTGGATCAGACGCTTGCGCAGATCCGGAATTTTTTCCTTTAAATGATTGAAGTGATCGACCAAAATAATTGCGCCGTTGACCACGTATCCCACCATAATAAACATACCAATAAATACCTGTTCGCTTAAGGGTTTGCGCGTAAAAGCCAGCGCGGCCCAAACTCCAATGGCTCCCAATGGAATCGCAAGCATAATAATCATGGGCTGTATATACGATTGGTAAAGACAAGCCAAAACCATATAAACGAGCACAATTGAAAGGACAATGCCGATACTTAATTGTGATTTTCCTTTCATCAAATCCTCATAACGTCCGCCAAATCTCCAAAAATAATCTCTGGGAAACGCAATTTGATTAATCAAAGTTCTGACTTGTTGTGCCACGGTTTCTAAGGGTTTGTGAACGTCGCCTTTCACAAATACATAACGATACTTATCCTTTCGATCGATCGTCTGTGGGCCTTTGGAGGGATAAATTCCCGCGATTTGCTTTAAGGAAATCTGCGTCCCGTCTTTCGGAGACACAAAATAAAGATCTTGCAAGTCTTCTATCTTCTGGCGGTAAATAGGTTGCAGACGCGTGATCGTTTCAATTTCCTGACCTTTTTTGACTTCATGAAACTTGGTTGGCCTCATTCCACGCACCATGGCATGAATGGAATCGGCAATGTCTTTAACCGTAAAACCATAAAAACCGGCGCGGCCTTTGTCCACTACAATGCTATATTCAGGGCGTTTTCGTAAATCGGTCATAACCAAATTGGTGAGCCCTCCAACCGTACTAATTTTCTGCGCCACTTCATGAGCTAGTTTTTCTAGAACTGAATTTTCAAGACCAAAAATATTAATCACTAATTTTTTAGACTCTTCACTGGTCACACCTTCGTCCACAATAATGGAATATTCATCATGAATTTGTTTGACCAATTCTCCGCCCTTTTCACGAATATAATCCATCAGTGCTTCCTTAGAAATTTTTCGCTTATTTCGAGGAATTAATCGAACGAATAGTTTTAAATCATCCTTCTGAACGGTGGTTGAAATCATTTCCACTTCTTTAAATTTCCGAAGCATGGTCTCTAACCGCTTAGCCACTTCATCGTTGGTTTCTAATTTCGCGCCAGCCAGCGGAAAAATAATGATGGAGAGTTCGTTTTCTTCAAGCTGACTAGGCAAATCGACGGGAAGTTTCAGAAGCCGCCACGCTGAGAATAAAAAAAGAATCAGTACACCAAATAAAAATAAATAACGACGATCCAGAACCCAACTGAGCCATTTCATGTAAAAAACCTTGATGGTTGAAAAACTATCCCCTTTTTGGAAAATATCCGGCCCGCTATTTTTATCGCTTGGGTTTTTGACTGGGATTTTGGACAAAAGCATCGGAACAAACATAATGGCAACCATCAATGAAACAGACAATGCGATTGAAACGGTGAATGCAAAACCTTGGTAAATTAACTGAATTTCTTTATCCACAAACATAATGGGTAAAAAAACGCAAAGACTGGACAATAAAGAAGCCAGAAGCGGAAGCCAAACTTCTTCAGCTCCTTGAACGATGGCATCTAAATGGGACAGTCCGTCCTCTTTTTTCTTAATCGTATTCTCCACAACGACAGTTGCGCTATCGACCATAATTCCAATAGCCAACGCCAAACCGCTTAAGGTCATGACATTTAAACTGAGGCCTAAGCTAGACATAAGCGTAAACGTCCCGACGACAGAAATGGGTATGGAAGATAAAACAATAAAGGAGAGCATGACTCGTCTTAGCGCCAAATAAACAATGATGCCGACAAAGAGAGTCCCTAAAAATAAGGCATTCCAGACATCATTAATGGCTCCCTTGATGAGTTTGGCTTTATCCGAGACAACCGTGGTCCGGATGTCCTTTCGCTCTTTGAGAAAACCATTGATCACGCGGTGAAGTTTATCCACCACTTTAATCGTATTGGATAAGGAATTTTTCTTCACATAGACCGAAACATTTTGATTCAGGTTCAGCCGCGCATAATCTTCCGGCTCCAAATAAGCGTCCTTAATCGTTGCAATTTCTTTGAGCGGAATAATCGTGCCGTGACGTGTTCCCTTAATTCCCAAGCCTCCAATTTCATCGATAGAAGCAAAAGTTCCCATGGTTCGAACAGCCAAATCGTATTCTCCGCGCTCAAAACTTCCGGCCAATAAGGCAACATTGCTGGCCCCGATCACATCCATGACGCGTTCGATCGAAATGTTGTACGCAAACATTTTATCTCGGTCAAGTTCAATCAAAATCTTACGTTCACGGCCTCCGTAAATTTCAACGCTGGCAACTCCATCCACGCGGTCTAGTTGAGGTTTCAGTTCATGATCCACCACTTCCCTAATTTCTTCGGGGCTTAAGGTCGTGCTGGTGACCGCAAAAATAAAAATCGCCGCATCAGAATCTTCAAAATTAGCGATAACTGGTTTTTCAATTTCAGAGGGAAGAATATCTTTAACCCGGGAGAATTTTTCGCGCACTTCAAGCCCGGCAAATTTCATGTTGGTACCCGGCTCAAATTCGAGTGTCACTCGGCTCTCGGCTTCTCGTGAATTAGAATACATATCCTTCAGATAGGTCACGGTTGCCACAGCTTCTTCGACCGGATGAGTAATCATTCGCTCGACCTCAAGAGGCGGCAATCCTCCTCGAGCACGAATGATAATGGAAATGATTCCCCGACTGCTACCTTGATAAAGTTCTATGGGAAGAAAAAATAACGAGACAAAACCCAAGAGCAGAAGACTGGCAAAAATCACCCAAATTAAAACGGGGCGTTTAACAGAAGCTGACGGCAAACCCATTGCGAACGACCTCCTAAACTGCTTCTTCTACATACGTTTCTCCGAACAAACGATCGATGTACCGCGTTACCAATACATAGACGGACGGAATCACGCAAAGGGTAAAAAAGGTAGCACTGGTTAAACCGCCGATCATCCCGATTGCAAGCGGGGCTTGAAGTTCAGCGCCATCACCGATCCCCAAAGCCAAAGGAATAAGACCTACGACGGTAGTTACGGTTGACATGATAATGGGCCGGTACCGGACGAACACAGATTCAATGCATGCTTCTACGAGTTCCATTCCTTCGCGGCGTGATTGATTAATAAAGTCGATGAGTACAATTGCATTATTCACCACGTTTCCGCCCAAAATCAAAATACCAAGCAGTGAGATTACGCTCAGGGCAGTACCTGTGATGAGCAGAGCTATCGCAACACCGATCAAGGCAAGTGGCACCGTAAACATAATGATAAACGGATGGAGGAAGGATTCGAATTGTGCAGCCATAATCATGTAATTCAGAATCAAGGCCAGCGCGGTTGCAAAAGTAATTCGGCGGAAAGCCTCGCCAACTTCACGAGCCTTACCCGTTAAATCAATCGTATAATCCTTGGGGACGTCAATTTTTTCGAGCTGCCTGGATAGCTTTTCCAGAACTTTCTTTTCTTTATAACCTTTCATAATGGCGGCTGTAATCGTAATGGTTCGAATCTGATCTTTTCTCCGAATTTCACTTGGGCCGTAGCCTTGCTTAATGCGGGCAACATCTTTAACGGAAACCGGCGTTTCAAGGGTTTTGCTATAAACGAGCAATTCTCCGATCTGACTTAAATCTTTTCGGTCTTTTTCCTCCAGTCGGACACGGACATCGACTTCAAAACCAGCTTCTTTAAATTTTGTTGCGACAACACCTTCCAAAGCGGCTTTTGCCGTGAGCGAGATGTCCAACGCCGAAATCGCAAAGAGCGCCGCTTTTTTGCGGTCAATTTCTACTTTTGTTTCTGGGGATGGTTCTCCGAAATCATTTAAAATTTCTGTGACACCGGGAACGGTTGCGGCTGATTTTTCAACATGACGAACTAATTTGGTTAACGTGTCCAAATCATAGCCTTTGATTTCAATCACAATGGGTTTCCCTCCGGCAGCAGCAAAATCAAATTCACTTTCCTGAAGAACGTATTCGATTTCTGCTTTTTCAATGTGATATTTGTTAACCCGTTCTTTTAATTCAGTGGCCACCTGAGAAGAAGAGCGCTTTCTTTTACCTTTAAGATTCATTAAGACAAGTGCCTGGTATTGCCTGAGTGTTTCAACGCTGACTTCGCCGGCTTTGGTGGAAGAAGAAGATCCAATCGTCACGGTTATATTTTCGATTTCTTTAATATTGCGCGCTTCTTGTTCCACAATTTTAACCACTTCATCCGTAGCTTCTAAGCGGCTGCCAACCGGTAAATTAATTTTCAACAAGAATTGACCTTGGTCCACTTTTGGAAGCACTTCGGTATCCATAGAGCGAAAAATCACCAAACTAACTAGGAATGTAAAGAACCCGATACCAACCACCGATAAGAAAATTGAATTTTGGCCTTTTGGATTAAGAGCGCCGAAATAATTTTTGACCTTGCTTCTCAACGTGTTGGGTAAAGCCGCGGCACCAGAACCGCTAAATCCTTCAGGCAATTTAATATAGATGGAAAGCATCGGAATCACGGTGACCGAAACCAAAAGTGATAAAATCAACGAATAAATAACTGCCCAAGACAAATCCTTAAAAAGCTGCCCTGCAACACCCGGCACAAACAAAACCATTGGCAAAAATACAGCGATGGTAGTTAAGGTAGAAGAAACAACAGGCCAAAAAACTTCTGTGGCTCCTTGAATCGCCGCTTCCGACGAAGTCAGACCTTTTTCCCGCAACCGAAATATATTTTCAACGACCACGATACTGTTGTCGGTCATCATCCCGACGCCTAAGGCCAGACCGGCTAGTGACATGGTATTTAGTGAAATACCATGAATCTGAAAAAGAAAAAAAGTTCCGATCAGAGAAATGGGAATACCAATATTGATAATGATCGTGCTCAACCAACTCTTAAAAAATGGGAACAGAACAAAGGCGGCAATAATAGCACCTGCAATGGCCGCATTCCGAACGCTGCTGATGGCCTGCGTGATGAAAATGGAATGGTCGTAAATAATTTCTACTTTGATCCCGCGAGCGCTGATATCTTCCTGTAGAAATTTAAGTTCCTGCCGGATTCGTTCCACAACCTTAACGGTATTGGCGGACCCCTGTTTTTGGATGGAAAGTGAAATATTTTCTTTGCCGTTGTAGCGCGAAATGGAGGTTTTCTCTCGAAACGTATCGACAACAGTGCCAACGTCGCGAATCATAACCAGGCGCTTATCGTTCACCGCACGCCCCTGTTCTTCCCGAAGCGTATCGAGCGTTTCTCGGCTTCCACGAGAACTTCTTTCCAGGAAAATGTCTGCGGACGATATTTTGAGCGGTTTTTTCGTATCGGTCGCAATAACCGTATACGCAATTTCGGGAACGGTTTTAAATTCTCCCACGGTTCGAATTAAATATTCATAAAGACCTTTTTTAATGCTGCCGGCTGGATAGGAAATGTTTGAGTGTTCAACCGCGTCGGTCACTCCAAGAATCGAAACCCCGGTCGACTGAAGCTGCCCCTGGTCCAGATTAACTTGTATTTCGCGGTCCAGGCCGCCTGAAATCGTAGCGGAGGCAACGCCTTCAATTTTTTCTAAATTTTCTTTGAGCATTCTTTGGGTCATTAATTTTAAATCAACCTGTGAAACTTTCCCGGTAATCGAAAGAATCATAATCGGCCTGGCCAGCGGATCAAATTTTAAAACAATTGGATCGCCGGCTTCTTTGGGCAAACGTTCTTTGACTAGATCAATTTTTTCCCGGACCGAAAGAGCGGCAAAATCAACATTTTCATTCCATCCGAATGAAGCAAAGATCGTGCTTTTTCCTTCTCGGGAAATTGATTTTAATTCGCGGAGTCCATTGGTGGAACTGATGGTTTCTTCAAGCGGACGGGTAATTAATGTTTCGATTTCTTCCGGCGCAGCATTGGTATATTCCGTAACAATGGTAATTTGTGGAAACGTTAAAGGAGGAAAAAGTTCTTGCCGGATTGAAAATAGCGATATGATTCCGAGGAACACAATTCCTGCGGAAACCATAACGGTCGTAACGCGTTGCTGAATTGCAAATTTAGACAGACTCACGCGAAGTCAGTTCTTTCTTGGAATTGGTAAAGCTTATGAGGGATAACGGAATTAAAAACGAGAAATTTTTGAAAGCAATGCAGCAAATTGTGGGTGGTGAACATACATTAGAGCTCCGCTTCTTGGGTCTCAATAATCTTCACCTTTGCACCTTCCTCAAGACGATCTAGTCCTGAGATCGCCACCAAATCACCTTCTCTGAGACCTGAATCAACTTGTGCATAATCTACGCGAGAATAACCAATCACAACGGGCGTTTTGGTCACAATTTTTTGTTCTGGATCAACGGTATACGTAAATTGCTCATTTTCTTTTCCTTGCAAAGCATCATTCGGAACTACCAAAGTATTCTTCTTTTGATAAAGTAAGATTTTAATTCTGGCAAACATGCCGGGTAAAAGTAAATTTTCAGGGTTTTCAATTCGGACTCGCACCTCGGCTGTGCGCGAGGTCCCGATAATGACAGGAGCAATGTTTTCTACCGTACCTTCAAAAATTTTATTCGGGTATGCATCGACAAACACTTTTGCATTTTGGCCGAGTGAAATTTTATTAATTTCTCGTTCCGTAATTCCGAACTGGGCAACCACACGGTCGGTTGAAACATGCGTGCCAACCAGCGTGTTTTGAGTCACTGCTTCGCCTTCTTCGATGTTCAGTTCGCCAATCGTTCCGGCGCTGGGGGCATATAAATTGGATTTTTCAAGAATGGCTTCATTGGCTTTCATTTCAAGGGTCATGGCTTCAGTTTCATATCGGCCCTGATCCACTTCATGGTGGACTTTTTCAAGGGTGCTAACAGGAATGGCTCCAATTTGAAACAGCTTTTCGTGTTCCTTTAATTTTTCCTCAACAATTGCTAAAGCGGATATAGATTTTTGTTGTTCCGCTTGTGATCGTTTCAAACGAAGCAAGATATCATCTTGTTTGAGAGAAATCAGAAGCGCTCCTTCTTCATAACGCTCTCCTTCCCGATAATTAATCGCACTAATGACGCCGGGAATTTCAAAACTCAATTTAAATTCAACGCCACCTTTAATCGTTCCAAGAGAGTTCAGTGAATCTTCAAAATTAAATCGGCCTACTTTAAAAACTTTTACGGGAACCAAATCTTCTTCTTGGCTTTGAGCGATGTCCTTATCTTTTACTTGCCTGGCGGCTGGGAAAAACACCGAGCGTAAAATCAGAACAACAATTAAAGAAACAAACAAAATAATGGTTTTCTTTAAACCTAAACGTTTTTGAAAGAAACCGATGATTCGGCGAAGGAGATTGAGAATCAAATTGGCGGCAGAAGTAGCAGCTTTAAGAAAAACGGGTTTTAAATTAAGAAGAAA
>ORMF010747809.1_pt1 | contig 17864 bp, 22 predicted proteins | sample 1779871 | NCBI WGS metagenome assembly ORMF01 (sample SAMEA104232316, study PRJEB22302) | groundwater metagenome | biome: forest; feature: aquifer; material: groundwater | place: USA | collected 2011-08-07 | depth 5.4 m
AAATGATCAATGAAGTATTGAAAGGTTTTTCAGGAACAAAGGCTCTGCATATTTGCAGGGGTAACGATAAAAATCGCTTTATGGCGAGGGGCGGATATGAAAAAATTGCCAAAGCAGTTTTTAAAAAGGCTAAAGTGGACAGGTTTTTATTAGAATTTGACAGCGATAGAGCAGGTGATTTTTCTCCTTTGCGTCATGTACCAAAAAACAAGATTGTAGTTTTAGGTCTAATATCTACAAAAACTCCTAAACTAGAAAACGAAGGAGAGATCATAAAAAGGATAAAGGAGGCCTCAGAGTTTGTTTCAAGTGAGCAACTGGCCATAAGTACTCAATGCGGATTTGCTTCTGTTGCAAAAGGGAATAATATGGGGTTTGCTGACCAAGAACGAAAATTGAGATTAGTAGCAAAAATAGCAAAGCAGGTATGGAAAAACAGTTAAACTTATTATTACTACGAGACAAAATGTAATACATTTTATATAATCAAACCATGACAACTGATGAAAAGTTAAAATTAATCACCAGGAATTTGGAAGAAACTTTAACTGCAGATGAGTTAAAAAGCCTTATTGAATCAAACACCCCACTTAAACATTACATTGGCTTTGAAATATCAGGAAAAGTTCATCTAGGAACAGGTTTGGCAACTCTTCTAAAAGTAAAGGATTTGCATGATGCTGGTGCAGAAACTGTCATTTGGCTGGCTGATTGGCATGGTTGGATTAATAACAAATTAGATGGAACTTTGGAAACAGCCAACAAGATGGCTAGGGAGTATTTTGCGGAAGGGATGAAGGCTGCTTATCTTTGCGTTGGAGGGGACCCTGATACTTTAGTTTTTAAACAAGGTAGCGAACTTTATACACAAAAGCCAGAATTTTGGGCCACCATGATTAAAGTTGCAAAAGCTACAACTATATCCAGGATGCTTCGTTCAACAACAATCATGGGAAGAGTAGCAGGGGACTCCTCACCATCTGCTAATTTAATCTATCCTGCTATGCAAGCAGCTGATATTTTTACATTAGAGGCAAATATTGCCCATGCTGGAACAGATCAGAGAAATGTCCACGTTGTTGCCAGAGATGCTGCCAAAGAATTAGGTTTCCCAAAACCAATAGCCATACACCACCATCTACTACAAGGGCTTTTAAAACCCGATCTGGAAACTGATAAAGGAAACACCGAAGATGTTAAGTTAGCGCTTAAGATGAGTAAATCCAAACCTGACAGCGCTGTTTTCATTCACGATACACCTGACGAAATAAAGAGGAAGGTGTCTCAAGCCTACTGTCCTGAAGGTCAAGTAAATTTAAATCCTATACTTGATTGGACAAAATGGTTGATTTTTTACAATGAAGATTCAAGTCTAACTATTAATAGAAAAGAAGAATTTGGAGGAAATATAACTTACAAAAGTTATGAAGACTTGGAAAAAGATTTTTCAGACAAAAAACTTCACCCGATGGATTTAAAGTCAGCTGTTGCTGAGTGGTTGATAGAAAAATTAGAACCAGCTAGAAAATATTTTGAAGAACCAACTAAAAAAGAAGCTTTGGAAGAAGTTGAAAGATTAACAACTAAATAGCTAGTCGGATCCTTCTGTAAATACCTTCTCCCAATGCTGTTGCTGCTCCAATTATGCTTCCAGTCACTGCCATATCGAAAGCTAGTGTGGGGATAAGTGTGTATCTAGCCCAATCAATAGTCTCTTGGCTCGTTCGAACAGCTGGATCAGTATCCATAGGAAAATCCTTAAACAATTCAACCCCTATCTCGCCAGCAACCAAAGTAACTCCTCCATATAAAAGCGCTCCAATGGCTGCCCTTTTAACTAAAGAACCCACCAGAGAAAATCTACCTCTTCCTCTTTCAGTTGAGACTGGTAGACCTCTAGCTATATTTTCTGGAGCTCTTGAACCAAAATCTGGACTTGCCATAAGTACTATATACTACTTTAAATATTCTCCTACAAGTATTAAAATACCTTTATGATCTCTGGAAAACACAAACTACTTTGGACAATATTGGCTGTTATTGGAGGAATTTCTATTGTTCTTTTTTCATTTCTCCCGCTCCTTACCGCACTGAGTCAATAAGTGCTAAAATCCCTCTATCATGGATTTGAAGACTTCTATTTCCGCACTTCCCGGAGTAGGCCCTGGCACAATTTGGAAATTAAAAAAATTAGGACTTGAGACTGTTGAAAATTTAATTACCCATTATCCTTTTAGATATGATGATTTTTCCAATGTAAAACCTACAACAGATGCCCAAATAGGGGAGGTTGTTACTTTAGTTGGGGAGATTTGGTCTATTAAAAATATTTATACCCGCTCCAGGAAGGTTTTAACACAGGCCATTTTTAATGATGGAACTTCACCCTTACAACTGACTTGGTTTAACCAATCTTGGCTCACAAAACAAATTATTGTAGGGGATAAACTACAAATATCAGGCAAACTAACAAAGTATAAAAACAAATTATCTATGATGGCACCAAAATGGGAAAAAACTACTGATGCAGCACTCAGACCAATAAATACTTTGCATACAGGAAAACTTGTTTCAGTCTACCCTGAAACTGAAGGCTTAACCTCAAAATGGTTTAGAACTAAAATCTCCCAACTGTTACCACTAGTTATTGATAAAATTTATGACCCAATCCCTGATTCTATTCGGGGAAATATGAAATCTCTCAAAGATTCCTTAACCCAAATCCATTCTCCAAAAAATTGGGAGGATGTTGAAAAATCCAGAGAAAGGTTGGGATTTGATGAATTGTTCTTTGTTTCCTTAGCCACTCAAAAATCCAGAATGGAATGGAGAAAAAAACCAACAGTCAAACCTTTAAAAATAAATGAAAAGGATTTGAAAGATTTTCTAAAAACCTTACCTTTTACTTTAACTTCTGCCCAAAGTAAAACTTTAAAAGAGGTTTTGGAAGACCTAAAAAAAACTCAACCCATGAATAGATTGATTCAAGGTGAGGTAGGATCTGGTAAAACAATTGTGGCAACAATTATCACTTACCTTGTTCATAAAAACGGATTAAAAACCCTGTTTATGGCACCTACCGAGATATTGGCATTCCAACATTTTGATACTTTGACCAAATACCTTAAACCATTCGGAATTGAAGTCGGAATTTATACCGGAAGCAGAAAAAGCATGGAAAAATCTGATGTGGTTGTAGGTACCCATGCACTCTTATCAGACAAGTTAAACATTAAAGGGGTGGGGCTTATAATTGTAGATGAACAACAAAGATTTGGAGTTGCCCAAAGAGGCTATTTGCGGAGTAAGGCCAAACCGCCTCATTTTTTAACCATGACAGCAACCCCCATCCCCAGAACTGTTGCTTTAACTTTGTATGGTGATTTGGATTTATCAATTATTAATGAACTGCCAAAAAACAGACCCAAGATTTCAACCCATCTAGTACCTGAGAAAAAAAGGGCAGATTCCTACAAATTCATAGAGAAAAAAGTTTTAGAAGGGGATCAAGTTTATGTAATCACTCCTTTAATAGACCAATCAGAAACTTTAACTTCTGCCAAAGCTGCTACTGTTGAATTTGAGAATTTGAAGAAAATTTTTCCCAAATTAAAACTTGGACTTTTGCATGGAAGAATGAAGCCTAAAGATAAGGAAAAAGCTTTAACTTCCTTTAAGAGTAAAAAAATTGAAGTTTTGGTTTCCACCTCTGTGGTTGAGGTTGGGATGGATATTCCCAATGCCACAATTATGGTTATAGAGGGTGCAGAAAGGTTTGGGTTATCTCAACTTCATCAGCTAAGAGGAAGGGTTGGCAGGGGTACTAAAGAGGCCTATTGTTTACTTTATACTTCTGATTCATCAGCAGATAGAAGCAGGTTAAAGTTTCTTGAGACTACATTTGATGGTATGAAACTTGCAGAATTAGATTTAAAAATCAGGGGTGGAGGGGAGGTTTTTGGAATCAGACAATCAGGTAGATTTGAATTCAAAATAGCTTCATTTTCCAATTTACCCTTGCTTGAGAAAACTAAAAAAGCAGCCCAAGATTTGCTTCAAATTGATCCTACTCTTGACAAATACCCTGCTTTAAAGGCAAAATTACAAGACATTACTCATGGAGTGATGCCAGATTAAGGATTTCGATGGCCGGCGAACCTAAAAGAAGACATAGTAAAGCTAGAAAAAGAACCAGAAGAGCTGCAATAAAACTTGCAGTATCTTTTGTTGTTTGTAAAAACTGTGGTAAACCATCCCAATCACATTTAATTTGTATAAATTGTGGTTTTTATGACGGTAAAGCAACTAAAATAGAAAAAGTGCAGGTCACAAAAGCTTAATCTTTTTCGGGACTTGCCTGTGTTTGACAAACTTTCATGAAAACATCCCAAGACCCCAGACATATCCAACGTATTAAGATAATGCAGTTATTGTTTTCCTGGAATTTTTCCAAAGGGAAAAAAGGGCCTAAGGAAATAAGGGAGATTGTGACGAATTTACCTGAAATTGATAAGGTTATTTCCGAATCTGCAAAGGACAGACCACTTGCAGAAATTAACAGAATTGATTTCGCTATCTTGCGTTTAGCAGTTTTTGAGTTGATAATAAATAAAACAGCGCCTGTAAAAGTTATTGTGGACGAGGCAGTTGAGTTAGGAAAAGAGTTTGGATCTGATTCATCCAGTTCTTTTATTAACGGGGCTTTAGGCCAAGTCATTAAACTTAAAAAAATAGCTGTTTAAAATCTATGACACCAACATCAAATGAAATTATAAGAGTAATCGCAGAACATTTAGGGTTAAATCCTGAAGACTTAGATAGACATGCCCTTTTAAAGGAAGAGTTGGGTTTGGGTCCTATTGAGTTAAATGATCTTTTTATGACCTTATCCCATAAATTTAACATCCGCTTTGAACCTTCTGAGGTAAATAGTTTAAAAAAGGTTGAGGATTTGGTGGTGTTGGTTGAAGACAATTTATTAGACTAATGCAGACAAATGAATTTTCAAGGCTGCTCAATCATCTTAAAATAAGGTTTACAAATCCAGCAGTTCTAGAGCAGGCTTTTTACCACAGGTCCTATTTAAATGAAGTTAAATTAAATATTGAATCCAATGAGAGATTGGAGTTTTTAGGAGATGCTGTACTTTCACTTTGTGTTTCAAATTACCTTTTTGCTGAAAGATCAAATGATGCAGAAGGAGAATTAACCAACCTTCGGGCATATGTGGTAAAAACCAAATCTTTAGCCCAAGCCGCCAAGGAACTTAATTTAGGAAGTTACTTAAAACTTTCCAAAGGAGAAGAACTCGGGGGAGGAAGAGAAAACCCCCAACTACTTGCCAATACCTATGAAGCATTACTTGGAGCAATCTATTTAGACCAGGGATTAGAAGCAGTACAGAGTGTTATTAAAAATACTCTTTTATCACTCTTTGCCAAAGAATTAAAATCAGGACCACCAAAAGATGCAAAATCAGGACTACAGGAGATGGTACAAGATAAGTTTAAACAGTCTCCGAGTTACCGGATTTTGGAAACAAAAGGACCTGATCATGCCAAACAATTTACTGTGGCTGTATATATTAAGAATGAGCAGTATGGCAAAGGCACAGGGGCCAGCAAACAGATAGCAGAGGAAGAAGCAGCTGCTGAAGCTTTAGGCAAACTACAAACAAAATAAATTGTTCCCGTTGACTTCAACTTCAATCTAACCTATACTTACACCCATGTTAAAAATTCGTTTAATGAGAATAGGTGCTAAGAAAAAACCCTTCTACAGAGTGGTTGCTGTTGAGCAGCGTTCAAAAAGAACAGGCGGATACCTTGAGCTGCTTGGAACTTACGATCCTTTGACAACACCTCACGATATTAAATTAAAACAGGATAGAATTGATCATTGGATCAAACAAGGTGCCCAACCATCTGTTGGGTATTTGCGAATTATTGGTAAAGCCCCTCAAAGACTCCCAAGAAAAGCTAAAAAAGAGAAAAAAGAAGCAGCTCCTGCTACCCCAGCAGCACCTCAAGAAGATGGCGCAACACCTGCAGCTGAACCTGAAGCACCCGCTGTTGAAGAAACCCCAGTTGAAGGACCAGTTGAAGAAGTAACACCAGCAGAGGAACCTAAAGAAGAAGTCAAAACTGAAGAAGCTACACCAGCACCTGCTGAGGAAACACCTGCACAAGAAGAGCAACCTGCCAAAGAAGAACCAGAACAATCCACAGAGGAAAAATAATGAAAGATCTTTTGGATTTTATTGTTAAAAGTTTAGTTACCAAACCTGAAGCTGTATTTATTGAAGAACACTCACAAGAAGGGGATGTAACTTTAAATTTAACTGTTGACCCAACTGACATGGGTTTAATCATTGGAAAAAGCGGTCAGACAATCAGATCCATCAGAAAACTTTTAACTGTGAGGGCCATTGCTGAAAATGTCAGAATAAATTTGCAGCTTACAGAACCCAATGTAGAGGATAAGAAGGGCGAAGAAAAGAATGATGAGTCTAGTGAAGAACCAGAAAAATCAGAACTAGGAACTAAGAGCTAGGATCTAGGATATTTTTTTAGTTCCTCTAACCTAGTTCCTAGATCCATTATGAAGATTTCCATTATCACTCTTTTTCCTGAAGTATTTGAACTGATAATTAATTCCTCAATCTTAAAAAGAGCTCAGAAAAAAGGCAAAGTTTCTTTTGAACTTATAAATCTTAGACAGTTTGGTGAAGGTAGACACCAAATTGTGGATGGTAAATTATATGGCGGGGGAGCGGGAATGTTACTGCGAGCTGATATATTAACCAAAGCCTTAAAATCTGTTACCTTCAATGTACCCGCTACTAACCACCCAGAGGGGCCCCAGCTACTAACTATTCTTACCTCCGCATCAGGAAAACCTTACAAACAATCAAACGCCCGGAATCTTTCTAAATTAGACCATCTAATTATTGTTTGTGGCCGCTATGAAGGAGTTGACCAAAGGTTTATAGATAAATACGTTGATTGCGAATTTTCAATCGGTGATTATGTTTTAACAGGCGGGGAAATTCCAGCCATGGTTATTTTGGATTCTATAACGAGACTAATTCCTGGAGTATTAGAAAAACCAGAAGCTGTTATAAACGAATCTTTTTCTGACTATACCTCTTCGAGCCTGAGCCTCAGAGCCGAAGGCCTAAACGCTAAACCCTATACCCTTTTAGAAGGCCCTCAATATACCAGACCTGAGGAGTTTGAAGGTTTAAAAGTACCAGAAGTTCTATTGTCGGGAAACCACGGGGAGATTGCCAAATGGCGAAAAGAACAATCTTTAAAGAAAACTAAAAAAATAAGACCTGATTTATTAAAAGCTACTCAAAAGGATTAGCTTTACCTCTAGGACCAAGCACGGGCGCAATTTGAGGTCCGGATATTCTAATACCTGAAACTGCAAGTTTGGCAATAACTTCCTGTTCTTTTTCAGATAAAACCGGAAGAGGGGAATCAATACTACCTACACCTGTTGGAGTAGAAGCATATAAAACATCTACAACCAAAGAAATTGTTGTACTTTGAGCATCTTTTCCTGATATTACCTCAACACTCCCAACTCTCATTATTCTAGGGGAGTTTTCAATAGCAGATAAAAGGCTTGGTAAAGAATTGACCTGACCTACTAAATCCATTTTAATATTAAAACTCTCTGCTTTATTGGGTTGGGGAGTCAATGCACTTGCCTCCAAAGACATTGAAGTTGTACTAAAACCTGCTTGAGTAGTCATATTCTGTAGCAATGCCAATGCATTTACATAATCTTTGTTGGCAGGATAAGCGCTTATTGCATACTCCACCTGCTGATTTAGATCTTCCGAGTTGTAACTTTCCAAAGCTTGAACTTTAGCTTCTATAAATTGGAATTTATTAAAAATATCTCCTTGCAGTTGTTGATTCATAATTAACTTAGCTGCCTGAGGGTATATAACAAATACAATAAGTATCAAAGATGAGATAGCCACAGCTATATGGAAAATATAGAGCCTATTTACCTGATATGCTTTTATTATTTCTTCTTTATTCATTCAAGTTTTGTTTTAATTTTTAAACTCAATCTGTAAATTCCATCTATACCTCTATTAATATTTTCTATGGAAACTTGACTAATTTTACCTTCATTGTTTTCTTTAGCTGTTAGATTATTAATCAAATTATCAATAGAATTTCCGTCAGGCAAAGTGACTAAAATTTGAGCTTCTGAAGCTTTAGAGACAGATAACGAATTTAAAACAACACCCTGTGGGAGCAGCCTCACAATTAGTCTATAAATTTGGCTTTGATTGGAGGGTGAACCCAAATACTGGTTAATTGTTGTTAATCTGTCTTTTAATACATAGAGGGAGGCTTGAGTGGTTTTTAACTCAGAGATTTTTTGTTCGGATTTAGCTAAATCACTTTGTATTTTTGTTATATTTTGGCTTTGTAAATACCTTAAAGCCACAGTTGCTGATGCAAGAAAAACCATCAGCAAGACAGTTGCCACACCAAATGTTTGGATTCTATAAAACTTGGTATTTTTTAAATCCTGTTCCTTAAATTCCAAAGGCAACAGGTTAATTGAAATTTTTGGCATACTACTGGTCTCTTAAAGCAAGGCCTACTGCAACAGCATAAGAGGGTGCATCTTTGGATAATTTTGAAACCAGTTCTTTGTCTTTATTTATGGAATACCAAGGATCAGCCTCCTGAACTTCCAACCCCAAATTATTGGCAAAATAAATAACCAGGCCAGGCATTTTTGCCCCACCACCTGAAAGAACAACTCTTTTTATAGGGTCTTGGGGATACTTTGCCTCAAAGGCTTGAATTACTCTTTTTGATTCCCCAACAATAATATCTGCAACCGGCTTTAAAGCTTCAAAAACTTTACCTCCCATTTGATCCTCACTCATACCATAAACTTTTTTATACTCCTCAGCTTGGGAAACTTCAAAATTAAAATGTTGACTAAGCGACCTGGTTAAAGCAATACCTCCTGTTGAAATAGAACGGGTTAACCAGATTAAACCTTTGGAAACTGCGGCAAAATCAGTGGTTGTAGCTCCCAGTTGTACAATCAAGGTGCTTGGGGAAAAGGGGTTGTTGCCCACCAAAGAGCGGGTAACAGCAATTGTTTCTGTCTCCAAGGCACTTGGCCTGATTCCTGCCATTCCTAAAACTTTTATATATTTTGAAACAGCATTTTTAGGGGAAGCAATTACCAAAACAACAGTTCTGGTATCTTTATTTTCTTTTTTTTCAGACCGAAACAAAACCTGCCAATTTAAATTAACTTCCTCAACAGGCATAGGTATAAATTCTTCCGCGGCATAACGGATAGCTGAGGTAAGCTCGCTATCTGTTAGATATGGTAAATCATCAATTACCCTTGTAAAAACCTTTGATTCAGGGAGTGCGGCCACAACGTCTTTATCAGAAATTTGGGTGGCAGAAAGCAGTTTTTTAATATTTCCTGCAACTGCTTCCAAATCACCCTCTACCTCAGACAACATTCCAGGAGTCGGGGTAGGAATAGATCCTAAAGAGATTAGTTTTGAAGAATCTTTATTACGCTCTAAAGAAACAACTTTTACAGAAGAAAAACCAATATCTAATCCAACAATTACTTTTGACATAGGACAGTAACTTCATTGTAAACAAATTAGCCCAAAATTCAAAGTCTTATTTGGTTATTGGGCCTGCGGAAAAGATAGCATAGTCAAAGTATGAGGGTACTACTTTATCCAATTGAAACAATCTAACTTTTCTTTCAGTATCACCTGAGGCACCTGTTGAAATTATAGATCTAGCTTGAGAGGGCAGGGAACAATTTACACCACAAGTACCTGTTGCTTGGATAGCAAAGGGCTGTGAGGTTGTATTGTACAGAAGTCTTATCCGAAGCAAAATTGGATAATTAGGTAAAGGCCCGTTATTTACACCATTTGAATCACCCAAAGTTTTTCTGCATTGATAGGTGGTTGTTCCCGATACAAACGTACCTGCACAAGAAACAGATAAAACCTGATTATCAAAACCGTTTGCCGGATTTCTGGCTGCACTAGGATTATCTAAATACCATTTACGGGTAAGATAATTTGTCCCGTTATAGTAGATTAGCGTAATCTCCACAGCAGCCTTATCTGTTGAAGGAGTACCCCAATAAACATCCAGTGTTGTTTGGTTATAAGCGGTGGCTGGAGGGTTTGTAGCTGAGGTAGGATTTCCCAACCAAACTTGGGCCACATCTTCCTTACCCAAGGGCGGAAACTCCAAAGCTAGCTGACGGGTACCTGTTGCAACGGTCAGGGGAATCAAACCTGAATCTTGTATTTGATTTATTCTGGAATTGTTATCCGCAAAACTTTGAGTGGAAGCATCCCCCCTTAAAGCCTTTTCAATCCCTGCCTCAGCCGCTGAAAAGGCTCTGGAAGACTGTTCCACCTTTGAAGAGGTGGATATATCCACCAAGCTTTTTTGCACAACAGACAGTCCAATAGAAAGAGCTACTGTCATGACTAAAATGAGAATTAGTATTAATTGGCCCGCTTCGCGCCTGCGTCGACGCGAGTCGCGAGGCGAGCCTTTTTGGTTGTTCATCGTATTAATATTGTAGTCTGAAATGTTGATGGGTCAATTTGTCCGGCCACTAAAGCCGGTGCCTGTTCACCTTGTCTGACATCAAATTTAATTGTTACCTGATCTTTAAATCCGGCAGATTTGGTTCTGGTAAATAACCCATTAAAAACAGAAACTCCTGATTGAGGATTCGTATCTGTGATGATTTGTGGGTTTTGCATAGGATCTGTACATAAGGTATTTTCAAAATCCCTTAAATAAAGGCTAGGATTACTACCTGCAGGAGGAGAAGTAGGCAAGTTAAAGGTTTCTTGCTGGATGTAACCGCTAATAGTGCCTGAAGGAGCCACAAACCTATGTTTTGTGTATACTCCGTTTTTGACAGACACAATGGTGGTACCGGTTGTTAGAGGACAAACTACCCTGTCTGAATTCCGAATAGTTTTATCCATCACTTCAAGCACAGATTGACCATTTTGCTTAATTGCTTCAATAATTTGAGATTTATTACCCCCCCGCAGAGTCCTTGTAAAAATTGTTAAAATAAGCAGCGACAAAACTGACAAAACAGCTATCACCACCAACATTTCAACCAAAGTAAAGCCCTTTTTTAAATTCATAGTTTTCTTAAAATTGTTGTTAATCTTGAATCATGATCTCCTGAAAAATCACGCCATCTGACAACCACAGTCACTGTTTTTTGACTGCCAAAGGTGGATGCATCATCTCCTAAAATTACTACTCTTTTAAATTTACCATCACTTAAGGGATCCTCAGCACTACTTGGTACATCATTTGCGGCAATTAAATATTGAAAATCACCAGCACTATTAAATTTAAAATAGCAGTAAGAGGGTGGGGTGGCGGTTGAATTACCGCAGTTGCCGTTTATCCGTTGAGTCCATAAATCCGCATCCTGCCAAGAGTCTACTGTAGCCCCTCCCAAAATAAAATTTCCAGTAATTGGAGATACTCTATCACGGTTGGTTCTAACTTTTTCAATTGCTTCTTGAGCCAGTTTTGTGGCTTGGACCTGATTTTTGGAAAATTGAGTATTTCTTAAAGAAGAGATTGTGGCAAAAACCAAGGCACCAATAATTATTGCCGATACTGCAACTACCACTATCAGTTCCATTAAAGTTTGTCCTTTGTTATTCAACATTAATTGCTCCTCCTTTGGAAACTTTAAAAGGCTTTGGAGAGGCAGTCGGATTTTTGGTATTTTGAACAGTGAAAGTTATAAAGGATGACAACAAACAGGAAGGAAGAGCTCCTGCTGAAACCAAACTTTGGGTTCCCGCACCAGTTGAATAATTAACAGTTAGAGGAAAGGGGATTGCACAACCTGAATCACCTGTAACCACAATCTGGGCATCCTGTAGAGTGTAGGTTTTGACTGTACCTCCAGGATTACAGTTGAGCTGTATGGTATTGCTGTTTGGAAAATTCAGATACCAAGCAGTAGCTGTAATTCCATTACATACAGTAAAAGAGGTAGCATTGGTTTGAGCCAACCTTAACAAGCTTTGAATTTGACCCACACCTTTTAAGGCAACTTGATCTGTGGAAAAATCCTTAAAATTGACAAAACCCATAACTCCAAGGATAGAAATTATGGATATGACAACTAGCAGTTCAATTAGCGTAAATCCTTGGGCAGACCTCATACTTCCATTGTCAGTTGTCCATTATCAATTGTCAATTGTTATGGTCTGCTGATTCCGTAATTATAAGGAGATGTGGGAGTGCATACAGAATCACTGGCTGGTATGTTTGTACCTTCAATTTTGGCATACAAACAATAGCTGGTGCAGTTTTGAGGGGTAGCAGCAGCGCAACTTGTTCCTGAGGCAACATAGGAATAATTGGGATTTAAAGCAGGGTCATTTGGTACCTGACTCATGTATGTCTTTCCACCATTTACAATCGGGGTACCTGGGGTAACAGTAAACGGATATGCCAAATTATCAGAGTGATACTCTTCCAAACTTGACTGAATAAATTTTAAATCAGCCAGTCTTCTGTTATCACGCGAACTTTTAAGAAACGTGGAATAAGATACCAAGCCGATTACAGACAAAACTGCAATTATGGATATAACAACCAGTAGTTCAATTAGAGTAAAACCTAAGTGGAGATACTTTTTATTGTTGATTCTTTCGACAGTAAAATGCTCCATTGGCTGCGGTAGTACCTGTTGCATTTGAAGAATTACCACCATTACCTACTTCCAAGTTAGCACAAACAGTATATGTAGCTGAAGGCAAAGCTGAGATGGTGTAAACATAAGCCCCAGCGTTGGTTGGATCGAGTGGAACATTACCTCCAGCAAACATAGTTGTTGCCAAAGCCTGATATTGAGTACGGTTATTTGAAGCAAAATCAACCTCTAGAGCATTTGAAATTGCATCCATATCACCCTTTCTTCTGGCATCACGACTGCTTCTTTGGGCCCCGGTAAATAAAACCACCCCAATTACAGAAAGAATCGCAATTATGGAGATTACAACCATTAATTCAACTAAAGTAAAACCTTGAGGATTATTTAAGGATTTAGGCAGTAATTTTTTCATTTCAAGTACCAATTTATTATTGTTATAAAACAGTCTTGTTGTCAAGTAACAACCACATTAATCTTATATTCTTATATGTAAGTACCAATCAATTATTTGATTCCCAAAAAACAGGGAAATTAAACTTCCCAAAACCAAAAAAGGGCCAAAGGGGATTGCCTGTCCAAAACTTTTTTTGCCGGCAATTATTAAAAATATGGAAAAAACTGCACCTAAAATAAATGAGGCTATTATAGCCACAAGGCTTTGAGGAAAACCCAACATCAAACCTATAAAAGCTCCCAATTTTACATCTCCACCTCCCATGCCTTTTCCACGGGTTATGATAATCAAACTAAGAAAAAATCCTCCAATTAAAATTGCCATTAAAACCGCCAGTAGAAAAGGTAGTAAAATTTCAAAGGCATGTCTTTGAAAATAATCAGAGTAGGGGGGTAGTAAATATTTTCCTATGCTTGAACTACCCAAAAAATTATAAAGGTAAATTACTTTATACAAGGTAATTAAAAGTCCCAAGACAAACCCTATTACTATTGAGGGTAGAATAATCCTATCTGGGATAAGCATTGTTTTAAGATCTGTTATAAAAATAGGTACCAAAATAACAATGAAGAAGATTTTAAATAAAAGGTCAAATGCAAAAATAGGGAACTCGCGGCCCAACATCATCCCTCCTAAAGATAAAAAAATATGAAACTCCCACCAAAATAAAAATCCCACCAAAATACCAACAACTATTTCAACCTGCAGATATTCTACTTTGATGCTTTTTTTGCAATTTCTGCATTTACCTGAAAGCACAAGATAGGAAAGAATTGGAAAAAGATCGTACCATTTCAATTTTATCTTGCAGTTAGGACAATAGGATCTTCCCCAAAATGAGTGTTTAGTTAAACCTCTATCAGCTAAAACTTTAGAAAAACTCCCGAGTATTGAGCCAAGTAAAAAGGCAAAAAAAGTGCCAATGAAAATCACCTTAGTAAGTACAAATCCCACCTGAGGAAGAAATTAATTGTAAATTAGACCCCACCTCATAGAGATTGGTATCATCTCCTCCCTCACCAGTCATCTTACCTTTTTGCTGTTCTGATTCCAAAACTGTATTAATTTCCCATGCATCATTGTTTGCACAATAAGTATAGTGAAATGCGGTTGAGTTGATCGGATCAACAGGTAAAGTTGCAAGCGAAACGCTTCTTGAACCACTTAAATCAGTTTTAACCCATCCAGTACCATTTGAGGTTCTGGTGCCATTATGACTTGAGCCGTTACAAGGATATGTTGCTGAATTCTTACAAAGTGTTGCCACCACTCCTGAGCCTGTTGATTCCTGAACAGCTACATTAATTGCTGATTGTAGATTGGCTAAATCAGTAAGTCTAGCAGCATCTCTTCCTCTTCTTGTCAGTTCAAGGGGATTAATAATAAGTACCACTACTGCGGCCAGGATGGCAATAATTGCTATAACTACTAAAAGTTCAACTAGCGTAAAACCACGATTTTGGGCAGAATTTTTCAATCAAATTACCTCTGAATCTATTGTAGTCATATATTGATATTTAAAGTCAAGTCCTTAGAAGGAGGTTGTGAGTTTGTAAATAGGCAGGATGATTGAGATGACTAAAAATCCTACCCCAATGCCCAAAATAATCAAAACAACAGGCTCTATTGCCACTGTCAGATTTTTAACCATGTGATCTGACTCTTGTTCAAAATAATCAGCCAGCTTAAAAAAGATCTCATCCACTTTACCTGTTTCCTCACCAACCTTAATCATTTGACCAACTATTTTAGGGAAAACATTTGATACTAAAACTGAGGAAAAAGGCAAACCTTTTTCAACCCCTGCATATGCATCTTTTAAGGCTTTTTGGAAAACCGCATTATCAGTTAAATCAGAAACTATGCCGATTGATTCCAAAAGGGGGATACCTGCAGATGTTAAAAGCCCAAAAGTCCTATTAAAATTAGCTAGGGTAACACTTGAAACAATTTGCCCGACAATGGGAATTTTTAAAATTAAACTTCCGAGAAAATAATTACCCGCAGGGGTTTTATTCCATCTATAAACACCAAAAACCGCCAAAACTATAACAATCAAACCCAGCCACCAAAAATTTATAAAAGATTCTGATATAAAAATCAGGATTTTGGTGGGCAAAGGCAGTTCAATAGAAGATTGGGAGTACAAATTAACCAGCTTTGGGATAACAAAAACCATCATTATAATAACAACTACAACCATCATCCCTAAAACCACAGCCGGATAAATCATTGACCCTCTTATCTTGGCCCTGAATTCACGGTCTTTTTCCATACCATCTGCCATTTGCAATAAAACCTGGTCTAATTTACCTGAAGCCTCACCAGCTTTAATTAAATTAATATAAAGGTGAGGGAAGACGTTTGGGTGCTTTACCAAAGCCTGAGCTAAACTAAAACCCCCTTTAATATCTTCTGATACCTCCTTTAAGGATTTTTTCAGAGTTTTATTGGTTTGCTGTTCTTCTAAAATATCTATGGCATCAGATAAAACCAGGCCGCTTGAAACCATTGTGGCGAGTTGCCTGGTGATAATAACAAGCTCAGTAAAGCTTACCCTGTCCAAAAACCTGCTGAAAAATCTATTCTCCAAAGATTCTTTGGTTTGCAAAGAAATAACTATTAGTCCTCTTTTTCTAAGGACAGAAGCTGCGGTTGCAACATCCTGAGATTGAATTTGGCCTTTGTGATCTTCTCCATGAATATTTTTAGCCCGGTAAATAAATTCAGCCATTACTTCAAAAGTTTACCTAAAAGTTGAGGACGCAGGGCAAACCTTGAAGCACTCTCAGGAGTAACTTTGCCAGAGTTCACAAGTTCTGCCAATGACCTTTCCAAAATTTTCATTCCTCCCTCTGTTGAGGTTTCAATTACATTATCAATAAGATATGATTTCCCTTCTCTGATAATATTTCTCACAGCAGGTGTGGCAAACAAAATCTCGGTTGCCAAAGTCCTGCCAGGCTCTATGGTTGGAATAAGCCGCAGTGAAATAATTGCCTCTAAGGTTGAGGCAAGCTGTAACCTAATTTGTGGCTGCTGAATTTCCGGAAATACATCTATGATACGGTCAACAGATTGGGATGCTGAATTGGTATGAAGGGTAGCAAAAACCAAATGACCTGTTTCAGCAATAGTCATGGCGGCAGAAATTGTTTCCAAATCCCTCATCTCTCCGATTAAAACAATGTCCGGATCTTCCCTTAAAGCGGCACGCAAAGCATTGGGCCAGGATTTGGTATCTTTATACATCTCTCTTTGGTCAATCAAACTCTTGCCTTTAGGATAAACATATTCAATTGGATCCTCCACGGTAATAATATGTTCTGGCCTCTCCATATTAATTTGATTAATAAATGAAGCCAGAGTGGTTGTTTTACCGTGACCGGTAGGACCTGTAACCAATATAAAACCCTGTTTTAATTTGGTTAAGTTTTTTAAAACCGGAGGTAACCCCAATTCATCCAGTGCCGGTATTATTAAAGGAATAGCCCTTAAAGCAACAGCAGAGTAACCTTTTTGTTTATAAAGATTTGCCCTAAACCTTGCTTTAGACTCATAGTCAAAAGAAAAATCCAGTTCAAAATCTTCCTGGAAGATTTTTTTTTGATAATCGGATAAAAGGGAAGAGATTAGACTTTCAATCTGCTCCGGAGTACTGGGCCCTTCCCCAGGAACCGGCATTAACTCACCATGAACCCTAATGCTTGGGGGGAAACCAACAGACAAATGTAAATCTGAAGCATTTCCCTTAATTGTTAAGTCCAGTAGCTGTTGTATATTCATTTCATTTAATCCTGAGCCACTCTTAATACTTCCTCAAGTGTGGTGATCCCTTCCAATACCTTTAAGTAGCCATCCTGCTTTAATTTGATCATACCTTCTGAAAATGCAGCTTCTTCAATATCGCCTGATGAACTGTGTTCTAAAATTAATTTAGCTATTTTGTCTGTTATAACCAAGATTTCATATATTCCAATTCTACCTAAATATCCGGTGTTGGCACACAAATTACACCCTTGTCCTTTATAAAGTTTTATTTGGGCTGCACTTTGCGGGATAAAATTGCCTAGGACTTGTTTAATACTTCCTACAACCTCAGGTGGGGCAGGAATCTCAACTTTGCAGTGCTGACAGATTTTTCTAACAACTCTTTGTCCAACAGCGGCGTTTAAGGTGGAGGTTAAAAGAAACGGCTCAACACCCATATCCAACAGCCTAGGAGGGGCACCAGCTGCAGAATTTGTATGAACAGTGGAAAAAACTTGGTGACCGGTTAAGGCAGCCTGTATGGCCAAATCAGCTGTCTCAGCATCACGGATTTCCCCAACCATAATAACGTTTGGATCCTGCCTTAAAAAACTCCGCAAAGCTGAGGCAAAGGTTAAGCCAACCGGAGCATTTACCTGAACTTGGTTTACTCCCGGAATTTGGTATTCAACAGGGTCTTCTATAGTTACTACATTTACTCTAGTTGTAGAAACTTTAGTCAAAACAGAATAAAGTGTGGTTGTTTTACCGCTTCCAGTTGGTCCGCAAACCAAAATAATGCCGTGAGTCCGAAGCATTTGTGATTCCAAGGCTTTTAAGGAAAGACCTCGCAAACCAAGATCCATTAAACTCGGGGCACCAGCAGATTTGGGTAAAAGCCTCATAA
>ORMF011249310.1_pt1 | contig 17862 bp, 18 predicted proteins | sample 1779871 | NCBI WGS metagenome assembly ORMF01 (sample SAMEA104232316, study PRJEB22302) | groundwater metagenome | biome: forest; feature: aquifer; material: groundwater | place: USA | collected 2011-08-07 | depth 5.4 m
CGATCCGGTTCAAGTAGCCGATCCCTCATGCGGCGGCGGCCTGAAGGGCCGCCGCCGTGCTCGCCCGACGCCCTCCGGGCGCGTCCCGACCACCTCGCCGGCTGCGAACTTCCTCGGTGCCCCACGGGCATCTTCAACGTCGAGCTCGGCCGCCGTCGTCCGTCGGACGTTCGGCGCGGGCGCGCGGCTGAGCCGGGCGACCCTGGCTATCGGTTCCGTTCGGATCTGACAAACAGGGCGGTGCCGATGATGACGAAAACCGTGGTCAGCGCAACCACGATCGAGAAGTTCGTCGCCGTGCTCAGGATCGGGATCGGCTCGACATCTGGATGAGCGCCGTAGAACACGTCGCGCAGGAGGTCGATCGCGTAGCGCATGGGGGCGAGATGCGATGGGACGTCGAGGAACGGTGGCAGGTTGTTGATCGGGTTGAACACGCCGGCCAGGAAGAACTGCGGGAGCATGACGAACGGGAAGATCTGATTCGCCGCCCGCTGGCTGCTCAGGTTCGACAGGACGAGGATCCCGAACGCGCCGCCGAATACGGCGATCACGAGCAGGATCGGAGCGAGGGCAAGGAGCGTGGCTGGCGTCAACGGCACCCCGAGAACGAGACCGAACGCGATGATCGCAAGGGCCTGGGGCAGGGCGACGAGGGACTCGCCCAGGATCTTGCCGAAAACGATCGAGTAGCGCGAGATCGGCGAGACGAAGATCTCCTGGCTGAAGTCCTGCTCGCGGTCGGCGATCAGCGAGATGACCCCAAGCGCCGACGACTGCCAGACGGTCTGGGCGAGGACGCCAGTGAATACGAACGTCAGCAGGTTGATCCCGCCTCGTGAGCCGAAGCCCGCCTGGAGGCTGGTGCCCAGGATGCCGATGAAGATGAGTGGGAAGGCGAAGTCGGCGAGGATGCGGGAGCGGTCCCGGAGCAGCTTCACGACGTCGCGGTGGGCGATCACCAGGATCGCCGACAGCTCGGTCATGACTGACCCTCCTCGGCAGAGCGGCGGACGATCTCCAGGTAGGCGTCCTCAAGGCTCGGCGTGTGCGTCTGCCCCCGGTTGAGCGGCGTGTCGATCGTGCGCAGGATCGCGTGAACGGTCCGTCCGTCGAGCTCGATCCGGATCGGACCGTCGCCGGTGTGGGCGAGACCTCGGGCGGCCAGCTCCCGGATGAGCGCCGGGCGATCGACCGCATCGACGACGACGTATTCCTCGACAAGCTCTGCCTTGAGCTCGGCGGGCGTGCCGTTCGCCACGATCCGGCCGCGGTCCACGACACAGATCCGATCGGTCTGCTCCGCCTCCTCGAGATAGTGGGTGGTCAGGAAGATCGTCGTACCCGCCTCGCGGCGCACCGCAGCCAGGTAGTCCCATAACGCGCGGCGTGTCGGGACATCGAGACCGGCTGTCGGCTCGTCGAGGAACAGGACCTTCGGATCGTGCATCAGGCTGCGGACGATCTCGAGCTTGCGACGCGTCCCGCCGGAGTACGTCCGAACCGGCTCGAAGATCTCATCACCGATCCCGATCAACCCCGCGAGCTCATCGAGCTGTTGGCGGTAGCCACGGTCCATGAGCCGGTACAGCGGCGAATATGCGTATCTGCCATACAGGACCGCGTGAAACCGGACGTTCTCCTCGCCGGTCAGGTTCACGTCCAGGCTCGGTCGCTGGAAGATGATGCCGACCAGCCGACGGACGGTGCTGGCTTGGCTGACGATGTCGTGACCGTCGATCGTGGCCGTCCCGGCCGTGGGGGCGATGATCGTGGTGAGGATCGAGATCGTGGTCGTCTTGCCCGCCCCGTTCGGGCCGAGGAGGGCGAAGAACTCGCCGCGGCCCACCTCGAACGAGATGCCGTCGAGGGCATTGCGGGTTGCCTTGCGATAACGCTTCTCGAGCCCGTGGACGTGGATCACCGCGGAAGTCTAGGCAATCGCCGCCGTCGCGTGACGTGCTGACACGGTTGCGCTACCCGCCGACGGACCCGCTGTTCCCGTCACCGGCCGACCCGGACCGCCTCGAGGTAGTGAGGCAGGAGGGTGGACCAGCCACCGAGGTTGCGGTCGCGCCAGGTCTGGGCGTCCGCGCCAAGCCGTTCCCAGCCCCGGTGCTCGATCTCGACCCGGGTCCTGGCCTGGCCTTCCGGGACGAACCGGATCTCGACCTCGCTGGGCGCCGCGGGATCCTGCCGGAGGTGCCACAGGTAGCCGAGGCGGGTCGGCGGCTCCCAGATCGTGACCTCGCCCCAGTCGTGCTCGGCGCCGGCCATCGTCCGCTCGAAGATCCGACCACCCGGGCGACCCTCCAGGACCACCGTCAGGTCGGCTTCGCCGGTCACGGTGTGATCGGCCGGCCACCAGCGGGAGATGCGACCCGTCCAGACCTCGAACGCGTGCTCGACCTGGCACTCGACATCGAAGGCCAGTCGGATCGGCTCGATCACTCGTCCGGCCGATCGGGCGAGGTGTTCTCGGCGATGATCCGGAACCTGGCGGCGGTCTCTCCCCAGACGCGTTCGAGGTAGGCGCGGACGGCAGCCACCCCTTCATCGTGGAGCCGGTAGATCCGTCTCGTCCCGCGCGGTTCTTCGACCACCAGACCGGCGGTTCTCAGGAGCCGCAGGTGGCGCGAGACGGCCGGTCGGCTGATCGGCAGGGCGTCGGCGAGCTCCTGCACGGAATGCTCGCCCGAACCCAGGAGCTCGACGATCGCTCGACGGTTCGGGTCCCCAAGGGCCTCGAACGGGTCGCCGTCACCGGCCAGCAGCGTCACCGGGTCAGCCTCCGGCGCCCCACTCGAAGGCCCGCATCAGAGAGCCCGCATCCGGTTGTTCTTCGCGTCGTGGGTCAGTTCGGCCAGGCCGAGCGCCTCGAGGAGCGGCGGGAGGTACACGCCGAACCGCCCGCGGAGGCCTTTCTTCAGCCCGTACCAGCCACCGATCGGGTTGGCCGCCGAGCGGCCCCATGCCTCGACGGTTCCGTCGGCTGCGGGCTTCTGCTCGTCGGCCCCGCCGAGCGGGAGCCAGTCCCCATGGGTCTTGAGCATCGCGTGGAGATCGTCGATCGCCCGGAGGTTATATCGGAGCTGGGTGGAGCCCACCTGGCAGACGAGGGTCGGCGGGTCGGCCGCTTCGTCCAGCCACATCTGGTAGCCGGACGTGCCGGGTGGCGTCTGGAGCTGCCAGGGATCTTCCTTCGTGCCGGCGCCGTGGTTCCCCATGATCGACCTGCCTTCCGTCTGGGTGGTGGCTTGGTAACGACTCGGCTACCGTAACATATCGGTAACCCACATTCGCCCCCGAGCCTCCCGAGCGCGCCGACACCCGGCCGACCGGGGTAGGCGCGCGCGTCTTGCACGATGCCTCGAACCCGGTATGGTTACCGGCGCCGACCCCGAGGCAGGTCCATCCGTGCGCTCGAGGCGAGGAGTGAATGAGTCTCTGGATCACCCGACCGCCCGACGATGACTGGCACTTCGTCGATCGAAATACGCCGGGACCGCCCGTCGGGCGGGCGCTCCTGCTGGCCGCCTGTGGCCGGAGCTTCCCATCCGAAAGCCGCGAGTACCGCCTGCTGGCCGAGGTTGACCGGATCCCCGAGCGGAGACGCTGCCCGTACTGCCAGGCGGCCTACCTCAAGTCAACCCTGGCCTGAGGCACCCGATGCCGGGCTCGCTGGCGCAGTCCGGAGTTGACGATCCCGGGCTACCCGCGCCGCTGACCGAGCACCGGCGGATCAGGCCGGCGTGGCCGCACCTTCGATCTCGGCAGCCAGTGCCCGAGCCCGGGCGGCCGACGCGCGGTTGCCCTTGCGGTCGAACAGCGCGGCCGCCTCGGCCGCTGCCGTGAGGGCCTCGTCGGCCCGCCCGCCAAGGCGCAGGACCTCGGCCAGATCGAGCGCGGCGTAACCCTGGCCATCGGGATCCTGGGCGGCCGCGATGATCGCGATCGCCTCGCGCGCCAGGGCCTCCGCCTGGGCACTCTGGCCGCGCCCCGCCAGGACTTTGGCCCGAACGCTCCGCCACAGGCACTGGGTGGCGACGTCGTCGGGCGCAGCGATCGCCTCGCTCTCCTCGGTCAGGGTGTACGCCTCGTCCGATCGGCCCTGACGTTCGAGGGCCTCGGCCAGGAACGCCGAGGTGGTCGAGATGTAGTTGCGCTCGCCCATCGCGGCCAGGGCCTCCAGATCGCGCCGAAGCTCGGCCTCGGCAGCGACCGGGTCGCCGGCCATCAGCTCCACCGGCCCGGAGGCAATCGCTGAGGTCAACGCCGCATCGAACCGCCAGCCGAGCTCTTCGAGGGTGGCCCGGCTTCGACGGTAGAGGGACCGCGCCTCCTCGAAGTGGCCGCCCATCGCCTCGAGCATGGCCAGGGCACGCAGCGTGTAGGCCTCCGCCTTGCGATCGCCATCGAGCTCGGCGAGCACCCGCTGGCCGATGGCGATCGCCTCCGGAGCCGGGGTCGGGCCGAGCTGGGCGCAGGTCGCCAGCGCGGGAAGGACCCGGAGCTCCATCGCCCGGTCGCCGGCCAGCCGGGCGTGCTCGATCATCCGCTCGGCCGCCGTCGTCGCGTCGAGGTAGCGACACCCGGCGAAATGAACATTGGTCAGGATCCGCCAGGCGCGGGTCAGCCCGCGATGGTCGCCGGCCGGTTCGAGCACGGCGATGGCCGCCATCACCTGGTCGATGACCTCGGCCTCGGGCTCGTCACCCTCGGTGATGTAGTGGAGGTACAGCCGACCGAGCCGGGCGATCGTCTCCAAGGGCCGGTCGCCCAGAACGGCAGCGGCGGCGATCGCGCCGTCGAACACGCGATCGGCATCGCTCAGCTCCCCGCTCTCGGTCAGGGCTTCGCCGGCCTCGATGAGGAGGACCGGCCGAAGCGCGGCGAGATCGGGCAGCAGCCCGGCGGCACGACGAAGCAGGTTGGCGGCCGCCGGCATGTCGCCCCGGGCGAATGCCCGCCGACCGGCCGAAGCGAGCCGTTCCGCGGCCCGGGTCCCGAGCGAGGTCCCGTGGGTATCCAGCGGTCCGAGTTCGGCCAGGTAGCGGTGTGCCTGCTCGAGGTGGTAACCGAGGATCGCCTCGAACTCGAGCGCCCGATCCCGATCCGCATTGAGCGCATCGGCCCAGGTCACGAACCGCTCGTGGAGATCGGCCCGCGCGCGCTTGAGCAACCCGTTGTAGGCGGCGTCGCGGATGAGCAGGTGATGGAACCGGTAGCCGGCCTCCCCTTCGACCGCGGCCGGGACCGGGTGGACGAGCTGCTTGCGATCGAGCGCGGCCAGGTGATCGTCCAGCCGGGCGGTCACCGCCTCCGGGGCAAGGGCGCGGACGGCGGCCTCCGGGAAGTTCAGTCCGATGACCGCAGCCGGTTCGATCACCGCTCGCTCGTCGCGGGCCAGGCGATCGAGCCGCGCCCCCACCAGGGCCTGGATGGTCGGCGGCACGCGCACCCCACCGCCCTCGTCGGCCAGCCGCCAGTCGCCTTCGATCTGGCGGAGCGTGCCATCGTCGACCAGCATCGACACGAACTGCTCGATGAACAGCGGGTTGCCCTCGGCCGCCCGGGTCACCCGTTCGCGGATCGACGCCGGCAGACCGGCCCGACCGAGCAGCCCGTCGACGATGATGCCCGCGTCGGTCGCGGCCAGCGGTCCGAGCATGATCAGCTCACCGCCGTTGTCGGACCACGACGGTCGCATCTCGAAGAGATCGTGGCGCGCCGTGCACAGGATCATGGCCGGCGCGGAGATCCGCCCGGTGGCGAGATGATCGAGCAGGTCGAGCAGGGTCGGCTCGGCCCAATGGATGTCGTCGATGACCAGCACCACCGGCCCCCGCTCGGCCAGCATCTCGACCAGGCGGCGGACGGCCCAGAACGTCTCGGCCAGCGGGAACGCGTCCTCGACCAGGCCGACGACCGATCCGAGCCGATCGGCCACATCGCGCTCGCCAACCAGCCCGAGCAACTTGGCCCGGGCTCGTTCGGGGCGATCGTCGTCACCGATGTCGGCAGCCAGCCGAACGATTTCGACCAGCGGCCAGAAGGTGATCCCCTGGCCATAGGGCAGGCAGCGCCCCCGGACGATGAAGGCGTCCTCATCGATCGAGGCCAGGAACTCCCGGGTCAGGCGCGACTTGCCAACGCCGGCATCCCCGATCACGGTCGCCAGCCGGAGCGTCCGACTCTCGGCGGAGGTCCCGAACGACTCGCGCAGGCGGCCCATCTCGGCGCCTCGGCCGACCATCGGTGTCCGATCGCTCGGCTCGCCGGTCGCAGCGTGCAGCCGGATCAAGCGGTAGGCCGGCACCGGCTCCGCCTTGCCCTTGAGATCGAGGGCGGGCAATGGCTCGGCCTCGACCGCGTCGCGGACCAGCCGATGGGTCAGCTCCCCGATGAGGACCTGGTCGGTCGGTGCGGCCTGCTCGAGCCGCGCGGCGGTGTTGACCGCGTCGCCGGTCACCAGGCGCTGGCCGGTCGTCGGATCGCCGGCGATCACCTCGCCCGTGTTCACCCCCGTCCGATTGGCCAGCCGGACGCCCCATTCGCGTTCCAGCTCGTCGTTCAGGACGGCCAGGGCGCGCTGCATCCCGACGGCGGCGCGGACCGCGCGGAGGGCGTCGTCCTCGTGGAGCGTCGGCAGCCCGAAGACGGCCATGATCGCGTCGCCGATGTACTTCTCGATCGTCCCGCCATGGGCCTCGAGCTCGGTCTGCATGGCCGCGAAATAGCGGGTCATCACCGCCCGGAGCGACTCCGGGTCGAGTCGCTCGCCAAGATCGGTCGATCCCTTGAGATCCGAGAAGACGATCGTGACCGTCTTGCGGATCTCCTGGACCGGAGCCGCGGGCGCAAGAGCGGTACCGCAGAACCCGCACAGCCGGAAACGGGCCGGGTTCTCCTCGGCGCAGCCGGGACAGATCTGCATGCTCGCGCTCAGGCCGCCGGCCGGGCCGGCACGGGACGCGAGCCCGGACGAGCCTCTAGATCCGCCCCTTCGGGTCCGCCATCGGGACGCTGAACTTCACGAAGACGTTGCCGCTGCTGTCCTTCCAGCGGGCGACGACGCACGGACCGCCGCTCGGTTTCCCACAGTTCTTGCACGACGGGAGGATACCGGGGTCGCCGGCGGCGATCGTCGCGCCGTACTTGTTAACGAACGACGTGTTCGGCGAGCTGAAGCAGACCTCGTACTTGAAGAATGGCTTGGTGACCGAGGCCGCGGCGAGCTCGATGATCACGGTCTTGCGCCCCGCGCTCGGGGTCACGCCGAACGAGAGCACCTCGGACGTGCCCAGGGAGTAGTGGTTGACGGCGTTGTTGCAGTCGATCGAGTCGAGCCCGAGCGACATCGTCAGCAGACCGCCATTGGTCGTGGCGCTGACGGTGGCGGTGGTGTCGCCGGTCTGGCTCGAGCCGGAACAGGCTCCGGAGCAGACCATCGCGACATCGTCGATGTCGAACGCGCCCGAGGTGGCCGGGTCGATCCCGGCTCCGGCCGACGCGTCGAGGGCATAGCCGCGCCCGCTGCGGTCGATGGTCGGAGCGAACGAAACCTGGCCGGTCGGTCCGCTCGGCCCGCTGCTGGCCCCGCCGAGGCTGGCCCCCGACGTGCCCGTCCCGGAGGCGATCGCAAGGCTCACCGTGATGCCGGCCTGGGCGGCCGGGGCGCCGTTACCGTCGCGAAGCTGGACCACGACCGGCGCCGCCGACGGATCGCCGGCGACCGTGCTGATGACATCGCCGACGCCCGCCCCGGCCGGCTGGCTGGCAAAGGCGAGACTGCAGGCGAGGACCTGGCTGCCCAGCTGGCTGGTCGGATCCTTGAGCAGGACCTTCGCGTGGCTGCTGCCAAAGCTGTACGTCTGGTGGGCCTCGACCCCCCAGGTCAAGGGGCCCGCGATGCCGCAGGCGACCGTGGTCTGGATCGTCACGCTGGCGGTCTGGCCGGCGTGGTCGAGGTCGACCCGATCGACGCTGACGGTGCCGCTGCCAATGACCACCGCGAGCGGCGTCGAGCCCTTTGCCGCGGAGGCGCCGCTGATCGTCAGGCCGGCCGGAACCGTGATCCGGACCGAACCCAGCTCCCGGTCGTCGTCGTGGTATTCCTCGACCAGCTGAGTGAGCGCGATCGTCGAGGTGGACGCGGTTCCGGCCGCGATCGTGGTCGGGCTCACGTTGGCCAGATAGGTCGGTCCGCCGGAGCCTCCCCCACCGTGAGCGAGGACAACCTCGCCCAGGGAAAGCAGCGCCGCCAGGGCGACGACGATCGAGACCACGAGCACCCGCGCTGGGCGATAGCCGGACGCCCGCATTCTACCCCTCCTCCTGGATCCGACCCGTCCATGCGGGTCGGTGACGCCAGGATCGCCGACCCCGAGCCGGACGCTCCCGCACAGGGGGCTGAGGATACTTCCGTCGACGCCCCATGTGCACCCGGCTGGCGCGGACAACTCGCCAGGCGCGGACAACTCGCCAGGCGCGGCCGGACCGCGGGATCGCCGTCAGCGCGCCTGGCTGATCTCGATCAGGTGCCCGTCCGGGTCACGGAAGAAGCCCCGGACCTCCCAGGCGGATTCGTTCAGCGGAGCGAGGAAGGTCGCGCCGCGGGAGACCAGCGCGGCGTGGGCCGCGCGCGCGTCGGGAACCCGGATCGTCAGCTCGTTGGCGACCCGGTCCGGATCGTCCGGCGGGGCGAAGGTCACGGTCGGCTTGTCGGCCGTCGGGCCGCCCCCGGTCACCAGCAGCAGCCACGTCCCGAGGAACCGGAGCACGCAGGACGTGCCGCCGTATTCACGCTCGATCGTGGCCCCCAGGACGTCCCGGTAGAAGGTCCGCGAGCGATCAAGGTCGGACACCACCAGGAGATGGGTCAGCTCCATCCCCTGGCTCGGGAAGTCGGAGGTCACGCCGGGGATCCAGCGCTCCCACTCGCCTCGAGGGCGGCCAGCCGCGACAGCGTCTCGGCCAGATCGGCGCTGAACCGGCGCGCCCCGCCGAGCTGGACGACCGCGCCCACGAGGCGACCCTTGAGGCTGACCGCGATCCGCTGGAAATCGACGCTGACATGGCAACCGCCACCCGGTCGCGCGCTGACCCGATAGTCGATCCTGGTCCCGGGACGGAAGCTGGCCGACTCAACCAGGGTCAGGGTTACCCGGCCCGGCTCCGACCAGTCGTAGCGCTCGCGGCCCCAGACACCACCGATGACATCAGTCCCTTCCTGGACGTCCGCCCAGTGATCTCCCAGCTCATGAACCTTGAAGAACTTGGCCGACAGGTTCGGCCACAGCTCGGGCCGGCGTGGCGAGAAGTCGGTCAGGGCAGCGATGAAGCGCTCCGGGCTGATCGTCCCGTCGGCTTCGTAGTGGATCCTGGCCATCCTGGCTCCTTTGGCGGGCTCGACGCCTCAGGGTACGTCGGTTCGCGCCGGCTGGGTTCCGCAACCAATATGCAATCTTCGACATTCATGCGCATGTCTTGCATTCGAGGCGTCTCTTCTGCTACGGTCCGTGCATGACGCGCATCGCCAGCTTCGAGCTCAAGCGGAAGCTCTGGCGGCCCCGCCGGAAGGCACGGGCCCTGGGGCTCTGAGGCGCGCGTAACCAAACGCACGGAACGGAGCCCTCCAGGGACGGAGGATCCGAGGGCCGCGACACCACCTGGTGCCGCGGTCTTTTTGCGTCCAGGTGACGACCTCGACCTCCGACCCGACCGGCTCTCGATCGATCGGAAGGACGACATGATGAACATCCTGATCTTTGGCGACGGTCTGCTCGGCCAGGCGATCGCGCGCGCGTTCGTCGACCGTGGCGACGGTCCTCCGACCGTGATCGGGCGACCCGGCTCGTCCGGTCACGACCCGCGCGAGCTGCCCCGGGTCGATGTCGTCGTCGACGCGTCCCGCGCCGAGGCGGTGGTTGGCAACACCGCCGCCGCGATCGATGCCGGTGCCCACCGGTTCATCCTGGCCACGACCGGCTGGGCCGACAATGCGGACGCGGTCACGGCGCTCCTCGTTCGGCACCGGGCGAGCGCGGTGGTCGCGCCCAACCTCAGCCTCGGGGTCGCCCTGTTCGGCCGCCTCGTCGAGCGCGCGACCGCCCTGTTCGGCCCATTCGAGGACGTCGACCCGTACGTTCTCGAGTGGCACCGACGGGCAAAGGCGGACCGGCCATCCGGGACCGCCCGGGACCTCGCCAATCGGATCCTGGCCAACCACCCGCGGAAGCGTCGCCTGGCCGACCCGGGGGCCGATGGGCCGCCTGCGGCCGACGAGCTCGAGCTGGCGGTCCTCCGGGCGGGGGCATCGCCGGGGATGCATCTCGTCGGGTTCGACGCACCGGGCGAGACGATCGAATTGCGGCTGACCGCCCGCGATCGGTCGGCCTACGCCGCCGGCGCCCTCCTCGCGGCGGACTGGCTGATGGCGGCGCCGCGCGAGCCGGGTATCCACCCATTCGACGCCGTCGTGGACGACCGGCTGGCGGGCATCGACAGGCCCGATCCTCGGCCCGCCGCCATTTCGGTCCTGGCCGCCCGATGAACCACGACCCCGCCGGCCGCCGGTCCATCGATCCAGCCGATTCCCCCGCTTCGACCGATCCATCTGGCCCGCTCCACCCGATCAACGAAGGAGAACCCGCGATGACTCCCCCGACCCGCACCGCCCGCTCCCGACGACCCGCCCTCCAGGGCGCCCTGACCGCCCTCGTCACGCCGTTCCAGCGGGACGGCGCGGTGGATGAAGCCGCGTTCCGGCGGCTCGTGGCGTGGCAGATCCTGGCCGGGATCGACGGCCTCGTCCCGTGTGGCACGACCGGCGAGGCACCCCCCCTCAGCTCGACCGAACGCGACCGGTTGATCGCGATCGCCGTCGAAGTCGCGGCGGAGCGTCCGTCGCGGCGGCGGGTGCCGATCGTGGCCGGCACCGGGACCAACGACACGGACGCGACGATTGCCGCGACGCGCCGGGCCGCGACGCTCGGCGCCGATGCCGCACTCGTCGTCGCGCCGTACTACAACCGGCCCGATCAGCGGATGCTCGAGGCCCACTTTCGAGCGGTGGCCGACGAGGGCGACCTGCCGATCGTGGTCTATAACGTCCCGTCGCGGACCGGCACGAACGTCGAGGCCGACACCTTCCTCCGGCTGGCCGAGCATCCCCGGGTCATCGCGATCAAGGAGGCGTCCGGGGGTCTCGACCAGATCGCCCGGATCTGTCGCGACCGACCGCGCGATGTCGCGGTCCTGGCCGGCGACGATGCCTGGACCCTGCCGGTCATCGCCCTCGGCGGCGATGGCGTGATCTCCGTCGCCAGCAACCAGATCCCGACCCAGATGGCAGGCCTGTGCGCCGCGGCCCGGGCCGGCGATTTCGACGCTGCCCGCCGGATCCACGAGCGCTGGCTGCCCCTGATGCAGGCCAACTTCCGGGGCGGACCGAACCCCGTTCCGGCCAAGGCAGCCCTGGTCCTGATGGGTCTCCTCGACACGGACGCCACCCGGCGACCCCTCCTTCCGCTCGACGACCGGCCGCGCGAGGAGCTCGCCCTGCTGCTCCGTACCCTCGGTCTGGTCGCACCGCCGGCAGGACGGACCGTCCGGACGACGGCCGGCGGCGGGACGGCTGCCGCCGAGGCCGTGGCATGACCAGCGCGACCACCTCCATCCTCGACGACCTCGAGACCGGTCGACTCCGGGCCGCCGTCCCGGATCCCGACGCAGCCAACGGGTGGCGGGTCGATCCGACGGCCAAGACGGCGATCCTCGGCTGCTTTGCCGATCGCGAGACGCGGACCTGGGCCGCGGGGCCGCTCGGGTTCCGGGATCGGATCGGCGTGCCGCCGAAGTCGATGGCCGACGCCCCCGACGCCCGGTTCGCCGAGGCCGCCGGTCGGCCCTGGCGGGTGGTGCCCGGTGGAACGAGCATCCGAGCCGGCGCTCACCTCGAGCCCGGGGTCGTGGTCATGCCACCGGCCTTCGTCAACATCGGCGCCTGGGTCGGTGAGGACACGATGATCGATTCGCACGTCCTTGTCGGGTCCTGCGCCCAGATCGGCGCCCGGGTCCATCTCGCGGCCGGCGTCCAGGTCGGCGGAGTCCTCGAGCCGCCGGGCGCTCGACCCGTGATCGTCGAGGACGACGCGTTCATCGGCGCGGGCTCGCTCCTGCTCGACGGCGTCCTGATCGGCGCCGAGGCGGTCATCGCGGCCGGGGTCGTGCTCACCGGGACGTCGACCGTCCACGACCTGGTCCACGAGATGATCCTCCGCGGCACGACCGATGCGCCGCTGGTGATCCCGCCCCGGGCGGTCGTGGTGGCGGGGACGCGCCGGCTCGGTGGCGCGTTCGCCGAGCGCCACGGGCTGGCCGTCACGAGCCCGATGATCGTGAAATACCGCGATCCGGGAACCGATCGGCGGGTCGCCCTCGAGGATGCCCTCCGCTGAGCGCGAGCGACTTGGGTCGACAGCCGCGCGGGGCGCGGCTAACCTCGCCCGGATGGCTGCGCCGATCGCCCTGATCCCGGCCTACGAGGAAGGCCCGCGGGTGGCCGACGTAGTCCGCGGCGCGGCGGCGTTCCTGCCGGTGCTTGTCGTTGACGACGGGTCGACCGACGACACCGCGGACCAGGCTGAATCCGCCGGCGCCACGGTCCTTCGCCAGCGCCCGAACCAGGGCAAGGGCGCGGCCCTGCGGGCGGGCTTCGCCTGGGCGCTGGCGCACGGGTTCGACGCGGTCATCACCCTCGATGGTGACGGCCAGCACGACCCGGCCGAGATCGCCCTGTTCCTGGCCGCCTGGGGGCGGACCGGGGCCGACCTGATCATCGGACGGCGCGACTTCGCGCTGATGCCGCCCGCCCGCCGGCTGGCGAATCGGCTGGGCGGCCGGGCGATGTCCTGGGCGGTCGGACAGGCGATCCCGGACAACCAGTCCGGCTACCGGCTGCTCGGACGACGCCTGATCGAGCGGATCGCCGACAGCGACGAGGCCGGCTTCGAGTACGAGATCGAGATGATCACGACCTGCCTGCGCTCCGGGTTCGCCCTGGCCTGGGTGCCGATCCGGACGATCTACGCCGGCGAGCCCAGCCACATCCGACCGTGGCACCACCTGGCCAGCTTCGCCCGGATGGTCCGGACGACGCGCCGGGCGATGCGCACCCCGCTTCCCTGACGAGGCCGCCGACGCAGGCTACGAGGCCGTCCCCGCGATCCGCAGCGCCGCGGCGATCTCCGCGATCCGCTCTGGCCCGACCCGGCAGCAACCGCCGACCAACCGCGCACCGAGGGTCACCCAGCGCCGTGCGGACACCCCGTCGACGTCGGGCTGGGCGCCGGTCGGGCGCCAGCGTCGGGTGGCCGCGTCCCAGGTCTCGCCGCGGTTCGGGTAGACGACGATCGGCTTGGCGGTCACCGCACGGGCGCGGGCGACGAGCTCGTCGATGGCGCTCGGGGCGGTGCAGTTCACCCCGACCGCGACGACTCGGTCGGCCCGGTCGGCGAGGGCAAACGCCTCCTCGACCGGTTCGCCGCGACGCGTCGTCGCCCCATCCGCGCAGCTGAAGCTCAGCCAGGCTGGTGGGCCGTCCCTCTCCGCCAGCAGCTCGACCAGCGCGGCGCCCTCCTCGATGGTCGGGATCGTCTCGATCGCCAGGAGATCGGGCCCGGCGTCGGACAGGATCGTCAGTCGCTCGCGATGCCAGTCGGCCAGCTCGCGCCGGCTGCGTCCGTAGTCGCCCCGGTATTCGGATCCGTCGGCCAGCATCGCCCCGTACGGGCCGACGGACGCGGCCACCAAGACCGTTCGGGCTGGCTTTCCAGCGGCGGCCGACTCGTCCTCGAAGCGTCGGCGCGCCTGGCCGGCCAGGTCCACGCTGCGCTGGAGCATCGCAGCGGCCTCGGTCCGGTCGAGTCCGCGGGCCGCGAACCCTTCGAACGTTGCCTGGTAGCTGGAGCTGGTGGCGACCTGGGCACCGGCCCGGAAGTAGGCCAGATGGGCCGCGACGATGGCTTCGGGTTCTTCGACCAGCAGCCTGGCCGACCACAGGCGATCCGACAGGTCGTGGCCGGCGGCCTCGAGCTCGGTTGCCAGACCACCGTCGATGACGACGGTCGTGTCGGCAGCCAGCAGGGACGCGAGTGGATCCGGGCGATCGAGCCTCATCGGCTCAGATTAGACTCTGCCACGGTGGAAGCAGAACGGGTCGCGGTCGGGTCGATGGGTCGGCTGGCTGCCGTCCGACGCGGGCTGGCCGGGCTCGCCGCAACGCTCGTTCGGGCCCCGGAGTACCCCGCTGCAGCGGACGACCGGGCGACCCTGTCGTTGCTCGGTCTGCGTCTGCCGACCCGGGCCACCGTGGCCGTCATCGTGGTCACCCTGGTCGTCCTGATCGACCACGGCCACGACTTCCTGCCCCGCGAGGTGGTCGGCGGCCGCGGCGCCGGCGACATGCGGGCGCTGGCCCTCGAGCGGTTCGTTCTGTTCGGACTCATCCCCCTGGCGACGGTGGTCCTCGTCCTGCGCGACGACCCGCGTCGCTATGGGCTCCGGCTGGGTGCCTGGCGGATGGGCCTGGCCCTGGCCGTCGGCGCGGCGGCGGGGATGACCCCGATCGTCCTGCTCGTGGCGCGGATGCCCGAGTTCCGGACGTTCTACGCCCAGAGCGCCGCGCCGGTCCCCGATCTGCTCCTGACCAACGTCCTCGACCTCAGCTCGGCCGAGTTCCTGTTCCGCGGCCTGCTGATGTTCGCCCTGCTCCGGGTGGCCGGGCCGGTGGCCGTCCTCGTCGCGACCTTCCCGTTCGTGATGACCCACCTCGGCAAGCCGGAGGCCGAGACGTTGTCGACCCTGGGCGGCGGGCTGGTCTTCGGCTGGATCGACTGGCGGACCGGGTCGATCGTGTGGAGCGCCGCCTTCCACGTCTGGATCCTGACCCTCGTGGTCATGGCGGCGGGATCGTCCTGAGTCGCGGTTGCCGCCAGCGCGTGGCGCGGGTCAGGCGTGAGGGGCGCGGTCCGCACCCCAGCGCTCGACCTCGGCATCGAGGTCGAGCGGCAGGATCGCCCCCTGGTGCTCGTACTCGCCCCAGGCCTCCCGTGGGACGCGCCACATGATCTCGAATTCGTTCCCGTCGGGGTCGCGACCGTAGAGCGACTTCGAGACGCCGTGGTCGCTCGCCCCGCCGAGCGCGCCAGCCTCGGACAGGATCCCGGCGGCCGACGCGAGATCTCCGATCGTGGGGACCTCCCAGGCCAGGTGGTACAGCCCGACGGAACCGCGTGGCGCGTTTGGCGCCGCCGTGCCAACGGAGAACAGGCCCAGATCGTGGTGGTTGTCGCCGCCAGCGGCGCGCATGAACACCGCCCGGCCACCCATCTCGGTGCCTACGATCTCGAAGCCAAAGACACGCCGATAGAACTCGGCCGCGACGGTCGCGTCGCGGACCCACAGGACGGCGTGATTGAGACGGGCGACGGGGATGCTCATCGTGTGACTCCGATCGAGGCTCAGGCGGCTCGCACCACGACGTCGGCCGGGACGCCGACGATCCTCCGGGCGGTGAGCACGTACCCCTGAGGGTACCCGCAGCGCGATCGGGGCGCCGAGCAGTGGACCGATCGCCGGACATGACGGAGGGGGTGTGCCAGGTGGCACACCCCCTCCGGGTCTCGGGGACCCTAGGTCCGGGCTCCGGGTCGGGACCCTCCGGGATTACTCCCGGCGAGCCCGCCGGCGGGACCGATTGGAAGACGGGCTGAGCAGCCCGAGCGTCACGGCGATCCCGAGGAGAGCGATGAGGATGATCGGCAGGGCGGAACCGGTCCCGCCGTCCGAGCCGTCGATCGTCGCCGTAGGCGGCAACGTCGTCTTCGGGGTTCCGGTCTGGGCCTCGACACCACCGGTCGGCTGCTCGGTCGGAGGAGCCGTGGCGTCCGGCGTCGACGTCGGGTTGTCCGTCGGGGCGTCGGTCGGCGTCGCGGTCGGGGCTTCGGTCGGGGTCGCCGTCGGCACCGGGGTCGGCGTCGGGGCGGCCACGTCGACGTGGGCTTGTGAGCTGTCGTGGACCTGGGTGTTGCCGTCGAAGCCGACCGCAGTCGCGGTATCGGTCGTCGGCGTGGCGATCGTTGCGGTGCAGGTGAAGATCCAGGTCTCGGTCAGATCGAGCTTGCTGTTGCCGTTCGTATCGCCCGAGTCGAGGGTGATCGCGCCGCACGACGGGACGTCACTGACGCTGACGTTGGTCAGCGCGACGTTGCCGACGTTGGTAACCGTGAACTTGTAGGTGACGTCGCCACCACCGGCCGCCACGATCGTCGGATCGGCCGACTTGACGACCTTGATGCCAGGCGTGCAGGCGATCTCTTCGAAGATGTCGCTGAACAGGCTCGGCAGGTCGTTGCCGTCGAGGACCTGGTGGTAGCCGCTGGCCGGCTTGGCCAGCGATGCCATCAGGACGAGGTCGACCTGGCTGGCGCCCGTCCCACCCTGACCGACGGCGATCGAGTAGACCGCGTCGGCGGAGGCCCGGAAGCTGTCGATCTGGGCCGGGGTCGGGCGGCCACCGGTCGGTCCGGTGTTGTCCGGGTTCGGCCGTCCGTCGGACAGCAGGATGATGACGTGCCTGACGGCCAGGCCGTTTCGGCTGGCCTCGCCATTGGCGGCCATGTCGCCAGCGCCAGCGGCCATGCCCTGGCGAAGCGGGGTGTTACCGGAGGCGGCCAGCGCGTCGATGTGCGACGTGACGACCGAGGCGCTCGAATTGCCCAACGGCAGATCGACCGAGGCGGTCGTGCCGTTGAAGACGGACAGTCCGACGTGGTGAAGACCCGGGCTGCCGACGCCACCGGTCCCGTCGAGCGAGCTGACGAGGCCGTCGGCGGCGAGCTTGGCCCAGTACAGCCGCACGTGGCCACCGCTGGAGAAGTTCGCGTCGTTCATGCTGCCGGAGCGATCGATGATCAGCTCCACGTCGAGGGGCTTGAGGCCGCAGCCCGCGAGCGGGTCAGCGCCCAGTACAGCCGGCGCTACCTGTGAGCCGACCGGGATGGTCAACGCCGAAGCCGCCAGGAGGGCAGCCGCAGCGGTCGTTCCCGCCGACCGGAGGTGCTCGCGCCAGCGAGCGGTCGTTGCCGTCATTCGATCCCCATTCCCTTCCATGCGCCGAAACCGGCGGACGAGTCCTGTCGCCCTTGGACGGCCGGTCGTCTAGACCCTTGCGAGTCGGCGGCGGCGCGGTCCCCGAGGAGGCGTTCGGGGGGACCCGGATGGGTCATCCCCGACTAGTACCTTAGTCAGGGATACTTAACGGCCGACATTACATTCACCCTCGAATCGGCCCCTTCCGTTGACCTTCCGTTGCCTCGGCGCCACGCTCTGGGCGGTGCTGCTGAGATGGGTCCGGAGAGCGGTCGATGGGGTGGTTGGCGGGCGGTCCGGGGCGGTTGGCCCGACCGGCCTGCGGGCTGGGCCGGCGGACGCGACGAAGCCCGCCGGGGCCGGCCGGCGGGCTTCGTCTGGACGGGTCGGGACCGGGATCCCGCGCCCCTGGGGTCAGATCAATATGGGCGGTCGTCAGGGCAGCTTGATGAGCTTCGTCCCGCCGACCAGGGCATTGGCGGCCGCCTTGAAGATCGCCGACAAGTCGGCGCTGGCGCCGGAGGTCTTGGGGATGCAGTAGAAATGATCGCCGTCGTCGTTCGAACCGCCCGGGCAGCCAAGGTCGACGGAGTTGGTGGCCATGCTGGCGAGCATCTGGGTCGCCGTCTTGTTATGGAATGGCCCCGAGCCGTCCAGGCATGCGGCGTCATTGCTACCGTCGAGACCGAACCCGATCGTGAAGACCTC
>ORMF010005633.1_pt1 | contig 17853 bp, 17 predicted proteins | sample 1779871 | NCBI WGS metagenome assembly ORMF01 (sample SAMEA104232316, study PRJEB22302) | groundwater metagenome | biome: forest; feature: aquifer; material: groundwater | place: USA | collected 2011-08-07 | depth 5.4 m
GCGGAGCCGCAGCCCGTACGCCAGGTTCTCGCGCACCGTCATGTGCGGGTAGAGCGCGTAGTTCTGGAAGACCATCGCGATGTCACGCTGCTGCGGCGGCTTGTCGGTGACGTCCAGCTCGCCGATCGAGATCATCCCGTCGGTGACGTCCTCGAGCCCGGCGACCATTCGCAGGAGCGTCGACTTACCGCACCCCGACGGTCCGACGAGCACGACGAACTCGCCGTCACGGATCTCCAGGTCGACGCCGTCGACCGCCTTCACCCCGTTCGCATAGATCTTCGTCACCTTGTCGAGCGTGATCCCGCTCATCCGACTCCCACCCTTTCCTCGATCCCGCTGCCGCGCAGCGCCGGGGGGATCAGCTCGCCGTGTGCCAGGGTCAGCTCGTCGCAAAGCGCGTCGACCTGGTCGAGCGTCAGCGTCGCCGACGCATTCGGGTCGAGAAGCGCCGCGATCCGGACGTAGTCGGAACGGCCCTCGAGTACCGCACGGACGGTCAGCTCGACGACATTCGCATACGTGCGGTTCAGCGCCGCCAGATGTGGCGGGTAGTCGAGCACCTGGGTCGGGCGGAGCCCATTTCGCTCGACCACGCACGGAACCTCGACGCACGTGCCCTCCGGCAGGCCCGGGATGAGGCCCGTGTTCGGCACATTGCCGTAGATGACGCTCGGCGCGCCGGTGACCATCGAGTTGATGATTGTCGCGGCATACTCGGACGAGCGCTCGAGCGGCATCGCGTCGCCGCGGGCGAGCGCCTTCTGGACTCGCGCGAACTCGACCAGATTGTCCTCGCTGCGCTTGATGTACTCACCGACCGGGATGCGGTACCGCTCGAGCTGCTCGTCGCTGTGCATCAGCCACGGCACGTATTCGGCGGCGTGCTCGCTCGACTCGGTCTGGAAGTAGCCGAAGCGCCGGTACAGCGCGACGCGCACGCGGCGCTGAAGCTCCGGATCGCCGGCAATCCGTTCGTCGAGTCGCGGATAGAGTGACGTGCCCTCGTGCTCGAAGCGGAGCAGAAACGCCTGGTGGTTGATCCCGGCCGAAAGGAACGCGACCTCTTCTTGCGGCACGCCGACGATCGTCGCAAGATCACGCACGGTCGCCTGCACGGAGTGGCACAGCCCGACCACCTGATGGGTCGGCGTCCCCTGGTACACGAGCTCGCAGAGCATGGCCATCGGGTTCGTGTAATTGAGCAACCACGCGCGTGGGCAGAGCTGGGCCATCTCGTGCCCGAGCGCCAGCATGTGTGGGGCCGTGCGCAGCGTCCGGAAGATCCCCCCGACTCCGAGCGTGTCGCCGATCGACTGCCGCAGCCCGTAGCGCGCTGGAATCTCGAAGTCGAGCAGGGTCGCTTCGTGGCCGCCGATCTGCACCATGTTGATCACGAAGTCGGCACCGTCGATCGCGGCGCGCCGGTCGCCGTGCGTCGTGATTCGCGGTTGCGCATCACGCTCGCGAGCGACCCACCGCGCCATCGCGTCGGCGGTCGCCAGCCGGTCGGCGTCGATGTCGTGCAGAGCGATCTCGACGTCGCGGAGCGCGGGCAGCGCCAGGATGTCCCCCAGCAGGTTCTTCGTGAAGACGACGCTGCCCGCGCCGATGAACGCGATGCGGGTCATCCCTTGTTCGCCCCGAGCGTGAGGCCGCTGATGAACTGCCGCTGGAGAGCGAGGAAGACAACGATCGTGGGCAACGCGACGAGAACCGACGCAGCCGAGATCAGGTTGTTGTCCGTGAAGAACGTGCCTTGCAGATTGGTGAGCGACGAGGTGATCGGCCGGTTGTCGCCGGAGCTCATCAGCACAACCGCCCAGAGGAAGTCGTTGTAGATCCACGTGAACTCGAGTGTCGCGAGCGCGCCGAGCGCAGGCTTGCAGAGCGGCAGGATGATCCCGAAGAACTGGCGGACGACGCCCGCCCCGTCGACACGCGCCGCCTCGCTGAGCGAGGCCGGAATCGTCTTCATGTAGTTCGAGAGGACGAACGTGCAGAAGCCGGTCTGGAAGGCCACGTTGATCGCGATCAGCCCGAAGAAGGAGTCGTACATCAAGCCGCTGCCGTTGCTGAGCCAGCCGGGGAGCGTGATCCGGAGGTACAGCTCGTAGAGCGGCGTGATGATCACCTGCTGCGGCAGAAGGTTCGCGGCCATGAAGAAGATCAGCAGCGGGACGTTGAACCAGAAGCTGAAGCGCGAGACGACGAAGGCCACCGACGACGCGAAGAGCAGGATCAGCACGATCGCGGGGACCGCCACGAGCATCGAGTTCCAGAAGTGCAGCGGGATCTGGCCCTGCGACCACGCGTTCCGGTAGTTCGCGAGGCTCAGCGTGTGGGGGATCGAGACGTAGCCGTACTTCGCCGTGTCCGCGTACGGGCGAAACGACGTGAACACCGCCCACGCGATGGGAGCGAGCCACAGCGTTGCGGTCGCGATGAGGAAGGCGTGGAGGCCGACGCGCGGCAACCGCAGCGGGCGCCGCTTGGCGCCGCTCCGCGCGCGCGGCGTGAGCGCCGCGGCCGTCACGCCTGCCTCTCGTCGAAGCTGTTCCAGACGAACACGACGATCGGGACGATCGAGATCGAGATGAGGATCACCGCGATCGCGGATCCGTAGCCGATGCGGCTTGCCTCGCCGATGATGTTGTTCGTGACGAGCACGGAGAGGAGCTCGAGCCCATTGCGCCCGCGGTTGATGATGTAGACGATGTCGAACGCCCGCAACGCCTCGATCACCGTCACGACGACAATCACGATGTTGATCGGCCGCAGCGACGGGAAGACGACCGTGCGGAACGCGTGCCACTCACCGGCGCCGTCGATCGCGGCCGCCTCGCGCAGTGACGGGTCGACCGCCTTCAGGCCCGCCAGGTACAGCACCATGACATAGCCCGCGTGCCGCCAGCCGACCGCGACGAGAACCGCCCACAGGTTGAGCTTCGGGTTCCCGAGCCAGTCGATCACGTGCCCGTGTGTCGGGTCCCCGGTCAGGTTGTTGATCAGCCCCTGCGTCGGCGAGTAGACGAGCTGCCAGATGAAGCCGATGATCGCGAACGAGAGCACCACCGGCAGGAAGAAGATGCTCTGGTAGATGCGGGTGCCGCGGATGTTCTTGTCCAGCTGGTACGCGAGCAGGAGCCCGAACGGCGTTGCGACGAACGCGAGGAAGCCGAGCCAGATCGCGTTGTGCTCGACCGCCGGCCAGAACGCCGGGTTGATCGTCGCAATCTGCCGGTAGTTCTCGGTTCCGACCCAGTGGGCGGTCCCGACGCCGCCGATCCCGTCCCAGTTCGTGAACGAGAGCAGCATCGAGGCGATCGTCGGGAACCAGATGAGGCTGCCGACGACGAAAACCGGCACGCCGACCATCACCCCGACGGCGACGCGGTCGCGCGTCGAGAGACCGACGGCGCGCGCCCTCCGGCGCGCGCCGCCCCCATCCGCACCAGCTGCGATGTCGATAGCCATCGCGTCGCGCCTAGTTCACGACCCGAAGATCGCCTTCTTCTGCTTCTGGATTCCCTTCACCAGCCCGTTGACGTCGTTCGGCTTGTTCAGGAACTGCTGCAACGCCGGGATCATCACGGTCGACGCGAAGTCGGGCCTCGTGTCACGGTCCATGTACTGCGCGATGTGCTTCGCACCGCCGATCAGCGTGGCCGCCTTCTTCTGCAGCGCGTTGTAGTGCGCGGTGCTCGCGTGCTTGTTCGCGCCGACGTCGTTCGCGTCGCTCTTCAGGTAGATGTTCTCGGCCGCGGCGCTGCCGAGGTACTTGAGCAGCTCCTTCGCGCCGGCCGCGTTCTTTGCCTTCTTCGACATGAGGAACCCGTCGATCGGCGCGTCGAGTGAATCCTGCCCGTACGCCGGGTTGATCGCCGGGTAGGCGAAAAAGTCGAGGTCGGCGTGGTCGGCCGCCGCCGTGGCCTGCTGCCCGACGAACGAGCCGAGCAGGTACATGCCCGCCTCTTTGTTGATCATCTGCTGTGCGCCTTCCTGCCAGGTCAGCCCGAGGGCGCCCTGCGAGGTATACGGCAGGACCTCGCGCCACTGGTTGAAGACCGCCTTGACCTTTGCGCCGTCCCACGCTTCCTTGCCGGCCATCAGGCTGACGTGGAAGTCGTAGCCGTTGATCCGCATGTTCAGGATGTCGAATGTGCCCATGGCGGGCCAGCCGTCCTTGTCCGTGAACGCGAGCGGCGTCAGGCCGTCGGTCTTCATCTTCTTCATGAGCGCCATGAACTGATCCCACGTCTTCGGCACGGTGTAGCCGTGCGCCTTGAAGACGCTCTTGCGATAGAAGACAGCCCAGGGGTAGTTGTAGATCGGCACGAAGTAGTAGTGCCCGTCGAGCCCCTTCGACGCCTGCTGCATCGCCGGCGAGAACTGCGGCGCGAGCGTCTGCCAGACGTCGTCGATCGGCGACAGCAATCCCTTCTGCGCGAAGAACTGCATGCGGTAGCCGGCGAACCAGGTGAAGACGTCCTGGGGCCGCCCCTGCAGATACGTGTTGATCTGCTCCTGGAACGTGTTGTGGTCGACGGTGTTGACGCCGACCTTGGTGCCGGTCTTCTTGGTGAACGCCTTGAAGACGGACGCATACGCCGCCTTCGGGACAGGATCGGATGCGTTGGAGCCGAACGTCACGGTGCCGGAGGGCTCCGACAGCCACGCCGCCGGCACGGCGCCGCGTGCACGGGAGGCGGTGAGGCCGTAGACCGCGGCCAGACCCCCGGCACCGGCGGCTGCGAGCAGCCCGCGCCGCGTCGTCTGGCGCGTTCCGAGCTCTTCGAGGTCGAATTGCAGGGGGTTGTCGTCCGACATTCGGATCCTCCTGGTCTCGGGCTTCGATCGCGGAACAGCACGCGATCGAACAAAATAAAAGACTACCGCGCAACCCTGACACGTTCGAGACATGCGTGTCAAGTCCCCAGTCTCAGGCCCTTGAGGGCCTGAGACGACCGTGGAAATTGGGAATTGCCTTGACGAAGCCTGTTCGTTAGCGTTGAGTATTGTGCGATCGCCGACCCCGGAGGAGCCATGCTCGCGGCACAACGCCACAAGCTGATCGTCGAGGAAGTCCGCCGGCAAGGCGCCGTGCGGGTCAGCGAGCTGACCGACCTGCTGGCCGTCTCCGAGATGACGGTCCGCCGCGACCTCGATGCGCTGGCCGCGGCCGGCCTCTTGGAGAAGGTGCACGGCGGCGCCACCGTCCGTGGCGGCCTCAGCGCGGAGGAGCCGGGGTTCGAAGCGAAGTCGCACCGCCAGCGCAAAGAGAAGGAGGCGATCGCCCGCGCGGCCGCCCGGCTCGTCGAGCCCGGCCAGTCGATCGGGCTCACCGCGGGCACGACGACATGGCGTCTCGCCCACCATCTCACCAGGGTGCCGGGTCTGACCGTGGTCACGAACTCGATCCAGGTGGCGAACGTGCTGCACCGCGAGCCGCGGCCGGACCTGACTGTGGTGCTGACGGGCGGCGTGCGCACGCCGTCGGACGCGCTCGTCGGGCCGATCGCGCTGGCGGCGATCCGGTTGCTCCACCTCGACGTGCTCTTCCTGGGCGTCCACGGGGCCACCGACGACGCGGGCCTGACGACCCCCAATCTGCTCGAGGCCGAGACCGACCGCGCGCTCGTCGCCGCGTCGGCGCGGATCGTCGTCGTCGCTGACCACACGAAGTGGGGCGTCCGCGGCCTGAGCCGGATCGCCGGCCTCGAGGAGATCGACGTCTTCGTCTCCGACCACGGCCTCGACGTCGACGCGCGCGCAGCGATCGGCGAGCACGTCGAGCGCATCGTGATCGCCCCAGCCCGCGGACAGAGCGGGATCGCCGGAGCGGCGTGAGCACCTCGACTCGGCCCGACCTGCGGACAGACGAGCTGACCGGCCTCCGGACGTTCGTCGTCGACTCCCGCCAGGACCGGCCCAACCTGCCGTCCGCCGGGTGTCCGTTCTGCCCGGGCGGGCTCGAGGCGCCGCAGGACTACGACGTCCGCTGGTTCGCCAACCGCTGGCCGGCGATGCCGGACGGCCGCTGCGAGGTCGTGCTCTACACCCCACAGCACGACGCGACCTTCTGGTCGCTCGGAGCCGATGGCGCGCGCACGGTGGTCGACCTGTGGGCGGAGCGCACCGCCGCACTCGGCGCGCGGGACGACATCGCCTATGTGCTCGTCTTCGAAAACCGCGGAGCAGCGGTCGGCGCGACAATCGCGCACCCGCATGGACAGATCTACGCGTTCGAGTTCGTGCCTGAGCTGCCGCAGCGCGAGCTCGTCCGCGGCACGCGGCTCGGCGAGCCGGGCGACCGGCTCGTCGCGGAGTCGCCGGGCTGGCGCGCCTGGGTGCCCGCAGCACCGGTGTTCCCCTACGCCGTCCGCCTCGCGCCGGACGATGCCGTGCCCGACCTCCCGTCGCTCGGAGGCGACAGCCGCGACGCGCTCGCCGGGCTGCTCGTCGACGTCCTCGAGCGCTTCGACCGGCTGTTCGAGGCCGAGACGCCGTACATGCTCTGGATCCATCAGCGTCCCTTCGACGGGAGCGACTGGCCCGGAACCCGGCTGCACGTCGAGATCGTCACGCCGTGGCGCGCCCCCGGCGTGCCGCGGTACGTCGCGGCCGGCGAGCTCGGCTCGGGGGTGTACTTCAACCCGGTCGCGCCCGACGCCGCTGCGCAGGCGCTGCGAGACGCGATCTGAGCACCCACGCGGAGCACCTCGCGTCGCTGCTCACCATCGGCGGTCGCCCGAGCTGGATGCTGCCGGAGCTTGCGAGCCTCAACCGGCTGCCGCCGACGGCGACGCTCGCGCGCAGCGCCTCGCGCATCCGTGACCTGGACGGCCGTTGGGAGTTCCGTCTCGTCGCGCGGCCCGAGGACGCGCCGCGGGCGCTCGGAGCCAAGCGCGGCTGGCACGAGGTCGAGGTGCCGGGCCTCTGGACGATGCAGGGCTTCGGCCGGCCGCACTACACGAACGTCGTGATGCCGTTCGACGACCCGCCGCCGCAGGTGCCGGAGCAGAACGAGACGGGCGTCTACCGGCGCACGTTCACGGTTCCCCGCGGCTGGCGCTCGAGGCCGGTCGTCCTCCACTTCGGCGGTGCGGAGGGTGCGCTCTACGTGCTCGTGAACGGCGAGCCGGTCGGCATCGCGAAGGACTCGCGGACGCCCGCGGAGTTCGACGTCAGCGGGCTCGTGCGCCACGGCGCGCCGAACGAGCTGATTGCCGTCGTCGTCCGCTGGTCCGATGCGAGCTTCGTCGAGGATCAGGACCAGTGGTGGCACGCCGGGCTGCCGCGCTCGATCCGCCTCGTGTCCCCGACCGTGCGCGACGTGGAGGTGCGCGCCGAGATCGACGGGCACTTCACGGTGATAGCCGAGCAGGGCGACGCCCGTCTTCTCGACGAGCGCGGGCGCACGGTCGCGAAGGGCGCGCTGGGAAACGGGCGGTTCGAGAGCGACGTGCGCGCGCCGCGGCTTTGGTCGGCGGAGGACCCTGCGCTGTACACGCTCGAGCTGAGCACAGAGGGCGAGACCGTGTCGATCCTGTTCGGGTTCCGGTGCGTCGAGATTCGTGACCGTCAGCTGCTCGTCAACGGCGAGCCTGTGCTGATCGCCGGCGTCAACCGGCACGACCATGACGACACGCGCGGGCGCGCGATTACGCGCGCGCTGATGGATACCGACCTCCGATTGATGAAGCGCTTCAACGTCAACGCCGTACGCACGTCGCACTATCCGAACGACCCGTACTGGCTCGACCTCTGTGACCGCCACGGCCTCTACGTCATCGACGAGGCGAATCTCGAGTCGCACGCCTACTACGACGACCTCTGCCGCGATGCGCGCTACCGAAACCAGTGGGTCGAGCGCGTGGCGAACATGGTCGAGCGCGACAAGAACCACCCGAGCGTGATCTCCTGGTCACTCGGCAACGAGAGCGGGTACGGCCCGAACCACGACGCCGCGGCAGGATGGGTGCGCGCGCGCGACGCCTCCCGGCCGCTGCACTACGAGGGCGCGATCGCGCGCGACTGGTCCGGCGGCCACCGGGCAACCGACGTCGTATGCCCGATGTACGCGGACGTCGAGTCGATCGAGGCGTGGGCTGGGGCGGAGACGGATGACCCGCGCCCGCTGATCCTCTGCGAGTTCTCGCACGCGATGGGAAACTCGAACGGCGGCCTCGCCGACTACTTCTCGGCGTTCCGTCGCCACCGTGCGCTGCAGGGCGGTTTCGTCTGGGAGTGGGTCGACCACGGCATCCGGCAGCGCGACGAGCGCGGCCGGGAGTACTGGGCCTACGGCGGGGATTTCGGCGACACCCCCCACGACTCGAACTTCTGCGCGGACGGCATCGTCTGGCCTGACCGCACACCGCACCCCGCGCTCAACGAGCTGAAGTTCCTCGCGCAACCGGTTGAGGTCGAATCGCGTGGAGCCGGACGCTTCCGGATCCACAACCGCCACCACTTCACGTCGCTCGACCGTTACCGCGGCGAGTGGGAGTTGACGGTCGACGGCACTCCCGTGAAGCGCGGCAGGCTGCCGGCACTGCGCGTGCCGGCCGGTGGCACGCTCGATGTGGCGCTGAACGTGCCGCGCGGCAGCGGCGAGCGGTTCGTCACGTTCCGGTTCTTTCTGCGCGCTGCGGAGGACTGGGCTCCGGCCGGCCACGAGGTCGCGTGGCAGCAGTTGCCGCTCGGCGGCAAGCCGAGGGCGCGCGCTCGCGGCCGTGCCGCTCGACCCGGCAAGGACGGCGTTCTGGAAGCCGGCGGCGTGCGCGCCGTCGTCGACCTCGACACAGGCGTTCTGCGTGAGCTCGGCACGGACGGGCGCAACCTCCTGCTGGACGGGCCGCGCCTGCAGCTCTGGCGGGCACCGACCGACAACGACGGCCTGCCGCTCGTCCCGTCGCGCCAGAGTGGGGTCCTGCCACGCTGGCTCGAGCTCGGCCTCGACTCGCTGCAACTCGAGCTCGTCTCCGCCCAGGTCGCCGGCGACGCGGTCGAGCTCGTTCACGGCGCCGCGGGCCTCGTCACCCACCGGCATCGGTACCGGCTCCTCGCACGCGGCGAGCTGGTCGTCGAGAACGTCGTGGAGCTCTCGCCCGAGCTTCGCGACGTGCCGCGCATCGGAGCCGGGCTCACCCTCCTGCCCGGCCTCGAGCAGCTCGCCTGGTACGGCCGGGGGCCGTGGGAGAGCTACTCCGACCGGCTCGCCTCGACGGTGGTCGGCCGGTTCGAGAGCACCGTCTCCGACGAGTACGTGCCGTACATCCTTCCCCAGGAGCACGGCCAGCATCTCGAGACGCGGTGGCTGACGCTCCGGGACGAAGACGGTGCGGGAATCGAGGTTCGCGGCCTGCCGACGATCGGATTCGGCGTGAGTCACTTCAGCGTCGGCGACCTCACCGCGGCGCGCCACACGTGTGAGCTCGAGCCGCGCGCGGAGACATTTCTCAGCCTCGACCACGCACAGCGCGGGCTTGGCACGGCGAGCTGCGGGCCCGACACAGCCGAGCGGTTCCGGCTCCTCGAGCCACGCTACGCGTTCGGCTACCTGCTGCGGCCGATCGCATCGCGCCAGGAGAACGCGGGCTCGTAGCCGAGCAGCCGGCGCGCCTTCTCGATCGAGAGCAGCGTTCCGAACTCGCCGACGACGTCCCGCAGCTCGACGTCCGGGTAGACCTCTGCCATCAGGTCGGCGCTCGGCCGGTTCATCACCGTGTCGGCGGCGGCGACGATGAAGACGTCGGCCCCCGAACCGTGCGCGTCGAGCGCGAGCCGGCAGGACTGCGCGACATCGCGCGCGTCGACGTAGCCCCACAGGTTCCAGCGGCGCAGCTGCGCGTCGTCCCAGAATCCGGGAAACCGCTCGTAGTCATGCGGCTCCATCACGTTCGAGAAGCGAAGACCGACGTACGGGATGCCCGTCCAGCGGCTGAACTGCCGCGCCATCTCCTCCGAGACGAGCTTCGAGAGAGCGTAGGTGAACTCGGGCAGCGGGGGGTGCTCCTCGTCGATCGGCGCATACCTCGGCTGCTCCCGCTCGAATGGAAGACCGAGCACGGTCTCGCTCGACGCCCAGACCACACGGCCGATCCCGAGAAGCGGGGCCGCTGCGAAGACGTTGTACGTGCTCGTCGTGTTGACGCGGAACGTGAGCTCGTCGGGCTTCAGCCCGGGGGCGGGAATCGCCGCCAGGTGGACGACCGCTGCAGCGCCCTTCAGCGCGTCGATCGCCTCTCCATAGTCGGTCAAGTCGGCAACGATCTGCTCGCAGGGAAGATCGACTGCCCGCACGAGATCGACGCTCAGGACGTCCCGCCCGTGCTCGACGAGATCCCGGACGACCGCACGTCCGGCCTTGCCTGCTCCGCCGGTGACGACGATGCGGTTCATGCGCGCGTCACCGCCTACTCGCGGCTCGACGCCGCCCAGATGTTGATGCCGCTGTCGACCGCGTGACCGTCGATCTCGGCGAGCTCCTCCGGCGAGAAGTCGAGCCGGTCGAGCGAGCCGATGTTGGCCTCGAGCTGCTCGACGCTGCTCGCGCCGATCAGTGCCGACGTCACGCGAGAGTCGCGCAGCGTCCAGGCGAGCGCCATCTGCGCGAGCGACTGGCCGCGGCCTGCGGCGATCTCGTTCAGCGCGCGGATGCGCGCGAGCGCCTCGTCGCTTAGCAGCTTCGGAGACAGCGAGCCGTCCTGCGCCGCGCGCGAGCCCGGCGGAATCCCGTTCAGGTACTTGTCGGTCAGCATCCCCTGGGCGAGCGGCGAGAAGACGATGCAGCCGGCGCCGAGCTCGCCGAGCGTGTCCAGTAGCCCCTCCTCGATCCAGCGGTTGAGCAGCGAGTACGACGGCTGGTGGATGAGCAGCGGCGTGCCCAGCTCGCGCAGGATCGCCGCGGCCTCCTCCGTCTTCGCTGCCGAGTAGGACGAGATGCCGGCGTAGAGGGCCTTGCCCTGGCGCACCGCGGTGTCGAGTGCGCCGATCGTCTCTTCGAGGGGAGTCTCCGGATCGTGCCGGTGCGAGTAGAAGATGTCGACATAGTCGAGCCCCATCCGCTTCAGGCTCTGATCGAGGCTCGCGAGCAGGTACTTGCGCGAGCCGAGGTCGCCGTACGGGCCCGGCCACATGTCGTAGCCGGCCTTCGTCGAGATCACGAGCTCGTCCCGGTAGGGACGCAGATCCTGGTGCATGAGCCGGGCGAAGTTCTCCTCGGCCGAGCCGTACGGCGGGCCGTAGTTGTTCGCGAGGTCGAAGTGCGTAACGCCGAGGTCGAACGCGCGGCGGACGATCGCGCGACCGGTCTCGAGCGGGCGGTCGTGACCGAAGTTCTGCCAGAGCCCGAGCGAGACGGCGGGCAGCTTCAGCCCGCTCCGCCCGCAGCGTCGGTAGGTCATGCGGTCGTAGCGATCGTCGGCGGCAAGGTACGGCATCGAGCTCAAGATCTACCATAGATTGCGCGCGTGTCCACGACCGGCGGCTTCGTGCACCGTCTCCGCGTGCGCTTCGGCGAGTGCGACCCGCAAGGCGTCGTCTTCAACGCGAACTACCTCCTCTACTTCGACGTCGGCTTCACCGAGCTCTGGCGCGAGCGGCTCGGCGGGTATGCGGAGATGATCGAACGCGGCATCGACGTCATGCTCGTGCAGAGCAACATCGGCTATCAACGACCCGCGAAGGCGGACGACGAGATCGACGTCCGGCTCCGGGTCAGATCGCTCGGGACGACGTCAATGGTGGTCGGCGCCGACATCGAGCGCGACGGCGAGGCGCTCGTCGAGGCGGAGCTGCACTACGTATTCGTCGACGCCACTTCGCTCACGAAGACCGAGATTCCGGCGGAGATCCGCGCCGCGCTCTCGGCTGTCGCGTCGCGCACCGGCGCGTGAGCGCGGGCGCTTCGCTCTAATACGGGCCGTGAACCGAAGCGACCTCCGGCAGATCGCCCTCGCCGCGCTCTTCGTCGCGGGGGCGGCGCTCGCGCATTTCCTCGACGTGACGCCGGTGGTGACGTTCGTGGTCGCCGCCGCGACGATCGCGCTGCTCGCGCGTCTCGTCGGCGGCGCCACCGAGCAGCTCGGCGGCCGCGTCGGCTCATCGGCGGCGGGCGTCGTCCAGTCGGCGCTCGGCAACCTGCCCGAGCTCTTCATCGCGCTCTTCGCGCTGCGCAAAGGCCTCGTCGGCGTCGTGCAGGCCGCCCTCGTCGGCTCCGTGATCGCAAACGGCGTGCTCGTGCTGGGGATTGCGTTCGTCGCCGGCGGGCTGCGCAACGGAACGCAGACGTTCGACTCGCCCCGCGCCCGGATGATCGCGACGCTCACGGTGCTCGCCGCGGCGATCCTCTCGGTGCCGACGCTCGCGCACACGTTCCACACGCCGGCGGCGGCGCACGGGCGCACGCTCAGCCTGATCTGTGCGGGCGTGCTGATCGCGCTCTTCTTCATCACGCTCCCGTTGTTCCTCAAGGGAGGGGACGGCCTGGAGGCCGAAGCGCCGCGCTGGTCGCTCGCGATCACCGTGACCGTGCTCGGCGGCGCGGGCCTCGCGGCCGCCCTCGTCAGCGACTGGTTCGTCACCGCTCTCACACCGGCCACGCAGGCGATGCACATGAGCGAAGGGTTCGCCGGCCTCGTGATCGTCGCGATCGCGGGCAACGCCGTCGAGAACGTCGTCGGCGTCCAGCTTGCCGCACGCAACCGTCCCGACTTCGCGATCTCCGTGATCATCAACTCGGCACTGCAGGTGGCGCTGCTGCTCACGCCGGTGCTCGTGTTCGCGAGCCTCTTCTTCGCGACCTCCCTGACGCTCGTCTTCCCGGCGCTCCTCGCCGTCGCACTGCTGATGGGAGCCGGTATCGCCGCGCTCGTCGTGTACGACGGCGAGAGCACCTGGGAGGAAGGCGCGCTCCTCATCGGGCTCTACGTCGTGATCGCCGCGAGCTTCTGGTGGGGCGCTTGACGCATCGCTTCGCTCGCTTCACGGGGGAAACCATGTTTCCCCCGTGGGCCCCCGTCTTGACGCATCGCTTCGCTCGCTTCACGGGGGAAACCATGTTTCCCCCGTGGGCCACCTTCTTCCTGTGCTCACGGCCGGGCGCGTCACTGCTGCGCCGAACACGTTCGGCTCCGCGACGGGGGGAGCGCACAGACCCGCAACGACTTCGTAAGGTGTGCGCGTGAAGATTCGCGCAGCCGTGCTCGAGGAGTTTGGTCAGCCGCTCGTCGTTCAGGAGGTCGACCTCGCTGAGCCCGGTTCGGGCGAGGTGCTCGTGCGGCTCGTCGCCTGCGGGGTCTGTCACACCGACCTCTACACCGCTTCGGGCGCCGACCCGTCGGGCTACTCCCCGACCGTCCTCGGCCACGAGGGCGCGGGTGTCGTCGAGCGGGTCGGCCCGGACGTCACGTCCGTTGCCCCGGGCGACCACGTCGTCACGCTGTTCTCGCCCCAGTGCCGCGAGTGCATCCACTGCCTGAGCCCGCGCACGAATCTCTGCCTCGCGATCCGCGAGCAGCAGAACCAGGGCTTCCTCCCCGACGGCACGACACGCCTCTCGCGCGGCGGCGAGCCGGTCCGCCACTTCATGGGAACCTCGACATTCGCCGAGTACACCGTCATGCCGGAGATCGCGCTCGCGAAGATCGACCGCGACGCGCCGTTCGAGCACGCGGCGCTGTTCGCGTGCGGCCTCTCCACCGGTCTCGGCGCGGCGATGTTCACCGCCCGGGTCGAGCCGGGCTCGACGTGCGTCGTCTTCGGCGCGGGGATGGTCGGCCTGGGGGCCGTCGCAGGCTGCCGCCTGCAGGACGCGGAGCGGATCGTCTGCGTCGACCTGTCGGAAGAGCGCCTCGCGCTTGCACGCGGTCAAGGTGCGACCGAGACGCTGGCCGGCGGCCCCGACGCCGTCGCCGAGATCCTCGAGCGCACGGGCGGCTTCGGCGCCGACTACACGTTCGAAGCGACCGGACACGTCGACGTGATGCGGCAAGCCGTGGAGTCGGCGCGGATGGGGTGGGGCCTCTGCACCATCGCCGGGGTCGCCGGCAAGGGCGAGACACTCGACATCGTGCCGCGCTACCTCATCACGGGCCGCCGCGTCTGCGGCTCGTCGTTCGGCGGCGTCAAGGGCCGCGACCAGGTTCCGGAGCTCGTGCGGCTCGCGCTCGACGGACGCCTCGACGTCGCGCTGTTCTTATCGCACACGCTGACCCTCGACGAGGTCAACCGCGGCTTCGAGCTGATGGAAGCGCAGGACGGCATCCGAAGCGTGATCCAGTTCGCATGAGCCGCAAGCAGCGCGACCGCACCGACGAAGACGAGGACGACCGCCCGCCGATCTGCCCGGCCTGCGGCGTGACGCAGGGCATCGTCGTCACCGACGGCGACGACACGAAGTTCGTCTGCCTCGAGTGCGGCTTCTCGGACGATGGATGAACGTTCCATGAACTCTCGCCCCTAGGCCTGGCGCTCGGTGGCGCGGGCGACGTAGAACGCATGCGTACGCACACCGACCGAGGAGATCGAATGAGACGTCTCACCATGCTCGTGCTCGCGCTCACCGCGACGGCCGTGCTCGTGCCCGCCGCACTCGCGGCGACGCGCGACGCAAGCCCTGTCGTCAAATGGAACGCACCGAAGTTCGGCGCGATCATCGCGACGAAGGGGCACCTCGCCCTCTACACGTGGAAGAAGGAGAGCGACAAGAAGGTCCACTGCACCGGCGCGTGCGCAAAGACGTGGCCGCCGCTGACGATCGCGCACGGGACGATGGTCGTCAAGCACGTCGCCGGCGTGATGGGAACCTTCGGCGAGATCATGCGCGCCGACGGCCGCACGCAGGTGACCCTCGACGGCAAGCCGCTCTACACCTTCAACGGCGATTCACCGACGAAGATCCTCTGCAACGGCGTCGACGGCTGGTTCGTCGTCAAGGCCCACTGAAGCGGACGCCCGCGCGGGGGAGACTTACGCAATTCGTAAGCTCCCCCGCGCCGCGCACCGATACCGTGCGGACATGGAAACCCCGCAGGAAAGGCACCCGGAGGAGTCGCGCCCGTACGCCAGGCGCGCCTTCCTCGGCGCGACAGCGCTCGGGCTCACCTCGCTCTTCTGGGGGAAGAGCGTCTGGAGCGCGTTCACGAGCGCGGCACGACCGCTCGAGAACGCCCTGCCGGCGAGCCTCGTTCCCTCCGGCTGGCGCATCTACACGGTTGCCTCGACCATGCCGACCTTCGACTCGACGACCTGGCGGCTGCAGATCGCCGGTCTCGTCGACCGGCCGCAGACGCTGACGATCGCCGACCTGCGAAGCCTGCCGCGGGCCGAGCAGGTCTCGACCTTCCACTGCGTGACGGGCTGGTCGGTCGAGAACGTGCACTGGGCCGGCGTACGCTTCCGCGACCTGCTCGCAGCAGCCGGCCCGCAGGCGTCGGGGACGGTGCTCGAGTTCGTCTCGGCGGAAGCTCCCTACGTCGACACGCTGATGCTTCGACAGGCCGAGCTCCACGACGCGATGCTCGCCTACGAGATGGACGGCGAGCCTCTGCGGCGCGAGCACGGTGCGCCGGTGCGGGTCGTGATTCCGGAGATGTACGGCTACAAGAACGTCAAGTGGGTCGAGCGGATCGTCGTGACCGACCAGGTGAGCCCCGGATACTGGGAGCAGCGCGGCTATGACGTCGACGCCTGGGTCGGCAAGTCGAATGGCCTCTAGCCCCGTCGCGACCGAGCCGGTGGTGTTCACCTCCGAGCCGCGCTACATCCACCGCTTCTCGCGCACCGAGCGGACGCTGCACTGGGTGCACGCAGCCGCGTTCTTCGTGCTGCTCGGCTCCGGGCTCGTGCTCTACGTGCCGCGGCTGAGCGAGCTCGTGGGGCGCAGGCCGTTCGTCAAGGACGTCCACTTCGACACGGGCCTCGCCTGGATGCTCGCGCTCGCCCTCATCGTCGTCCTCGGAGACCGTCGCGGACTGCGGCGGACGCTCCGCGAGCTCGACGGATTCGACCGCGACGACCGCTTGTGGCTCCGGCGGATTCCGCGGCCGCAGGGCCGCTTCAACGCGGGCCAGAAGCTGAACGCCGCGCTCACGGCATCGTTCGCACTGCTCTTCGCGGTGTCGGGCGTGCTCCTCTGGTACGGCGAGCGCAACTCGAGCTTCCGTTTCGCGAGCACGATCCTCCTGCACGACGGCCTGATGTACGTCTCCCTCGTGCTGCTCGCCGGCCACCTGTACCTCGCGCTGATCTACCCGTCCACACGGCATGCGCTCCGGGGAATGACGACGGGCTCCGTTCGCCGTGACTGGGCGCGAGAGCACCACAGCAAGTGGGTGGACGAGCAGAAGTCCCCGCGTGAGTGACAATGGCCGCGATGACCACCGTTCTCGTCGTCGACGACGAGCCGATCGTTCGCGACGTCGTCGTCCGCTACCTCCGGCGTGACGGATTCGACACGCTCGAGGCGGCCGACGGAGAGTCTGCGCGCAAGCTGATCGAGGACGCATCGCCGCAGCTCGTCGTGCTCGACGTGATGCTTCCGGGAATCGGCGGTCTCGCGGTCTGCCGTGGGATTCGGGCGCGCGGCGAGCTGCCCGTGATCATGCTGACCGCATGCGGCAAGGAAGCGGACCGGATCGGCGTTCTCGAGCTCGGCGCCGACGACGACTTGACCAAGCCGTTCTCGCCGCGAGAGCTCGCCGTCCGCGTGCGCACCGTCCTGCGCCGCACCGCGCTTGCATCGCTGCCGGCGGAGCGACTCGAGGTCGGCAGGCTCGTGATCGACGCACGCACACGTGAGGTCACGGTCGAGGGACGGATGCTGCGGCTGACCGCGAAGGAATTCGACCTGCTGTTCTTTCTTGCGTCGCATCCGCGCCAGGTCTTCTCCCGCGACCAGCTGATGGATCGCGTCTGGGGCTATGCCGCCGCTCTCGACACGGGAACCGTCACGGTCCACGTCCAGCGCCTCCGCTCGAAGATCGAGCTCGACCCGAAGAGCCCCATGCACCTCGAGACGGTGTGGGGTGTCGGCTACCGGTTCGTGCCGTGATCGGGTTCGCGCTCGCCGTCGCCGGCATCACGCTCGGCGTCGGCCTCGTCGCGACCCTCGCGCTCCGCCTGCTGCCCACCGTGCGGCTCCAGCTCGGCGGGCTCGCTCTGCTCGCCGTCCTCCTCCCCCTGCTCGCGGTGCTGCTCTCCGGCCTGGTGATGTTCCACATGGGCGCCGACGTGAAGATCCTCGCGGTCGCGGCAGCCGCCGCCTCCGCCGCAGTGGGTGCCGCACTCGCGCTCGGCGGGTCGATCGCGCGGCGCGTCGAGCGGCTCGGCGCGGCGTCCGCCCTGTTCGCGGCGGGCGAGCTCGACACGCGGGCGCCCGAAGACGGGCCGCGCGAGCTAGCGACGCTCGGGCGCTCGTTCAACGAGATGGCCGCGAACCTCGAGAGCCTCTTCGACGCCCGCCGGGAGCTCGTCGCTGCGGCGAGCCACGACCTGCGCACGCCGATCGCCTCGATCACTGCGATGCTCGAGGCGATCGAGGACGGGCTTGCCGACGTCTCCGAGTATCTGACGCCGCTCCGGGAGCAGGCCGGCAGGCTCGCCGCCCTCGTCGAGGATCTCTTCGAGCTCGCGCGCATCGACGCCGGCGCGCTCTCCTACGAGCCCCAGGTGGTCGAGCTCGCGCCGCTCGTCGAGTCGTGCCTGCGCGGCTTCGAGGCGGAGGCGCGCGCGCAGGGCGTCCGGCTCGAGCACCGCATCGACGCCGTCCCATCCGCGAGGTGCGCGCCGGAGCAGGTCGAGCGCGTCCTCCTCAACCTGCTGACGAACGCGCTGCGGCACACGCCC
>ORMF010176142.1_pt1 | contig 17851 bp, 16 predicted proteins | sample 1779871 | NCBI WGS metagenome assembly ORMF01 (sample SAMEA104232316, study PRJEB22302) | groundwater metagenome | biome: forest; feature: aquifer; material: groundwater | place: USA | collected 2011-08-07 | depth 5.4 m
CCCATAGCCGCATAGGCTGCGCTCACCACCGCGGTGCAATCCGCGGTTTCCTCCCTTCTGGATTGTCCAACGCCTGCCCGCTGGCTTCGCCGAATCATCGCTCGCCTGCGCGTGGGGCAGGCATCGAACAATCCTCAAGATCAGCAGACGTCTGCGACGGGAACGCTAATCGGCCGCGCATGGGCCGGAAGCGGTTACTTGTGCATCCGATTCCAGCGCACTTCCATCTCTTGATCAACCTCGCCTTCTGGCAGATCAAGGTACTGGGCAACCAGGAGGCGGTGATTGCGATACAAGATTACGCCACCTCGCTCCCAATCTCCCCACGTCCCCTCATGCACGCCAAGCTGCCGGGCAGCTTCCTTGATCGACCAGCCCATCGCCCGGCGTTTGGCGAGCAGGCGTTCAGGAATGTTCTTGGGCTCCGGGAAGGGGTCATAGCCCAAGAACCGTATAATGGCGGGCATGGACTCAATCGGCGGCGCGGTGTGGTCTTTCTCCCAGTTCAGGACAGTCCAGGGATTGACCCCTAGCCGCTCGGCTGCCTGCTTCTGGGTCAGCCTCAGTTCCAGCCTGCGTTTCCTGACATGCTCTCCCAAGGTCTGTGGCTCAAAATCAGTTTCCTTTGGTTTCAGTGCCTTAAGAGTGATGGGCGCGAACTGCAAAAGAGCAACGCGTCCCTGCCCCTGCGGCTATCTCGGCCATTTCAGCGGTAAATGCCGTTGCACGCCGGATCAGGTGGCACGCTATCGGGGCAAGATTTCCGGACCGCTTATGGATCGCATCGATATTCATATCGAAGTGCCCACAGTACTAGCGGAAGATTTATCGCGCGTGAGTAGCGGTGATTCATCCAGCGTAATTCGCGCGCGCGTGGAACAAGCCCGCGCCAAGATGATCACCCGCCAAGGCAAAGAAAATGCGCGGCTCACGACGCGCGAGATCGACAGGTACTGCGCCCCCGATGGAAATGGCGCAACGTTGCTGATGCAGGCGATCAGCAGGTTAGGATTATCCGCGCGCGCGTACCATCGCATCCTAAAGATTGCGCGCACGATTGCGGATCTTGCGGGTGCAGAACGCGTCAGCGATACCCATGTAGCGGAAGCGATTCAATACCGCAGATTCGACCGCACGTAAAAGCAATTGACCGGAATCGACGGCGGGCCGCCAATTGAGCGTCCGTCTCAGTTTGTGACCCGCAATGGACGGTTAATCTTCTTCAATGCGGTCCTTCATCGAAGGCGGCCCGCCGGCAGTATAGTAAACGTCCACCACTTTAGGGACAGAAGCTGCCAGCTATTCGACGGTGCGCAACTGCTTTGTCCGAACCCCATTATGTCCGTGACGCAACAGAGCTTCCTCAGCCTCGGCCCAGACGGCTTCCATCGCATCGCCTACACGGAGTGGGGCGATGCGCGCAATCCGCACGTCGTGCTCTGCGTGCACGGCCTGTCGCGGAACAGCCGCGACTTCGACCGTCTCGCCGCCGCACTGGAACCGGACCACCGCGTGATCTGCATGGACGTCGTCGGTCGCGGGGACAGCGACTGGCTCGCCGACAAGTCGGGGTACAGTTTTTCCACCTATCTTAGCGATGCGGCGTCCTTGATAGCGCGCGTCACCACGCCGATCGCTGGCGGCCTACTGGAGAGCTTGCACGCCAGCCTGGGCGGGAACCGTCCAATGGCCAAGCTCGACTGGATCGGCACTTCGATGGGTGGGCTGATCGGCATGCTGCTCGCCGCCAAGTCCGGATCGCCGATCCGCCGCCTGGTGATGAACGATGTCGGCCCTTTCGTGCCGTGGGACGCGCTGATCCGCCTCAAAGGCCACGTCGGCGGCGAATCGCGCTTCACTAGCTACGACGAAGTCGAAAGCTACGTACGGCGGGCATGCAGTAGCTTCGGCCTACTCGACGACGAGTTCTGGCAGCACCTCGCCCGCCACGCAGCAGTACGCGAAGATGATGGCAGTTATCGCCTGCGCTACGACCCGGCGATCAGCCGCGGCTTGCCGGTGCATCTCGATCCCGAGTTGCCGATCGGCCCGGAGTTTCTGCGCGGTATCGACCTCTGGGCCATCTGGGACGCCGTGCATTGCCCGGTGCTGGTGCTGCGTGGCGCGGAATCCGAAGTACTACCGCCGGGAACCGTCGAGGAAATGCAACGGCGCAAGGCAAATCTGAAAGTCGTCGAGTTCAACGCGGTCGGCCATGCGCCGGCGCTGGCTTCACGCGACCAGATCGAAGTCGTGCGCGAGTTTCTTAATGCACCTGACGCCGGCTGACCGTTATAGGCCGAACCGTGCGCGGCCGACTACGATGACAAGAGGAGCCAATACGTAACGAATGTCGCAAAGATGCAATCGCGATAGATTGCATTGTTGCCGACTAATCGTTGGACGTCGCAGCGTCGATGGGTAACAGGGTTCTCACCTCTCTCGAAAATCCTTATGGCGACTATTGCGTCGATGTTTTTGCTCGCGTGGACGGCACATTCGGGTTTGAGGAATACCGCAGAGATCCGGAAGACGGTGGAGACTGGTACTCTCTATGCCGATATTCCCGTCTAGTCTTCCATTCCGAAGAGGATGCGCTTGCCCAAGCGAAAGCGTGCGTTGCGTGGCTGAAAGCGAACGGAACCTGAAAAGTGAAAGTCACTCGACGTCTAGCGGAGGCCAACGTGTCGATAACCCTGCGAAGTGCCAGGCCTTCCCCAATCTCCCAGTATCTGTCAAGAATGTTCCGGTCCTTTGCGAACGGATCACGAGCGCGAGAGGGTGGCACAAGCGCGACGTATTAGCGGCCCGCAGGCCTTGTTGCTCGCGCTAAAGTCGAGCTAGCCCTTGGATGAGATGCAACTTGCAAGCCCACGGCTGTGGCGTAAAATGAATTTCCACGGATTTACGCCTATGGAATGAGTGAGTACCCGCCCGCAGGAGCCGCCGACGCAGCGGGCTGCCTCCCCCGGAATGCAGATACCCTGGTCATTGGCCCGCACTTCGGTGTGGACCGGCCCATCGGTAAGTTTGCGAACCCGAGTAAGTCGGAAAGGTATGAAAGCCACGAATCCAAACCTGACCCCCGAGGATTTCGAATGGCTGCGCAAACTGAAGGCAGCTGCTGATGCGAAACGGCGTCCGTCACCAGTTCCCGTGGAAATCGCGGGCAAGCTTCGCACGTTCGGCTTCGCAATGCGAAATGGTATCGACGGTTTTGCAATTACAGATCAAGGACGCGGAGCGTTGTTGGAACAAGACATGCGGGACGCTGAAGACCGCTGAATCATTCCCCAATCATTTTGGAGCCTGAACGAGCGCAACCCGGCAGGTGGGCAATGGACCTGTTTCGTAACCTGTTTTCCGTAATAACGCCTGTGCTCCGGCGTCATTTCAGCGAGATCCTTGTAGCCGGGCGTGATGCTCACAGGCAGGCGAATGCAGAGGATAATGATCTGGCGGTCGAAGTGCCGGCACTTGAACGATGCATATACACTGTTTGAGCATGTCGTGATTGGCGCTAAGGCGAAGCTGATTGCTCGGCGCACCCTATGCGCCTGATTTGCTTGCACCACTTCCATACGGAGAATCGCCCATGAAAAGTGCGGCTCAAATTCTTAAGTCAAAACCCGAGCAGACCGTCCATAGCGTCACCCCTTCGACGACGGTGTTCGAAGCAGTTAAGTTGATGGCTGAGAAGAACATCGGTGCGCTCATGGTGACGGAGAACGTGAAGATTGTCGGCATCATCACCGAACGTGACTATGCGCGGAAAATCGTCCTCATGGCCCGTTCATCGAAAGATACGCTGGTCCGCGACATCATGACGTCCCCGGTCATGTTTGTGCGCCCGAACCAGACCAACGAGGAATGCATGGCGCTGATGACAGACAACCGCGTGCGCCACTTGCCCGTCATGGATAACGACAAGCTGCTCGGCCTTATCTCAATCGGTGACCTCGTGAAAGACGTTATTTCCGAGCAGAAATTCATCATCCAGCAGCTCGAGCACTACATTGCGGGTGACCGCGGCTAGGTGCCGACACCTCTTAGCCGGGGTCTGGTGCAACAACTGCAACGACATCAAGCGCGAGGTCTTGCGGATTCAGCGTCATGTCCTCACGGCGGCGGGCGCTTGCGTCGCCGGATACTCGGGGCGGATATCGAAGTGAAGCCGGCGATGGGCGATGCGCAGCGCGTTTTCAGCCTCCGCCGGGCTCGACGCACGGGCGAAGATGAATCCCAGGTAGCTCGCCCCGTCGGGAGGCGGCGCAATGATCTGGCCGGGCTCCGCCGTAATGCTCACCCCGGTGACCTCAGGCACCGACTGCGCGGCGGCCAAGCCTTCGAGCCCGCGGTAAACGCCGCGCCGAGGAATGGGGATCATCATGACTCCTGCGGCACCGCGCGCATTCGAAATCGGGAGCGGTTCGCCCACCACGCGGCGCAGGATCAGTTCCTCCAGAGTCATGCCCAGCGAATGCGTGAGCACCCGACCGCATAGGCCGCCGATAGATCGGGGCGCCAGCTCCAGCAGCCAGATGCCCTTGTCATTGACCCGCAATTCGGCGTGAATCGAACCATCGGTAAGCCCGGCAGCGCGGCAGACCCGAGCCACTTCGAAACGAATGCGGCTCTGAATTTCTGCCGGCAGTCGTGAGGGCGTAATGTAAAGCGTTTCCTCGAAGTAGGGTCCGTCCAGCGGATCGGGCTTGTCGAACAGCGCGAGCGCCATCAACTCGCCTTTGTCCAGCGCACCTTCAAACGCGTATTCGCGTCCAGGTATGAAGCCCTCGATGACCAGGCCCAGTTCTTCTGCGTCGCGATCGGCCCGAGACTGGATTGCCCGCACCCAGTGCACCGCCTGCACCAGCCCTTCAGAATCATCGGCACGGATCACGCCACGGCTCGCCGACAACCGCCGCGCCTTCACCACCACGGGAAACGTCAACTCGGGGACAAGTTTCCGGGGGTCTTCGCCGCTCGGCAGGTGATGGAATTCCGGACAAGGGAATTCGCGTTCCCGGAGCAGCCTGCGGAACGCCAGCTTGTCGCGTACGCGGCGCACCGCGTGGGCGGAATTCCCCGGCAGGCGCAGACGCTCCGCCAGCAGCGCCGCAAGCTCGACTCCCGGATCGTCCACCGCCAGCACCGCGTCCACGCTGGCGTCGAGTTCCCGCAAAACGATGTCCGCCGCCTGCTCGGGCCGGTCGAAATGCAGCGCCATGATGGGAGCGAGGCCCCAGGATGGGGCCAGTTGGTGGCAGTAGTCGGCCGCGGCCACGATCTCCACGCCCAGCTTTTTCGCCGCGGCAAGAAAATCGTTGTTGCGGTAGCCAGTAGTGGGCAGAAGCAGCAGGACGCGCTTCATCGATCGGCTGGTTCAAAAAGACTGAAGCTGCAGGTCGGTGGGCTCGGCGCAGCAGTACCACGGTTCCGACAGACGCGGCACCGGGGAGCCCAGGTTTCGCGCGAGTTCCGGCGCGGGGCGCCCTGCGGCCTCGTGAGCCATGCGCCAGATGCCGGTGAACACGTCGCGGCGCGCAATACCTTCCCGTTCAGATCGCGCTACCCACGCGGTGATTTCCTGCTGCATGCGATCGACACGCGGATCGGCATGGTTCCAGGGATAGCCCAGCAGCGCGGGATCGAAGGCATTGAGCTTTTCCTTGAACCCGGGGAGCTTCAGGAGATACGAGCCTTCCGGAACGAGCAGCCGGATGGCGAGCTGCACCGGGGGCACGCTCTCCACGAGGTACAGTTCCAGCAGCCGCTGCAACAGCGCGATGTAGCCTCCCAGCGTCGTCCAGGGTGTGAACGCCACAAAGGTCGGGGCGAGCGCAATGCCTGCGTCGCGGGTGAGCGCCACCGCGCGGTCAAAGTCCCGTCCGCGGTGGTTCTTTTCGAAAAAGCGAAGAATGTCGTCGTCCACCGATTCCACCGCGGAGGTGATGAACAGGCACCCGCAGCGGCGCAACTCGGGTAGCAGCAGCGCATGATCGATGATGTGCTGCACTTTGATCGTGACATCGAATGTGACATCGGGGAACGCGTCGTGCAATGCGTGCACGAGCCTGATGCCGTGGGTAGGACCGTTGAAGAAGTCCGGGTCGCCGAAGGAAATATGCGTGGCGCCATCCCTCACTTGCTGCCGGATGTCCTGCATCACGATGTCTGCCGGAACGATGCGAAACTTCCCTTGGTACACCGGGACCACCGGGCAATGCCGGCACAGATGCTTGCAACCCCGGCTGCCCTGCGCAAACCCGGCGACGCGCGTCGATCCGTCCGGCAGCACTAAGTGCGCGTAGCTGGAGAGCTTCGGCAGGCCGCTGCGATCCGGTATCTCGAAACGAATCTTCTCCAGGCTGATCACCGGCTCGCGCTGCGCTGTTGCCGCGGCGGGTTCGCGCAGGCGCCGGACGAGGGACAGCAGCGCCGGCTCGACCTCCCCGCCCAGCACCGTGCCGACACCCAGCCCCCGCAGCAGCGCTTCGTTCATCGGCGCGTATAGACCGTACACGCAGATATGCGCCTTCGGCGCAAGCTGCCTGATGCGCGGAAGCGCCTGCACCGCGATCCGGGTGGCGGTGTGCATGCCGACGTAAAGTGCAACCAGATCCGCATCCTCGAGAGTTTCCGGATCAAGCTTCTGCAGCGAAAGATCGAGGCAACTCACCGCGAAGCCCCCGTGAATCAGCCACGCGGCAGGCTGCGCCAATGCAAACGGCTGCCGCCCCAGATCATAGGGATTGATGAGGACAACCTTGAAAGGGCGGGTCGCTCCGGGCGCAGAAAATGGCACGACTTGGGATGACGCGGTCAAGCTATTTTGATTGTGGCCGCTGCTCGAAAGGCGCGGGGCCCGGCTCACGGCTCGCCCCGGCCTGTTGCAGGCGCTTAAGATAGTGCTGCCACCTCTCCTCCTGGTGCAGGCCGTAGTCGTACAGCAGGTCCCAGTTGTAGAGCCCGGTGTCGTGGCCGTCGGAGAAGGTGAGCTGAATTGCGTAGCTGCCCACCGGCTCGATACGGGTGATCTCCACGTTTTTCTTTCCCGCCTGCAGCACTTCCTGCCCCGGGCCGTGGCCGCGCACTTCGGCGGAAGGCGAATAGACGCGCAGGAACTCGCAAGGCAGCTGGAAGGTCTTGCCGTCGGCGAAGGAAATTTCCAGCACCCGCGACTTTTGGTGCAGTTTGATTTCGGATGGCTGTGGCGTATTCGCGTTCATGCGGCCTTTCGGTGGCGTGTTCCTGCGGCACCACGGTCTACTTCTGTGACGGCGGGGTATAGCCGGCGGCAACGTCGGCGCCGCCGCCGAAAAAATATTTCTCCATCTGCTGCGCGAGGTAGTCGCGCGCCTTCTTGTCTGAGAGGTTGAGCCGGTTCTCGTTCACCAGCATCTTCTGGTGTTCGAGCCATTGCTTCCACGCTTCCTTCGACACGTTTTCGAAGATGCGCTTGCCGAGCTCGCCAGGATAGGGCGGGAAATCGAGCGCCTCGGCTTCGCGCCCAAGCTTGATGCACTTGACCATGCGAGCCATGAACGAACTCCACAGGACGGCTGTTGCAGTCATGACCACCCGTTGGTCGAGTGTAGCATGCGTCAATGGAAGCGGAGTGGACGGGTTCGGTTGATTTCCAGGTAAAGACACAAGCACCCGTGTGGTTATTCGCCTCTGTACGTGTCGACGTGAACGATTTGTCGCCGTGCCCTCAATGACCGAGCCCATAGGGCGGCAAGGTGGTCAGCCGAGGGTCCTCGACATGGCCTCCGGTCGTGAAGTGATAGAGGGACTGAAATGTCGCGTCGCTGAATCCAAGCAACTGATGGACCGGGTCATCGAAGAAGCAGCCGATTCCCGTTGCACGGACGCCGCTCGCTTCCGCCTCCAGATAAAGCACTTGGCCGATCACCCCGGTCTCCCAGAAGAGCCTGCGGTAAAACCAGGGTCCGTACCGGCGCAGGCTAGGTTCGAATTCCGCGATCATTCCCAAGGAAAACGCGCTGTCGCCGGCGATTTCCTGGCGGCAACTGACCTGGGCAGCCAATTGCCGTGCATCGCCTTGTTCAAGCAGGAACAAAGGCAACTTCTCAGGACAGCGAGGCGGCAAGGTCCAGGCGAATTGCCGGTGCGTCGCCCGTCTGAGCGAGTCCACCTTCGCCGGATCACGAACCAGCATATAAAGACCCGGAGCAATGCCATTCACCCGATGGACGAACAAGACGAGGTGAATCGCCGGCTCCCAGGGCAGGACGTCCCAAGGCATCGGACGTCGGCATGGTTCACGATCAACCCGTGGCATGACGCGGGCCAGCATCGTAAAGAAGGTGCCGGTTGAAATCGAGGTCTTGCCGTCGAACGCAAGCGCGCTTCGGCGCTGGCGGATCACCTGTCCGGCCCTTGGCCGTCCGGGGTAGATGCCCGGCGCATCGGTGCCCGGGTTGGTCAGGGTCTCCGCTGAAGAGCCGCCTTGATTCAGTTCGACCAGCCTCTGTTCAGTACTCGATTTCCACGATGCGGCTTCCACCTGGTCGAGAATCTGCCACTTTACCGGATCGTCGCGACTCAGCCGGTTGGCCTTGCCGTGCCAGATTCGCCGTGCCGAGTCGCGAACAGCATCCGTCGAAAGAAACAGGGGCAACGAGATCGTCTTGGCGGTAGAACGACCGGCTTGTTGGTCAGCAGGCCATACGATGGCGAGGCAATCTGGATGCTCCTGCTCCGCTCCTTCGAAATCCTCGGGTCGATCTGCGCCCAGCACGGCGGCCAGCGTGTCGTCCGCCAGGCCGTCCAGCAGCAGCGCACGCCAGCCCAGGGTCTGCGCCGCGATCCGAACGCTGCCGATCGCGTGCCCCACGTCGTGCTGGCAGTAGCGAAAGGCTCGCTCTCCGTACTTCCAGGTCTCCCGCCAGTTCACCGAGGTAAAGCCGACAAAGAAGGCGTTGGGGGGGAACCCGTGCAGGAGTGAGTCGAGACTTTCCGCCGGCACCTCTGCCCGCAGCTCCAACGCATGCTCCATGGCCGCGTAGTGATAAAGACCTGGGGCTGGCAAAAGGCCCGGGACTTTGCCAATGAGTAAATAGCCTTCCGTGGGATGCAGGTTGCCGCTCGAGGGGTTGGTTCGAAGCGCCCAGCGCATTTCGCCGGCCTGCTTCCAAGCGGAAATCGCCAGCGAAAGTTCGAGAAAACGCGAAAGGGTGCGGAGTGTGACCGGAGCGCTCGCGATCGCGCCAGGGCTATACATGTCGTCATAGAAAGGCGAGAGCGGCGCGTCCTCAGGCCCCAGGACCGGTAAGCGAATGAGCGGAGATCCCTCGTATCGCCGAAACGGATCCGGCTGATTCGCCCAGTCCATATAGCCGAGTGAGCGCGCGGAGCGTGAAAAATGGTGCTTCGTCTCCCGGTGGTAGCGCATGACGACTTCCAGGGGATCGAGTGCGTCCGCAGCATTAGCAGAGTCTTTCTTCGTCATTCATCGCCCCACATCGGCTTGCTAAGCGCTGCCGTGAACGCGGAAAACATCAAGTTGAAGCTCACGCTCACCCGGCTCTCGCCGCTGGCGTTGGCATCGACCGAGTGATGCAAATATGAAGGGAAGACAAGTAGCGTGCCGTTTTCAACTCGCGCCACGACCTGATCGGTGTTGGCGGCAGTGAGCTCCGTGACCGGTGGCCTGATGACGCCCGTCTGGCTGCGCGGGTCGTGGAAATTGATCGTGTCCGCGCCGGGCCAGGTGCGCACGTAGTACACGGCGCTCAGGTAATTGTTGGGGTGACTGTGCGCCCGGTGCGCGGCGCCCGGTGCATACAGGTTCGCCCAGCAGCCGGTGATTTGGATTTCTTGTTCGCCAATTTTCAGGAACTGCAGCACGCTCGCCGCCGCGCGGCTGACGCAGTCGCAAAGCTCGTGCAGCTCCTCACGCGCGTGCAGGTCATGGCCCGACTGCCAGGCTTCGCCCGGCTTCAGTTCGGGCAGCCCCTGCCGCAGCGAGTGCAGCAGTCCGAGCGCTCTCGCGTCGATTCGTTTGTGCACCCCGGCTCCAAGCTTGATCTTCCAGACCAGAGTGGGAAAAAGCGAAAGGACGTCGGAGCTCTCAATCCACGAATGCTTGCCCGATATCGCCATGGCGCCCCGCGCGCGAGTGTGAACTGCCCAGTATACTCATGGAAGGAAATTCAATGGCGCGTTCCGGAATATCACATGGCCGTCAGACCCTGTCCGGCCGCACCGGTCACGCACGCCTGACTCATTCCTGGCCTGGGCGAAGTCGCTGCACCAGCCCATTTCCGTGCTGAGCGCTTGTCGCTGAAGTTAGTATTGCTCTGCGCCGGACTATTGCCTAAACTCGACCAAGGGCGCGGCAGACCTTTCCCGGCGATACGGCGATCCAGCTAGCCGCCCGGCGCGGCGGGCGCGCCTCGCTACACAGAATGAATGAACAAGGAAGCATTCATGAGCACCGTCGCCAGTTTTGACATCCGCTATACACGGTTCCTCGATCCCCAGGGCGCAACGACCCAGCCGCTGCCGCAATTCGCACGCGATCCGATGGTGCTCGTGGCGCTATACCGCGCGATGGTGCTCACGCGCCTGTTCGACACCAAGGCGATCGTGCTGCAGCGCACCGGCAAGCTCGGCACCTTCGCCTCGTCATTAGGGCAGGAGGCGGTGGGCGTCGGCGTGGCCAGTGCGATGCGCGGTGAAGACGTTTTGCTGCCGTCCTACCGCGACCACGGGGCGCAACTGCTGCGCGGCGTCAGTATGGTCGAGAGCCTGCTCTACTGGAGCGGCGACGAGCGCGGCAGCGATTTCGCTGTGCCGCGGCACGACTTTCCGAACTGCGTACCGATCGCCAATCAGGCGTGCCATGCCGCAGGTGCGGCTTACGCGATGAAGATGCGGCACGAGCCGCGCGTCGCCGTATGCATACTCGGCGATGGCGCAAGCTCAAAGGGCGATTTCTATGAGGCGCTCAACATCGCCGGCGTCTGGACGCTGCCGCTGGCGGTGGTGATCAACAATAATCAGTGGGCGATCTCGGTACCACGCAGCATGCAGACCGGCGCGCAGACGCTGGCGCAAAAGGCGATTGCAGCCGGGATCGAGGGACTACAGGTGGATGGCAACGACGTCGTCGCCGTGCGCCAGATCACACAGGAAGCGCTGGACAAAGCGCGCGGTGGAGGCGGCGCCACGCTGATCGAAGCTCTCACTTATCGCCTCGGCGACCATACCACCGCCGACGATGCCACGCGTTACCGCGATGCCGAGGTCGTGGCGAAGCAGTGGGCGCTGGAGCCCATCCTGCGCCTGCGCAATTACCTGGTGCTTCAGGGTGCCTGGGACAAAAACTGCGAAGACGACCTAAACAGGGAGTGCATCGAGCTCGTCAACCAGGCGGTCGAAGCCTATCTCGCGACAGCCATGCCGCTGCCGCAGGCAATGTTCGATCATCTCTATGCAACACTGCCGGCCGCGCTTTCCGAACAACGCACCGCCGCCTTGTACTTCGACGCGGCCGCCCGGGACTCGCATGGCTGAAGTCAATCTGGTGGAAGCGGTTAATCTCGGCTTGGCATACGAACTGGAGCACGACCCGAGCGTCGTGCTGCTGGGAGAGGACATCGGCATCAACGGCGGCGTGTTTCGCGCCACCGCCGGCTTACAGGCGCGTTTCGGCGCCGAACGCGTGCGCGACACGCCGCTCGCGGAAACTGCCATCGCCGGCATCGCGGTCGGCATGGCTGCGATGGGGCTGAAACCGGTGGCGGAAATCCAGTTCACCGGCTTCATCTACCCTGCGCTGGACCACATCATTAACCATGCCTCTCGCCTGCGCCATCGCACGCGCGGCCGCCTGTCCTGCCCGATGGTGCTGCGCTCGCCCTACGGCGCCGGCATTCACGCGCCGGAGCACCACTCGGAGAGCCCGGAGGCGCTGTTCGCGCACGTGCCGGGCCTGCGGGTGGTGGTTCCCTCGTCGCCGGCGCGAGCGTACGGCCTGCTGCTCGCGGCGATCCGTGACCCCGATCCGGTGATCTTCCTCGAACCGACACGCATGTATCGGCTGTTCCGCCAGGAGCTCGCCGACAGCGGCGAAGCGCTGCCGCTCGATGTGTGCTTCACATTGCGTCAAGGCAGCGACATCACGCTGGTGAGCTGGGGCGCCATGCTGCACGAAACCCTGGCTGCAGCGGACGCCTTGGGGCAGCAGGGCATCACGGCCGAGGTGATCGATGTCGCCACCCTCAAACCGCTCGACATCGGCACGATACTCGAATCGGTGGCGAAAACCGGGCGCTGCGTGATCGTACACGAGGCCGCGCGCAGCGGCGGCTTCGGCGCGGAAATCGCGGCGACCCTCGCCGAACACGGCCTGCTCTCCCTGCTCGCGCCGGTGCAGCGCGTCACCGGCTACGACGTGGTGGTGCCGCTGGCCAAACTCGAGTATCAGTTTCTGCCGAGTGTCGAACGAATCCTGCATGCGGTGCGCAACACCCTGGAGTTCACATGAAAGTCTTCAAACTGCCGGACCTGGGCGAAGGGCTGCAGGAGGCCGAGATCGTCAAATGGCATGTCGCCGTCGGCGACGAGGTACAGGCGGACCAGCCGCTCGTGTCGGTGGAGACCGCCAAGGCCATCGTGGACATCCCGGCGCCGTATTCCGGACGCATCGCGAAGCTGTTCGGCACGCGCGGCGACATCGTGCATCTGGGCGCTCCGTTGGTCGGCTACGACGGCGCCGGCGATGAGGATAGCGGCACGGTAGTCGGTGAGGTGCGGGTCGGACACCAAGTGATGGTGGATGAAGCAGCCGGCCTCGCGCACGGCGCGGCCGGCATCAAAGCGACGCCCGCAGTGCGGGCGCTGGCGCGCCGCCTCGCGCTCGATCTGGCCATGGTCACGCCCTCGGGCCCTGATGGCTTGATCACTGCTGCCGACGTGCAGCGCGTGGCGAAGATTCTGGCGGAGGCGGGGCCGCAGGAAATACTGCGCGGTGTGCGCCGGGCGATGGCGCATAACATGACGCTCGCCCGCAGTGAGATCGCCCCCGCCACGATCATGGATGATGCTGACATCCATGCCTGGGGTCCGGACAGCGATATCACCATCCGGCTGGTGCGCGCGATGGTTGCCGGCTGCCGCGCCGAGCCTGCGCTCAATGCCTGGTATGACGGGCACGCGATTGGGCGGCGGGTGTTAAAGAAGATCGACATCGGCATCGCCGTGGATACACCGGACGGGCTGTTTGTTCCGGTTCTGCGCGACGTGAGCCAGCGCGACGCCGCGGACCTGCGGCGCGGCCTGGATGCGATGCGCGCCGACGTCAAGGCGCGCAAGATTCCGCCGGAAGAGCTGCGCGGCAACACCATCACGCTGTCGAATTTCGGCATGATCGCGGGCAAGTACGCGGCGCCGGTGGTGATGCCGCCGACCGTGGCGATCCTCGGCGCCGGGCGCATTTTCGATCAGGTGCTCGCTATCGGGGGTGTCCCGGCCGTCCATCGCGTAATGCCGCTCTCCCTCACGTTCGACCATCGCGCGGTGACCGGGGGCGAAGCCGGGCGTTTTCTTGCTGCGGTGATCGCCGACCTGGAAGCCGCGACTTAGAGCGCTTAACACAATGAAACGCGTGTGCGACTATGGCGTTCGGGACGCGGCGCAAGGTGCGGCTTCGCCAAGCATGGGATCAAGCTGACCCGCGATGATGGCCGGCGTCGCCCGCGCAGCAGTTTGCCAATGAGGTTTCCGCCGCGCCGGTGCGTCGTTCCGTTCAATCTCCTCGAATGATGAGATCCCGGTAGGCATGCCAGGTCCCATGACCCAATAGCGGCAGAACGATGACCAGGCCGAACAGGAACGAAGCGAACCCGATTGCGGTAAGCGCCGCGATCAAGGTTGCCCATACAGCCATGGCTGCGGGATTCGTGCCGACGGCCTTGACGCTGGTCAGAATCGCCGTGTTCGTGTCTACCGCGCGATCGAAAATCAGCGGCGCCGAGACCGCCGACAGCACGAAGGCGAGCAGCGCGAAGATTGCGCCGGTAGCCAGATAAGTGACGAAGAACCCAGGGTAACTCCAATCGACAATGGTGCGGTGGAAATTGTCGCGAACCGACGGCGGGATACCGCCAAAAGCTTGTTCGAACAGCAATCCCGATAATAGCACCCACAGGATCGCCAGGATCGCCAACACCAATCCCAGGCGCGCCAGACGTTTTCCGTTTTTCAACGCGCCGTCAAGCGACGCGTCAAAGGTCGCCGGCTGCCCGACGGCTCGGAGTCGCGACAGTTCATAGAATACGGCACCGAATATCGGTCCCACCAACAGATAGCCGGAGACGGCCGCTGCCAGGAGATCTATCTGCGCGCTAAGAAACAACAACATCAGCCATCCCGCGGCAGCCAGAAGCAATCCGTGGGCGATGCTGGGTCCGGGGTTGTGGCGCAGATCCTCCCAGCCCAGCTTGAGCCAGGTAAACGGTCGCAGAGGCGCGATATGTGCCACTCGTGGCAATGCCGGCATTTGATAAAACACATGAATGGGATTGTCCATGGTTTTCTCCTCTTCGTAGTCGCCTTAGGGCGTTCGCGCCGCTCCGAGAATTCGATACCTCGCCTAGCGCTGGTCCGAAATCGCTCGCAAGGAAATCTACGGCACGCCAGATGTTTCAAGACTACTCCAAAAGGCTCGCTCAAGTTGGCCACGTCGTCGGGCAAGACAATTGAGCGAGCAACGATCCACCCCAGCCGCCGACCGTAGCCGTATACCAGCCATGGATTGCCGTTTTGCAACCGAATACAAATGACCGGAATCGACCAAAGGCGACAACCACCGATGCCAACAGTTTTTAGGTCGAGCCGCAGGCGCGCGAATGGCCGATGGGCTGCGCGACAGCGTCGCCGAATCTGTCGCCACGCAAACGCCGCAGGGCTCCCAGATCACTGCAATCGCAGGACCGGTGCCCACAAAGTGGATACTGTTACACCACCAACACCTTTACATCAGGGTAGCCCATCAACTTCAGGATGAAGTAGTTGGCTGCGGCCTCGCCCGGATCGTCGGCGAAGCAAATGATCTCGGCGTATCGCGGGAGGCCGGCCTTGACGAGGATGCTCCAGATGTCTTTCGCGGCTTTCGGCGTTCCGTCGGAATTCAGCAGATCGGTGTAGGGTAGGTGAATAACTTTGCCGTCCTGCCCTTTGGCCGGCACCGTTTTGCCCGACGCAAGGTAGACCTTCGGATACGACCCCTGGGTGCTCTGCGGGTCGCCGGTCACGATGCCCGGACGAGCATTGGCCGGATAAGTCGTAACAGGGATGGCAAGGTCCTGCGGCGATTTCCCGGGGCCCACCGTGGTGGCCTCCTTGGCGAGCGGAAAGCCACCGAGTCCCCAATCGTCCACGGAGTCCATCAGAACGGCGAGTTTTTTCTGTCCCAGCTTCTCCAGCAGAAGGAAGGCCAGGGCCGAGCTTGCGTTTAACCCGCCTTCGGAAACGATCACCGCTTCGTGGGCCGCATCGACGCCGGCTGCGCCCAGCACTTCGGCCAGTTTCCCGGGTGTGGCGAGGTGGCGCTTGAACACGTCCGCGGGGATGTTGACGGCATACGGCACATGTCCCTGTTTGTACGACTCTGCCGAGCGCACATCCACGACACTCAGTTTTGCCACGCCGAAGCTGCGCAACATCGGGTGGCCCCACGAGGCAAGCCAGTTCTTCTCGCGCAGCATGTTCGGCGCGTCGTAGGTCCAGTAAGGCAGGCCTCGTTCGTCGCGCAGCCACTCCAACTGGGACTCCTTGTAGAGTTTGACCTTGGGGTAGTTCAGCATGAACTTCATGGTGAAGAACGGCACGCTGGCGGCGATGCCGCCGCCGCAATGGGTATGAACCCGCTGTTCGGGCTTGACCCCCAGGTAGGCCAGCATCTGCCGGATCTCCTCGACGGATTTGAAGGTCTTATCCGTATTGTAGAAATCCGCACTGGGCGTCATGATGGCATTGGGGACATGGCCGGCCCGGTCGAAAAACTTGGCGCCACCAAAATGGTAGCTGGGCTCAAGCGCCTCGACGAGCGCGTTGTTCGCCGGATCGCCGGAGGCAAGCAGAAATTCCGGCAGTCGGACGCGCACGTCCTCCCTGAGCTTCGCGACGCGGAATGTTCCTGACTTCGGGGCAACGCTTGGATCTTTCGTGACCGCGCCGCCCGCCGCCTGCCACTTTGCAATGCCGCCGTCGAGGATGAACAGATCATCGGCCGAGAACCCGTGGTAGTAGAGGTCGAAGAACAGGCTGGTCGCCATGTAACTGCCGCCTTGATCGTAAATGACGATCTTCTTGCCGGCGCTGACGCCCCAGGACTGAATGCGCCGTTCCATTTCAGCGGCGGGAATTTCGCGGCCACCGAAGGTGAACACATCGACGCTTACCGCACCGGGAATGTGCTTCGCCGAGTACATCTGGCCAAGCGATGCATCGAGCAGGAGAACATCGTCACGATTGAGGTTCTTTTCGAGCCATTGAACGCTGACAAGATTGCCGTTGATTCCTTCTGCCGCGATCAAAGGCTGCGCCAGGAGCAGGCAGACTGTCACTGCAAGAAGGAAGCAATACCGCTTTGTTTGGGTGCTTATTATCATCAGTGAGTTCATTTCCATCTCCCGTTGCTTGCTCATTCGCAAAATGCAGATGACCTTAGGGTAGTAGTCTCGCCAGTTCAAGCGCCATGCGACGAATTGCGTGCGAACGGGCATGAACTGCTGATCCGAGCGATGGGCGTCGGGGGACCGAACCCCGGACAAACGGGTTACGAGTGCGGCACGCTATAGCTCGCCCGGATTTGTACTCTGAGGGTCGGCTTATCAAAGTCGCGACGGTCAGGGTTGGGTGGCGGGTTCGGACCCACGGTAATCCAGGAAGCAGACATTCGCGCGTGCGGACCTGGCTGATGGAACCAGCAAAGCACGAACGCCCGCTCAGACCGACAGGCGGTATTCGTGCAACCGATGCCAGCGTACTCCCCTGCCTTGGTCGACTTCGTCTTCTGGTAAACCAAGGAGCCGGACGACCGGGAGCTGGTGATCGCGATATAAGATCACGCCGCCCCGCTCCCGATCTCCCCATGTCGCCTCATCCGTCCCCAACTGCCGTGCAGCTTCCTTGTTCGACCAGCCCGTCGCGCGGCGTTTGGGGAGCAGGCGCTCCGGAATGTTCTTCGGCGCTGGGAACGGGTCGTAGCCCAGGAACCGTATAATGGCGGGCATGGACGCAATCGGCGGCCCGGTGTGGTCTTTCTCCCAGTTCAGGGCCGTCCAGGGGTTGACGCCTAGCCGCTCGGCTGCCTGCTTCTGGATGAGCCTGAGTTCCAGCCGTCGCTTCCTGACGTGCTCTCCCAAGGTCTGTGGCTCAAAATCAGTTTCCTTTGGTTTCAATGCTTTAAGAGTGATGGCTACGAATTGCAAAACGGCGACGCGTCCCTGCCCCTGCGGCTATCTCGGCCATTTCAGTGGTAAATGCCGCTGCACGCCGGATCAGGTGGCGCGCTATCGGGGCAAGATTTCCGGACCGCTCATCGACCGGATCGACATCCATCTAGAGGTGCCGGCGGTACCGCAGGAAGATCTGCTGCGCCAGGGTGCGGGGGAAGCGAGCAGCGTGGTGCGCGCGCGCGTCGTCGCCGCCGCCGCCCACGTCGCTGAAGCGATTCAATATCGCAAGTTCGACCGGGCGATCTAGGTATGGCAACTTACGCAATCGGCGACGTGCAGGGTTGCGTAGGCGCGCTGCGCCGGCTGCTCGACACCTTCGGTTTCGTCCGCGCGCGCGATCGCTTATGGTTTGTCGGGGA